>ERZ1645192.434-NODE-434-length-34444-cov-6.353892_pt1 | contig 34444 bp, 22 predicted proteins | sample MGYA00575354_ERZ1645192 | MGnify/ENA primary metagenome ERZ1645192 (study PRJEB40844, sample SAMN11349763) | freshwater sediment metagenome | isolation source: river sediment | host: Sediment | place: India: Faizupur Khadar , New Delhi | collected 2017-02-21 ...
TCCCGATGCGATGAGCCAGTTAGCGTCCCCGATGATCTGACACGGCGAGTTCAGGGCGATCTGCCCGTGAACAATCCCCAGGTTTCCAGGTGTCCCCCGCAGGCTAAAGGCACCGGTGTATTCAGGCCCGGTAATGGAATTGCTGATGGCCAGAGTCGTCCCGGTTTCACCGGAACTGGTAAAATAAAAAGCGTTGTTTCCAGCCGTCAGCGTCATCGGCCCCGTCAGCGTTACGTTGCCGCTATAACTCCCGATAGCCCCACGTCCAGTTGCAGCGTCCTTCTCGATCGCGTTTGTGATCGTGATTCCCTCGTAAAGTCGAAGCGCCGGCGCGGCAGTCGTTGAGGTGTTCTTCATGGTCAGCTTTCCTGTTCCAAGCGCAGACGAGTTATACAGGTGCAGCGTCGTTCCCGAGCCTCCAATTAACGTCGTCCCCCCGGTGTAGCTGTTCGCCCCGTGCAGCGTTAAGGATCCCCGCCCCGCCAGAGTCAGGGCGGCATCGCCTGAAATCACCCCGTTTGCAATCGCTCCGTAGCCGTTCGCGATCGTCCACGTTTGATCGGCCCCAAGCACGACTGGATTTCCAATGGTGATATTAACAGTTGCAAGCGCTGCATCCAGACCGCCAACCCCAAGCGTGAGGGCTCCCGATCCGGATATGTCGATGTCTGACGCAGCGCCGGACACGCTAATTCCAAACCAGTTCGTGTCTATTCCCAGCGTCAGGCCAGCGCCCAAAGCGCTCCCACTCCAGGTGGCAACATCGCTATCAGTAGGTGTGGCCGCTTCGGTCCAGCTTGCGGGGTCGTTCAAGTCGGACCCGGTATCCGCTTTGGTAAGAGCGGCCGCCTGTGCCGATCCCGCAACCAACAACAAACCGAGAGAAAATGACAGAGAGAATGAGGAAGAGCCGATGATGGATGGTTTTGAATTCATTGTTCAATCAAGTCTGTGGCCACGTTCTTGAAACCTAATCGATGATGCGATTTTGCAGCGAGCCCGCTTTGGTGTCCACAGTCATGCCATCCGCCATTTGGGGGATGCGTGCGCAGGACACCTAATATCAGATGATCAATGACCCGGCTGTTGCGCGTGAGCATTTTTGCCCGCGCCTTTTACCATGAGTGCCTTGAGGACTTTCAAATGGTCCTTGTAAACGTCCCGTGGGCCGCATCTCCTTTCTTTGCAGATAGAGGCAGCCATCCCGACAATTTCACCCATGGCTCCGGTAGTGCGCATGACACGAACTGCGCCGAGCGCCTCATGTGTGACGCTGATATCTCGTCCAGCCATGAATAGGTTGTCGATGTTCCGGCTATACAGACACCGATAAGGAGCCCAGTAGGGCCCTTTATACTCGTAATCGGGACCGGAAGTCCGCTTGGCGATGAACTCATTGCCTTCGTGCCCAGCCTGGTAAGTTGGGTGCGGCGTGTGCAGGTCCAACATCCATGTGCAAGGGAAACATGCATCCTCGAAAACACGGCCGGACTGAATGTCCGCTCTTTCGAGCACCACGTCCCCGAGCAACCGCCGGGACTCTCGCTTGCCTGCGATGACCGGCGCATAATCCAGTTTGTGGTTCGGATACAGCTTATCCACGTTTTTTAACGCGTCCCACGCGCCATACATTGCGCGGAAATTTAAGTCGCGTATCCATTCTGCGTCTGTGACCGGATCGCGATCAAAGCCGCTTTCCCAGAACCATCGCCCCAATTGTTTGAGCGGTTCTTTTATCTTTGCTCCTGTTTTGGGTTGCCGACCCGGGAATACCTTGTCTGAAAGATCGACTGCCCATGGACACCTGGGGAATGCTGATGGGCTTGGGGTCTCGATTATGGTGGCGTTCACCGCTTTCGCATCCTCACCAGGACGCGCCGGGAAAGCCTGAACTCTGCCGCTGTCCTTCACCTTCCAAAGATTACTCAGCCCCATGTGCTGCTTCTCAGTCATCTCGTAGTCGGCCCCGGCAACAAATCCCACCGACCCGTCACCGGTGCAATCCGCGAACAAGCGTCCTGTCAGTCTGACTCGCTCACCGGAGGTGGTGTTTTGAGCCACCACTGCCTTGATGCTACTGCCGGCTTTTTCGACCTCGTTGGCGCGGTAATTGAGGAATAAACGAATATTCTTTTCGCTGCGGACCAAGGCGAGCCGGCGCTCGTCTTCGACCACGTCCACCGTGGTTCCGGGAGCGTTCAGAGCACGACGCGCCGGTTCCAACTCGGTTACGATGTCGCCGATGCGTTCGTACGGAGGAAGGTTCACTTTGCCGGCAAGCCACACTCGTATCTCGGAACTGTTATTGCCGCCGAGCATAGGGCGGTCCTGCACAAGCGCCACGCTTAAACCGAGCCGGGCAGCGCTGACAGCAGCGCATGTCCCCGCAATTCCGCCGCCAACAACAACCAGATCATAGTCGCCGCCTTTAGCGGGTTCAACCGCCAGGCCCAATACACGTCTGCGAAACTCCGCCAGCGCCTTTGATTTGTTGGGTGGCTGAAACTTTGTATCACGACAAAACAGCACGGCGTCACAGCGCCCTTCAAATCCGGTGAGATCGTGAAGAACGACTTTTACACGCTTCTCCACATTCACAATCCCACCGTCCTGCCAATGCCACTCGGCGCCTTCCGTTCCGAACGTGGTGGACAGCGCTTTCCCGTTCAGCAGGACCTGAAACCTTCCAGGCGCACCCGGCGCGTTCCATGGGGCGACCCAGTCACGCGTCCGGACCCAGACCCGATAAGCACCTGCCACATCGAAAACCGCTTCGGTTGTGGCATCTGCCACCGGCTTCCCTAAACCGTGCGCCAGGAGATAAGGAGATCCCATTTGGTCCATGAATTGCGAATCGGCTGCCCAGCCGCCAGGTTCGGCGAACTGCTCCGCTTCAAGGAGCAGAACGGACTTGGAGGCGCCGAATGCGCTGGTGGATAAGAGAAGAGGCAGGAGGCATGCCAACATCCGGCCACGCTGGAGTGTGGAACAAAAGCACATAACTTGCTTTATTAGCTCAAAAAACGGGTTCTGGGACAAGGAAGGCCTTGGCCTTTGTGCGACGTCAGAATTGAGCATTGTAAGGTGTGTCGGCAGGAGCACTCCATCCATGGTTCTCGGGGGTGAGCCCAAAATCGCCACTGCGCATTCGGTCACCCCTGCGCGATTCGGCATGGCCGTCGGTGAAGAGCAAATTGCCCGTGCCTTCGTGGATGACGCTGTAATGTTCCTTCCTGGGAGAGCCGCTGGCGTAATGCCATCTGGAGTAAACGTTCGGAGCAGCCTTGTCTGGACGAAGGTAGGCGTACTCCCGTTTTTCGTGCAGTTCTTGAACAAATACAACCACCGCGGGGCGGCGCACCACGGATAGCTTCCGGTTAATCACCACGCCGTTGCCCAGGTAGCCGGTTTCGTTCGTGGTCACCATCGCGCCGGCAGGACTCTTTGCTGAAGGACAAGCCCAGACCTTGGTGTCCGCGCTTCCGACGTACGGAATGATCGCTCCGAGGTAATTGGAGCGGTTGACGGTGAAGTTGAATACATTGCCCTCGTGCTGCGGTGTGCGCTCACCATTGTCGTCCACATACATCTGCAGTCCCAGGCCAAGTTGCTTGAGGTTGTTTAGGCAGGAGGCCTTTTTCGATTTGGCCTTGGCCCTGGCCAGGGCTGGCAGCAGCATAGCCGCAAGGATGGCAATGATCGCAATGACCACCAGTAACTCGATCAATGTAAATCCGCGTGTTGAGGGCAATTGCTGGTTTTGATCGTCCCGATACATGCAGAACGAGAATGAGATCTTGCACCGAAGCCGTCCACGTTCCCAATATCCGCCATTTGGGGGATGGCGGATTCTCAGAAACGAAGCAGGCCTCGCTCCAACGCCACGGTCACGGCCCGCGTCCGGTCCGGCACACCCAGCTTGCAAAGGATTTGCGCCATGTGTGTCTCAACCCCAGCACTGCCCAGTCCCAGGTCTCCCGCTATTACTTTGTCTGTCTTGCCCTGAGCGATCTGTCTCAGAATTTCAGCCTCGGGCTCACTCAGCGAAACCAGGGAATTGCGCTCCGCCAATTTTTGCGCGAAATCGTCCGACACGAATCGTTTCCCCGCCGCAACCTGTCGGATAGCCTGCAATAACAGTCGCTTCTCGACACCCTTTGGCAGACAACCCAGAGCACCGGCCTCCAGAGCCTGGTGAATATCCTCCGCAGCCTCGTCAATTGAGACCAGCAGAATACGAGCCCCGGAATGCTCCTGAACGATGCGACGAGTCACTTCGACGCCTTGAATGTCGGAAAGCCTGGCGTTGATCAGTGTGATGTCGGGCCGCAGCGACTCAAATAACCTGAGCGCGTGCGCGCCGCTTTCGGCCACCCCGGCCACTATCAAGTCGTCTTCACGCGAAAGCGCCCGAACCAAAGACATACGGACCATCAAATGGTCATCGACTGCCAGAAGCCGGAGTCGTTCAGGTTTCTGCATTATCTGGTCCCCATTCTCATCACCATAGCCTTAAAGGGGCTGCCCGCCAAATAAGCTGCAAATCTATTCATGTTTTCGCGACAACCAGAATGGAGTCCTGCCGTTTGCCGGTCCATAAACCAGGCATCCGCCATTTGGGGGATGCACGCCTGCCCCATGGCCTTGCGCATCGCCCGAATGGGGGATGAGACGAACATCGACGAGCGCCTCCTATGAACCCATCCTCGTCAGGTGATTTGTGGACAGCGCGAATTTAAAAGCTTGAGCAAACCCTGTTTGGGCCTGCCCGGAAACCGTTTGCCGGTCGCTGTGTCTCTGCTCTTCTTGCTTTTGGTCTCGTCCACTTGCGTATCAACGGCGGGGCTCACTGGGGAGTATTTTGATAACAGCGACTTCACATCTCTGCAATTTGTCCGCATCGATCCAATGGTGGGCTTTAACTGGGATCTAGGGGCGCCTGCCAGTGGCATTGGTGCGGACAGTTTTTCGGTCCGTTGGTCCGGGCAGGTTGAGCCGCAGTATAGCGAAACCTATTCCTTCCATGTCACGGCGGACGATGGAGCGCGGCTTTGGGTGAATGATCGCCTGTTAGTGTGCCGCACGATCTATTCTTCGGCCGGCCTGGAGATGGCCGGGCGCATCCAACTCAAGGCGGGGCAGCGCTATAACCTTGTGCTGGAGTTTGTCGAAAACTCCGGCAGCGCGCAGATCAGCCTCGCCTGGTCCAGCGCCCGCCAACCCCTCCAGATCATCCCCGAAACCCGCCTGTTCCCGGCGCTGGGGTCTCCGGACGCCGGTTCGATCCTCGTCGAGCATTGGAACAGCCTGCCCGGCACAAATCTCTCATCCCTGGCTGAGTCGCCAAATTTTCCAGATCGCCCGGATGGCCGGGAATTCCTGACGAGTTTCGAATCGCTACAGCCGGGTTGGAATGATGCTTACGGAAGCCGTGCCAGCGGTTTTATCCTGGCCCCTTGCAGCGGCCCATATTCGTTTGCCGTATCCGGAGATGACACCGTGCAACTTTTTCTCAGCACGGATGACTCAGCCTCCAACAAGCAGCTCATTGCTTCGAACAGTGTCGCAACCGGCTTTCGGCAGTTCAGCCAATGGCCCGGCCAGGAATCAGCAGAAATCACTCTCGTGGGCTCTCGCAGATACTACGTCGAACTGCTGCACAAGGAGGGAACCGGCGACGACCACTTTTCCGTTGCCTGGAAGAAGCCGGGCGACACTGCTTACACCGTAATTCCCGCCAGCGCTTTGGCGCCGGCTGGGCTGGATCGGGTGGCTCCGGCGCAAACGGCGTTTCTGGACACTCTGGTTCCTGCTCACCCGCGGCTCCTGGCCTCGTCCCAGCGCTTTGAGTGGCTCAAGCAAACGCTGCAATCCCGCAACATTCCTCAACTCAACAGTTGGTGGGGCAGCGTCAGCAACTCCGCCTCCTCAGTCCTGCGCCAGCCTGTCAACCAATACACCGCAGGCGGCATTCTCGACCAGAGTCGCAGCGTGATGAGCCGAACCTATCTCTGCGCTCTTGCTTACCGGGTGACGGGCATCACAAATTTCGCCGAGCGCGTTTGGACGGAGATGGAACAGGTCGCCTCAACAAATTTTCCGGATTGGAACCCTGCCCACTTCCTGGATACGGCAGAAATGACCCACGCGTGCGCGATCGGCTACGACTGGTTGCACGACTATTGGACACCCGCCCGGCGCACGACCATTCGCGGAGCCATCATCAACAAGGGACTCACCCCAAGTGTCTCTCTTTACAGCAACAACTCAGGCTGGGTTGCTCCCGGCGCCAATAACTGGAACCTGGTCTGCAATGGCGGAATGATCATGGGAGCGCTCGCTGTTGGAACCGAGTCCGAATCGATGGCCGAGTACATTCTGTTCAGGGCTGTGCCCTCAGCCCGCGCTGTGATGCAGCGCTACACCACCGACAACGGAGGCTGGTACGAAGGGCCCATGTATTGGAACTACGCCACCGCCTACAATGTGCGCATGATGGCCTCGCTGGAATCGGCGCTGGGCAGTGATTTTGGTCTCAGCATGACGCCTGGCCTGGCTGAAACAGGACAGCAGTCGTTGTACCTGGTCGGGCCCGGAAGCAAGGTTGCGTTCAACTTCGCCGACGCAAGCGCCTATAACCTGCGCGGCCCCCAGCTCTTCTGGTTGTCGCGGCGATTCAATCGGCCCGAATTCAGTTGGTGGTCCCGCACGAACTCCGGTGTAGAGCCCCTGGACCTGCTTTGGTACGACGCCAGGGGCGAGGACCCGCTAGCCACCGGCTTGCAGCCCGACAACTATTTTCGCGGTCTTACGGGTACGACCCCCTATGCACCGGCAGAAATCGTCACCTTGCGGAGCGGGTGGCAAGACCCGACGGCCACGTTTGTCGGGTTGAAGGCTGGCGAGCTTGGAGCAAGCCACGGCCATCTCGACGGCGGCAGCTTCGTGATCGAAGCCCTGGGCAAGCGCTGGGCTCATGATTTCGGCGGAGATGATTATGGCCTTCCCGGGTATTTCTCCAAACCGCAGCGGTGGACATACTACCGCTTGCGGGCTGAGGGACACAACACGCTGGTGATAAATCCCGGCTCCAGCGCAGACCAGATCTCAGGTTCGGAGCTGCCGATTCTTTTCTACAGCAGTGAACCAAACGCGGAGCGCGCCGCCGTTGTGACCGATCTGACGCCTGCCTACGGGATCACAAAGGTCTGGAGAGGTATTCAACTCTTCAAGAATCGCCGCTGGACCCTGATCCAGGATGAGATCCAAGCCGCCTCCCCGGCTGAAGTCTGGTGGTTTATGCATTACAGAAGCTCCACGACAGCGGCCACGATCCACGACAACGGGACCTCTGTAACGCTGACTCAAGGAACTGAGCGGCTCTGGCTGAGCATCGTCTCAGGCGGAGGCGTGTTTGCCATCAGCAATGCCGTTCCGTTGCCCAACTCGCCAAACCCCTCCGACCAGGCCTCAAACGACACCTACCGGAAGCTGGCCATTCACCTGCCCGCTGTGACAAACACCACGCTCGCCGTGCTCATGGTGCCGCTTTCGCCCGGTCAATACCCGCCCACAGGCTCCTTATCTCTCGTTCCATTGGAAAATTGGGCAATCAGCATGACCAACAACATGGTTGTGAACAGCACGATAAAATGGACCGGTGCAGCCAGCGGCATTTGGAACACCAATGCCGTGAACTGGCTCTCCGGCTCCGGCACCCCAACCTCTTACATCGACGGCGATTTCGTGCGATTCGACGACAGCTTGAGCGGCACTCCCCTCATCACTCTTGACCGGACGGTCAGCCCGGGAGGAGTTACTTTCAGCAATGCAACCAAAGCTTACAGTCTGAACGGGAGCGGCAGTATCGCCGGCCAGGTCGCAATGACGAAAGAAGGCACGAACCGCCTTTTTATCAACACCACCAATACGTTCAGCGGACCGGTAATAATCGGTGGCAGGGTTGTAATCAACAATCATGCAGCGCTCGGAAAAGGGCCCAAGGAAATCGGAATCAGGTCGCTCCTGGGAATGTACGCCGAACTTCACCTGGACGGCAGCGCAGGACCGGTCATACTGCCCTCAGACCTCAGCTTCTCCACCTACGGGGATTCGGCGTTTGCCGGCAACATTGTCAATGATGCCGGGCACAACGTAATCAATAGCTACTTCAATATGGTCTCAGGCGGGGGCCACACCAAATTCAGAGTGGTACAAGGCAGCCTGACGGTTAACGGAATTGTTAATTGCAGCAACGGCAGCAGCAACAAGCAACTACAGTTGGATGGCACGGGAACAAACACCATCAACGGGGTCATTCAGGATGGGACCCGGAAGGCGCTGCTTGGAGTCTTTGGCGGCACATGGATCCTGACCGGCACGAATAACTATACCGGCGCAACCACGGTGGCGACCAATGGTACCCTCGTGGTCGAGGGCAGCCTGGCCAACACGCCGCTGACAGTGCAAAACGGCGGCGCCTTGCGTGGGCCCGGCAGGATCGAGGGAGCCGTAACCGTTCAGGCCGGCGCCAGGATCGAGCCGGCCACGTCCATTGACGCCCTGACCCTCGGCAATTCCCTCACGTTGCAGGGAACAACCATTATGAAGATTTCGCGCACTGCCTCAGGTCTGAGCAATGACCGGATCACCGGGGTAACGACCAACACGTACGGTGGCGCGCTCGTCATTATGAATGTTGGCACACACCCGCTTCAGGTCGGTGATTCCTTCCATCTTTTCAATGCGAGCAGGTATGCGGGCGGTTTCGCAAGCATCACTTACCCCAATGGCTATACATTCGAAAACAGCCTGGCCGTTGATGGTCGGATCCGGGTCACCGGAGTCCCACTCATAAGCCCGCCGGCCTTTTCGCAGGGGGGCATTACACTGTCGCCTGATGGCAAGGTTAGCATGACGGTTACGGGAGCGATCGGAACTCCTTATCGGCTTTGGGCAAGCACCAATGTAAACCTCAGGCCTGTGACAAACACCTGGGTGCTGCTCACCAACGGCAATCTGACCGTCAGCCCTTTCCAGATTCAGGATACTGCCGCCACCAACTTCTCCCAAAGGTTCTATCTCTTTAGCACACCTTGAGGGCTAAAGTGAACCCTCAAAGGCGGAACAACCCACGCTCCATCGCAATCGTCACGGCCCGGGTACGGTCGGGCGCGCCCAGCTTCCAAAGAATATGGGATAGATGAGTTTTGACGGTGGCATCTCCCATGCCAAGTTCTGCGGCGATAGCTTTATTCGTCTTGCCCTGAGACACGAGCTTGAGCACGTCCAATTCCCGATTGCTAAGTGACACCAAAACATTCCTCTCGGCAAGCTTCCGCCTGAATTCTGCAGAAAGGAATTGCCCCCCCGCAGCCACGGTCCGAATCGCTCGCAGAATCTCGCCCCTCTCACTGGCTTTGGGCAGGTATCCCATGGCTCCAGCCTCCATGCCACGGTGAACGTCCTCGGCCGTTTCATCTATCGAGACGATCAGCACACGGGCATCCGGCCGCGCCGCGATGATGCGCCGGGTGACTTCGACTCCATGGATATCGGGCAACCGTCCGTCCATTAAGATCACGTCCGGTGTCATGGCCTGGTCCATTTTGAGGGCCTGAGCACCGGTGCTTGCTTCTCCAACGACTTCCATGTCCCGCTCCCTGGAGATAGCGCTCACAAGCCCCAAACGGACCATGAAGTGGTCATCTACCAGTAATACACGTATGCGGGGTGATTTCATGCGGGCAAAGGGTCGGGGGTGGAACGTTGATGCGACAATGTTAACTCCACAAGGCATCCTTCACCGGGCGCTCCGACGATGGATATAGCCGCTCCCAGCCGGGCGGCTCGTTCTTGCATGCCAAGCACTCCGAAGTGCGGCTCCGGTTCACGGGTCAAAGCACCGGCGGTAAATCCTCGACCATCATCGCGGATCCGAAGGCAGGTCGAGTCGGGGTCCAACCGGAGGGAAATGGAAATAGTTTTTGCTCCCGAATGCTTCAGCGCATTGGCCAACGCTTCCTGTGCCACACGCAAGAGTTGAAACTGCACCGCGGCGGATAGCTGTGGGTTTTCGCCTGCTATTTGCACTGTAATGGCTGGTCCGGAACGGCTTCGCGCGCTCTCCGCCAGTGCTTCCAGCGCTGCCGGCAAGCCTTGCAACTGCAAGACCTGTGAGCGCAGATCCCAAACGGAACGCCGGGCCTCAGCCTGCGTGTGCCGCAGCATCCGGCGGGCAAGCCGCACCGCGCCCGAAGCAAAGGCCGGGTCTTCCTGGATCGTCTCTTCCGCCCCATCCAGTTGGAGTGCGACTCCTGCAAGCTGTTGCTCCAGGTTGTCATGCAAGTCGCGAGCAATCCTGTTCCGCTCGGAACTTACGGCTTCTTCACGCAACTTCTGGCTAATGATTTCCATCTGGCGACTCACCTGCCGGCGCAGCAGCCAGACCCATCCGGACGTTACCATCAGAATCGCGATCGTGCCCCCCAGCGTGAGTCCCAGGCGCAGCGGCGTCCACCAGGAAGCCGCCCGCAGAACAGTAACGTCCTGTGGCGTACGCAGCCATATCGAGAAATCATTCACAATCGCACCACGTGCACCGACGCCCACCGGCTTGAACTCCATTTCGCATACGCCCGTCACTTCGATCTCCGATCCGGGATTCCATAGTTTCTGAACGCGCGCATCCGGGGACGGCAGAAAAACTTTAAAACGGTGCCCATCCGCTATCAAAAAGAGCGTGAGCGTTCGTTCAAACTCTCGCCACTCCATGTCGCTCAACTGGCCGGAAAGCCGCACCACGCCGCCCGCATAGTCCTTTGCCCCACCCTGCGAGCGCCGGGTAATCTCCGGTCGCAGGATGTTCTCTATCGACACAGGTTCAGGCGCCGGGACAGCTTTGGTCCCCACCCGGCGAGCGACCGCTCCGGTCAACGAGGCAATGCTGCGGGAAGTATCCACAAACCCCGCCACCTCAACGACATCGCCAACTGAAATATTCTCCGCCGAGGATTCAACCCGGACACCGGAAGTGCCTTCCTGAAGAAAGAAAAACTGTCCCGGTAACACAAAATTCACAATCCCCCGGGTAACTTTTCGATGGAATCGCTCCGGCTTTCGGGAAAACGCGAGCAACTCCCCCAGCGGCACTCGATCCGATTTAAAAGGATCTGCCGGAGGCGGTCTGAGAACGGTTAGCTCTTCAATGGAGGTCACCGTAAGCCGGATTCGCACAGCCTCGGAACGAAAATTCGCAATCGGACGGCAGAACCCGCGCACTCGGACCCGCGCATCCACAAGCGCCTTGCGATTAACCCCCTTTCTCTGCATGAATTCAAGCTCACACAGGTGGCCTTCCACCATCAAAGCCATACCGGTCTTCCCATCCCATAGAGTCTTGATGCCCCAGACCACTCCCTCAACTTCCACCAATTGTGAAACCTCACTGCCCGAAATAAGTTGCTCCATCGAAACCGATCGGGCGGGAGGCACCGGAGCGGAACCGACACGACGAAATCGCGTCGGAAGGATCACAGGCGAGTAACTGCCCGGACCGGTGACTCCCTCGATTTCGATCACCGCTCCCAGCGCATTCTCGGATTTCGGCAAATCCCCGCCCGCCCAGATGCCGCGCCGCTTCGCTGTGTTCAAGTCAACGCTAATTGCCTCTACCCCGTCATGAACCTTGAACCAGCCATCCCCGTAGTCGATGAAATTAACGGTCGCCCGCAAACGCACCGGCACAGCTTTCGCCGCCTCCTCCCCGGACAAACCACGGATCTCCGCAACGTGCGTGAGAGGGGGCGCTTCAGCGGGAACGGCGCCTGCACAAATCCCCATCGCGCACAGTGCAGTAGGCAAAATCTTCTTAAAGAATTTCATTGCACGGCCAAAGCATCCAACGCGGGCCTCCGAGTTGACGGATGCCTGACCCGAGAGCAGGCGTCCTGCTGTAAATCGAAGCCGAAAAGCGCACTGGCGCCACGTGCATATTCTCTTGAAAATCTGTTTTGATGTCACGTCATTCCGGTCTCTCTGGCTCAAAGCCTGATGCGGTCCTCATACCGTCAGATCTCCACCCCGCTGAGCCCGGGATTGTAGCGCAGCAAATCATTGCCGAGACTTTACAAAAATAGGCTATGAGCCCCGCCGAAGAATCAGCGGGGAATTAGCGTTGCTTTCGGCAAATCCCGCGAGCAAAGTTGGCTTGGCGCTGCGGTGGCGCCCGGAAACGACCATGGACCTTGAATGGATCGCTCAGAAATTGGGTGCAGACAGTTGGAAATACCTCTCCAACCTGCGGAGCAGGCAGCCGCACACCTCAAGTTCATCCTATGAGCCATAACCAAAAAAGCGCCCCTGTGGCGGAGTGGAGATCTGCACCCCCACGACCCCCGTCATTAGGTCACGACCCTATAGTAATTCCTCCGGATTTTCTAATACTGATCAGCCTTGCGTGCCCGCATGACAGCACAAAAAGACAATAAACAGCGCCTCCTGCGACAAAACGCCGTGCTCAAACAGCAATTGCGCGAACTGACAGCCCGGGTCGAGGCCCTCAACAAGGAGCTCGAAGACTTCTCTTACTCCGTCTCGCACGATTTGCGCGCGCCGCTCCGAAGCATCCGGGGTTTCAGCGAAATCCTTCTCGACCATTGCGCCGATAAACTCGACAGCACCGGCAAGGAATTCCTCGGACGCATCTGCCAGTCCAGCGCCCACATGGATCGCCTGATCGAGGATCTCGCGAAGTTCTCCCGCCTTTCAAAGATCGAACTGTCTCCCCAGGAGGTCGATCTGGGCAGGATAGCCGCCTCGATCACGGACGAACTGGCACGCACTGATCCCGATCGCAACGTGCTGGTGCGCATTCAGCCCGGCCTCGTCGCCCACGGCGATGAACGGCTCCTGCGCATCGTCATGGACCATCTTCTTCGCAACGCCTGGAAATTCACCGGGAAGCAGAAACACCCCGAGGTCGAAATCGGCCGGCAGGATGCGTTTTATGTGCGGGATAACGGGGCGGGTTTCGAAATGAAATACGCGGCAAGGTTGTTCAGGGTCTTCCAAAGGCTGCACTCGGCCTCGGAGTTTCCGGGCAATGGCATCGGCCTCGCCATCGTGCAGAGGATCATCAACCGGCATGGAGGAAAAGTCTGGGCGGAAGCTGAGCCCGGCAAAGGCGCCACATTCTTCTTCCAAGTGCCAAAAGAATCGACGCAATGAAAGAGCAGGAGTTGCACGAACCTCACGACCCCGTCGCTCAACAGCCGCAGCCAAACCAGGGAACGCTCAATGTGCTGCTCGTCGAGGACGTCGAGAACGATGCCGAACTCGTTCGCTACAACCTGCAAAAGGCAGGGTTCAGCGTCCTCTGCGAGCGCGTGGACACCGAGGCGAGTCTCAACGCCGCACTGTCGGGCAGAAAATGGGACGTCGTGATCGCCGATTACCGCATGCCGCACTACGACGGCATCTCCGCACTGGGCCTTGTGCGCAGCAAAGGCCTGGATGTGCCCTTCATCATTGTGTCCGGTTACATCACCGACGATGCAGCAGTGGCCGCAATGAAAGCCGGCGCAAATGACTACGTGATGAAGGACAATCTGATGCGCCTGGGACCCGCAATCACCCGCGAGTTGCGCGAGGCCGGGGAACGCAGGGAACGCAGGCGAGGCGAGGAACGCCTCAAGATCGAACACGCCTTCCGCCGCGCCATCGAAAATTCCGTCCCCGCCGGCATCGCAACGGTGGATCTGGAAGGACGCCAGACGTACGTCAACCCCGCCTTCTGCAGAATGGTCGGCTGGAGTGACGACGAACTCCTCGGCGCCAAACCCCCATTTCTCTATTGGCCGCCGGAGGAGGTCGAGACCATTACGCAAACCCTGCGTCGCTTCCTCGAAGACTCGGCTTGCCCGGACGCGGCGGAACTGCGCTTCCGCCGCCGCAACGGAGAACGATTCCACGTGCTCCTCCAGCTCACGCCACTCAAAGACAGCCTCGGCAATGTCACCGGCTACGTCGGCGCAGTGTCCGATATCTCCGAGCGCAAAGAGGCAGAGATGCGGCTGGCAGCCGAACACGCCATCACACGCATCCTGGCCAACGCCCAAAACCTGGCCGAAGCAGCCCCCGCCATGCTCCGCGTACTGCTCGACTGCCTGGGGGTCGAGTTCGGCGCGCTCTGGGTCGTGGATCCCGGGCGCCAGGCCCTGCTGCCACAGGTCATGGATCTCCGCGATCCATCGCCAGGCCTCAAAAAATTCCTGCACGAAAGCCGCCGGCTGAGCTTCGCGCCCGGCAGCGGCCTGCCGGGCAGCGTCTGGCAAAGCCGCAAACCGGCCTGGCACGAGGACCTCTCTCAATCAAATAATTTCGAGCGGCGCGAGCTGGCGCTCCGCGCCGGGCTCCGAAGCATCGCGGCATTTCCAATCCAGAACGCGGGCCATTTCTTCGGACTGCTCGAATTCCTCAGCGCTCAGGCCATGGAGCAACGGCAGGCCACTCTGAACATGATGTCAGCCATCGGCAGCGAAATCGCCCAGTTCATCCGGAGACGCACCGCCGAGGAAGCACTGCGCCGCGCGCACGATGAACTCGAGCTGCGGGTGCGGCAACGCACCGACGAGCTCAACACCGCCAATGCCCGGCTCAAGAGCTCCATCGCCGAACGCAAACGCCTGGAACACGAGCTGCTCGATATCACCGAGAAGGAGCGCCGCCGCATCGGCCTCGATCTGCACGACGACCTCGGCCAGAAGCTCTCCGGCATTGCTCTCATGACGAAGGGCCTGCAGCGTCAGTTGGAAAAAATCGGGCTCGAACAGGCCGGGGATGCCGCCCGGATTCACGACCTCGTTCACGAGGCCATGAACCATGCAAGCGACCTCGCGCATGACCTCGCCACGATGGATCCGAAAGACAAGGACCTGCGCGTGGCGCTCGAAGAACTCGCGGCGCGCGCGCGCGAACTGTTCGGGATCACCTGCAGTTTCAAGACGGAAGGCGCCTTGCCTCTCCTGGAAGCCCCGGTCACCATGCAGCTCCACAAAATCGCCCAGGAAGCCCTCACAAACGCAATCAAACATGGCAAAGCCAGGCGCGTCTCGATCACAATCGAAAATCACCCCGCTGAGCTGGTTCTCACTGTCCACAATACCGGCCTGCCCTTCCCCGACCTCGAGGGCAGGTCCACAGGCATGGGCCTGCGTATCATGAACTACCGGGCCAGCCTCATCGGCGCCCGCCTGGAAATCACCGGAGCGTCCAAAGGCACCCGGGTGCGCTGCACCCTGCCTCTGGGTGAAAAGAGCACCCCGTGAACGAAACGCTTCATGCCGCCGCTGTCACTCACTGCCGCAAACCGCCGCCCGCGCCCATCCCGCTTCCTTTTTGATTGCGCCTGAACCCGCATCCTTCCTATCTAAAGAGATGAGTTTGGCTGACATCAGACGCGAGTACCGCGTCGGCGGAATCCGAAGATCGGATCTCAATCCGGATCCTTTGAAACAATTCGCCACGTGGTTCGAGCAGGCTTCCGGCGCCCGCACCAGCGGACGCGTTCAGAAGTTCCTCGTCGGCATGTACAAGGCTCTCATGAGCTTAGCGGGCGCGCCACCCCCGGATGTCAACGCCATGACGCTCTCCACAGTCGATGACAACGGCCAGCCCTTTTCACGCATCGTCCTTCTCAAAGGCGTGGATTCGCGCGGGTTCACTTTCTACACGAACTATCACAGCCGAAAAGGCCGCCAGATCGAAAGCCAACCCCGGGCCGCCCTCGCTTTCTTCTGGGTGGATCTCGAACGGCAGGTCTGTGTCACCGGCAGGGTCACACGCCTGCCCGGGAAGGAATCCGACGCCTACTTCAATAGCCGTCCGCGCGGCAGCCGCATCGGCGCATGGGCCTCAGACCAGAGCACCCCGGTCGAAAACAGGGCCGCGCTCGAAGCCGCCATGACCCGCCTGGAAAAAGAATATGCGAACCGCGAGGTTCCACGCCCTCCGCACTGGGGCGGCTACCTCCTCACGCCAGACCGTATCGAGTTTTGGCAGGGCAGGCCAAACCGGCTCCACGACCGGTTTGTCTATGAACTGCAGCCCGATGGCGCCTGGCACATCACCCGCCTCTCACCATAAGTCCGGAGAAAGGGCTAAACCTCTATCGGGCGCACTCTGAGTCCTTCCCGGATTCTGCTGCCGGGATAGATGATCACTTTCTCGTTCTTTTTCAGGCCGGACAGCACCTGGGTTTCGGCTCCGCTGGTCCTTCCCACCTGCACTTTTCGAAAGCGCGCCCGCCCGTTCTCAACCACGTAAGCAGCCCAATCCTCGCCCTGCCGAAACAGCGCCCCTGCGGGAACCTTCACCGCCTCGGCCTCCTCCCAAACAATGATCTTCGCTTCCACCCTGAAATTGTCTCCAAGATTGCCTCGTCCGGTGGGAGGCGTGACGATATCCACCACCACATTCACGCGCTGCTCCTCGACGCCAAGCGCCGAAACCTTGGTAAAACCCGCAGGCTCCACCAGCCGCACCCTGCCCTCGAGCAACTGCCCTCCGCCCCATTGCTCAAAATCAACCCCCATGCCGGGTTGAATAATGGCGCCGTCGCGCGACAGCACCTCGACAACCGCTTCAAGATCCCCCGGATTGCCGATCTCGAGCAGCGGCATCCCGGCGCTGACTGCCCTCGCGCTCTCCTCGAAAACCCTCAATACACGCCCGCTCTCCGGCGCCAGCACTTCGCGCGGCTTGCGATTCGCCATGCCCGCGCTCTCGAATTCCGCCAGCTCGGCTTCGGCCTGCCGCAGCTCCCCTTCAGCAGCGGCCAGATTGCGGTCCGCCGCCGTCTTGCGCAGTTGCGCGCCATCAAACTCCTGCGCGGAAACCGTCTGTTGATCGAATAACGCCTTGAACCGCTGTAACTCGGCCTCTCCGAACTCAAGCTCCGCGCGCGCTTTCGCCACCCGCGCCGCCGCCGCCTCCCTCCGCGCCTGCGCCGCCTTCAGGGTCCGCTCATCAAGCATGGTCGGAGACAGCGCATCAATCACAGCCACCACCGTTTCTCCCCTGGCCACCCGCCCCCCGGCCTTGAAGGGCGGCCTGCGCAATTGCCCGGCCACCGGCGCATAAACCACATACCGATCCCGAACCCGCGTCTTGCCCTCCTCGTTCACCGTCACCCTTAACGGACCAACGGCGACCGATGCGATTTCCACGGGAGCCGGCTTGGGCCACAAGCCGGCGACAATCAATCCCAAAAGAACAAGGACCGCCGCATAGGGGAGCCATCGGCGAGGCTTCCGCCGCGCAGAGGCGGGGGGCCTCTTCCCGGATGCCGCAGCCCCTTCCAGCCGCGTTTCGCTGGCGCTTTGCCGATCATCTGTTCTTGACGGGTGCATGTAAATGCCGCGCAAACATTATTCCGGCGCCTTGAGTACCGCCACTAGATTCAGATGCTTCAACTTCCGCAGCACAAACAGCGCGGAAAGGGTGGAGGCCACCGCCACCACAGCCACCGCAAAACTGTAGTTCGCCGCCGTCAGCACCAGCGGAAGCCGAACCGTCTCGGTGTTCACCGCTCTTAGAATCGTCGCGGCAAAGAACGTGCCGACCAGCAGACCCAGCGGAACCGCCACAATCGCCAGGGCCACCAGCTCGGTCACAAGCACCGCACCCACCTCGCGTTGCGAAAAGCCAATCACTCGAAGTGTGGCCAGCTCGCGCGCGCGCTCGGCAAGGGATATTCGCGCGTTGTTATACACAACACCGAATGCAACAACGGTGGCAAACAGGAGGTAGATTTTCTGTATCAGGCCAATGCTCGCTGCCGTGGTCGTGCGAAAGTTTTCCCGCAGCGATTCTTTCACCGCCACCCAGCTCACCGCAGGGATGCCCTTGAGCGCCCGCAGAAATTCCGCCCGCTTCGAGGCGTCCAGCCGGAAGTTGGCCCCGCTGATTCGATCTCCCTCCCCCAGCAGCCGGTTGAGGGATTCCAACTCCATGTAGGCGGCCATGCCCGCAAAATCCTCCGCAAGACCCGCCAGCCGAACGGACCGCACCGCCCGTTTGCCTTCGAGCGCCTCCACCAAAATGAAATCGCCAAGCCGGGCCCCAAGCACCTGCGCAAGTTTGGATGAAACCACCAGTCCGTCCTTCGGCAGCTTGATCCGGCGATACTCGTGGTCAATCACACGGTTGTGAAGACCTTCCGGAGGAATGCCTGTCAATCCAACCTGCCTCTGGCGCGGGCCAAAGCTCAGCCGCACAATGGCGCTGCGCGCCGGCTCCACCCGGATCACCCCGGGCAACTGCGCCAGCAGGTGCTCCGCACCCGGCCCCTCCGGCTCCACAAGCCCAATCCCCATGTCCTGCCTTTGAACAACGTCCCATTGAAAATCCAGCACCTCGGCAACGCCATCGCGAAACGCGTTCGGCACGATCAATATGCCGGTCGCCAGCGCCAGGCCCGCAACGGTGAAAAACGCCTGCCCCGGCTTGCGCTCGATATTGCGCATCGCTATCCGGAACGAGTGCCCAAACAGGTGCGCAATCCCCGTGCGCTCAATAAACGCCGGACGATAATCCGCAGGCGGTTCCGGACGCATCGCCTCCGCCGGCGGCAGCTTCGCCGCGCGCCGGACCGAGAAAAACACACCGGCGACCGCCGCAACCGCGCAGACCAGCAACGCCAGGGGCAGCGCCTGTTGGTCCAGTCGAAATACAAGCTCCGGAAAGCGGAAAAACCTGTGGTAAAGCCCCACAATGTTGTGCCCGAGAATCAGACCGCCAATCGCACCCAGCACAGTGCCCGCTGTCACGATCACAAGGGCAAACTTCAGGTAATGAACCACCACCTGCCGGTTGGTAAAGCCGAACGCTTTGAGAATCGCTATCTGCTCCCGCTGCAACGCCAGCAGCCGCGACAGCACCGCGTTGATCATAAACGCCGCCACGCTCAGAAATACAATCGGAAAACCAACGGACATCGTGCGCAGCACTCGGATTTCGTCCGAAACCCGGATATGCGACGGATGCTCTCCCCTGCCATAGGCGCCGTGCCCCCCGTATGGCTCCAGCATGCGGTCAAGTTCCGCAATCACGGTCTTTTCCGAGGCCCCCGGCGAAAGCGTCAGCGACACGTAGTTGAATCCGCCGTACAAGTCAAAAGCGGTCGCCAGTTCCTTGTAGGGCATCCAGAACACACCAAAAGTCCGGTTGTCCGGCAGCGCCACACCGGGCCGCGACTCGAAGATGAACTCGGGGGAAAGCACAATTCCGGCTACCCGGAATACCTGCCGCCTCCCGTTAAGCAACATGGCAATGCTATCCCCGGGACGCATGTCGTTTGCTTGCGCGAACGCCTCGCCCACAAGCACTTGTTTGCGACTGCCGGCTGCGGGCCATTCGCCGCTCCGCAGGAACAGGCGATTCAACTCGTGGAAACCCGCCTCGGGAATGGAACGCACAAAACCGCTCGCCGGCTCGTTTAATCCCGGGAGATCAATCGTCACCTGCACCGAGATGTCCGGTTGCACGGTCGCGACCCCGGGAATCAAACCCACCTGCCCGGCCACAGATTGCGGCGCGCGTTTCAGATGCGCAAAAACGTCCGCAAAGCGGTTCGCGTTGTAATACTCGCTCCGGGTGGCTTCGAGGGAATAGATCAGGCTCCGCGCCATGATCATCATTGCCAGCCCGCAGGCCATCACCAGCGCCACCGCAAGCGCCTGGCCCTTTAATCGGACCAAATCCCGCCACAGTTTTCGTCCGAGCATGGCACTCATCACCAGTTCAAAGTGGATGGCGCCGCGCGGCGCTCGTTTCGGTGAATGGAATGCACACGCCCGTCCGAGAAATGAATCACACGATCTGCCATGTCCGCCATGACAGCATTATGTGTGATGATGACCGTCAGCGTGCCCAACTTGCGGTTTGCCTCCTCGATCGCCTCCAGCACCACGACGCCGGTGCGGACATCCAAAGCGCCAGTCGGCTCGTCGCACAGCAACACTTCCGGCCGTTTCGCAATCGCCCGGGCGATCGCCACCCGTTGCTGCTCCCCCCCGGAAAGCTGCGCGGGAAAATGGTCCATGCGAGGCCCCAACCCGACCATTTCCAACGCTTCTTCAGGCAACATGGGATCCGGCGCGATTTCCGTAATCAACGCCACGTTTTCACGAGCCGTCAGGCTTGGAACAAGGTTGTAGAACTGAAAAACGAACCCGACTGTCTCCCGGCGGTACCGCGTCAACTCCGCCTCGGTCGCATGCGCCAGGTTGATGTCGTTAAACCACACCTCGCCCGAGGTTGGCGTATCCAGACCGCCCAGGTTGTTCAATAGTGTGGTCTTGCCGCCACCCGATGGCCCGAGCAGCACAATGAGCTCTCCTCGCGCCAGATCAAGGTCCACGCCCGCAAGCGCATGCACCTGCGCTTCGCCGGATCCATAAACCTTGGTCAATCCACGGACGTGAAAAACGCCCCTGCTTTCGTGGGTTGTAGGGGTCGGGATCACATCGGCAGGCAAGGCAGTTCCAGGGCGGCGCGCCCGGAGCTAGAAAGCCCGGCGCGGAGCCTCAAAGGTTGGCCGTGGCGGCGCGTTGTTACGCGGGCGTTCGGGAATCGATGGCGGGGTGTAATACTTGTTCCACTGGTTCAGCACCTGCTGGTTCTGGTCCATGGGCGCCCGGGGAGTCAATACCGGGTTAATGTTGCCAAATTGAGGTCCAAGAATGCTCTCACGAGCCCCCCCGGGCGCTTCCATCCCGGGCACTGCACTGTTCGGACGCAAAGGGTCCAATGCAACGTTCCCAAGCGGACTTGAGGCAAAATCCGGCGAGCGCACCGGCGGGGCCGGGTTCATGAGGTTTCGGTAATCATCCACGTACGAGTTCTCCTCCCGCCTTGCCTTCAGATCTTCCGGAACGCTCAACAGTCCCGACAAACTCGATTCGCCCATCGAACCAACCTCGCCTCTCGAAAGAAATACCGGACGGCGCTCCTGTAGCATATTCCTCAGATTCTCCTCCGTGCGCGCCACATCCGCCGGCGTTTCTTCTTTTTGTCCCCACATCTTCTCAAGGTCCCGCACGTTGGAATCTTCCACCATGCTCCTCGTTCCAAATCCCTGACGGCTCAGATCACGAAACAGTTGTTCGTCACCGGAAAGCGCGGGATCCTTGAGGAAGCCTCCATCTTTGAGCAACTTGCGCAGTTCTAACGACGCCTCGTGCTCGGCAAAATCATCGGGATCCATCAACATCCAGTTCCGCTTCGCAGCCGACTCCTCTGCTGCCGCGCGCGACGGAGTCGCATGCCGGACAATTGGAGGCGCGGTCCTCACAGGGATTGGCGTTGCATCCTGCCCTGAAGAGAGTCCTTTGAGCGCGCGCGTGATGCGTTCCTCGAGCAGCAACAGCCTGTTCACCCTCCCTTTTTGCATGACGACGGCATTGGGGGAGACTTGTGAGGAAACAGCGCTGTTCGTCTGCTCGGCGGCCGACGCAAACGACCCTGCCACCAGCAAGCCCGACGCAACGCAGAAAACCTTGTTCAGGTATGGAGACCAGAAACTCATCAGAGTCCTTAACAATACCGTAAATCCCCGCCATCGGCAAGGGACGCACAACCCAAATAACAACCCTTACAGCACCGCCGCCATCCCCATTCGGGAACGGCTACCGCATATGCTTCGATAAAAAGGCGTAGCTGGCCTGCGTATAATCGAACGGCGAGCCCTGACCATTGTCCTGTTCGTATATATACCACTCAATCCCAGCCTCATCGCCCGCCTTGAAAATCTCCGTCCAGTTCAAATCTCCCTGTCCCAGGGGAACCAGTTGCTGCTTCTTGCCATCCCGAGCCTTGATCACATCCTTCGCATGCACCATAGGACAACGGCCCTTGTACTTGCGGATATACGCCGCAGGATCCACCCCACCCGTATATGCCCACGCCAGGTCCAGCTCCGCGCACAGATTCCCGGGCCGGGTGGCTTCCATCAGGATATCCAGTTTGTAGCGAGGATCGCCCGGGAACTTTTCGAACTCCCATGCGTGATTGTGATAGGAAAGTCGAATGCCGTCCCCGCGAAGCTTCGCCCCAAGCGTGTCCAGCCGTTGTGCGCCCTTAAGCCAATCCTGCAGCGTGGCCTTGCAATCATTCATCATCCCGCCGGGAGCAATGTCCTTTATCCCCACCGTCCTCCAGAACTTCAACTGCTCGGCATAGTTCTGCTCAAACGGCTCCATGGCATGGTGCGCGGTAATCGCTTTCAAACCGGCTTTGTCCAGTTCGGCCCGGATTTGCTCCGCCGGCAAGGTCGGCATCCCGCTCCACTGAACGTACTCCCATCCCATTTCACGCACTTTCTTCAATGTGCCAGCCAAATCCTTCTTTGCCGGCTCGCGCATGGTGTAAAGCTGCAACGCCATCCCGCGCTTCCGGCCCCCGGCTGCGGCAATCGAAAGCAACGGATGTGCGGTGACTGCCAAGGCGCCAAGAATGCCAAGGACCTCACGTCTCGAGTAAAGAGCGGTTTGCGATTTCATATAAGTTTCTCCGAACCGATTGTCGCCGACAGTTTTCAAACGTCAAGGTGCGATTGGGACCGGAAATGGCCTTTTTGCCCGCACGAATTCACGCGTGTCTCGAGGAAACCAAGCCGCCCTACCTGCCCGTCCACACCGGCGCCAGCCAGGCTACAGGCCGGTCGGGCCTGGCTCCTGGCGCATCACCACCCCCGGCATTCCACACCCGGACGAAAAAGTACGTGTTCGTCGAATCGTTGATCACCGTTCGATGATGCACAGCGCTGGCCGGCTCGAATTCCTGCGTGCTCAACACCGCGCCGCCATTGCCCACAATGTCCAGTTTCGTAATCCGATCCTCAGGCTTGTCGAGGTCCGGGTCGCTCGCTGAAATGTCAAACTCGAAGCTGTCCGCAGCCCTGAGCGTGGAACCCATGATCGCCCCATTTACAGTGTAGCGGCACTGGATGTTCCCTTCGAGCGAGGCATAGGTTCGCCGGTTCTTCATGGCCTCCAGCAAAGCGGTCCTGGTCTTCGCAGTGGCAAGCACAAAGGTCCTCGATGTGTGATGCAAAATGCCCCAGAAACCGTGATTGTCGTTCCCGCATACGGGCGACACTTTCCAACCCTTGTCCAACGCGTTCACAAATGCCTGGTAGTGCAGTTTGTTGTTGGAGTTGATGACCTCCAGCAGCGTGATCACGTCCGCAACCTCCGGATCACAAAATGCCCAGTCGTTGTATCCCTGCGCCCCCGGATGGTTGAACGATGCGACAACAGGCCCTTCGCCGTTGGGTCCAGCCGCCTTGAGCCACTTGTAAAGGTAAGGCAGGTCCACCCCGGGAAGCATGGCGTTCAGGTAGTCCCGGCTGTTGATAACGTTGATGTGTCCCGTGCCGTTCGGACCATTGTTCTCGGAATGCTCGAAGCCCCTGATCGCAACAAATCCGCCGTCCGTCGCCTCCAACGCCTCTTTCCCGGCACCCAGCCAGGCCGCGTTCGTGGCGCTCACCGGCTGGAACGCAGCCTCTTGCGAGTGATCCGCCACAATGTAGAAATCATGGGCGTTTGTTCTCGCAATCGCAAAGTGCGCGGCGGAAGATCCCTGGTGCTTCTGCCAGTCCGGCCGCAACTGCTTCTTGCCCCGCTTTGCCTTGGACGCGCCCGGAGGCGCTTTCAGGTAATGATCACCGTGGGACCACGTGTTCGACGTGTGGGAGTGGGTGTTGCCGGCGTAGATCCTGTAAACAGGCTCGTTCGCTCCCGCACCGGCGGCGCAAACAAGAACCACACTCGCAAAAGACACAAGACGACAAACGGGAAGACAGCGCGTCTGCATGGATGGCCAGCATACCGCCCGGCGTGACACACGCAATGTCAATCACACGAACAGCCAGAAAGTCAGCTTGATCTCTCTTGCGTGCTGCCCTTCCCGGGGCTAATTGGCGGTCTTGGGGTTGGCCGGAGGCTCAGAAGCCGGCTTGCCGTTACCCGTTCCCAGCCCCTTGAAAATGCGGAACGGGTAAAATGGGATCTGCATCAGCCTTGGAATGACGTTGATCGGTTCGAGTTGAGGATCGCCAAGGGTCCCGCCAACCTTGTACTCGAAAATCTTGCTGACCGGCCACAGTACCGTGCTCACCAGCGGACCCACAACCCACATGTCCTTCAGAAGCTCCGCCTCCACCTTCGCATTGAGTTGGTAATCAAGCGCAAGGTCCACGTCTCCGCGGTACTGCAATCGCATGGTTGTGGTCCGGATGTCCAGATCGGATGTCCTGAAAACGCCATTGGTGACAATGTAAGTGCACACGCCCTCGCTCGCACGGCTGCTGCCCAAACCCGGCATGATGCCGTCCAGCACCGGCGAGAGAACGCCGAACAAGGGAATATCCCACAACAACCCATCATGAAACTTAAGCTGACCGTAGCCTTGCACGCTCCGCCAATCGTCCGAATTGGCCCGGGTGACGGTCACCGTGCCGTCCAGCCGACCTTCGCTCTTGTTTGTGGCCGACGAAAGGTCTGCCGCAATCTCCTGGAGCAACACGTTGGTGCCGGCTATCGAGAAGACAAACTCCGTCCCGGGAATCTCACTTACATCAATCACCGCATAACCCCGCGCCTTGCCCGAGTAGAAATCGGCATCCAGGTTTTCGAGCGAAAGCTGGGACTCCTTCCAATGGACGTGGCCCGAAATCCTCGAAATGTTGAACTTCCACCAGTGAAAAGGCCCCCCGTCCACATCAAAGTGAAGGTCCGCACCCTGCTCGCCTTTCATCGGGACAACTCCGTAGGCGCGCGCATGCGGCGGCCGGTCAAATACGTAGGCCTCCATAGTGCGCCCGACCTTCGGGCCGATGGCTCGCGCAATCACAAGCGGCGCCATGTTCCCATACGCATTGGTGATGTACACCTGCCTGGCATTGAAGTCGGCCACAATCGCGTCGGCGGCTGCTTTTTCCTCGCCACGCTCGACTCTCGGATGAAGGACTGTCAGGACTTTGTTCGAGTACAACACCTGGGCCTCGACGCGGCTGGCCGACTGCCCGCGAAAGCTCAGGTTTGTTCCCACCGCATGCGCCCTGGCGCAGAGAAGATCATAACGATGGAAACGGCCCCAAACCTCCGCGTGGATCTCCGGGGGACTGCTGAGCTCCAGCAGATCCAACCCGCGCGTCTCGTTGGTCTTCAGCAAAGGCCGGATGATTCCCGGATCAATGGTGCTGTGCAGCTTCCAGTAGTAATCGCGCGTCCGGTCATTGGCCACATGCTCGGCCACAAGACGCCCTTCCGGCCGGTTCAACACCAGGTCGGGCAGGCGCCACGTCATGTTCGAGTAGATGAAGTGACTCGAGCCGCTGAGCGCCTCCAACCCCTTGTAGCCAGCGCCATTTGTCCCCTCAAATCTTCCTGAGAGTGACAGCGTTGGCAGCACCTCCCCGCGCCAATCCGGCGCCTTGTTCGTCCACGAAGGAAGCGTTGCCGCGGCTGTGGCCGAAACCTCTGGCGGCGTGCTCCATGAGAACTGGCCAAGCCATCGCCGCCCTCCTTCGGTCATGACATCCGACGCTTTGTGTACATCAAAATTCAGCCACGCATTCGCGGAAACCCGGCGGGAATTCACGTCCAGCTTCGCGTCCCCTTCCAGCCTCCCGCCATACAACTCGGCCTTCAAACCACGCAACTCAAAATTCGGCCCGTGCCACGCGCCTGCCAACTCGGCGCGGTGCACCTGGATTTTCGGGGATCGCACATCCCCGGCCTCGCACTCGGCATCAATCGCAAAACCAACAAGATTCGTCCACCACCCCCATTCGGGCGGCGCAAGCCCGGGCGCCAGGCTCGTGCTCGCAAGCGAACCTTTCAAACGCGCACTCGCCGCTGTGCCCCATTTTGTTTCAAGCTTCGCGCACGCCAGCTCGCCCCAGGCCCGCACGGGCACCGGGTTTGTCACCGCGTGCAGCCATGCAACATCCGACGAAAAATTCGCCAGGGAACCCCAACGGGTGGACGCTTTGGCCGCCGAAAGCTTCAGCCTGGCACTGATAATGTTTGTGATGGTTTCGGGTTGGACGAGGTCCAGGGCCAGCCGGAAGTGCTCCGCCGATCCCCAGCGCGTATTGCCGGCACGCGCGTTCAACCGAATCGAAGCGACCACATCCGAACTCTGCGGCGATGGATAAATGTGCGCCTTGATATCTCCCTGCTCAAAGTCCCCCCAGGGGGTTTGCGCCGCGGCAACTTTCGTTTCGATGCGCGCCTTGAAACTGCGCGGATCACGGGCGTCGCCCTGAACATTCACCACAAGCTCCGGGTAATCCTTCAGAACGATGCCTTCAAGAGCATCCGCCACCGCCCGGATGCGTTTGGCGGCCCGGTCGGCAGAGGCGGCATCACGGTCCGGCTTCAGAAAAGCCCAATCTTTCGCAGCCGATGCATGCTCCAGCCTGGCCGATAGCCGGAAGCGGGAATCCAGCAGGCTTCCGTTCAACTGGTCCAACACCCACTCATCTCTGGCAAGCAGCCGCAGTTCCGCCTGGATATTGCTCACCACCAACTCCCGGCCCGGACGCACATCATCCATCACGGGCAGCCGAAACACACCCCCACGAATCACAAACCCGTCCACCTGAGGATGCCCCGTCAACAACTCACGCCACGCCAATGACACCCTGGCCTCTCGCGCCGACATCTTTGGCGCCGACTCCGCAGTTGAGCGGCCAAACTGCACGTTTTCCGCAACGATACCTTCGTAGAACCTGAGGCGCAGACGCGTGTATCGAAGTTCGACACCCTGTTGTTTCAAGACGCGCGCCAGGGGCCTGTTCAGGAACTCGGGCAGCCCCACCTGGTTGAGGTAAATGAAGCAGCCCAGCAGCGCGAGCAAAACCAGCCAGATCAAAATCCTGAACCGACGGAAATAAATGCGCAGGACCCGCCAGAACCCGCGTTTCTTGCGCTTGGGCTTGACACTCACTTCAACTCCTCTTCTGCGGCGGCGCAAGGTGCGCCATAATGTCTCTGCACAGAATCCATGGGTACTCCCCAATCCATGTATGCCCGTTCAAAACAACCATCACGAAAGCCCCGTTCGACACTGTCGAGTTTCCGAATGTGGCCGCCACGGTTTTGCCATCCGCCAGCTCCAAAACCACCTGCGGGCTCTTGTCGGTAATGCCAAACTTTCCCGCCTCCCCGGCGCCAAAACCCGACCAGCGGTCCACCGAGGCCTGCACAATGGCGCGCACGGTCTCTTCAATGGCAATGTCGTTAATGACGCCCTGCGTGCCCGGTGGCAGCGCCCAATCGTTTTCGCCCTCCCGAATCATCCTCCGGGCCTGCCCTTCATTCCGGAACACCACCGCCTTCACATCCTTTAACGGAAAATCCCAGAGCCGCCGGTGCCGCAAACGCCACGGCGCATCGGGAAGCGCCCGGGCCTGCGCAGCCGGGATGGCATAGACAGAATCCTCGTCGGCCCGGCGCACAAAAACTCTGCCCTCTTGCTCCAGGCCAAACTGAAGCTCAATCGCGTTGGTCGCAACGCTGTTCGTGGGAAAGGAAATGAGACAGCGCCGCCGGGGCGCATCCAGACCATACGGGGGCAGATCCGGCGGAGTGACGACGTCTTTCACAAACTGTTCTATGCCCAGCGCGGACAGCGCCACGATGAATTCCTTCACAAGATCCGGATCGCCGGGAAAGTTCGACGGTGCGATTTGCCATGCGCCGTTGGTCTGCTGTATCACCTCAAACGGCTCTTTGCCATCCATCGCGATCGAGACAACCGGTTCGGTGACCGACAGCACAAAGGGATCGCGAAAATCCGCCACCGGACGCTGCCAGTCGGAGACGAACTCGCTTTGCACGTTCACCACCGTCCGCCAATCGCTCTTCCGGGCATACACAAGATTCGAGGTGGAACTGCCAAACTGCAGGTGTGCCACGACATTGGTGCCGGAGGCCAGACACAGGTCCAGCCGCGCGGGCTCCAGCGCAAAGGATTCGAGATCCTCCCCCGGCTCATCCGTCACGAACTCCTGGATTCTGAGGCTGTGTATCTTTTCAAGGGCGTCATGTATCCGGTTCTGATCCGCGCGGGCGCGGATGGGTGAGACAAGCCTCCACGTTCCCTCCGGCACGCGCTGCAGCGACAGGACCTTGCCCGCATTGGTCACGTTGATCCGGTCAAACTCCAAACGGTTAAGGTTGAGAAGGGAGCGGTCACGCCAGTCGTTCACACCGCTCGGAATAAGCTTCAGAAAATCTGCAGGGAGCACGTAGGCTCCTTCCGTCCCCACGACTTGCACAAAGAACTGGTCGCCGGGCGCCGTCATCGCCCCCGCCCGAAGATGAAGTCCGCCTTGCGCCCACTCCAGAATCACCGAAGCCTGCGGATCGTGAAAACCATACTCCCGGTCCGCTGTGGGCCGCGCACGCATCTCCGCCGCGGTGATAAACGCGGACGGAACAACGTTCTCAAGCCCGGACAGAAACTGATCAATGCTCAGGTTCTGCGCCGGCCACTCCAGTGGTTTGGTAAGGGCCCATCCTCCATTCGTGCGGACGGCCCTGATCTCCAGCCCCTTGCCGGGCCGGACCTGCACCGCCTGAATTTTTGAAGCAGTAATGGCCGGAAACGCCCCCGGCGGTGGCGCTGCGGAACGGCCGGCCTCGTGCCAATGCACCAGGCAGACCACGCCAAACAGCACAGCCGCCAGTCCGAGCCAGATTAACGTTGCGCGAAAACTCATTCCCGGCTTCCGATCATGTGTTGCGCCGCCAATACACCAGCGCGCCAATAAGCAGCACAGCCCCTGGCAAGCCCCCCAGCAACAGCCACCGCGCATTGCGCGCCTGGGCGGACGTCATCACGATCCTGTATTCCGAAACCGGCCGCGGCCCCACCCCTTCCAATAGCTGGGTCCGCTCCAGCAGCCAGTTCACCAGCGCCGCCGCAAAATCCCGGTTCCCCAGGAAATCAAGCTGGTTGTTGGCCAGCAGGTAGGAATCCCCAATCACCACGGTCCGAGCCGCACCACGCTCGCTGATAACCCCTTTGAGCGCCGTCCTCTCGGAAGCCACCATCACGCTGTAACGTCGGGCGTCCGCCGCATTCAGGCCCATTCGCGCACCTGCCCCGGTAAACGCCACCTCCTGCACTCGCGGAGCGTCCGCCGCGAGCTTGTCGTCGTGGATCCTCGAAACCGGCCTCGGCCGTATCATGTAAAGGCCCGAACCCAGAATGGGGTTCACCAATTCGTGGCGGCTGAAGGCGCTGATAATCACGTCAGACCCGGAACTGGTGTGATCCGGATCAATAATGGATTCCGGCCCGATAAGAATGCCGGATCGCGCCAGCAACTTTTCCAGCCCGGTGGGTTTTCCGGCAGTTTCGGCGTTCATCATCACGAGAAGCCGCTTTCCTTGATCAATGTAGTTCTGAAGCTTGTTCAGCTCGGGTTCCGTCAACGCAGCCCGCGGCCCCGCAATGATCAACAGGTTGCAATCAGCCGGGATATCATTTGTTCCAAGAATGGAAACGGGGTGCGGCTCGACGTAATTCTGCAACAGCAAGCCGGAAAATTTTACATAACCCGTGAGGGAATCCGCATCGTCAATCCTGTGCTCGCCGTGGCCCTGGAGAAAGCAGGCTTTGAGCGGCTTGGGCTGGGTCACATGCAGGAGCGCCGCCGTGAACATCGTTTCTCCAAGAAAAGCCGTCGGTTTGCGGCGATACTCCCGGTCGGTTTCCCCGGGCACTTGCTCCAAAGTGTACTGGGCAAGGGCATGCCCATCAACCACCCTCGAACGTCCGTCACAGTCAAATATCACCAGGTTCTTGTCCGCAGGCGGAGCCAGCTTGTAGTCCGACCGAACGCTCTGCGCAGCCCCGGCATCCCTCAAATAGTCCACTACCCGCACGGTGACCTTCGGGTTGGCCAGCTTGTATTCGTTGAGCAGCTCAGCCACAGTGCTGTACAGTGGCTCGTTCTTGTCGTAATAGATCACCACCTTTACGTCGTTGGTCAGCGATCTGAGAATGCTCAAAGTGCGCGGCGATAGCTCGTGCCGGGTGAGGCTGCTCAGGTGCACGCGGGCAAAGTACTCGCGGCTCAGGTAATTCGCCATCACCAGCACGGCAAACACAATCACGACAATCAGCGCCACGTTAAAGCCGATCCCCCACTTCCGATAGGGCGTAAAACTGGGTTTTTCGTTCGGGTCCATGTTATTTCCAGCGCCGGCTCTCCATCACTCGCAACGTGAGGAACAGAAAAAACAAGGTCAGGCTCACGTAAAGCACCACCGGACGGGTATCAATCACCCCGCGAGCAAAATCGTGCATCTGCTCGAAGAAAGCCAGGGACGCCAGCACTCGCCCCTGCCAGTCTGCTGTGACCGGAATCCGGTCAGCAAGCACGCCGACCAAAAAAAGGCTCGCGCCCGCCACAAGGCTGATCATCGCGGCTGTCACCTGGTTTCTCGACATCGCCGAGGCGCAGCAACCCAGGGATAAAAACAGGGCGCCCACAAGCGCCACACCGATAAAAGCCCCCGCAACCCCGCCCACATCGATGGGCGCGGCGCCGCTGGTGTAGTTCCGCACCAGCAGCAGGCAGCCAAGCAGCGGAATCCACAGAAGCAGCCAAAAAAGGTTTGCCGCCGTGAATTTCGCAAGCACCACCTGCAGGTCGCTCACCGGCGCCGTCATCAGGGTTTCAAATGTCCCCGAGGATTTCTCGTGGGCAAACAGCCGCATCGTGATCACCGGCGCCGCCAGCAAAACGATCAGCCAGAAAAACGGCGTGATGTAGAACAACTCGGTCACAGGCATGGGCGTCGGCTCCTGCTGAAGCTTTTCAATCAGCACCACAAAGCTAAAGCCCATCAAAAACAAAGCCGCGGCGATAATCACATAGCCTGTCGTGGACAGAAAATAGGCGGCCATCTCCCGCCGTATCAGGGTCAGGTATGCTTGCATGCGCTAATCCTCCTCCGGTCGGGTCACCTGCACGTAAATGTCCTCCAGCGAGTAGCGGCTCCGGGTCAACTCCCGCAGCGCCCAGCCACGCTGGCGTGTGATTTCAAAAACACGCCCCCTCAGGTCCACCCCGTCGTGCGGCGTCAGCGCGCACCGGAAGTAGTTCCCCGACACCGGCGAAATGTCGAACTGCTCCACCTCGGGCATTTGTGACCAGCAATTCCAAAGATCCTCCTGCGGCGCGCAAATCTCAGCAACCACCTGGCTGTCGTTCGCCACGGAGTTGCGCAGGTTTTCCGGCGTGTCCGCCGCGAGAATCCTGCCCTCGTACATGATCAGCATCCGGTTGCAGGTCATTTCAGCCTCCGGAAGGATGTGCGTGGAAATCAGCACCGTGTGCGTCTCGGCCAGTGACTTGATAAGCTGCCGCACCGCCCGGATCTGGTTGGGATCCAACCCGATGGTCGGCTCGTCAAGAATGATCAACTCGGGCTCATGCACCAACGCGTCAGCCAGCCCCACCCGCTGCCGATACCCCTTCGACAGGTGCCCGATCAGCCGGCGGGACACATCGGTCAGCGAGCATTGCTCCATCACCGTATCGACACGCTGGCGGGTCTCGCGGCGCCCAAGCCCCTTCAGCCGCGCCCGAAACTTGAGATACTCCACCACTCGCAGATCGTAGTGCAGGGGATTGTTCTCGGGCATGTAGCCAATCCGCCGCCGCACTTCGCAGGACTGGCTGAATACATCCAGCCCGGCCACCTTCACGGTGCCGGAGCTCGCGGGCAGGTAACACGAAAGAATGCGCATCGTCGTGCTCTTGCCGGCCCCATTGGGGCCCAGCAAGCCGACAACCTCACCTCGTTTCACCGTGAACGAGATGTTGGAAAGCGCCGTGTGCCCAGCGTAACGCTTGGTCAAGCCGGCTACTTCTATCATTGAATCCTCTGACATGGGTTCCGCCGCGCAATGATCCTAGGAAATGCAGCCCCAGGGAGCCAATCAAAAATCTCGCGGCACGCTCTGTAAATAAATAGACGCCCGAAAATGCACGCGATTCAAAAATCGCCCCAGCCCCATTCACTTTTCCACCGGTTCGGACAGAGGCGAAAATCGAAAACAACAACTCCCGCCATTCCGGCAGAGCCTCTCGTCCGGAGGCGCCGAACACGAACACCCAAACTCCCGCGCAAATCCCGGAAACTCCACCCCGCAAATCACACCCCCAATCCTTTCGGCGATGTGCCCGCGCCCGGATCGCAGGATCAAATCATGCCATGGACAGCGCGACAACCCCAATCGCAGCCCACCCCCGTCACGCTCGACGGAAAACTGGTAACGGTCCAGCACAAGCTTCGCCACCAGCGCCCGCTCCAGTCCCGGAATGCCGCGCGAGACCCCAAGCTGCTGCTGCAACAGGCGCGCCTGGATCTTTGGCATCACTTTCCACACGGCTTCATCCAGCGCAAGCGCCTCCTCAAACCCATGCCGCTCCTCCGCAAGCACAAACCATAAACCGTCCACGCGGGTGTAGCTCCGGTACAGGTATTCCTCGATCTGCTCATGCGTCAGCCCGCTGGAATGTGTCATGCCACCTTTATATGTGCTGCCGGCGCATCCGTAAAGTGTTCCGTCACAATTCCCAAAACCGCGCGAGGCACACAACCGCCGCTCACCGCCTCTTGAACACAATCAGGTCGGATTCCACAGTCGTCCCCTGCGAATTCATGGCTCTGCCCGACACTTTCGCATCCAGTTCCGTGAGGTCCCCCTCCGTTGACGTCACCACTCTCCTCGTATCCACAATATCGAGGTGTGTATCCCAGTATGCATCCCACCATTTCATCAGGCGCGGATGGCTGTCCTCGTTCCGCAACCAGGAAAAGTGATCCTCCACAAACACAACGTAGTCGGGCTTGTTCCTCTCGATCTCCGCAATCATTTCCTCCTGCATTTTCGCCGCAAACGGCTGCCGCTCCATCAACGGATACATGTAGATATACCCCGTGGCAGCCCGCCGGCCCGAAAGGAAGTAAATCTGCGGCTCGGAGCCGATCACAGCCACCCTGGCTCCCGGGGCAGTGTTTTGACGGAGGTATTCCGCCGCCTTTCTCGCTTCAGTGAACAAGGTGGTGTTGTAGGTCTCCCGCGCGGCTCCCTCAGGTGAGTTGAACCATGCCGAACCGTTCCCAATAACCGCGAGCGGGATGCCAACAGTCAAGGCAATCAGCACCGGGATGGCCATGAATAGCTCGATGCTGCGATCGTTGCGCAGCAGCCACATGCTCCGGCTCACCGCCAAACCCGCCAGAATCCCGATCACCGGCAGCAGGGGAATGAAGTAATGCCCGCGAAAATACAGCCCAACGGCCACCGAGCCAACGGCGCAAAGCCCGAGCAGCAACACGAACGCACGGTATGGATAGCCGAGCCGGTGGTCCGTCCACATGATCGCCAGCCCGGCCACCCCGAGCAGCCATAGCAGCGCGTTCGGACCCACAATCGCCCCAAAGACCAGCTTCAACAGGGAAATGCCCTTCACCAGCGGCATCGCGCTCGCATACTCCCGCGCATAATCCACCGTCCAGAACCAGAACTGCGGAAACACTCCGGCCTTCCAAAACACAAGACACGTCAGCAGGTAGGGCAGCAAAAACGCCGCCCCATACACCCCCAACTGCGCCGCCACCACCCCAAACGGAAAGCGGGGCCCGCAATCCTCCGGCCGCAGGCTCAACACCTTGCGCCGGAATACCAGACGCCTCTCCCGATGCGCCATATACTGCGCGAATACCACCCAAATCCCTCCAAAAAGCCCAAAAAATACCCCATGCTGCTTCATCAGGAAGCTGATGCCCATCAATAACCCCGCCCACGCAAGCTGCCACCACGAAAACTCAACCCGCATCGAGGCCCCCGCCTCCAGCTTCGCATCTTTCCTCGCCTCCTTCGCGCTCCGCGCCTTCACGGCCGCCAGACGCCGGTCCGGCGGACGCGGCTGCAAGTTTCCAGCCGCCCGGGCTGGTGCGCCGGCGCGGCCAGTCAACAAGACAGCGCCGCTCCGGACTGCTGGCCCGGCGGAGTCAACGAGCGGACCAGCGCCGAAGTTCTCACCCTCAGTATTCAGCGCCCCCCGTTCCGTCTGCATTCCCCGCTCAATCCCCGCACTCTCCCCGTCCAAACTCCCCTTCGGGTCTCCAGCGGACGAACTCCGCGCCTCGCTGTCCGCTCCTGCGGTCTGCGCATCCTGCCGTAAGACACCCTTTTCCTTGCCCATCGCAATAAATGTTTTCCTGGGCTGTGTTCCCGTCGGCGCCTCTTTCACCCTTTGTGCCCCGCCCTGCTCCCTCACCGGCAGCATTCGGTGATCCGTTGCCCGAACAGGTTCCTCCTCCGACACAGGAGTTCCTGCCTC
>ERZ1645192.435-NODE-435-length-34443-cov-6.350122_pt1 | contig 34443 bp, 32 predicted proteins | sample MGYA00575354_ERZ1645192 | MGnify/ENA primary metagenome ERZ1645192 (study PRJEB40844, sample SAMN11349763) | freshwater sediment metagenome | isolation source: river sediment | host: Sediment | place: India: Faizupur Khadar , New Delhi | collected 2017-02-21 ...
ACGTCAAACCAATTCTCACCATCTCAGACGGTCTGGTGGATTCGGCTTCCAAGGACAGAGGGCTTAAAAAAGCCTTTGACGAAGTGGCCCCTCTCATCAGCCATTCCGAGCAGACTTTGGACGGCAGGCGCATCATTTTGGGTCACACCAACGCGAAAGAGAATCTCGCGCTGTTCCGCGAATGGATTGAGAAAAACTACGCGCCAACCGAGATAATCGAAACGGATATCGGGCCGGTCGTCGGCACCCATGCCGGGCCGGGCGCTGTGGCCGTCTCATTTATCGAAGAATAATTTCTAAGCACACAAAAAACGGCCGCTTAATCAATCGGCCGTTTTGCTTTTTTTTAAACTGTTCTATTCCTGTACCGGCATGGCTTCCTCTTTGGGCGCCGGAGATGGGAAAGGCGTCCCCTCGCAACGTGTCCGGGAGTTAAAGTACAGCAGTGTCGTAAACACATTGAAAAGTCCATAGATGGCGGCATATATAGCTGTAAGCACCACTGTACCAATAAGGATAATCAGCACAATCAGCACGGCACCGACCACACCCGCAGTCACTGTCTCCAAGATGGCCAGGATAAATATGAAGAAGATAGCGAACCCTAATATGAAATTCGCGGCTGTGGTTACCACCAGTCCAAAGACTATATAGTAGCCGACTGCTGTCCAAAAATTACCTGAAACGATGATTTTAATCGACCGGCCCAAAGCCCTAAACCAACGCTTGTCTTCGAAAAGCGCTGCCTGTTTGGTAAACGCGCCGAGCACAAGAATTACCAGGCATATGAGATACAGGACAAGGATGATGCCCATCATCGACCACAGTTCGTCAAAAAAAGCATCCTCAGTCAAAAAATTAAATCCGCTCATTCTATCGACCATCACAACTGTAATCACCACGGCAAACGCGAAATAAACCAGCATGAGCGCAGTCTGCGCCCCGCAGGTCTTCCCGAACGAGCGGAACATCACCTTGCCGTGGACGCCTTTCTCCCGCTGTTTCCCTTCCAGATAATCGATGGTTTTCGGGCCGAAGTATCCGTTCAGCAGACTGGGCACCACCACAAAAGTGGCGGCATAGAAAAGCAGATAAGTCAGCGTCAGACCGATAATCGATATGGCGCTGGTGTCGAAAAACGGATAACCCGACGGATCTGACGTTAAGATCAGAATCGACATATAAGGCAAAGCAAAAACAATCCCGATAAAGACCAGCGATGAACCAAATGCGATGTTCTTCCAAAAATCCTTGAAGAATATCTTGAAAGTCAAAACAAAAATGTCACCAAAGTCTTTCTCTGCGGGATATGTATTCTTCATTATGCGCTCCTTCCATCAATCACGCGATTTCCATATTATTCTATCACAATGACGACCGTTTCGCCAACCTTAACCCGATTATACAGGAACTTGGCATGGCTGGTGTAGTTTCTGACACACATGTGGGATTTTTCTTCCGTTCCAATGCTCTGCAAAAATTCCTGCGGAGACGGGGTGGAAATGATGGCGCCGGCGGAATCGAACACATAGTTGGTCGGGATGCCGTGGATATACGCCCCGCCCGAAAAACGGAGCGCATACGGGGCATATCCGGCCCGTACAGCACGGTCATCAAAATCATACTCGAACTTATCCTGCTTTTTCTGTACCATGAATATTCCCAGCGGCGTGGGGTCCTGGGCTTCGGAATAGGTGCCGGTGGAAACAAAGCTCATGCTGAGCAGTTCCCATTCTCCCGTTTCTTCATTCGCCTCAAAATACATGGTATTCTGGTTTTTTCGGTCAATCACGATGCATTTGGTCAAATCCGTGATGGTGGACTCGGGTTCGGAAAAATAGTACTTCAAATACTGGCTGGGCATAAAATAGGTCTGGTCGTATTCCGGAACGTAAATCTGCGCCATTTCGCGGTCAATATCCAAAATCTGCACCATGGTGCCGTCCGGAATATACCGGAATTCGCTGGTGGTGTTTCGCTCGCTGTAAGCCGGAGCGGATTGATCGCGCAAAACACCGTATTTGTCAACCACTTTCCCAAACTGGTCGGTCAGGCCGGAATCCGGCGCCATACCGTTGTCATTGCTTCGGTTGACGACATAGACATACAGGCTGTTTTCATCGTTTATCGCGTTTGCGATCATCAGGGTTTCTTCGTAAGCGGTTTTCAACTGGAATTGTCGGTATTCGGCAATCAGGCTGTTGACGTAGCCATAGTACTCAACATCCTGATATTCGTCCGTGCCTTCCACCTTTTCGCTCTCTGTCCAGTGGATTCTGTACCAGGATACCCCGGTGTTTTCCTGCGCAACCAACCGCGCGGACGTTTCAAAGCGATCGCCGTATTCCACTTCCATAATCGGTTCTGACGATACATTCATTTCGGGATAGACATAACCGTCATCCATCAAAACCACATAGTCCGGGAATGCGACATACTTATCCTGATAATGATATTTAAAATCCACCGGGATGTTTTCCGGCATCAGTCCGGCATATTCCTCCGCCACATAGGCGCCGTCTCCATACGGTCCCGGGTCGGGTGTGGGCGAAGGTGTGGGCGACGGAGTCGGTGTCGGGGTGGCCGCAGGCGTCGGGGTGGGCGACGGGGTGGGTGTGGCCTTAACTACCCCGGGCAGAATGCCGCAGGAAGCCGCCGCCAGGCTCAGCGCAATCACACATATTATTAAAAGCGTTCTTCTTTTCATCAGATGCTCCGTTTCGATTTGGTATTCATATTAGTATATAAAACACACTCCCGTGCGTCAAGCGCTGTGCGCATTCATTCACAAGCTGGTTGTTAAATTTTTACGAATAATTCTTAAGATTCATGGTCTCTTAAACAAAAAAAGCTGGAAAAAACCGCCGAAACCCGATATAACTATTAGTGTTAAGCTTTGCGTTAAGAAAAATCATTCTAATTATATAAGGAGCGCTGATGGATTACCGAAAAGAGAGCTTAAAGAAACACTATGAATGGAAGGGCAAAATCGAAGTGATTTCCACTGTGGCGGCCGATACCAAGGATGCCCTAAGTTTGGCCTACACGCCGGGCGTTGCCGAGCCCTGCCTCGCCATCCAGAAGGATATCGACCTGTCCTACGAGCTGACGCGCCGTTGGAACATGGTTCTGGTGGTCACCGACGGCACCGCCGTTCTGGGTCTGGGTGATATCGGCCCCGAGGCCGGAATGCCCGTCATGGAGGGCAAATGCGTGCTTTTTAAGGCTTTCGGCGATGTGGACGCTTTCCCGCTCTGTGTTAAGTCCAGGGATGTGGATACCATTGTCGAAACCGTCTATCAGATTTCCGGCAGTGTGGCCGGCGTCAATCTGGAGGACATCGCCGCTCCCCGCTGCTTTGAGATTGAAAGAAAACTAAAGGAACGCTGTGACATCCCCATTTTCCACGACGACCAGCACGGCACCGCCGTGGTCACCGCCGCGGCCATGATTAACGCCATGCGTCTGACCGGCCGGAAGCTCTCCGAACAGGAGGTGGTGGTTTCGGGTGCGGGTGCGGCCGGCGTGGCCTGCACCAACCTTCTAATGAAGATGGGTCTTAAAAACGTGGTGCTGTGCGACAGCAAGGGTGCCATCTACGAGGGCCGAGCCGAAGGCATGAACCCGTTTAAAGAGGGCTTGGCCAAGGTCTCCAACCGCAACCTAAAAAAAGGCGGTTTGGCCGATGTCTTAAAAGGCGCGGATGTGTTTATCGGTGTTTCGGCGCCGGGCATCGTGACGCCGGAAATGGTCAAGAGCATGAATTCCGACCCGATTATCTTTGCCATGAGCAACCCCACGCCCGAAATTATGCCCGACCTTGCCGTGGCCGCGGGCGCCAAAGTGGTGGGTACTGGCCGGAGCGACTTTGCCAACCAGATCAACAATGTGCTGGCTTTCCCGGGCATCTTCCGCGGTGCGCTGGATGTGCGTGCCAGCGACATCAACGATGACATGAAAATTGCGGCGGCCTATGCGCTGGCCGATCTGGTTTCTGACCACGCGCTTGCGCCCGATTACGTCATCCCCGCCGCCTTCGATATCCGCGTGGGACCAGCCGTGGCCAAAGCCGTCGCCGAAGCCGCGCGGAAAAGCGGCGTCGCCAGAAAATAGTTTATGACCTAAAACCAAAAAGAGGGCGATTCCATCGTCCTCTTTTATTTTGTCCTTAATTGTCAGTCTGCTTAGATAAACAGGTTGGTATCGGCATTCTCGGCCGCCCCCAGATAGCTGGCTACGCCCGCGTATTCGATGCCGTCGATCAGCTCTTCTTTTTCAATGCCGAGGACGTCCATGCTCATCGTGCAGGCCACCATCCGTACGCCCGCCGCTTTCGCGCTTTCAATCAGCTCGTCCAGCGAAGCCACGTTCTTTTTCTTCATGATGTATTTCATCATCACGCTGCCCATACCCATCATGTTCATCTTGGAAAGGCCCAGGCGCTTGGTGCCGCGCGGCATCATGGCGCCGAACATGGTTTCCAAAAAGCCCTTCTTCACCTTGACCTTCTCATGCTTTCTTAAGATGTTCAGTCCCCAGAAGGTGAAGAACATGGTCACCTTGCGGCCCATCGCGGCGCCGCCGTTGGCGATGATGAAGCTGGCGATGGCTTTGTCCAGATCGCCGCTGAAGACGACCATGGATTTGTCGTTGCCTCTGGCCGCCGTATCGATTTCGCAGGCTTCGCCTTCGCATCCCTTTTGGATGAATACCGAATACGCGCCGTCCACTCTTTCGCCCCTGATGTAGGTGTTTTTGGTTCGTGCGCACCAGGCCGCCGCGTCGGTGAAGAAACCGGGGTCGGTGGACATGATGTTAATCACGTCGCCGTCCTTCGCTTTTTCCATGGCCGCGTACAGCTGCATGACCGGGCCGGGGCACTGCAGGCCGCGGGCGTCTACCAAGATGGTATTATTCATATCTACTTTTTCGCTCATCACTTTATCCTTCTTCACGTTTTCCGCTTTTTTAACATCACCCTTCACGGTGAAGTCTTTGGTCACCACATTGTAGCTGGTGAAACCGCCCGCCAGATTGCGGACGTTCTTAAATCCGTTCTGTTTCAGGATTCGGCAGGCCGCGTGGGCACGGATGCCCACCGCACAGGTGACGACATAGTCCTTGGACTTATCGAGTTCACCGATGCGTCCGCGTAAATCGTCCACCGGGATAAGCACACTGCCTTCGATGTGGCCGTAGTCATACTCCGCATTGGTCCGAACGTCCAGAATCACCGTTTCCTTCGGAAGCCCCGCGAGTTCGGCCACCGTGATGTTGTCCTCCACGCCGCTTAAGATGTTCTCGCCCGTGAAGCCCGCCATGTTGACCGGGTCTTTGGCCGAGGAAAACGGCGGAGCATAGCAGAGTTCCAGTTCCTCTAAATCATAGACGGTGGCACCGAATCGTAAAGCGGTGGCGATGACGTCGATGCGTTTATCCACACCGTCGTAGCCCACAGCCTGCGCTCCCAGCACCTTGCCGTCCTTCTTATCGAATATCACTTTCAGTGTCATCGGCATACCGCCCGGATAGTATCCCGCGTGGGATGCCGGATGCATGATGGTGACTTTATAATCCACGTTCAGCTTTTTGCCGGCCGCGTCCAATTGCTTTTGGTTAAGGCCGGTATTGGCCACGGTGAGGTCAAACACTTTGGCCACCGAAGACCCCTGCGTGCCGCTATAGGTGCGTTTCATGCCGGCGATGTTGTCCGCCGCCATTCTGCCCTGCTTGTTGGCCGGTCCCGCCAGCGGAATCATGCCCGGCTGTTTGGTATTAAAATCGGTAATCTCCACCGCGTCGCCCACCGCATAGATGTTCTTGTCCGAAGTGACCAGACTATCATCCACCACGATGCCGCCGCGCTTGTTGAGCGCAAGGCCTGCCGCTTTGGCCAGTTCGGAATTGGGACGCACGCCGATGGCCAGAATGACCAGATCGGCCGCCACTTCACGTCCGCTTTGGGTCTTGACGATGACCGAATCGCCGTCCGGCTCAAAGGAGGAAACACCGTCGCCGAGTACCAGCTTGACGCCCTTGTCGCTTAAATGCTTGTGCAGAATCTGTGCCATATCGTAATCCACCGGCGCCATCACCTGATTCAGCATCTCGACGATGGTGACGTCCAGTCCGGCTTCGCGCAGGTTCTCGGCCATCTCGATGCCGATGAATCCGCCGCCGATGACCGCCGCGGTCTGGGGCTTGGCGGTGTCCATAATACCCTTGATGCGGTCCATATCCGGAATGTTCCAGAGGCTCAGAATCCGGTCATGCTCGATTCCCGGGATTGGAGGTTTTAACGGAGAAGAGCCCGGAGATAATACCAGCGTATCATACTTCTCGGTATATTCCTTGCCGCCCCTGGTTTTGACAGTCACCGACTTTTTGTCGCGGTCGATGGCCACCACCTCGGACGAAACCCGCACATCCACGTTGAAACGCGCGTTAAAGCTTTCGGGCGTTTGCAGCAGCAGGTTATCCCGCTTGGTAATCGCGCCGCCCAAAAAATAAGGCAGTCCGCAGTTTGCAAAGGAGATGTACTCCCCGCGCTCGAACAGGATGATTTCGGCCTGCTCATCCAGTCTTCTTAAGCGTGCCGCGCAGCTTGCGCCGCCGGCCACGCCGCCTACAATCAGTACTTTCTTTGCCATAATCGCTTACCCTCTATTCTTTCCCTGCGCCTGTCGGGCTCGCTTTAAGCGCATCCCCGATTTCCGCGCATTTTATATAGTTTTGTCTTTCTATCGTATCCTTTAAAACATGTATGCGAAAACCTTCATCTATTTGTAATCATTTTTTCGCGCTTTTAATCTTTGTCAATTCTTTCACAATCACGGGCCAAACGATAACAGGACTGTTTTTGCCCTGTTACCGTTAAGTCCTATATGGGTTTAATTGCTTTTCTGTGCCTGATAGGCTACCCAGGCCGTGATGCCGCCGTCCAGATTGGTCACGTTCATAAAACCATTTTCAACCAGAATCTGCGAGGCCACGATGCTTCGGTTGCCCGAATGGCAGTAAACCAGCACCGGGGTGTTCTTGTACTGCGCTATCTCTGAAATCCTGTTTTCAAGGTCATATACCGAGATCAGCGTTGCGCCGTCGATATGAACCTCGTCATATTCTTCCTGAGTGCGTACATCCAGAAGGAAGTAATCTCCGGTCATCGCCGCTTCAAAATCCGAAGGCCCGACGCTCCTGAAAACCGCCTGGTTCTCATAGGGCTTCACAACCAGAAGTCCCGTTTCGGTCGCACCGCCGTCGGTGGCACTCACTTCAAATTCGCCTTCCACCTTGGCTTTCACGTAAAGCGCCACGGTGTTGCTGTCCGAAGTGTTTTCGGCTTCGTAGCCCGGAACCGACAGGCTCACGCCCGCGGTTTCCCCGGTATAGATGATGGAAAGCTCTTCCCCGCGGTTGACCGAGATGCTGCTTTCGGAAAAGCCCTTCGCTATCTCAATCACCCGTATACCGTCTTCAATCTGTCCCGCTGTCTCGGCTTTCGCTGTGGGTTCTGCCGTGTTTGTGTTGTCCGCCGCAGCCATCGGCTGTGCCGCGCTCTGGCATCCCGCAAACAGCATGACCAGCACCAAAGCGGATGACAGAATGATGATGCTCTTTTTTTTCAGCATATCATGTGTCCTTTACAGTGCCGAATCCAGCACTTTGGTGTAATAGGACTTGGGTCTTACGCCGATTGAAGAATCCACAATCTGTCCGTTCTTCATTAAGAATACGGTCGGGATGGACATCACCCCATAGCGCTGTACCAGTTCGGGTTCTTCGTCCACATTCACTTTAGCAATCACAGCTTTGCCATCGTATTCGTCCTTCAGCTCTTCCATCGTGGGAGTCAGCATTCTGCAGGGGCCGCACCATGCCGCCCAGAAATCTACCAAAACAGGGGTATCGCTGCCCACCGTGGAATCAAAGTTTGATTTAGTCAAATTAATAGCCATAATAAAACATCCTTTCTATCATAGGAAACCTGTTTCAATCGGGCATTCGCCCGATTCATTTTCTATGATGAAAGGATACTCTATCTGGCTTTAAATAAAAGTGATTTTGTCACAAAGTGTAACGAAGTCTATTTCAGCTGTACTTTTCCCCGCTTAATTTCTAAAAGCCCCTGCTTTTCAAATTTCTTCAACTGACGGCTGACCACCTCACGCGAGGAGCCGATATCTCTGGCCATCATCTCATGCGTGGCACTGACCGTATTGTTTTCGTCCGCGTTGTAATACAGGTAGTCGCTCAAGCGATCCTCGATGCTGGAAAAGTTCAGCATCTCGATGGCGCGCAGAGAGGCCACCAACTTATCGGCCAGTGCGTTGAAGATGTAGTTTTTAAACACATCGCTTTCGCTCATCAGCTGGCGAAACGCCTCGGGCGGCAGAACCGCCAGTTCGCAGTCCTCTTTGGCCTGTGCCGAAAAGTCATATTCAAAGTCGGCCAACGTGCAGATGGCCGCCAATACGCAGAGCTCTCCCTGATGCACGTTATACACATTGATCTCGCGCCCATTCTCGGCCACACGGAACAGGCGTAAGGTTCCGGAGAGCAGCAGCGGCACGCCGTTGCACCGGCCGTTGTCGCCCATCATCAGCTGGCCTTTGGGCAGTTTGCGCAAGCCCGCATATGCGACCAGCTTATCCAAATCCTTACCGTCCATCGAATCATAGAACGGGAATATCTTCAGGTCTTTTTTTTCAATCATTTTTTATCCTGTCTATCAGGTCAATTACCCGGGCTTTAATCAAATCCCGTGTCGCCGCAAAATCCTCAATCGGGCCGCCCGAAGGGTCGTCCAGCCCCCAGTCCTCGCGGTGCTTGCAGGGCACAAAGGGACAGGCCACGCCGCAGCCCATCGTGATGAGGTAATCCAGCTCGCCCGGAATTGCGTCCAGCAGTTTGGGGTGCTGACCGCTGATGTCCACGCCGTCCAGCGCCATCGCCTCCACCGCCAAAGGCTTCACTTCGGGGTAATTTTCCGTTCCTGCCGAATAGGCGTCCATCACGTCCGCGCCCAATGCGCGTGCGTACCCTTCGGCCATCTGTGAACGGCAGGAGTTATGGGTGCATACAAACGCTACTTTTTTCTTCATGTCGTTCTTCTTTCCTAATCTTTAAAAAGAATTATTTTTCAATTTCGGCGGACAGCTGATTCATCGCTTTCAGCGCCGATTCAATATCGGTTTCGCCCGATGTATATGCCGCCTTGACGGTCTCGATCGTTTTCATCAGTTCCTCACCGGCTTTCTGCACAGCCGCCAACGGGTTTTCGCCTTTGGCGATAGCCGCCTTCAACGCCTCCGCGCCGTTTTTCAGCTTCTCGCCGGCTGCCTCGCTTAAGGCTTTTTCCATATTCGCCACGGATTTTTGTTTGATGAGTGTGCCGGCCAGAACCATCTGGTTCCGCCACAGCGGAATAGTGCTTAAAAGTGAGGTTTGAACGCGCTCGACCAGAGCGCGGTTGGTGCTCTGTATCAGGTTAATCTGCGGCTCGGTCTGCATGGCGATGGTGTGCGCCAGCTTTAAGTCATGGATGCGTTTGTCCAGCACATCCAGTGTGCTTTCGGTTTCCAGAAGGTTCCCCGATCCGCTTTTCGCCGCGGCTTTTTTTTCGGCCAGAACCTTTTCCCCGGCCGCAATATAGCTTTCCAAAGCCTGCCGATGCGCTTTGTTTTTTTCTTTCAGTTTATCCAGCAGGACGATGTCCCGCACCAAATCGCCTTTGATGCCCGCAAGGCGCATCTCCAGCTCGAATATCCGTTTGTCCGCGCGGTTGAAATCCGCAAGCACCTTTTTGGCTTTGCGCATCATTCGCGGGCTTCCGCTGTCGTTCGCCGATATGCCGGAAAGGCTCACCGACTGAACCTCGGTTAACAGATCCTCCAACGGCTGCTCGATGTCACCTGTTTTAATCGACCGAAGCTGATCCAGCAGGGCCGCCGAAAAATCAGCCAGCTCATGCTGGGCGCGAACGCCGTAAGCCATCACCTTTTGGGCGTTGGTCAGATCAATCGCGTCTGCCGCTTTCGCTTGGTCTTCATTTGTGCCGGAGCTTTTCTCTTCTGCCATCGCGGTTCCTTTACGCCTCGGGCGTTTTTCCCGAATCCGAAAAATCTTCTTCCAGAGATTGATTTAAAACTTCGGTCTCCACGTCCATATTCAGCACATCGTTTTCATACAGCTTCTTGTTCTGTTCGTCAAACGCCGCAACCACCTTTTCAAGCGATTCCAGCGCGGACGCCTTGGCTTTTTCAATATCCTCGCCCTCAGGCGCCTTTTCCAGCGTCTGATACGTCTGCATCACACGCTTGGCGCCGTCCAGCGCGGTCCGCATAAACAGACCGGCTTTCTCTGCGTCTCTGGCGTCGGCTTTCACGGTTTCAATCATCCGATTTGCGGCTTTTTCCACCAGCTTCAGCTTTTCCTTCACAGTCTTGTCGTGGATGTTGTAGTAGTAATGCATCAGCTCGGAAAGCATTTTTCGGTAGGCGGCGACGCGTTCGGAAATGTTGCCGTTCGCAATCTCGGCTTCTGTTTTGGTTTTCTTTTCCTTGGCAGAAGCGTAGACGATGTAGATGACCACCGCCAGAACCAGCAGACCCATGGCCGCCAGAATGATTTTCCAGAGGTTCTTAAAAAGCAGAAGCGCTCCGACTAACACCACAAATGCGATAATTCCGCCGAAGCTGCATCCTTTGTTGGTTTCCATGCCTGCGCCCCCTTTTTTTGGGATGAATTGCTTACCATTTATTATAACTTAAATCCAAGCTTTTTCAAAGGCTATTCACCGCAGCATGCTTATTCTTTTATTGCCGCTTGAACCATCTCAGCGATCAGCTTGGCCCCTTCTTCATTGGGATGCAGACCATCCGCGTACAGCTCATCTTTGCCTTCAAATGCAGAATAGACATCGATGGTCTCAAAACCGAATTCATCCGCCACCTTCTGGATGATGGGAATCATCTCGTTTTTCAGGATATCGTTGCTGTAGTTATATTCGGTGATGCCAATGGCCGGCGGAAGAACCAAATAAATATCCGCGTCGGCTTTGGCGTGGTACACCTCATACACAATCGCATGGTAGGCGGTCTCAAACGCTTCGGCGTCCCACACTGTCGTCCGGCAATCGTTGGTGCCAAGCGCAATCACCACGATACTCGCGCCGCTGTTCAGCGCATGATAGTACTGGGTTGTGGCTGTATAGGCGTTGTCACTTTCCAGCACGGTACTGCCCGCCACGCCGTAATTCAGTACCTGATAACGCGACCCCATCTTTTTGGAGAGTACGGCCGGATAGGATGATGTGCCTGCGTCGGCCACGCCCACGCCTTCGGTGATGCTGTCCCCCACGCAAAGCAGGATTTTGGGGTTGGAACCGCCGGAACCGGACAGGACCGCGCATCCCGAAAACATCGCCCCCGCCAATGTGATAATCAAAACAAAAATGACGCTTCTCTTTATTGCCATATTAATGCTCCGTTATAGTAATATGATTCAGAGCGTATTATACCACATTCATCAGGTTTGTATGAATTGGAATATATCAACAAACTGCAAACATTTCGATGATAAATATGATATAATGGTGGCTCGAAAGGGGCGAAGAATACGCGCATGTTTGCACAAGTGGTCGTCGATATCGAACATTCTAAAATCGACCGGATTTTCTCATATATGGTGCCGGACGGCATGGACGCTGCCATTGGTTCGCGCGTGCTGGTGCCTTTCGGACGCGCCAACACCGCCGTGGAAGGCTATGTGCTGGGGTTTTCCGAAACCGCCGATATCCCCCCCGAGCGCATCAAGCGCATTCACCGCGTCTTACGCAAAATTCCCGAATTCACCGAGAACCAGCTCAAGCTGGCATACCGAATCAAGGACGCCTACATGACTCCGCTGGTCACGGCGCTCCGGCTGATGTTCCCCGCCGAGATGCGCGGCGAACGCGTCAGCGAACTGACCCGCCGATATGTGGCGCTGAACTTAAACCCGCTGGACTTGATGGCGGCCAAAGAAAGCCTGGTTGCCAAGGACGGGAAAATCAAGGCGCCCGTCATGGCCGGAATACTGGATATGCTGGGCGAAACGCCGACGGCGCTGACTGCGCTGACCGACACTTTTCCGTCGGCCGCGTCGGCTGTGACGGCCATGGAGAAAAAGGGATGGGTGATAACCTTTGACCAGGAAACCGGGCGAAACCCGATTAAAGCCATCTCTCCGCACGGGGACACCGACTTTGTTCTGACGCGTGACCAGATAAACGCCATCGAAGCCATCACCAAGTCCGAAAACGGGCACTTTCTGCTGCATGGCGTCACCGGCAGCGGCAAGACCGAAGTGTATATCCGATGCATCGAACACTGCATCCGGAGCGGCAAAACCGCCATCATGCTGGTGCCCGAGATTGCGCTGACCCCGCAGATGATTGCCATGTTTTCCACGCGTCTGGGCCGCGAGATTGCCCTCTACCATTCCCAGCTTTCAGCGGGCGAACGGTATGACGAATGGCGCAAGATCAACAGCGGCGAAGCCAAGGTGGTCATCGGCCCGCGTTCGGCGCTGTTTGTGCCGCTGAAAAACGTCGGCCTCATCATTCTGGACGAGGAGCACGAAAACTCCTACCGCGCCGACACGCACCCCAAATACCGTACCCACGACATCGCGCGGATGCGCGCCGAAATTGAAGGCGCCAGACTGGTGTTTTCCAGTGCCACGCCTCTGGTGGAGACCTATTATGAAGCCAGGACCGGCGGTTTGGAGCTGCTGTCCCTGCCCAAGCGCGTAATGGATCTGCCTTTGCCGGACGTCTATATCGAAGACATGCGAAAAGAACTGCGCGAGGGCAACCGCACCATTTTCTCAGGGCGGCTGTACGACGCGCTGGTCGAGACGCTGGAAGCCAAAAAGCAGGCCAATCTGAGCATCAACCGCCGCGGCGTTTCGGCCTTTGTCATGTGCCGCGGATGCGGGCACATTGTCCGCTGCGATGACTGCGACGTATCCATGACCCTGCACAATCGTGATGCGCACGGCACGCTGGTTTGCCACTACTGCGGCCGTACCAAACCCTACAGTAATATCTGTGAGAAGTGCGGAAAGCCCTACGTGAAAGCCTTCGGCATCGGTACCCAGCAGATTGAATATCAGGTGAACAGGATGTTCCCCAAGGCGCGGACCTTAAGAATGGATCTGGACACCACCCGCACCAAGGATGCGCACGCCGATATCTACCGCAAATTTAAGAACGGCGAAGCGGATATCCTCATCGGCACCCAACTGGTCGCCAAGGGACTGGATTTTGAAAACGTCACGCTGGTGGGCGCCATGGCCGCCGATATCTCTCTGCACTTCCCCGATTATTTAGCCGTGGAAAAATCCTACGCGCTGTTGGAGCAGGTGGCCGGCCGCGCCGGACGAAAAGGCAGCGGGCGCGTGGTGATTCAAACCTACAAGCCCGAGCATTTCGCCATCCAGTTTGCCGCCAAGCACGACTATATCGGCTTCTATGAGGAAGAGATTAAACAGCGGCAGCAGCTGAGCTACCCGCCTTTCGGCACCATCATCCGCATCCTCTTTGCCGGCACAGACGAGGCCCAGACCAAAGCGGCCTGTGAAACCGTGCAGAGCGGGCTGAAAAATGCCCTTGCCGCGCACAGGACTGATATTCTGGTTTTTAAGAGTTCACCCGCGCCCATTAAGAAAATCATGACCAAACAGCGGTACCAGATTGTGATGAAGATAAAAAACACCGAGGATATTGAAACCATCAAGCAGAAAATCTATGCTGAACTGAAAAACCATCAGTTTGACACGGTGAACTTTGGAATCGAAATCAACCCGCCCAATATGGTCTAGGAGAAGAAATATGCAGGAAAACCTCATCGGCGAAGCGCCGATATCCGAAAAAGACGCGCGGATGCTAAGCCCGCTGAAGCTGGCCTATTTGGGCGACGCGGTGCTGGATTTGTTTGTGCGCGAATATATGGTGAAACACGATATGGGCAAGGCGGGAAAACTGCACAAAAAAGCGGTCAGCATCGTGAATGCCACCGCTCAGGCGCGATTTATTCAATCCATTGAACCCACCTTAAACGAAGCCGAAGCGGATATCTTCCGCCGCGGCCGCAACGCCAAGTCGGGCATGGTGCCCAAGAACAGCCCGGTCGCCGATTACCGCATCGCCACCGGCTTTGAAGCCCTGCTGGGCTATCTCTACGTCAGCGGAAGTTACGAACGGCTCAATACCATTCTGGACGCCCTGAAAAAAACCTATTTTTAAGAATCGGTCAGCTCAATGCCGGGGTTGCTGATGAAGATATCGCCGAAATACAGGTGTCCTGCCAGTGTTTCGGTTTTTTCGCCTTCCACCAAAAACTGAACCGAGTTGATTCCCTTCATACCGGTCAGCGTATTGACCATTGAAAAAATCAGCAGCATTTCCTGATCGGTCGAAAGATTCCGGCACTGGTACTTGAAGTTGGCCGAAAGATCGACCACCAGCGTTGACTGGTTGATGCTGGTGCTCAAAATATCCGCTTCGGTGATGCCCTCGGGGATTACGGCCGCCGCTGATGCGCTCTCGGAGGACTTCGGACCTTTCATTAACTCAAAAAGCCTGCCGCTGGCCGACCAGACTTTGTCTTCATCCACCATGCGATTGACCTTGACCAGCAGATTTTCATCTTTTTCACGGAAAAGCAGTTCAATGCCGCCTGCCAGATGCCCGGAAGCTTCCTCCCGCGTGATGCCGTCCGACAGGTCGTAGCCTTCGCCCGACACGGTGACCGGCTCACCCATCACCGAAAAATATACCGTCTTTAAATTCGGGAAGAAAGACGTCAGCGTATAGGTCAGCGCCATATAGGTTTTTTCGTCACGGGCGGTGAGTGACGGCGAAGCTTTGAAATCCAGCGTCAGTGTGTCGCCATCCTCCGCGCGGGTCCAAACCGGCGCGGTATCGCTGAGCGCCAGATCCTTGGCGACCGACGAAGAATAGACAAAGCTGTTGCGCGGGCCTTTGGCCAGTTCGCCGATGAGGGTGGTGAGGTAATCATCGCCGCCGGAATAAGTCACTTCCCGAACCTCGGGCAGCAGGTATTCGCCGCCAGCATCAAAAAAATACAGCGGAGTTTCCAGAATAATACCCAGCGACATTTCGTCGTTCCCCTCATCCTTGGCCGCCGCAATATGGTTGCCCAGGATATCGTCATATTCTTCGGTCCAGATGCCGGTGATTTTGGCCTGCAGGGGATGCGGATATCCGTCGAAACCGTCCGCCAGGCCATTATAGAACACGTTGACATATTTCACCGAGAAATAATCGGTCAGCGTATTGGCCAGCGAAAGCTTCACGATAAAGCGCTCGGAGGCGGTAAGCGCCACCGGCGTTTTTAAATAGACATTGGCCACGTCCAGCGATATCTCGACGCGGTCTACCGTAACAGACATCGGCGCGATGGAATCCAGCGCAATATCCTTCGGCCCCAGCAGAAGCTGTTTAACAATCGACTTGGCCGGAGAATCATCGATCGCCACGGTGATGGTGCGCAGCTCGGCCACCAGCTTGCCCGTGCCCTTCTGCAAAAAATACAGCGCAGGGCGAAGAACCCGACCTTCCCCCATGGTCAGTGTGTCATCCTGAGTGACCGATATCTCATAGGTTTGGTCCACCCGCCGTTCGCTTAAGGACGCGCAGCCGCCAAAAAGCGAAACGATCAATATAACGATGAGGATTGCGCCAGTCAGCCTACTCCACGTCACTGCAGGAACACCTCCTCAAAAGAGGAATATTCCACTTTCCAAAGATCCCTTTCGCGGCGAAGCTGCAGGATGATGTTGTCCTTCACCGTGGCGTCCCCGTCCTGATTTTTGAAGGAAAAGCTGATGGCCGCGATGCCGCTGTTGGCGTCATTGCTGACCACCGAATCCAGAAGGCGATAATCCTCCATGGTGCTGGTCTGGGAGGACATACTGCTGACAAAATCCTCCCGGCTGGGTTTGCTGGTTCCGTCCGCATTGTTATAGGCGATGAGCGCATACACTGTCTCGTAATCACGTTTGGCAAAAGCGTCCATCAGCAGCTGCACCGTGTTTTCAGGGGTCATGAGCAAAGTGCCGTTCCACCCTAAAGGTTCCAACGTGCCGCTTCCCGGATTGTCTTCGCCGATATCCGAAAGGCTGATGCGTTCGCCTCGCCCGGAATCGTTGGTATCCACCAAAATCTGAATACGCGAGAATCCGCCAAGTTCAATCAACGTATCCACGATGGAATAGATTGCGAGGTTCATGTCCTGTTTGGCTGTTTCAAACGCCGCCGCATTGGTTCTGTCCACAGAAGCCAACGCCGATTCGGTTAAAAATTCCTTGCTTAAGGTGACAAACAGATACTCGCCGCTTTCGGTGACGTCAATGATGGAAGCATTCGCCGGGATGACCGATTTTAATTCGGGGTTATCCTGACTGGGCCCTTTAAAAATCTCTTCCAGAACCGCCATCTCAATGCGCTCGTTGACCGGCACTTCGATGATGCGTGTCTCGCCTGCCAGCATGTTTTCATCGGCATATTTAAAGTACAGCGTCACCTCTTTGTCCACGGTATTGGCGGCTTCGGGTAACGGGTTGATATCGGTGGTGTCTTCCCCGGTCGTGGTGATGTCCGGAAAAAAGCTACAGCCGGCCAGTGTAGCGCTCAAAATCATCACGCAGATGATCATCTTTGTCGTTTTCATTCTTCCCTCCCTGTTTGCCTCAGCCCTTATCCGCCTGGGTGCGGATGGGGATGGTGAGCGTAAACGTTGATCCTTTACCATAGGCCGACTTGACCGATATGGTGCCGCCATGCAGGCGCACCACACGTTCGGTGATGTGCAGGCCAAGGCCGGTCCCGCCGGTCTTTCTCGCCCTGGCTTTATCCACGCGGTAGAACCGCTCAAAAATTTTCACCTGTTCAGATTTGGGGATGCCGACGCCCGTGTCCTTCACTTCCATGTTGGCCGTCTCTCCTTTTTTGTAGACGCGCACATCCACCTTGCCCTTGTCGTCGGTGTATTTCAGCGCGTTCTCAATCAGGTTGACCACCGCGATGCGCAGTTTCAATCCGTCGGCCAGCAGGGTAATTTCGTCCACAATCTCGGTTTTCAGCCGAATCTTCTTGGCCTGTGCAATCGGCCGAAGGCTGATGGCCACTTTGTTGACCAAATCCGAAAAGCTGATCATTGCAAGATTCAGCGCGCGGTCGTCATTCTCAATTTTGGTGAGCAGCAGCAGATCCGAGATGATGTCGTTTAAGCGATCCATCTCGGCATCGATATCGGTAAGAAATTCCCTGTACACCTTCTTATCCGCTTTTTCGTCATAGATCAGCGACTGCGCCAGAATCTTCATGGACGAGAGCGGGGTTTTCAGCTCGTGCGATGCATTGGAGACAAATTCGGACTTCATCGCGTCCATAGTTTCCAGCCGTTCGCTCATCAGATTAAACGTCTCACCCAGCCTGGATATCTCGTTGTTTCCGGTGGTCTCCACGCGTTGGTGCAGTTCGCCCTTGGCGATTTTGCTGGCCACTTCCTGAAGTTTTTTGATGGGCTTGGTGATGTATCCCGAAAGCATCAGCGACAGGAGAATGATGATGATGGCGATAATGATTGTGACCAGCGCCAACGTGGTGGTCATGCCCGACGCGCGCACAATGACATCCTGGATAGATTCGGAATAGACCAGGATGCCGATGGTTTCGTATTCGCTGCTGATGGCCGAAGTGTAATTGACCGACCAAATCCAGCCGGTGCTCTCGGTATTGATGCGGTGAAAGCCGTAGGACGCGTCCATATTTTCAAACATGATGTCGTACACTTCGGGCAGCTGCATGCGCTGGCCCAGGAGCGCAGAAAAGCTGTCCATCAGCACAACGCCATTTGGGTTTAAAATCAAAAAACGCCCGCCATACAGGCGGCTGTTTTCCAGCAGAATTCGGTTCATGGAATCGGAATCATATTCTTTTAGGTAGGGTGAAAGGCTGACCGAAATACTGTTTAAATTGCGCTGTTGTTCCGAAACGCGCTGGTTGATGATGTAATCGGTGAAGATGCGGGTGGCGATGGCCGAAAACAAAGAAAAAGCGGCAAACACCACGACCACGTAGGTCAGCACAAACCGCCATTTGATTGAAAAGAAACGTTTATTTGCTTGAGAAGTAATAACCAACACCCCATTTTGTTCTGATGAACTCCGGCTTGGCCGGATTGGGTTCAATCTTTTCCCGCAGGCGGCGGATATGCACGTCCACGGTTCTTAGGTCGCCCAAATAGTCATAGCGCCAAATGGTTTCCAAGAGGTTTTCCCGGTCATAGACCTTGCCGGGGTTGGATATGAAAAGATGCAAAAGGTCAAACTCTTTTGCCGTTAAGTTAATCTCTTTGCCGTCAATCTCCACACTGCGGTTGGTCAGGTTCACCGTCATGTTTCTGGCGGTAATGATCTTCGGGCTTTCGGTTTTCTGTTCGCGTTTGGATGCGTTTTCGGCACGCCGGAAAATGGTCTTGATTCGGGCTTTCAGTTCCAGCATATTGAACGGCTTGGTCAGGTAGTCATCGGCGCCGTATTCCAGCCCCATGATCTTGTCCATGTCGTCGTCCTTGGCCGTCAGCATGATAATCGGCACGTCCGAAGCCTGACGTATCCGCTGGCAGACTTCCCACCCGTCCACTTTGGGCAGCATGATATCCAGCAGAATCAAATCGTGGTTTTCGCTTTCAAACTTGCGTAAAGCTTCTTCTCCGTCGGTGGCTTCGTCAACCAAATAGCCTTCCTGCTGCTCCAGATTAAAGCGCAGGCCTTTGATTAAACTCGGTTCGTCATCCACGATCAATATCTTCTTACTCAAAACAAAATTTCTCCCGTGCGCATCATTTAGAAAACTTCTTTTCGTTCCCGCTCGACGTCCTTCATGTTTTTGAGCATTGCTTTTAATGGTACCACCTAGGGGAATCGAACCCCTGATACCGCCGTGAGAGGGCAGCGTCCTAACCGCTAGACTAAGGTGGCGTGTACTTCGGTTATTTTAACAGAAAAGAAATATAAATTCAATCATTAATCATCGACTTTGAATAATTTCGCTATTCACAGGTTTGGGGCTGTTTTTTGGCGATTCTTGGCGATATAAACCAAAAAAATCGACGCATTTAACATTTTCTTAATATACAAAACACATACTTTTAATATATAATGAACATGCAGAATCTGAATATGCGCCCACAATTTTTTCATTTTTTCTATATATTTTGGAAAGGCCCCGTGCCTTTCCACTTTTTTTACTGCGAAACAATGATCAGTGCGATGCCCGATTTCTGCAAAATGGTGACCTGATCCGCCTCGGCCGAATTGCTGACGCCGATTGGCCGGTCACGGTACAGGGTCAGTCCGTTTAGGGGATAAGCTAAGCCAGTCGATGCCGAGAAAGTACAACGTTTGGTGACCGAGAAAACCGAGACATTTGCGCCCTTCGCGGCTGTAATCCGCGTCTTTTTTTGCGCCAGGAACACCCGCGTGGTGTCATCCGCCAGTTCGGCGCGCACACCCTGTTTTCTGGCGTACAGCAGCAAAGCGATATTCGCGTATTGGTGATCCAGCCGTTTGCCCAGCGCGCCCAGAATCGTGATGGTTTTTGCGCCGCGCCGAATGGCCGCATCCATGGCCAAGAGGGTATCCGTTTCGTCCTTATGCGTGTCGCTGACCTGAATGGCCGCCCTCCCGCCTTGATACGCCGCCAGAACATCCGGCGAAATCGAATCGAAATCCCCGACCAGCGTCAAATCGATGATGTCCAATCCAGTCAGCCCGTCGGCACCGCTGTCCGCCGCAATCACAAAATCCGCTTTCGCAATCTCGGTTTTTAAAAGGTCTGGCGCAGGCGGCGCACCGCCCGCCACAATCAGCGCGTGTTTCTTCATCGCCTATTCGCCTTTGATTTTTTTCATCGCGGCCACCGGGTCGGACGCCTCAAACACCGCCGAGCCGGCCACCAGCACATCAAATCCATATGACGCCACCCTGTCGGCGTTTTCGGCAGTGATACCGCCGTCTATCTCTATTTCAAATGATAATCCTAATTTCTCTCTCAGCGCTTTGAGTTCGGCACCTTTTTCCAGCACGGCGGGAATCAGCTCCTGTCCGCCGTAGCCGGGGTATACGCTCATCAAGAGCACCATATCCACCTGGTCCAGCACATGCGTGATGGTCGAAATCGGCGTATCCGGGTTCAGCACGACGCCGGTCTTTTTATCTAAATCACGAATCATATGAAGCACAGCCGGCAGATCAGCGACCGCCTCCTGATGCACCTTGATTAAATCCGCCCCTGCGTCCGCAAACGCTTTGATATATTTTTCGGGGTTCACAATCATCAGATGCACATCAAACGGAATATCCGTATGTTGGGATATCCCCTTCAGGACAGGGATGCCAAACGAGATGTTCGGCACAAACACGCCGTCCATCACGTCGAAGTGCACGTAGTCCGCGCCGCCTTCGGCCATCATCCTGAACGCTTCTTTCAAACAAAAGAAATCCGCCGCCAATATGGAAGGCGCAATTTTTCTTTTCACTCTTTCTCTCCTTATCTTTCGCTGCCCAGCGTTTCAACCATCTGGATGTAGCGCTCGTATCTCGCCGGATTGATTTTTCCTTCGGCCACCGCCTGCTTCACCGCGCATTTGGGTTCGCGGATATGCAGACAGGATGAGAATTTGCAGGTATGCAGAATTTCCCGCATCTCGGGGTAATGCCTTGAGACTTCAGCCGGCGCCATCTCTTCGCTTTTTAAAAGGCTGAAGCCCGGCGTATCCACCACCATGCCGTTGACGCGGAACGGTCGTATCAGTTCGGCGTGGCGCGTGGTATGCTTTCCCCTGGCCGTCTTTTTGGAGAGCCCGCCGGTCTCGAGCTCCAGCTCGGAAAACAGCGCGTTCAGCAATGAGGATTTCCCCACCGCCGACTGACCCGCAAAACAGGTGGTTTTTCCGCGCAGGCGTTTCTTGATTTCGGCCAGTCCTTCGCCGGTTTTGGCCGACGAGATCAGCACCTCATAATAGGGCCGGTATTGGGTAGCAATTTCCGTAATATCCGCGCTGTTGGTGAGGTCGCATTTATTGATGACCAGAATCGGTACGATATCGGCCATCTCCGCCGAGATAATCAGTTTATCAATCAATAATAAATCCGGTTTCGGGTCCTTCACCGCCATGGTAATCATCACCTGATCCACATTGACCACCTGCGGTCGGGTCAGCTGATTTTTGCGCGGAAGAATCTCCTCAATATACCCATCGCTGTCACCTTTTTGCGGAGTAAACGCAACAAAGTCGCCGGGCAATGGGGTGATATGATCATTTCGAAAGCGTCCGCGGGCCTTGCATTCATGAATGCGTTTCTGCTTGTCGTACACATAGTAGAACCCGCCGATACCTTTTAAAATCCTGCCTTCGATTACTCTTTCCTCCCCCAGTTTGTCACCTCGGCCGTATCCATCAACTCTTCGTTGACATACAACCGAACCACCTTTTCTTTCCCTTCAAAGCTGGTCAGCGGCACGGTGATGTTCTGCGCGCCTTTATCCATCTTGCTTTCCAGCATCACGTACTCAACCGGGCTATCCTCTTCGGCCAGCGTCACCCGCACCAGCGTGTCCGGCGTATCGATGATAAACGAAAAATTCTCGGACGCCGTGAAGTTGACCGGGTAGGCGCCAATCCAGACGTAGATCGGGTTGGCGGTTTCCTCTTCGGTGTTTTTATACGGTGTCTGGTTTAAAACGACTCCGGCTTTTTTGTGCGCGCCGCCGTCTTCGCCCGGTTCCAGATAGGCAACGCAGGTTTCAAAATCCAGCTCGGCAAAAGCCGCTTTTACTTCATCAATCGTCATGCCGGTAAAATCCGGCACAACCGCTTTGGTTAAATCGATTGTTTTAGAAACGCTTAAGTTTACCGTTTCGCTTAGGGGCACCTGTGCATCCACTTCCGGGTCCTGCGCCACCACGTATCCCGCCGGCTGATCGGACGCCACATAGTCGATGTCGCCGACCACCAGTCCAAGCTCGGTGATGATGTCGCGCGCCTCCTCCAAAGTCTGGTTTAAAAGGCTCGGCATGGTCACCATCTCACTGCCTTGGGAAAAGGTCACTTCAATCGCCGTGTTCGCCTGCACCGTACTTCCCGCTTCAGGGTTCTGCTTCGTCGCCAGCCCCTCGGCCACATCCTGATTGTACTCATACAGCGGCGAAATCTTCAGCCCGTACTGCGCCGCAGCATCCTTGGCTTCGGCCTCGGTCATCCGCATAAAGGAAGGCACGGTAATCGGGGCCGCCGGTGTGGCCTGGGCGTTGCTTCGGGTGCCAAACACAGCCAGCATCAGGAGCACCAGCGCCACAATGATGGCCGCCGCACCGACGCCGACCAGACGCCAAACCAGGTGTTGATGGACTTTTTTCAGGTCTTCTTTGGTCGGAGCCAGCCGCTCGGGTTCCAGTTTGACATACTCGCCCGCCGGATGGTCAAAACAGAGTTTCAGGTCATCGGCAAAATCCTGCGCGGAATTGTAGCGCAATCGCTTGTTCTTGCGCGTGGCTTTCAGGACAATTTTATTCAACGCGTCGTTGATGCGGTCATTTCTTCGTTTGGGCTGGATGATGCGCTCGTTTAAGTGTTTCAGCGCGGTTTCGGTCGATGTCTCTCCCTCAAAAGGCAGTGTCCCCGTAATCATCTCATACAGCGAGATACCGAGTGCATAGACATCCGTCCGCCGGTCGGTTTTTTCGCCTTTTATCTGTTCGGGCGGAATATACTGCACCGAACCCACCACGATATTCTTCCGCGATTCCTTCTCCATCACCGCCGTGTTGCGCGCGATGCCGAAATCGGTGATTTTAACCTGCCCGTCCTTTTGAATCAGGATGTTGGCGGGTTTGATATCCCGGTGTACAAAGCCTTCCGCATGGGCATGGCTTAATGCGTTGCAAATGCTGATGGTGATTTCCACCGCGCGGTGCAGATCCAGCGCGCCGGTATCCTTAATCATCTGTTTCAGCGTCTGGCCCTCGATGTACTCCATCACCAGATAGTAGGAATCGTCGATGTTGCCCGCGTCCAGTACCTTGACGATATTGACATGTTCCAATGTCAGCGCGGCCTGCATTTCGGTTTCAAAGCGCTGGACAAAATCGCGGTTGCGCGAAACGCCCCGCTTCAGAATCTTGACCGCCACGATATTCTTGGTTCTCCGATCGACCGCGCGATAGACTTTGGACGTACCGCCCGCATCCACCAGCTCTAAAATCTCATATCGATCATCGAGAATTCTGCCTTCCATCCCGCTTCTTTCCCCTAAATCGCCTTAGCGACGATGATGGTGATATTGTCCGTGCCCCCGTGCTTTAAGGCTTCGGTCTGCAAAAGAAAAGTCAGCGCCTTCACCTCGCTGTCCGAAGATAGCACCGCTGCGATTTTCCCGTCAGCGACGTGCGACGTTAAGCCGTCTGTGCACAGCATCAGCTTGTCGCCCGCTGAAATGTTGACTTTAAACGTATCCACGATGACCCGTTTGGACGTGCCGACCGCGCGCGTAATCAGGTTGCGACGCGGATGGGTTCTGGCCTCTTCGGGCAGAATCACCTTTCTATCCACCAGCTGCTGAACATAGGAATGATCTTTGGTGACCTGATGCAATTCCCCCCGGCTGAAAAGATAGGCGCGGCTGTCCCCCACATTGGCGATGTACACGTCCTCTCCCATGACCAGCGCCGCTGTCACCGTGGTGCCCATGCCCCGATTTTTCTGCACATTGTTCGCGCTGAAATGAATCTCACGGTTGGCGTAGCAGATGGCCGACCGCAGCGCGTCCTCCGGATTCTCCGCGCCGTGCTGTTCAATATATTCCCGGATGCAGTGAATCGCCATGGCGCTGGCCACTTCTCCGGCGTTATGTCCGCCCATTCCGTCGGCCACAATCAGCAAATCAAAAGAATCCTTTTTTTCTGCCAAAAAGGAGTCTTCGTTGATTTGACGTATGTGTCCCAAATGAGTGGTTTTGCCGATATCGATCAACTGTCGTTATTTCCCTTGTTTACTATTCATATGTTTCAGCCGAAGCTGTCCGCATGCCCCGTCAATGTCGTCCCCGCTGGTTTTGCGTACGGTGGCGCCCACCTTGTTCTTCTCCAGCGTCTGACGAAAAGCCTCCACCGCCGCTTTATTTGGTGCTTTAAAATCCCCGCCGACCGCGTTATAGGGGATGAGGTTAACGTGGCAGTTAAAACCCCGAAGCCTTCCGGCCAGTTCCGCGGCGTTTTCCGCCGAAGCGTTGATGCCGTCGATTAAGACATACTCTATTATAACCCGACGCCCTGTTTTATTAAAGTAGTATTTGGCCGCGTCCAACACCTCGCCCATGGTGTAGGTCTTGGCGATGGGCATTATCTGCCTGCGTATCGCATCGTTCGGCGCGTGCAGAGAGATGGCCAGCGTGGCTGGCAGACCTTCGTCCGCAAAGGCGATAATGCCCGGCACCAGCCCGCAGGTGGAAAGCGATATGGAGCGCATGCCGATATTGAGTCCTTTCGGGTGGTTGACCAGCTTTAAAAACTTCACGACATTGTCATAGTTGTCAAACGGTTCGCCCATGCCCATCAGCACCAGATTGTTCACCGTGTTTCCGTCGGTGACCGCCGCCAGCACTTCGGCCAGGATCTCGCCCGCCAGAAGATTCCGCTGGAGCCCCAAGGCCCCCGACGCGCAAAAAGCGCAGGCCATTCGGCATCCCGCCTGCGTGGAGATGCACAGCGTATTGCCGTAGGACTGCTTCATCAGCACGGCCTCCACGCTGACCCCGTCGGCAAAGCCCAGCAGATACTTGGTTGTGCCGTCCTTTGATACCTGCCTGTTTAGAATCTCGGCATACCCTTCGGTGGTTTCGGCTTTCAGGCGCGTCAAAAAGCTCTCCGGCAGATTGCGCATACCCGAAAAAGGCACGCCCTTGTTCAGCCAAAGATACAGCTGTTCGGCGCGAAACTTTTTTTCGCCGAGTTTGAGAACAAGGTCGGTCAGCTCTTCCAACGATAGGTTTAAGAGGGGTTTCGTTTGGCTTTGCATATAAAAAATCCGTCCATATGGCTGATATGCGGAAACAGCTGGATTCCGTGCGTTTTCTTCACGTAATCCATGCCCTTCGGCATATCCATTTTCTGTTCGATAAAGTCTTTGTTCTTCTTGAAAAACCAGGTCAGGTCGCTCTCGTCCCGCGTGATGGAACAGGTCGTTATCATCAGTGTTCCATTCGGCTTCACGTAATTCTTTGCCGCGTTGATGATGCTCTTTTGTAAGGCGGCCAGACTCACGATGCCTTCCTTGGTTTTGCCGATGCGCACATCCGCCTTCTTGTAGGCCAGCCCCAGCGATGAGCAGGGCAGGTCCAGAAATACGAGGTCGAACACACCGACCAGCGATTCGTCATACTCGGCGGCGTCCTTCACCTCGGCCGAAACGTTGGTGCATTGAAGACGCGCCATGTTTTTTTCAATCAACTCCACGCGATGCGGATGGATATCCCAGGCCGCGATACGGCCGGTGTTCTCCATCATCGCCGAGAGGTAAGCGGTCTTGCCGCCCGGCGCGGCACAGGCGTCCAGCACGCGCATGTCCTTTTCGGCGCCAGCCAAACGGACGCACAGCATGCTGGCCTGACCCATGACGGTCAGTTCGCCGCTGTTATAGCCTTGGCTGTCCGCGATGCCGCCAAATCCGGTCACGTTTGCGCCGTCCTCAAACATCCCGTCGGGTGATATCGTGAGACCCTGTTTGATGCAGTTCTTCAGAATGGTTTGGGTGTCTCCCGCCAGCGTATTTAGCCGCACATGCGTCTGGTCGTGATCGGGCGTATAGGTGAAAAGCGACAATGCGAAATTCTCGCCGTATTCTTCTATGATCTCATCAATCAACCATTCGGGGTATCCGGTGAACACCCGCAGGTATCCTCTAATATCGGTTTTGGGGTCGGGGTACACCACATCGTCCTTGGTCGCAATCATCCGGCGCAGTACCGCGTTGACAAACCCCGCCAGCTGACCTTTCCCAATGGCCTTGGTCAAGTTCACCGCCTCAAAGACCACCGCGCGAAAAGGCGTACTCATAAACAGCGCCTCGCATGTGGCCATGCGCAAAACCAGCCGTACCGAACCGTGGACGCGTTTGTCGCCAATGAGAGGTTCCAAAATGTAATCGATCTGGTTTAGGTGCTCCAGTGTGGTGTTGGTCAGCCGCGTGACCAGCGCCATGTCCTGCGGGCTTAAGCCCTTCACGTCTTTAAGCGCGATATTTAAAAATGCGCCGTCGTTTAACACTTTTTTCAGCACGCCGTGCGCATCGTATCTGGCCGTTCTATTCAAAGCAGTCACCCGCCGCGATGGGTTTCCCCAGAAGCGAAGCCTTGGCGTCCATCGCCTTGCCGCCCGGATATTGAATCTGTACCGCTTCCACCGCCCCGTCGCCAGTTTTGATGATCAGCCCTTGCTTGGGGTCGGCCGCAAGTACCTCTCCGGGTTTCCCTTCTGTTGCGGTTTCGGATATTTTAAGCGAAATCAGCTTGATCTCTTCACCGTTTAAGGACGCATAGCACCGCATGATGGGACATAGCGCCCGCACACGATCCACGAGCTGTCTGGAAGTCTGACCGAAATCCAGCTTAGCCATCTCCTTATGAAGCATCGGATAATAGGAAGCGTCCTCTTCCTTCTGCGGCGTGCGCGTCAAAGTGCCGCTTTCCATCGCCTCCAGCGTGTCCTTCAGCACATCCGCACCTAAAATCGCCAGCCGCTCATAAAGCTCGCCGCCGGTCTCATCTTTTCCGATGGGCACGGCGCGCTTTAACAGCATATCGCCGGTGTCCAGCCCCACGTCAGTGAACATGGTGGTGATGCCGGTGGATGTTTCGCCGTTGATGATGACCCACTGGATGGGCGCGGCGCCGCGGTACTTGGGCAGCAGCGACGCATGCACGTTGATACAGCCAAGTTTCGGCGCGTCCAAAACTTCTTTCGACAGAATCTGCCCGTATGCGGCCGTCACCATCAGGTCAAGGTTTAGGTCCTTTATCTGCTGCACCGCTTCCGGGCTCTTAATCTTCTCAAACTGAAAAACAGGCAAGCCCAAACCGAGCGCGGTCTCCTTAACAGGTGAAAAGGACACATGGTGTCCTCTGCCGCTCTTTCTGTCCGGCTGGCAGAACACGCCAGCCACGGTATAGCCTTCGCCCGCCAGCATCTTTAAGCTGGGCACGGCAAAGTCGGGTGTGCCAAAAAAGCCTATTCTCATATCTCGGGTGTTTCCTCGTCTTCGTCGGGTATCTCTTCCAGTTCGTCTTCGGGTATCACCTTGTCGGTGAACAGAATGCCTTCCAGATGATCGGTTTCGTGGCAGATGATGCGCGCCAGAAAATCCTCGGCGTCTATCTGAATCGCTTCGCCCGCAAGGTTCATTCCAGTCACGGTCAGAGTTTTGGGGCGGTCTACATAGCCGCTTTTAGGCAGCAGGGACAAACACCCTTCAAGGCCGATCTGCGACCCTTGCGGGTTGGTGATGACCGGATTGATGATTTCAAAAACGCCGCTGCCGTCGTCCACGATGATGACGCGCTTAAGTACGCCCACCTGCGGCGCGGCCAAGCCCACACCCTCCTCGGACGCCAGCGTTTCCTTCATGTCCTCCACCAGCTCTTTAATCCGATCGTCAATCACTTCGACCGGCTTGGATTTTTTCCGAAGTCTCGGGTTATTTTCCCCTTTTTGTATCTCTCGCTGTGCCATTTCTTCTCCTTGTTATGCGTTAAACAACTATGGTTATCGCCGGAATCATCCAGCGTATTTGACTAATTTATACTATAACATTTCGCCCATATTTGTTCAAATCAATTGTTTTTGAACATTTTTATTCACAGCCCAACTCTTGCAATCATACGTTTTACCGTGTAAAATGACCTATGATATTAAGGAAGGTCAGCGCACACGTCAAGGATGAGAAAACTGATTGTCGAAAACACCCGCCGGGAGGGTATGTACCTGTCGGAATATATCCGCTTTGTCTATCCGCGCGCGTCGGAGGAGGCTGTTTTTCTCGGCATCCTGCGTGACGACATCTTCCTGAACGGCAAACCTGCCGGTCAGGACGTCATCGTCCATGATGACGACGTCATTGAGATGAACCTTCTGTTTTTCCATCTGGGCCTCGCACCGGTTCTGGACATCCTCTATGAAGACGAAAGCTTTATCGCGATTGAGAAGATGCCCGGGATTAAATCCTTTGACGAAAACCGCACGGGCGAAATCAATGTATACGACCTGGTTTTGGAATATATGCTCCAGAAAGGCGAGTATTCGGTGGATGCGCTCACTGTGCCCTACCTCTGCTACACTCTTCCCGAGAGCGCGGGCGGCATCCTGTTTATCGCCAAGCACGAAGCGGCCTACCGCTTTATCACCACCGCTCTAAGCCAGCGGCGCGTCAAGACCCAGTTTGAAGCCGTGGTCTTCGGCGGTCCGGTGTATGACAAGGGCGAAGAGTACCATTATGTGGATCCTTCGGGCAAATTCTTTTCCCGTCCCAAGGAGGACTGCGTCCCCTGCGCCACGCGCATCCATGTGCTGCGCCGGGCGGGCAAGTGCGCCACCTTACGGCTGGAGCCCATCACCTTCAACAAGGATCAGGTGAACGCGCATACGGCTTTTCTCGGTTTCCCCATCGTGGGCGACCCCGCCTTCGGCAACCGCCGGCTGAACAAAAAATACTTTGTCGATTATCAGGCCCTGTGGCTGAAACAGCTGAAATTCACGCTGGGCAAGGGCCATATGTTTGAATATTTAAATCAGGTGACCATCCGTCTGGACGATATGGTCTTCCCCAACAACATCACGCTGGAAAGGCAGTAGAACCTTCGCTTATGAGAAAAAGTGCTCAATATATAGCTTTTGCTTTCATTCTTGTCCTGGCCGTTTTTGCCGGATGTACTTCGGCCGCGTCTAACGCCGCTAAACCGACGAAAACTCCGGCTGTGGTTCCGACCGCAACGCTTGCGCCCGAACCCGTTTCCACTCCGTCTCCGACGCCAGAACCGACCCCTGTGACCGTTGTCATCGGCGCGGTGGGCGACGCCATGGCGCATGACTCCCAGATGACCTATGATTATGACCCGAGGGAAGATGTCTACAATTTCATCCCTTCGATGATTGAGATGAAGCCCTCCATCGAAACGGCAGATTTTGCCATCGCCAATCTGGAAACCACGCTGACCGGCGCGGCCGCGGGTTATTCAGGCTACCCCATCTTCAATTCGCCCAACTCCTTTGTCACGGCGCTGCAGGCCATCGGCATCGATATGGTCACCCTTGGCAACAACCACGTGACCGACTACGGTGATGAAGGCATTAAAAACACTCTCGCTAATCTGGACGCGCTGGGTATGGACCACACCGGCCTCTATCTCGGCGAAGAAGATTACGCCGATTACTATATCAAAGACGTTAAAGGCATCAAGATTGCGGTCATCGCTTATACTTATGAATCCTCCAGCATCAAGCGGCAGGGCAGTACCTACATCAGCCAGCGGCTTTGGGAGGATGAAGATCTGGTGAAAAAGGATATCAAAAACGTCAAGGCGCTGGGCGCGGACGTGGTGATTCTGGCCTTTCACTGGGGAGAGGAATTCTCGCGCGTCTATTCATCGGCGCATGAGGATTTGGCCAAGGAATACATCGCGGCTGGCGCGGATATCATACTGGGCGCCCATCCGCATGTCGTCCAGCCCATCGAACGCTACACGGTGGAGGGCGAAGACGGCACCACGCGTGAAGGCGTGGTTGCCTACTCTTTAGGCAACTTCATCAGCAACCAACGTGACCGATATAACATCACGGGCATCGTACTGTACCTGCCCGTCACCAAAGCGGTGGACGGCACCATCAGTATCGGACACCTAACCTACGTTCCCACGCTGACGCGGCATACGCGCATCACCTTCAAGTTGGCCAGCGACCACCGCGTCATCCCGGCCGGCGCTTTCCTGCACGATGAAAAGCTCTATGCTTCGCTGGACTACTGGTATCGGCGCGATCAGGAGAACGCCACCTACGCCTACAACGACCTCGCAGAACTCATCGACCCCGAGGTGGCCACGCCGCTGGACGGCGAATACATCAATTATCCATTTGAAATCTATGTTTCGCCCGCCGACCAGGAATGGCGAAAGGCACAGGACGGAAACTAAAAAACAAGAGCGGGCATCAGCCTCGCTCTTTTTCTTTTGATTTTTCAGTGAGTATATCCATCGCTTCAAGATATCCGATAAATCCCTTGCCCGTAATTTGCGCGATGCAGGCGTCCTTGGTCACCGAGTTCTGGCGGAAAACCTCGCGCTTTTTGATGTCCGAGATATGCACCTCCACAGCCGGAACGGTCACCGACTTTAAGGCGTCCAGCACAGCGTAGGAATAGTGCGTCCAGGCCCCGGGGTTAATCACCATACCGCCAAAGCGCCCTTCACTCCGATGGATGGCGTTAATCGCTTTTTCTTCCGAATTGAACTGCACACATTTGACGCGCACGCCCTTCTCGCGGGCGTGTTTCTTAATCAGCTTAAACAGATCGGCCTGCGTCAGTCTGCCGTATATTTCGGGCTCGCGTTTGCCCAGCCGGTTTAAGTTGGGTCCGTTAATCACCAGTATTCTCATCCGTCACACCCGCCATTTCTCGATAATCTGCGCCGCCGCTGTTTCGGCGTCGGTTTCGTTCGCAATCCGGCAGTGGGAAAACTTCTGGTAGAGCCCGATGCGCTCTTCATACAGTTTAAATACCGCCGATTTGTCCTGCTTTAAGAGCGGTCTGGAATCCGCGTCCACATCGCCATATATCTGCTCCACGGGTCTGTCCAAAAAGAAGATGGCCCCTGTTCCAGCCAGATGCTTCATGTTTTCATTGCGCTTCACCACGCCGCCGCCCGTGCAGACCACCGTATTGGTTCGGTTTGCCGCAGCCGCCGCCGTTTGGAATTCGATATCCCGAAAATGTTCCTCGCCTTTCGCGAACAGGGCGTGGATATCACCGAAACGCGCCTCAATATCCGCGTCCATGTCGAAGAAGTCCATGTTCAATTGCTCGGCCACTAGCTTTCCCACTGTGGTCTTGCCGCTGCCCGGCATGCCGGTGATAACGATGTTCGGCTTGTCTTGGCTGAGACTGTTGTAGATTTGCCGTGTCAGCCACCCGTCCATCGCCCGTCCCTGCCAAATCTCCTCGGCTTTCATGGCCTGCGCCGCCAGCATATAGAGTCCGTTCACCGCAGGGATGCCTTTCGTAATGGCGTCCTGCATCAGCCGCGTTTGCGCAGGGTTATAGATTAAATCCACCAAAGTTTTGCATCCGTTCAAAGCGTCCGCCGGGATGGGCGAAACGCCTTCTTTCGGGTGCATCCCCACCGGCGTGGTGTTGACCAGAATTTTGCCTTCCAAATTTAAATCCACATAGCCAGCGGTCTTAAACGGCACAGCAAAAGACTTGCCTGAAAAACCCCTTTCGGCAGATTCGGGGCTTCTCGAAACCAGCGTGATGCTTCCGGCCGCGTGATCGCTAAGGTACGTCAGCACGCTGTTGGCCGCACCGCCCGCACCTAAGACCACAAAATCTTCACCGGCTGTATCGATGAAGTTGGCCGCCAGCAATGCCCCAAACCCGTCATAGTCGGTGTTAAAACCTTTCAGGGTTTTTCCTTCGCGCAAAATCGTGTTGACCGCGCCGATGCGCGCCGCCCCGTCCGAAAGCGCGTCCAGATATTGAATCACTTCCCTCTTGTAGGGGATGGTCACATTGATACCGTCGTACGCGCCGTCCTTGAAGGATTGCATAAAATCGGCGAGTCCTTGCGTCGGCACTTCGATGAGGCCATAATTGCCGTCAACGCCCAGCGCTTTTAACGCCATATCGTGAATGGCCGGCGACAGGCTGTGCCCCAGCTTTTCGCCCAGGAGCCCCAGTTTCATGCTTCGGCGTCCTCATGGCTCTTGTACATGCCGATGATTCTAAACTGCCCGCATCCCAGCTGTAACTGCCCGAACACCTTGTTGATGCGTTCGTCGTCCGACGCGGCCAGAAAATCGAGGTAGAATTTATATTCCCACGGTTTTTCAGGGATGGGTCGGGATTCCAGATGGACGATGTTCAGCTTGAGTTTATCAAACAGAGACAGCACGTGATAGAGCGCACCCGGTTGGTTGGCCACGACAAACGAGATGCTGATCTTGTCGTTATGGACATCCTTGTCATATTCCTTCGCGATGATGACAAAACGCGTAAAGTTGTTGTCGTTTCTCTGGACGCGGTAGTCCAGAATGCGTAAGCCATAGAGTTTGGCCGCCGTTTCGCTGGCGATGGCACCGAAGGATTTATTGTTGGATTCCTTCACCTGTTTGGCCGCTGTGGCTGTGTTCTCGGCTTCCTTGGGGGTCATCTTGTTTTCCATGAGATAATCACGGCACTGCGTAAGGCCCTGCGGATGGCTGAAAACGGTTTTGATATCACGGAGTTCGGCATCGGGCAAACCCATCAGGCAGTGCTTGATGCGCATCCGATATTCGCCCACCACGTGGCAGTCGAATTCCTCGATGCGGTCGATGACTTCCAAAACCGAACCCGTGATGCTGTTTTCGATGGGCAGTACGCCGAAGCGCGCTTTGCCGCCCGCTACTTCCATGCACACGTCCTTAAACGATGCGACCGACTCGGCCACCGCGTCCTCGCCGAAAAATTCAGCCGCCGCCTGTCCCGAGAAGGAGCCTTCCACGCCGGGGTACACGATGCGGCCGCCCTGCATCTTTAAGAGCTTTAAGTTCTCTTCGCCCGAAATCTTGGTCTGCAATTCCTTGCTGATGTTCATCAGCGATGTGAAATACTCGCGGGTGTAGCCGCCGAGATCCTTGTTTTTCAGGCGCGAGATGGCCATATCGATAATCTCTTTTTCGCGCGGCCCGCTGTAAATCGGGATGCGGTTCTGAATCTTGAAATCCGCGATATCCTTCACGTAGCCCATGCGCTGTTCAAAGTTCTCCAACAGCGCCTTGTCCACTTCGTCAATTTTTGCCCGCAATTCATCTAAGTTCATGGTTGTCCCTTTCCGTTTTTGAAAATTTCGTCCAATATGGTGATGGCGCACACCGCTTCCACCACGGGCACCGCCCGCGGCAGCAGGCAGGGGTCATGTCGGCCCTTCACCTGCAGTGTCGCCTTCTCTTTCGTTGTCAAATCCACCGTGTCCTGCGGCTTGGATATCGACGGCGTCGCCTTGAACGCCGCTTTCACGACGACCGGCATGCCGTTGCTGATGCCACCCAAAACGCCGCCCATGTGGTTGGTTCTGGTTTTAATCTCGCCGTCCAATACCGTCAACGCATCATTCGAGAGGTCGCCGAAACGCTTGATGATGTCAAACCCTTCGCCGAACGCCACGCCTTTTACAGCCGGAATGCCGAACACCGCTTTGGCCAATGCGCCGTCCAGTCCTTCGAACAGCGGGCCGCCGAGACCGGGCTTTAAGCCGAAGATGCCGCATTCCACCACGCCGCCCACCGAGTTTTTATCGGCTCTGGCACCCTGAATGATGTCAATCATCCGCATGCCCATATAATCGTCGATAACGGGAAAAGCTTTTTTAGCAATCGCTTTTTTGTCCACGGCTTCGCCGTCAATCGGTTTATCCTCCACATCCATGATCTGCTTGATGTGGGCGTAAATCTCGATGCCCATGGGCGCCAGCACCTGCTTGGCCACCGCCCCCGCAAACACCAGCGGTGCGGTCAGCCGACCCGAAAAATGTCCGCCGCCGCGATAATCGTTGTGCCCGCCGTATTTGACAAAGGCGGTGTAGTCCGCGTGCCCAGGTCTCGGCGTGTCCGCGATGTTGCCATAGTCTTTGGACCGCTGGTCCTGGTTTTCAATCACCATGGTCAGCGGCACGCCGGTGGTGACGCCGTCCAAAAGCCCGCTGATGATTTCGGGCGTATCGGTTTCGTTTCTCTGTGTGGACCAGTCCGACTTAATCGGCGTCCGGCGCTTCATCTCGGCTAAAATCGCGGGCATATCGAGCGTGATGCCCGCAGGACAGCCTTCGATGACACAGCCGATATGCGTGCCGTGCGATTCGCCGAACACGGTCACCGTAAATCGTTCTCCAATTCTAGACATAACTTCCTCCTAAAGCGGTGAAATCCTCCCAGAAGTTGGGGTACGATTTTTTCACCACGGTTTCGTCTTCAATCACTACGTCGCTTTCGCAAAAAGGACTAAGGGCCGCCGCCATCATGGCGATGCGGTGGTCGTTATAGGTGTTCACCCGTCCGCCCCGGGGGTTGCC
>ERZ1645192.439-NODE-439-length-34219-cov-7.359589_pt1 | contig 34219 bp, 32 predicted proteins | sample MGYA00575354_ERZ1645192 | MGnify/ENA primary metagenome ERZ1645192 (study PRJEB40844, sample SAMN11349763) | freshwater sediment metagenome | isolation source: river sediment | host: Sediment | place: India: Faizupur Khadar , New Delhi | collected 2017-02-21 ...
CCCGCCGAAAGTTTATTACGAGCTCCCATGCTCGTTGAAACGAGATGGGGACGTCATCAATACAAGCTTGGGAACTCATAAACACACATTCGATTGGGATTAAATTGCGCGATAAATTCAGCAGATTCTTCGCTTCGCTTCGTTTGGCTCAGAATGACGTTGACATGGAATTAAATTGTGGGTCAGAAAAAAGCTATCAGCTGTCAGTGTTTTTGTGCCGAGTCCCGAGTCCCGAGAAGAGCTCTCAGCATTTTCCCTTTTCCCTTTTCCCTTTCCCCTTTTCCCTTTTTTTAACCGCAAAGAACGCAGAGGTTTTACGCAAAGGACGCAAAGAATTCCGCTTACAGATTTCCACGAATTAAAAAAGCTCTCAGCTGTCAGCTGTCAGCTATCTGTTTTTCAATGCGTTGACTCACTTTTCACTCTTCACTTTTCACTCTTCACTCTTTTCTCGGCACTCGGGACACGGCACTCGCGCCTTTTTGCATCATGGTAACAGCAGTTGCCTTGCAGCATCGATAGCGGTATCGGTGAGTTTTTCATTGCTAATCATTTTAGCAATTTCAATAATACGTTCTTCTTGATTGAGTTGTTTAATATCGGAGACTGTTTGAGATGCATCACTTTCTTTATAGACAAGGTAATGCTGACTTCCTGCTGCGGCTATTTGAGGCACGTGAGTAATGGCAATTACCTGGCTGTAGGAGGCAATGTTTTGCATAACTTTTCCCATTTTAGCCGATACTTCACCGGAAACACCACTGTCGATTTCATCGAAGATAATGCTTGGGAGAATATTTTTCTGAGAAATTAAGGATTTAATTGCCAACATCAAACGGGATAATTCACCCCCGGAAGCTATTTTATCGACCGCCTGCATGGCAACACCGGGATTGGCGGTAAACCAAAAAACGACGGTATCCAATCCTCTCTCGTGTAAGTTTTCCGATTGCTGCATGCGTAATTGTATACTCGCATTGGGCATGTTCATTAATTGCAATACTTTTTTTAAATCCGCTTCCATTTTCGGAAGCACACTTTGTCGTTTTGCCGATAAGGCTTGTCCTAATTGCAACAATTGACATGTAGCTTCTTCGATTGCCTTTTGTAATTTTTGTTTATTCTCTTCGGAATCATCTATCAATTGCAATTGACGGGCAATATTATCTTGGATTGAAATAAGTTCCGCTTCCGTATTCACTTTGTGTTTTTGCTGAAGGGAATAAAGGGCATCGAGTCGTAGATTTATTTTTTCAATTTGTTGCGGGTCGTAGATTGTTTTTTCCTGAAGTTTGTCTATTTCAAAAGCAATGTCTTTTAAATCTACGATTTGAGACTGTAAACGTTCCGTCAGTTCTTGGATAGATTGTTTAAATTTAGCGATGGCTTGCAATCGATTCAAAGAATCAAATAAAACACCAAGAACATTGGTTTCTCCTTCTTGTAATTGGTAATTAACAGCATATAGATTTTGTTTGATTTCTTCTGCATTGCTCAAGGCTTCCAATTCCTCTTCCAGCCTTTGTTGCTCTCCGGATTGTAAATGGAAATCCTCTAATTCTTTATATAAAAATTCCCAGTAATCTCTGTCTTGCAGGGATGTATTTTCATACAGTTGCCGGTATTCTTTTTGCAAAGTAGTAAAGCGTTTGAAATGTGCACGATAATTAGCAACTTCGGCTTGAAGATTGGCAAATTGGTCAATGAGTAACAATTGAAAATCTTTATTTTGCAGCAATAAATTCGTATTTTGAGCATGAATATCCAACAAGATTTCGCCAATTTTTCGCAATACCGTTACTGATACGGGCGTATCATTGATAAAAGCACGTGATTTTTCCTGAGGTGTTATTTCCCGGCGAATGATACATTGCTCGTCGTAATCAATATCATTTTCAGCAAAGAAATCTTCTAATCCATAGTTTTTAATATGAAAGACAGCTTCAATAATACTTTTTTTTGTTTTATCGAGTAATACGGAGGTATCTGCGCGTTGACCTGTTAATAAAGCCAAGGCTCCCAGCAGTATGGATTTACCTGCACCGGTTTCGCCGGTGATTACGGAAAATCCTTCTTTGAAATCAATAGAAAGTTCCTTGATGAGGGTATAATTTTTTATGCTGAGGTGTTGTAACATGATGCATTAAAATTATACAAAAGCTTATTCTGCCAATTTACTATATTTACTCTCGTTGAGAGGATCCATTTGTTTGAGTAAATTATACGCCCGACTGCGTTTTTCTTCTGATGCACCGGAAAAAACATTCACAAATTCATCGCTTTTGGCAGTAAACAATAAACCATACATCAACGCTCCGGATTTACTATTGTTAAATTCTTTTAACCCTTCCAATGCCATCAATATATTTTCTAAGGCTTGGTCAATATCTTTATGCATCAAATCCAAGCCCAAGCGATGGTATTTGTAATAAAAAGTGCGTATGGCTCCAAAAGTGGGATTGCTCATATTTTCAATCAGCCAATAGCGGTTCATTTTGTCTCTCGGATCCCAGCCAATGGTTTCAGAGCGAGAATAATTCATGATAGATTGACATTGATTATAGTAAGGCGTGCCCCCTTCGTTAGAGAAGGAATCAAATGTTAATCCCAAAAAGAAATTCATATAAAAACCTATGGTAGATGTGAGCACATGTTGAAAACTATTGTTGTCATATTCCAGGGGTTGATTAATGGAATAGGTAAATATGACATCATTGTCTTGAAATGCAAACAAGGAAGATAAATAAGAGGAATTAAAAACAGGACGACTTAGTTGAACCAATAATTTGGCTCTGTATTTTTCCGGTGAAATTATTTCTTCTATACTGAGTTGAATATTACACTCTATTTTTTCTTCGCTTTTAAATGTATGATTCGACCATTTCCTTTCGTTGACAAAGGAATTGAGTTCTTGTTCCAAGGTAGTAAATGGTGTTTTATCAACTACTCCTTGCAGTTTTTGAGTGTTAACACTCACACGGCCTTTAAATTCCTGGGGAAAACCTGTGACTAAACATGCTGTTAAAAATATACTGATGAGTATTTGTTTCATGGTTTTTAATGTTAAAGTATTCTTTGTAATACATGGTCGAGTATTGTTTCCGCCACCAATTTTTTCGACTGTAGCGGAATGTCTGTTATGTTGTCTGATGCATCGATGAGACTTACTTTATTGGTGGTTACCCCAAAACCGGCACCTTCATCGTTCAACGAATTTAGAACGATGAAATCGGCATTTTTAGTATGTAATTTTTTCTTGGCATTTTCTATTTCATTGTTTGTTTCCAGGGCAAATCCTACGACTATTTGATGTTGTTTCTTCTTCGCTGCCAATGTTTTCAATATATCTACCGTAGGTTTAAGTGCGAGAGTTTTAATAGTGTCTTCTTTTTTTAACTTATACGAAAGTTTTTCTACCGGGGTATAATCCGCGACAGCAGCAGCCATCACTAATAAAGAAGCTTTAGTAGCTAAAGGTTTACAAGCCGCTAACATTTCGGCAGCGGTCTTAACATTGATACGATTAATAAGCGGATGTTGTACTTGCAGAGAAGAAGGACCACAGACCAAATCAACAGTTATTCCTCTATCTGCCAAGGCTTCTGCAAGGGAAATTCCCATTAATCCGGAAGAGTAGTTTCCAATAAAACGCACAGCATCTATGGGTTCATGCGTAGGTCCTGCCGTTACCAATGCTCTGTGTTTTGATAGAATGGTTTTTTTTTCAAGATGTTTTGTTACAACATCAAAAATTATTTCCGGTTCAGCCATTCTACCTTTTCCTTCGGTTTGACAGGCAAGGAATCCTGTTTCGGGTTCTATCATATGTATGCCGTTTCCCCGAAGATAATAAATGTTTTTTTGAACAGAAAAATGCAACCACATTTTTTCATTCATAGAGGGAGCCAGAAAAAGAGGTTTGTTTACTGCTAATAACAAAGTGCTTAATGCATTGTCTGCGATGCCGGAAGCTAATTTTCCTATACTATTTGCTGAAGCCGGGGCTACGATTACGGCATCAGCCCAATCAGCTAAAGAAATATGTTCAACTTTTCGTTCGGAAGGCAATGCAAAAGCATCGCAGTAGAGGGGATGATTACTTAAGGTTTCAATACTTAACGGTGTTACAAATTGTAAGGCATTGTGAGTGGCAGCTACTTTAACATCATACCCCGATTTAACAAATAAACGAATGAGAGATAAAGTTTTATATGCTGCTATACCTCCTGTTATTCCGATTAATATGTTAGCCTTCGATTTCAATAAATATTATGATTCTTCCGGTTTACGAAAATATATCTGATCGGAGAGAAATTCTTCTATGGCAAGTAATGTCGGTTTTGGCATCTGTTCATAATGTTTTGCCAAATCGATTTGTTCTTTATTTTCAAGAATTTCTTCCATAGTATCTTTATTGCTTGTAAATTCCTGCATTTTTTCTGATAATTCTTCTTTTATTTCTACAGCAATTTGATTTGCTCGTTTTGATAAAACGACAACCGATTCATAAAGATTACCTGTTTTTTCATCAAATTTATCAATATCTCTTGTGATTGCTAAGGTGTTTGGTTTTACTTTTTTAACTTCTTTAATTTCTTTATTATCCATGTATATAATATTTAATTTTTTTCAAGCATTGTTAATAATTTTTGTATTTTTTTCTCTGCATCTGCTGCAATTTGATTTGCTTCATTTAAATAAGGCGAAGTAGGATATTTTGCCTTAAGTACATTTTTTACATCAATAACCATTTGAAAGCGTTCAACTTTTTTTGCTTCCACACTTTTGGTTGCAAATTCATAATTATTTTTAACCCATATAAATAAGGCTTCTTCTATGTATCGACTATCAGGAAAATCTTTTACCAGGTTTTGAAATGCAATTTGTGCCGATTTGTAATTCTCAGTGCGATAATACATGGAAGCAATTGCATAATTTTTCTTGGCTAATTTATTTCTTATACTGTCTAACATAGTGTTGACTTCAGTAATATACTTGCTTTGAGGGTAATAATTGGAAAACAATTCCAAATTTTCTTTTGCTAAATAGGTATCTGTTTGATCTAAATTATAATTGGGTGAGTTTAAGAAATAAGATTTTGCTTTTAAAAATGCAGCTTCTTCCACACGTGTACTTTGCGGATATTTACGCATAAAATCGTTGAAATAGAAAGCTGAAATCAGATAATCATGATTATAAAAATAACTGCTGGCAAACAAAAATAAGATGGAATCTCCCCTATTGGTTCCTAAATACAGCGGATAAATCTCTTCAAAAAGCTGACTGGCATTAAGATATGAACCTTTGTCATAATACATTTTAGCCGCTTCGAACTTTTCTTCCTTTGTTTTGTATTTCCGAAACTTTCTATTCGTTTTTGCTTTCTCTTTGTTTTCTATGATTTTTTCTTTCCGCTCTTTCTGCTGAGCAGAAATAGGCAAACACATTATAGACAATGAAATAACTAAAAGAAAAACTATTTTTTTCTTTATCATCCGGATATTTATTTTTTAGCGTGCAAAATTACAATTTTTTTTTAATTGCTTTTAAATTAATATATAAAAATATTAAAGATGTAACTAACTTAACCCCGTAAATCGAAATTTATTGTATCACTAAAAATAAACTTAATAATAGCTGTTTTATTTTTTTCCTACAACTATTTCAATCCATTCATCAATGTTGAAATAAGTCTTTGCCAAGGCAAGCACTTCCTCTGGGGTTGTATCTCGGATTATCCGAAGAAAATCTTTCCAATAATCAATAGACAAACTATAATCATTAACATCTACATATCGATCGAAAACCGAAAAGATTCCATCGAACTGCCGTAACAGTATCCCTTCGTAATAATTTTTAACCAAGTTTAATTCTGTTTCCGGAACCGGTTCATTGGCTAGCATTTCCATACATTTATATATTGCTTCGAGAGCTTCGTTTGTTTTATTAATATTCACATCTGCAGAAATATAAAATATTCCGGCATACTGATAGGAAATCATTCGAGAATAAATACCATACGCGAAGCCTTTCTTTTCGCGGATTTCAGTCATTAAACGAGAACCGAAATATCCGCCTAATATCATATTTAAAACGCTGAATTTCATCCAATCGGGATGTGTACGTGTTAATAACTTTTTTCCTATACAGATACTGGATTGTAAAGCATCGGGCTTTTCAATCGTTTTCTTTATGGCTTTCGGTAAAAGAAAAGATTGTTCTTGTTGATGATAGTTGACCGCTGTTTTTATTTCACCCAAGCTTTGATCTAAAAGTTTTTTTACATTGTCATCAATGTTTCCGGCAATAAACACCCTCATATCACTAGCGTGATAATGAGTAGCATAAAAATCAACAACATCTCTGCGATCAATAGCATCATAATCACTAATTTCGTTTAATTTAGCATATGGATGAGTATTAAAAATTGTTTTTGTTAACTCTCGAAAAGCAAGTACCGATGTTTTTTCTAAACTCACCGCAAGGGATTGTTTTTGATTTTCCTTGAATACCGTTAATTCGTAATCAGGAAAGCCGGGAGTTGTAAATACTTCTTTTACTATATTTAAAATATCTTTTACAGCGTAATAGGGCATATAGATGGAGATGGTAGCGAAATCTTTATCTGTTATTCTATCTATAAATGCTCCTTGAAAATCAATTGCATTGAAAATTTGGGTTCGTGTATGTGATGCCGTACCTTCGAACAATGTTTTCAGTGTCGCTAAAGCAACTCCTCCTTTTTTTTGAAAATAGCTTCCGGCTCTCAACCGAATATCTAAGCGTATAATTTTATAGGTATTATCATGCAAAACTATCAAGGGAATGCCATTTTTTAATTGCTGATACTCTGCATTAACAATTTGCAATTCGGGCAAATAATAAGTAGGAGGTTGTTGTGAACGTATAGAGTTCATGAAATTTATGATTTTTATATAGTTATTTTAATATTTATCAAATAAAAATTGACAGTAAGTTTGATGATTGAAATCCGCTTATAAAACCAATGAATGCAAAAATAAAGTTTATATAGACATGAATGAACATAAAAAAAAAATAAAATTAAATAAATTGATAATGTTATATTTAAAACTTTATTATAAAAAAAAACATTTTTTATTTAACATTTTATTTTTAATAAACCAAATAAATGTATTTTTGCAATGTAAAAGCATAGAAATCACAATATCAAAAAGAAGTGTTTAATTGTAGTGATAAACAATCTTTTAGATAGGTTATTTTTATATTATTACGGGATGTTCTTTATTTATTCTTTTTTATCTCATTTTTGAAATACGATATATAATACGCATAAATATTTGTATATAAATTTGTTGTGAAACAATTTTTTTTAGTAAAGGAAATGGGGAAAAGTGGGAAAAAATGGGGAAAAATATGCCAAAATTACAAATTTTAGATTAAAATTATGTTTACATCGGAAGGAACTTATAGCAGCACTCTTGATAATAAAGGCAGATTTCAACTGCCTACGGTGATATTACGGGATGTCAACGATAAAAATGAAGGGCGATTTATGGTTAACCGAAGTACGGAAAAATGTTTAACACTTTATCCTATAAACGTTTGGAATGTTTATAAAGAAAGGCTGAATCGTTTAAATTCCTTTAAACCTACTTATCGTCAAGCTATTCGTTATTTTATGGGAAGTGCAACAGAAGTTTATTTAGATGCTAAAAACAGACTATTAATACCTAAGCCTTTATCACAATACGCAAGATTAGACAGAGAATTATTGATTGTAGGGATGACAACTTTTATTGAAATTTGGAATCCGGAATTGTATGAACAAGAATTAAACAGATTTTCACAAGAAAATCCTGAAATTATTAATGACATTGCTAATCAAATTTTTGGAGATGGAGACTTCTATGAAAAATTACCATGATCCGGTTTTGCTTACGCAAAGTATAGAAGGATTGAACATAGATCCTAATGGGATGTATGTTGATGTTACTTTCGGTTCAGGGGGTCATTCAAGAGCCATTTTGCAGAAATTAGGTCCTCACGGACAACTTATTGCCTTCGACCAAGATGAGGATGCTTTACAAAATACTATTGCAGACAAAAGATTTACATTGTTACAAGCCAATTTTAAAAATTTAAAAAAATTCTTAAAACTATATCATATTGAAAAAGTTAACGGAATATTAGCTGATTTAGGAGTGTCTTCCCATCAATTCGATGATGAAACAAGAGGTTTTAGCATTCGATGGGATGGCGCAATGGATATGCGTATGGACAAACGGAAGTCATTGAAAGCAAGCGATATATTATCTGATTATGAATCCGATGAATTATTACGTATATTTCGTCAATACGGAGAAGTAGAGAATGCTAAAAAATTAACGATGACTATCGTTAAAATGCGTGAACAGGTGAAGATAACCCACTCAAAACAATTTATAGAAATAATCAAAGATTGTGTGCCTAAACAGAAGGAAAATAAATATTTAGCTCAAGTTTTTCAGGCATTACGCATCGAAGTGAATGAAGAATTGCTTGCCTTACAAAACCTCTTACAACAAAGTTTAGAAGTATTATCTGCAAACGGACGTTTGGTTGTGATTTCTTATCATTCTTTGGAAGATAGAATGGTAAAACAATTTATGAGAAGTGGAAATTTTGAAAATAGAATAGATAAAGATTTCTTTGGAAATCCTTTAATTCCTTTTCATCTAATCTCGAAAAAGGCAATCGTTCCCGATGCATTAGAATTAACGAATAATCCAAGAAGCAGAAGTGCAAAATTACGTATAGCAGAGAAAAAATAAAAAAATATGGCAAATAGAATAGACCCTTCTTTTTTACATTCTGAAGAACAAGAACCTATTCTTGATCAACCGAAGGTTCAAACACCTCCTAAAAAAAGAATTCCGAAAAAACCAATAGAAAATTCTTTTATTAAAGGAATACATTTGATATTAGTAGGCTTTTTCGGAGGAGGTTTTTTAAAATTAATTAATTTTAAAAAGAATTGGCTGTTTATTCTTTATATTGTTTTAATGCTTATCTTTCTTATATATAATAATTTATCGATTCAATCAAGCAGAAATAAAATTGAGAAACTGAAAGACAATAAAATCAAAATAACAACAGAATACATGAAAATCAAACAAAAAACAACTTACCTCGATGAATTGCAAGGACAACAACTTCTGGAAAAGTTCAAAGAAGAAGGATATGTGGAAAATAAAAGTTTAGAATATAAAATTACCATAAATAAAGAAGAATAAAGCAGATGAAAAAAGTTACTTTAAGTACATTCTTAATTTATTGTATTATTTTAATAGTAGGGATTTTTGCTGCTATTCGTATCATTTCTTTAGTAGTTAAAAAAGGAACTGCATACAAAGGTAATTTTGAAACACCAAAACATATCGTAGAAGATCGTTTATATTCATTAAGTTATGAATACAAAACCGGCATTCGCGGCAACATTTATTCCGATGAGAATGACTTAATGCTTTCTACAATATATATTTATGATTTGTATTGGTTCCCTTCGGAAATACAAGATTCTGCTAAATTCATGCAAAATGTAGATTCACTAATTTCCATATTTAGAGAAATTAATCCTCGCATGAGTGTTGCTGATTATAATTCATTGATTAAAGAAAACTATTTAAATTATAAACAAAAATATAGAAAGTCTTTTGCAAAAACGAAAAGTGAAGATAAAAACATACAAAAAGAAGGTCATAATGAGTTAAAATCACTTAAAAGTCAGTTTAAAATTATTAAAATCTCCAAAGCAACCAAAGCCAGTGAGTGGGTAACACAAGATCATTGGGATAAAATATGTTCATTATTTCCTTCTAAATCAAATTCTCATGGAGGATGTAAAGTTGATAAAAGATTAATTCATAACAATGTTTATAAAAATTGTGCTTCGGCTACTATTGGAAATTTGAATATTAAAAACAGTTCAAAGTTCACAGACTCTATTATCTACGATAAAGGTATAGAAGGCTTTTACGATGATTTATTAGCAGAAGAAAGACTGGTCTCGCAACGATTGTATGTTAATAAAGTGTTAGTGCCTCTCCGTAAAAATAGAAAAGTAACTCCAAAAAACGGAGTAGATCTTATCACAACAATTAATATAGATATTCAAAGAATTACAGAAAATGCATTACAAGATCAATTGGAAAAGATTGAGGCTAGTTGGGGTTGTGCGATAGTCATGGAAGTTAAAACAGGAGAAATAAAAGCCATTTCAAATTTAACAAAAGTAAGTGAAGGCGTTTTCGAAGAAACTATCGACCATTCAATTACTGAAGCTTATGAGCCAGGATCAACCTTTAAATTAATTACTTTGCTTGCCGCATTAGAATCCGGAAAAATCGATACTTCCAGCATGGTTAAATGTGAAGAAAACAGAATATTTACGTTAAAACGTGCTTTTGAAATATCTGATAATGATGGATTATATAACGCAGCCAAAATTTCTTATTCTAATTTATATGATTATTATAAAGCCATTTTAAATATGTCTTTACAAAAAGATTTAAATCTGGAGGTTACAAAAGCACAAATTCCGGTTCTTATCAGTAAGACACAAAGAGAAATAGATTTTGTGAATGTTACCCATGGATATAGTATCAAACTACCTCCCATTTATATGTTGGCATATTTCAATGCTATCGCCAATAACGGGAAATACATTCAGCCTATTTTAGTTAAACAAATCCGTTATCCTAATAATAGAGTTAAAGATAAATTGGCAGCCGTCATCAATCCGCGTATTTGTTCACGATCAACCATCGCCAAAGTACAGGCATGCCTCGAAAGTGTAGTAACACATGGAACAGGCATAAGAGCAAGGGATGAAAACTATAAAAATGCTTTACGTGATACGACTATCAAAGCAAGACCTTTGATTGCCGGAAAAACAGGAACAGCTTTTATCTTCGATGATAAAGAAAGAAAATATTCAAAAGAAATCAAAAATGCCTCATTTATTGGTTATTTCCCAAGTGAAATGCCAAAATATACTTGTTTGGTTTTTATCTCGGGAACGCGATCTGATGGTGGCTATGTCGCTGCTCCCGTATGCAAAGAAATAGCAGAGAAAATTATTAATCGTGACAATGAAATTGCATGGAGTCAGACTTACAAAGGTATTATGGCAAATGCTCCTACTGCCCGTTTCGGATATGCCAATGACTTTATTACAATTTTAAAAGAATTAGGATATAACATTAATAATAAAACTAATAAAACCGATTGGGTAGAAGTACAACAAGTCGAAAAAGGAGGTAATTTAATATTCAACCGAAAAAACATTAAGAAAGAATATTTAGCAAATCAACTTCGGGGCGCGAATGCAAAAGATGCCGTATATTTACTCGAAAAAAATGGTTATGCTGTTCAATTAAAAGGAATTGGAAAAGTATATTCTATTATATTTTCCGAAAATACAGCTATCATTGAATTGAAAAATTAATAAATTTTACTGTCTACATGAAACATTGCGAAGAATTAGTATCGGGCTTAAACATAAAGAACATCATTGGGCAATTATCTTGTGGTGTAACTTCCATATGTTTTGATTCAAGACAAGTTGTTCATCAAAGCATGTACATTGCCCAAAGAGGGACACAAGTTGATGGGCATAGTTTCATTCCTATGGCTATTGAAAAAGGAGCTTCTTGTATCGTATTGGAAAATATGCCAAAAGAAATTAAAAAAGATATTACATACATTCAGGTAGAAAATTCTTCGTTTGCGTTAGGTCATATAGCATCAGCATTTTATAACCATCCTTCAAAAAAACTGAAATTAATTGGTATTACCGGTACTAACGGTAAAACAACTACGGTAACATTGCTGCATACTTTATTAACAAACTTAGGATATAAGGTAGGCTTATTGAGCACAATAGAAAATAAAATTATAAATAATATTATTCCTTCTTCACATACCACTCCCGATGCAATACGCATCAATGAACTTCTTTCCGAAATGTATAAAAATGGATGCGAATATTGTTTTATGGAAGTAAGTTCACATGCAATCGTGCAAGATCGTATCGCCGGTTTGTCATTTGCAGGAGCTATATTCAGCAATTTAACACACGACCATTTGGATTATCATAAAACGTTCCAAGAATATTTAAAAGCTAAAAAATTGTTTTTTGATCATTTATCTCCGGAAGCATTTGCATTGAGCAATATGGATGATCCCAACGGAAAAGTGATGTTACAAAATACAAAAGCCTCAAAATATTATTATAGTTTATTAAATGGCACTGCTGATTTTAAAGCAAACATTATTGAATATAACTTCCATGGCATGCAACTTCTATTGGATGGAAAAGAAGTTTGGGTGAAACTGTCAGGCACTTTTAATGCATATAATCTCTTGGTAATCTATGCTACAGCAAAATTACTGGGAATGGACAAAACGGAAACTCTCTGTAAATTAAGTGCTTTAAATCCGGCTGAAGGTAGATTTTCTACCTTTCAAGGCAAAAACAATATTGTGGCTATCGTCGATTATGCGCATACTCCCGATGCTTTACAAAATGTATTAAAAACAATAGAAAAAATTAAAACATCAAAGCAACACATTATCACAGTTATCGGTTGTGGAGGAAACAGAGATAAAAACAAACGCCCTATAATGGCAAAAATAGGATATGATTTCAGTGATACACTTATTCTTACTTCAGATAACCCGAGAAATGAAAATCCGGAAGAAATTTTAAATGATATGTTAAAAGGAATCGCAAACGAAAATAACGAAAAAGTATTTGTGAATGTTGATAGAGAACAAGCTATTAAACTATCCATTAGCATAGCTAAACCGTATGACATCATTTTAATTGCCGGAAAAGGTCATGAAAAGTACCAGGAAATTCAAGGAGTAAAACATCACTTTGATGATGTCGAAATTGCAAAAAAATATTTATTAATAAATTAAACTATGTATTATGTTATATAATTTATTTCATTGGATTGATAAAACATTTAATTTCCCCGGTGCAGGAATATTTCAATATATTTCGTTTCGTATGGCAATGGCTACCCTATTGTCTTTGTTTCTATCCATGATTATTGGAAAATATGCCATTCGTTTTTTACAAAAAAAACAAATTGGTGAAAGCATTCGCAACTTGGGTCTTGCAGGTCAAATGGAGAAAAAAGGCACTCCTACTATGGGTGGGATCATTATATTATCCAGTATTTTAATTTCAGTTCTTCTCTTTAATAACCTAAACAATATTTACATCCTTATCATGATATTTACAACCGTCTGGTTAGGAATCTTAGGTTTTATAGACGACTATATTAAAGTTTTTAAGAAAAATAAGCAAGGAATGTCCTCAAAAATGAAATTAATAGGACAATCGATATTAGGGCTTATCGTTGCATTGGTTTTATTTTTTCATCCCGATGTCGTTATTAAAGAAAAAAATGAAACTACTTCTTATGTACAAAAAGAATCCGTTTTTCAAGTCGAAAATAATTCAAAACAAGGAGTTAATACGTATGAATCCGTAGAATCTGTAAAATCAACGAAAACAACCATTCCTTTTTTTAAAAACAATGAATTTAATTACGCATTTCTATTAAAATGGATGGGAGATGGTTATGAAAAATGGGCATGGATTATATATATTCCTATTATTATCTTTATTATTGTTGCTGTTAGTAACGGAATGAATTTAACTGATGGATTGGATGGCTTAGCCATTTCCTCTACAGCTATCATAGGTGCAACCTTAGGAATATTGGCATACGTATCAGGGAATACCATTTTTGCCGATTACTTGAACATAATGTACATACCACAAACCGGTGAATTAATGATATTTACAGGAGCTCTCATTGGAGCTTCCTTGGGTTTTTATTGGTGGAATTGCTATCCGGCACAAGTATTTATGGGTGATACCGGTTCATTGGCTCTGGGTGGAATCATTGCAGTTTTTGCGGTTATCATTAGAAAAGAATTATTAATCCCGATTTTATGTGGTATCTATTTAGTACAAAGCCTTTCTGTAATACTTCAAGTAACTTATTTTAAATATACTAAGAAAAAATATGGCGAAGGAAAACGTTTATTTTTAATGGCTCCGATCCATCATCATTATCAGAAAAAAGGATGGCACGAGTCTAAAATTGTTCAACGATTTGTCATTATTGGGATTATATTGGCTGTAATGACTGTAATAACACTTAAAATACGATAATAAAAATATAGAACTTATGAATATAGAACAATTATTACTGCATGACATTAAAACTGTCGGAAATAGAACCGAGAATAAATTGGTGTACGTCAGGAATAAAAATCTACAGGCTATTTTGAATAGATTTGATAAAGAAGAACATCGCTTAGAATTGGTTGCAAAATTTAGAGGAATTACTTTTATCAACGATGCAAAATCTGCCAGTGTAAATACCGCTTATTATAGCTTTGAAACCTTAAAACAAAATGTGGTATGGATTACCGGAGGAAAGGATGAAAGCACAAATTATGATGATTTAATGCCATTTGTTTTAGAAAAAGTTAAAGCAATTATTTGCATTGGAGAAGATAACAAAAAAATTATTAGTAAATTTTCTTCAGTGGTTCAATGTATCTATGAAAGGACTCGGATGGAAGATGCCGTTTCTACCGCTTTTTATTTTGCTGAGCCTAATGAAACCGTTCTCTTATCTTTAGCTTGTGAATGTGATGAAAAATATGGAAATTATAAAAATTTAGGAATGGCATTTAAAAATGCTATAGCACAATTATAAATATTTAAAAATTGAAATTAAAGAATATAATAGGTAAATTTGAAGGTGACAAAATCATTTGGATTATTGTAGCAATTCTGAGCATTTTTTCTATGATTGTTATCTATAGTGCCGCTTCAGGATTATCCGATGATTTAATGAAGCAGAATTTTTTATTCTATCTGCGTTCCCACGGTTTTAATCTAATCTTAGGATTTATCCTCATTTATATTGTTCATCTAGTAGATTTCCGATGGTTCAGTAAGTTTTCGAAAATAGGAATTGTCATAGGATTGATATTATTAATTGCAACTATTGCTTTTGGAAAGGAAAGTAATGAAGCAAAAAGAGAATTATTTGGCATTCAAACATTTTATGTTGTTGAATTTGCAGTTATTGTTTTCTTAGCTCAATTAATAGCAAAATTTGGCAATGAAATTAACGATATAAAACATAAATTTCTACCATTAGTAGGTGGAATATTATTTTTTACCGTCCTAATGATGACTCAAAATGTGTCAACAAGTATCATAATGTTTGTTACATGTTTTGTAATGCTTTTCGTTTCAGAACTTAAGAAAAAAACATTTTTTATTACTATCATAATTTTCGGATTATTTGGAACTTTGTTTATTTCTACCAATGGATTGGGAATACCCGGATTTAACCGTTTTGACACCGTTAAAAATCGTATTGAACGCTTCTTTGTTAATACAGAAATGGATTTAGAAAGTCATGTAAAAACTATTAATCCTGATAATATTCGACAAGAAATTTTAGCCGAAGGTGCCATTGCGACCGGCGGTATTTTACCAATCAACGGTCCCGGCAATTCTATTTATAATAATTATTTACCTCAATGTTATTCTGACTATATTTTTGCAATTACTATCGAAGAGTATGGTGCTATTATAGGTATTTTATTAATGGTACTTTATCTGATTTTGTTTTTTAGAGTATTTCAAATAGTACGAACTATTAAATCACATTTTGGTGCATATCTGGTTGTAGGCTTAGGATTTTTAATTGTTTTCCAAGCATTAATACATATTTTGGTGAATGTCGGTATGATGCCAAGTACAGGACAAACCTTGCCCATGTTTAGTTGGGGTGGAATGTCAATTATGATTAGTTCCGTTTGTTTCGGCATCATATTAAACATCAGCAAAGAAGTTAAAAAAGATAAAAAAATAAAACCCGATCAATCTAAAACAGAAGAATGAAAACAAAAGTTATTATAGCAGGAGGAGGAACTGGGGGACATGTATTTCCCGCTATTGCCATTGCTAATGAATTAAAAGAACAAATATCGGATATTAATATATTATTTGTTGGTGCAAATAAGCGAATGGAAATGAAACGTGTTCCCGAAGCAGGATATGAAATTAAAGGAATAGATATGTATGGCTTGCAACGACAACTAACGTTTAAAAACATTATCGCCAATCTTAAACTTCCGTTTCGTTTATGTAGAAGTCTACGAAAAGCAAAACGCATTATTCTTGATTTTAAACCGAATATTGTCATAGGTGTAGGTGGATATGTAAGCGGACCAGTCTTGAAAATGGCTGCCGGACAAAAAATTCCAACACTCATTCAAGAACAAAATTCATATCCGGGTATAACCAATAAAATGTTAGCTAAAAAAGCAAAAATAATCTGCACTGCTTACGACCAATTAGATCAATTTTTTGATGTCAACAAAATTGTTAAAACAGGGAATCCTGTACGCAAAGATATTATTCATCTTCCTGATGATAAAACAGATGCATATGCATATTTTGAATTAGATGCAAATAAAAAAACCGTATCGATTGTTGGAGGCAGTTTAGGTTCTAAAACTATCAACGAAAGTGTCATGGATATCATTGCCGATTTTGTAAGCGAAGATGTGCAATTGATATGGCAAACAGGAGAATATTATTATCAATCTATACCGGAGAATTTAAAAAAATTAAAAGGTATTAAAATAATGCCTTTCATTCAACGTATGGATTATTTATATCAAGTATCAGATATTATTGTGTCCAGAGCAGGTGCTCTCGCAATTTCCGAATTATGCATTGTAGCTAAGGCTTGTATACTCATACCTTCTCCTAATGTAGCTGAAGATCATCAAACAAAAAATGCAAAAGTACTTTCTGATGCAGGAGCTGCTATTTTGATTGCCGACAAAGATGCAAAAGAAAAACTGGGATATGTAATTTTTGATTTAATTCAGAACAAACATAGCTGTGATGAAATGAGCAAAAATTTAAAAAAATTGGCTATCCCCGATGCAACTAAACGTATTGTAAATGAAATAAAAAAATTATTGTAAGCATGAATACCTTCCCCATACATATTAATAATATTTATTTCTTAGGAATAGGAGGAATAGGAATGAGTGCCCTTGCTCGATATTTCAAAGAAAAAGGATGTATGGTTTCAGGTTATGATAAAACACCTTCTTCTTTAACTGATAAACTTCTCATTGAAGGGATTGACGTTCACTTTGATGAAAACATTGCTTTACTGCCGGAAGCATTGGATTTAGTTGTATACACCCCTGCCATTCCTTCCTCTAACATAGAGTTTCAATACATAAAAGAAAAAGGTATTCCTATGATGAAACGCTCCGAAGTACTAGGTAAAATAGCTGCAGATAAATTTACCATTGCCATCGCCGGTTCACATGGAAAAACATCCATTACCGCTATTTCTAGTTTGTTGTTATCTGAAAATTATAGATTGCTTTCCTTTATTGGCGGCATTGCGTTAAACTTCAATTCTAATTTTATTTATAATGTGAATGCCGAAATGATGATTGTCGAAGCCGATGAATACGATCGATCCTTTCTACATTTACACCCTGATATAGCCATTCTATCTTCAATGGATGCAGATCATTTAGATATATATACAAGTGCTGAATCGATGGATAAAGGATTTAATGATTTTGTTAATAATATTAAACCGAATGGTTGTTTGATAACAAAAAGAGAGCTTTTACCTCGTCTTCAAACAAATTGTAAAATCTATACCTATAGTCTTACTGATAAAAAGTGCGATTTTTATGCATCAAAAATAGACATTCTTAACGAACAATATGTGTTTTCTATTCATACTCCACAAGGCGATATTGAAAATATTCAATTTCAGGCAGCAGGACTCCACAACATTGAGAATGCTATTGCTGCTGCTGCCTTTGCTGATATAAAAGGGGTACCCCATCAAATTATCAAACAACAATTATCAAAATACAAAGGAGTGAAACGAAGATTTGAATATATAATTCGCAGAAATGATCTCATCTACATTGATGATTATGCACATCATCCGAATGAACTTAAAGCTGCCATACACTCTATTAAAGCTTTACACCCTAACCGTAAACTATGTGGTATTTTTCAACCTCATTTATTTACACGTACCCGCGACTTTGCCAATGAGTTTGCGAAAAGTTTGGAATTATTAGATCATATAATATTATTGGAAATTTATCCTGCCAGAGAATTACCCATTGAAGGAGTTAATGCACAAATGCTCCTTGATAAAATAAAAAATAAACATAAAATTATACAAACAAAAGAGAACTTAATCCCTTATTTAAAATCCATACATCCTGAATTAGTCGTAAGTTTCGGAGCCGGTGATATTGATAGATTAGTAAATAACATTAAAATGGCATTTACCTTATGAAAATAAAAAAAATCATAATCATTATTGTTGTCGTGCTTGCTGTTATTAGCACCTTAATTGCCAATGCTATTTTATCGAAAGATAGAAAATTTAATAAAATCATTTATCACATTGAATATCCTTCCGAAATGTTGTTTACTGAAAAAGAATTGGATGAATTTGTAAAAGACACCTGTGGAATATTGATTGGAAAATTTGTAAAAGATATAAATTTAAATGTAATCGAAAAGAAAATTGCCGATTATCCCTTTTTAAAATCTGTAGAAGTTATTGCAAATACCAGAGGACATATCATTGTAAAGGCTGTTCAGCACAAAATTATTGTACGTGTTTTTAACGCTTACAACGAATCGTTTTATATATCGGAAACCGGTAAAATGGTACCTACAACTAAACTGCCCAGGGAAAGAATATTAATTGCAAATGGTTCTATATATGAACACTATCGTCCAAATTATAAAATAGAAAATCAAAAAAACAACACATTATATTCTATTTGGAAGTTATCGCAATATATCGAAAAAGATGCATTTTGGAAAGCTCAGATTGCACAAATTTATATAAATTTGCATCAACAAATTGAATTAGGTCCAGCATTTGGTAATCATACTATTGAATTTGGAAACATTAATGCCATGGATGAAAAATTTAAAAATTTAAAATATATTTATACGAAGGGCTTTAAAATTACCGGATGGGATAAATTTGCTACTATTAATTTAAAATTCGGAGATCAAATCCCTTGTAAAAAAAGACAATAACTAAAAAATAAGTATACTATGTTTAAGCGTAAGAAAGAAAATGAAACAGTCGTAACTGCAAAAACTAATAAAATAGCAGTCGGACTTGATATCGGAACAACAAAAGTAGCTGCTTGCGTTGGGCAAAGAAACAAAGAAGGAAATATTGAACTCTTAGGCTATGGAGACCATACTTCTCTTGGCGTTCAACGAGGACAAGTTATTAACATCGTACAAACAGTAGAAGCTATAAATCATGCTATTAAACAAGCAAACAATACTTCCGGCGTTATGATAGATACCGTCGTTGTAGGTATTGCCGGACAACATATAAACAGCTTCCAAATGCAAGGGGAAATCAAACGAAGAGATGCGGAATCCGAAGTTACCAAAGAAGATGTAAAAATGTTAATTGAAGACATGTTTAAACTTACGGTTAAACCGGGGATACAAATCATTGATGCTATTCCTCAAGAATTTTTCGTAGATGATTATTGTGATTTAAAAGATCCTATCGGTGTATTAGGAACACAATTAGGCTCCGTTTTTAATATTATAACCGGAAATTCTCAACATATTAAGAATATTGCCCGTTGTGTGCAAAAATGTAACTTAAAAATGGAAGGATTGGTTCTTGAACCTATTGCTTCTTCTGAAGTAGTATTAGATCCAAAAGAAAAAGAATCCGGAGTTGCATTAGTGGATATTGGTGGTGGGACAACAGATATCGCTGTTTTCTACAACGGTCTCCTTCGTCATTCTGCCGTTATCCCAATTGGTGCCGATGTAATTACTGATGATATCAAAACCGTTTTTAAAGGAATGATAAAAGAAAATGCTGAAGCTATTAAATTAAAATACGGCTCTTGTATCCCCGATAAAAGCAAACCGGATCATATCATCTCTGTACCCGGCATCAGAGGAAGACCCCCGATTAATATTCAACAAATAGAATTATCTGAAGTTATCAAAGCGCGTGTCGATGAAATTATTAATAGAATAATGGGTGAAATTAAACATTCCGATTATCTGAAAAAACTCGGTTGCGGAATGGTTATTACCGGAGGTGGATCATTGCTTAATTCATTGAAAGAGTTTACTGAATATAAAACCGGAATGACTGTGCGTATCGGAAACCCCGAAGAAAAAATTATTCATACCCAAGATTCAAAAATAAATAATCCTATGTATTCGACAGCCTTAGGATTGATGGTGATGGGTATCGAAAAAGAAGAAGAAGATTTTGAAGCTCAAGAAGAAACAGAAAGCAAAGAAGTATCGAAAGTAAAAAAAGAAAAAAAATTAAAGGTTCCGGTAAAGAAAAAAGAACCTAGCTCCGGAACTAAATATAATACCTGGGAAAAGGTTAAAAGTTTAGTTGAATCTTTATTAGAAGAAGATACGGATATGCATGATGACGATGATGATTTTGATAATTAAAATGAAATTACTTATTTTTTAACTATATAAAAACAATAACAATGTTAGATATTAAAATTGATAATGAAGACTTAGAACAAATAACACCGATTGTTGATACCAACAATCAGCCTACATTGTCCATCATTAAAGTGATGGGCGTTGGCGGTGGTGGTGGAAATGCTGTCAAACATATGTATAATATGGGGATAAAAGATGTAGATTTTATGATATGTAATACCGATAAACAAGCATTGGAAAATACCCCTATATCATTAAAAATCCAATTAGGTGACGGAGGCTTGGGGGCTGGTGCCAATCCTGATGTTGCCCGTCAGGCTGCTATCGAAAGTGAAGCTGTGATTAAAAAAGCGCTTGAAGGTACTAAAATGCTTTTTATCACTGCAGGAATGGGTGGCGGAACAGGGACAGGAGCATCTCCTATTGTAGCCACAATTGCTCGCGAAATGGGAATCCTTACCGTCGCTATCGTTACGTATCCATTTAAATTTGAACAAGCAGGAAAATTTAGAACCGCCGATGATGGGATTAATGAACTACGCCAAAATGTAGATGCTCTCATTGTAATTAAAAACGAATCATTAAAAAGTTTCTACCCCGATTTAAAACTCTCAAATGCTTTCGCAAAAGTAGATGATGTTTTATTAATCGCTGCAAAAAGTATTGCCGAATTAATTACAGTTCACGGTATTATAAACGTAGACTTTAATGATGTGAAAACAGTATTGCAAAATAGCGGTACCGCTATCATTGGCTCCGGAGCCGCTAAAGGCGATAATAGAGCATTAGAAGCTGTCGAATCTGCTACTAATAGCCCTCTACTTGATAAAAATACTATCTACGGCGCCGAAAATGTATTGTTCTTTATCTCCTACGGAAGTCAATGTGAAGCTACCATTGAAGAACTCGATACTATAACTGAACATCTTGAAAATAAAACATGTTCTGAAAAACAAACATTAATTTGGGGACATGGTATCGATGATAATTTAGGCGATGAAATACGTGTTACCGTTATCGCTACCGGCTTACACGATAATGTTTCCGATTTTAAAAAGAAAGAATATCACAATGACAATAGCAACAACAATTATTCTCACGAAGAATTAACAAATAAAATTGAAGAGAAAGATAACTCTTTGAATAACAATGAAAATATAGACAACCGAGATTCAGGAGAAATCGATAATCAACAATTAAGAGGGATGACACAAGAAGAAATGGATGAGTATTTATCAAAACCTGCGTATATAAGAAGACAAATCGATCAACAAAGAGACCCCTATAAAGATGAAGCTTCTACTTTTAGAGTTTCCTCCGCTGGCATGATTGAAAATCCTCCTTTTCTTACAAATGCAGTAGATTAATTTAAATAAAAAGGATATATCGTATTTCTGTTTGACTGCAATCATATGTAATATTTCTAAAAAAGGAAAAAATGACTCTAATTAAATCGATATCAGGGATAAGAGGAACTATAGGTAATTTCCCCGGGGATAATTTAACTCCCTTGGATATAGTAAAATTTACTGCTGCTTATAGTATGTTTTTAAAAGAAAAAAACGATATCAATGAACATATTACTGTTGTTGTGGGACGCGATGCCCGTATTTCGGGCGAAATGCTCAGTCATCTGGTTTGTGCTACCTTAAGCGGGATGGGTATCAATGTGGTTAACATCGGTCTCTCTACAACTCCTACAGTAGAAATGGAAGTCTTACATTCCAATGCCAAAGGAGGTATAATAATCACAGCAAGTCATAATCCTATGCAATGGAATGCCTTGAAATTTGTAAATGAAAAAGGAGAATTCCTTTCCGCTTCAGAAGGGGAATATATTTTAAATCTTTCTGAAATAGAAAAATTTAAATTTGCAGAAGTAGATAAATTGGGAAGCATATGTACAACAAAAGATGCAATAGCCCGACACATTAAACATATCCTTGATTTGAATTTGGTTGATGTGAATGCCATAAAAGCACGTAATTTTAAGATTGTTATCGATTGTGTACATTCTACCGGCGGCTTGGCTTTACCTCCTCTGTTGAAAGCCTTGGGCGTTGACAATGTCATTACTTTGTATGGCGAACCAACAGGTATTTTTCCTCATAATCCCGAACCTCTTCCCGAACATCTTGAAGATATATGCCTTGCTGTTAAAGAAAATAAAGCAGATATTGGCTTTGTCGTTGACCCCGACGTTGATAGATTGGCAATCATTCAAGAAAATGGAATTGTTTTCGGAGAAGAATATACTTTAGTCGCTGTTGCTGATTATGTTTTACAAAATCAAAAAGGGAATACCGTTTCTAATTTATCATCAACACGCGCACTTCAATTACTCACCGAAAAATATGGAGGAACCTATGCAGCTTCTGCTGTCGGTGAAGTAAATGTGATTGAAAAAATGAAACTACAAAATGCCGTTATTGGTGGCGAAGGAAACGGTGGAGTCATTTATCCAACACTACATTATGGTAGAGATGCCTTGGTTGGCATTGCTTTGTTTCTATCCTATCTGGCAAAAACAAAAATAAGCTGCTCCCAATTGAGAAATACATATCCTGATTTTTATATCTCTAAAAATAAAATACAATTACAAGCCGGAATGGATACGGATGCGTTACTTTTGTTTATCAAAGAAAAATACAGCATGCAACCTATTATTGATATCGATGGGGTACGTATCGACTTTGATAATGAATGGGTCCATTTACGAAAATCAAATACTGAACCTATCGTTCGTATGTATGCTGAAAGTAATACGAAAGAAAAGGCCGATCAATTAGCACATAAAATCATGGCTGACATTGAATCATACTTAAAATTACATACTAATCATTAATATTTAAAAAATGAAAGTGCTTGCTTGGATTGTTCATTATAAATTTATTATAGTATTCGTTTTGTTTCTTAGCTATTTGTTTTTTAGTGAGAATAATATCTTACTTCATTTTACTTTAAAGAAAGAAATCAGTGCGCTGGAAAAAGAAAATGAATTGTTACAAATCAAGAACAACCAAATGAAAATATTTAATCAAGAAATTAACAAAAACAAAGATGCAATGGAGTTATATATGCGTGAATATTATTTTCTTAAAAAAGAAAATGAGGAAATATTTCGCATAATTTATGTAGAGGATAAAAACGAAAAAAAGAAATAGAATCAATGAATCTACTCATCCTCCATGGTCCTAACTTAAATTTACTCGGCAGCAGGGAACCTGCTATTTACGGGAACCTGCCTTTTGAAGTGTATTTAGAAAAATTAAGAATTAAATTTCCAAGATTTAAAATAGACTATCTGCAATTTAATGATGAAGGGGAATTAATAAACGCTATTCAGTCAGCCAATAATATTTATGACGGTATTATTTTGAATGCCGGTGCATATACCCATACATCCATTGCTCTCTTGGATGCCATTAAAGCCATAGATATTCCTGTAATAGAAGTTCATATTTCCCAAATCATGGCAAGAGAACCTTTCCGCCGTCATTCGTATCTTTCAGCGGCATGTAAAGGAAGTATTTCAGGATTTGGATTAAACGGATATAAATTAGCCATCGAGAGTTTTATCGACGATAAAGAAAAATAGCATTAATTAATTCGTTGAAGTAAAACAACATTTTCCACATGTTGTGTATGTGGAAACATATCAACAGCTTGAACTTTACTAACAGTATATTTTTCAATCATCATTGCAATATCACGCGCTTGGGTAGCCGGATTACAACTTACATACACTATTTTCTCAGGCAATATCTTCATTATCTCTTCTATTACTTGCGGTTGCATCCCGGCACGAGGAGGATCGGTAATGATAATATTTGGTCTGCCGTATTGCTCAACAAATTCATCAGTAAGTATTTTTGCCATATCTCCGGCGATAAACTCAACATTATGAATGTTGTTAATTAATGCATTCTCTTTTGCATTTTCAACAGCCGCAACAACATATTCTATGCCTACAATTTTTTTCGCCTGCTGCGCTACAAACAATGCAATCGTTCCCGTACCGGTATATAAATCATAAACAATATCCTCATGCTTGATATCAGCAAATTCTTTCACTATTCCATATAAATTTAAAGCTTGCCGTGAATTGGTTTGATAAAAGGCGTGGGGATGAATTTTAAATGCTAAATTATCCATATTTTCTATCATAAAATCCTTACCGGCAAACAATTGTATGGGTAAATCTGTTATCACATCATTTTGTTTGTCATTTACAACATAGAATAAAGAAGTTATTTCCGGAAAATGCTCGTGAATCATATACATCAACTTTTCTGCCTCTTGATTGTAAGAAGAAAAAACCATAATCAACATCAAATCACCTTTAGAAGAAAAACGAATTACCATGTTGCGAAGAAAGCCTTTTACTTCTCGAGCATCCCAAAAATCAAGGTTGTTTTCTATAGCATACGTTCTAATAGTATTACGAATTTGATTCCCGATATCAGGATGTAAATGACATTTTTCAATATCCAATACTCTGTCAAACATGCCTTGCATGTGAAAGCCTAAGCTTCTGTGATCAAACATTCCGGGAGTAGTTATTTCTTCATCCGTCAACCATCGCCGCGTTGAAAAAGTATATTCAATTTTATTGCGATATTCATAAATATTTTCAGAAGGTAAAATAGTTTGTAGTTTTGGAAAAGAAAATTTACCGATACGTATAAAATTATCTACTACTTGTTTTTGTTTATAATACAATTGCATTGCATACTCCATTTGCTGCCAGCTGCAACCACCACATTCACCAAAATGGCGGCATAATGGCACTACCCGCTGAGGAGATGATTTTTTTATTCGTATGATTTTAGAATGATAATAACTTCTTTTTTTAATGGCTTTCACGTCTACGATATCCCCCGGAACAGCATAGGGTACAAAAACAACAGCATTATCGTGTCTGCCAATGGAAACTCCTTCGGCTCCGGCATCAATAATTTCTAAGTCCTCAATGATAATTTCTTTCTTTTTTTTACTCATAAGCCATAGAAAATAAAATATTTGTTTTAGGGAATACGCATGTATTTATGACTTTGTAAAGATATTTTCCACCTTGGATGTGTAAGAATATAGTCTATGATTGGTGGTAATATCAACTCTCTTTGACTCCATTCAGGTTGAAGATATAATTCACAGGTTTGCTGCATACTATTTGCATTTTTTTCTGCCCATTGTAAATCGGAAAGCTCCTGAATAATTACTTTCAACTCATTGGCTTGTTGATAAAACTCCGGTTGAATTTGTGTCCCTTTTTTAGGAGAAAAACATATCCAATCCCAATGTCCGCTTAATTTTTCCGATCCCGATGTTTCCAAATGCAATGCAATGGAATGTTTTGAAACTTGCTCGCATAAATACGATAAATTATACAAACAAGGTTCTCCTCCCGTTACCACTACCGTATTCGCCTTATAATATAAAACGTTTTCAATGACCTTGTCAACATGCATTAATGGATGACGTTCGGCACTCCACGACTCTTTAACATCACAAAAACTACAGCCAACATCACAACCTCCTACCCGTAGAAAATAGGCTGCTTTTCCGGTATGAAATCCTTCACCTTGTAAAGAATAAAACTCTTCCATAATAGGAAGAGTTATTCCTTCTTTAAATGCATCTGTTGTTTGCAATGATGATGGGTTTAAATTATATTTTTATCCCGAATGTTAAGATAAAATGTTGATTCTTAATTTTAGAATCTACGATGCTGCTGTTGGGGGTATCGTAAAGCACGCTTTTATCATAGAAAAATCGATGCACATAGGCAAAATCCGTAAAGAAATGATCCGTTCGTAATCCAAAACCTCCGGTTATCAAATGATAACTGCCATCGTTATTCGCTGCTGCTTGATACGGATTGGAGGAATACATATACCCCAAACGCAAAGAAACGGGCGAAAGATTTACTTCACAGCTTATCCCTATATTGTGGACTGCCTGATAATATTCACGTATTTTTTCATTCTCAACATCAAAATCATAGTATCGTGAAAAAAGTTGCATGGAAGAATAATCGGTGAAGTCATAATGAACATTCACAAAACCATATTTACCGAAAATAAATCCTATATCTCCCAACACTCTATACGGTGTAGTGAGAGTATAGTCAAATTTTCCGTTAAAGGTATAATCATCATATTTAGCTCCTAGCCATTTTGTTTCATATTCAAAAGAGTAATATTCTCTGATATTGTTATAAAAAGTGGGGGTATGAATAGCCGCTCCAAAACGGAGAAATTTAAAGGGTTGATACAATACTCCTATTTTAAAATTGATTCCGGTACCTTTTGAAGACAAGGTATGGTTCGAAATCAAAGAGTCAAATAAGCTTTGCGTATGCAAAGAATCATGCAGAATTTCTGTATACGTATAGGAATTTGTATAGGAAAAGAAAGGAATGCCTAATGTAGCGCCTATAAAAACAACATCATTATAGTTTGCCCCTCCCGAGAATATATATTCGTTGGCAGAGCCCGTTGAAATCATGTTTTTCTGCTGATTTACGTTTAATCCTGCTAAATGACTAATGTATTGATTAGCAATAGGGCTGTTTGTGTCGGGGTCAATAATGTAATTTTGATATGCCCAATTGGATAGACCGGTTAAGTTTGAATCGGCAACACCATTACTTATCTGTGCAAAATAATCTGTTATAGATGTTGTGGTATTGTCGATATACCCTTGATTTATCCCTTTAATAAGATACCGATTGTTGTAATTATTAAGACGATTCAATCCCGTTCCAAATTGCACAAACCATTTTTTGGCAACAGGCATAACAAAAACAGCTCCTAGATTACCGAGATTAAAATTAAATTTAAAATCATACGGATCTGAGGCATTGTATGTAGATGTTATTTTGGAATAATATAAAGAAGGGGAAATGGTAAATTCAGTTCGTTTATAAACGCCTATGCCGGCAGGATTTGAACTCAGGCAGGAAAAATCGGCACCAAAACCTCCCATAGAACCTGCCAAGGAAGAGAAACGAGCGGTTCCTGTGGGGATTAATTGGGAATAACGAAAAGCATCGGTTTCATCCTGACCAAAAGCATTGAAAAAGGAAAGGAGAAGTATTCCTAAAAGTACTGTGTTTATCTTTTTCATTTTTAAATTTTTATAATGTTATTGTTTGTGATTATCGTCTGTGTGTATTACTTCCGCCACTGCTGCTACCACCCGAACGGGAACCTCCACCGGAACTTGAAGAAGAACTGCTGCCGGAACTTCTACTCGAGGAAGAACCGGAATTGTAAGAGCTTCTGTTTGAGGAAGAACTTGAATTATATGTACTTCTGTTATTGCTCGGGGAACTTGAATTTGGAGTTTCATTATAACTTCTCGAATTACTTTCCCTTCTTGGAGCGGATTGTGAAGGAGTCGTTCTTGTAGGTGTACTACTTGGTGTTGTCCGTGTAGGCGTAGGATTGGAAGAGGGTTGCGTACTTTGCCTATTATTCTGACTGGGCGTTGAATTATAGTTATTGGGTGTAGTACTGCGATTATTATTTGGTGTTACATTTTGGTTGGGTCTATCATTCGGATTAGACGCAGGAGGATTCGACCGATTATTGACAGGCTCATTCACATTTTGATTATTGCTCCTTGTATTAGGATTAGATGTAGGATTATCATTTTGTGTAGGAGTTACTTTGCCGGGCACGTCCGGTTTTTGATCACGAGATGTTGCCGTATTATTAGGATCAACGCGTGTAGGTGTTGTCTGTGAAGGATTGGTATTGGTGCGTGTCGGCTGGGTAGTAGTTACATTTTGATTATTCGTTGGTGTAGTAACTCCCGGGTTAGTACGCGAGGAAGAAGAAGCTCCACGATAGGATGCATTTGAATTGACAGCTTGTTCGTAACGTTCTCCGAAACTTAAGTTTTGATTTCTATCATCGCCGGCTTTTTTCGAAGGGTCAGCACTCGGATTTGAACTTCTTACATTTCCTTTATTAGCGGTACCGTTTACTCCGCCTTGCATATTACTTCTATGTCCATAGGCATAGGATCGGTTATTATCATAACTGTTGTGATAATAATCACCGGGATTGTGTGAATTATGATGCCCATGATGATAAGAGTTATGATGGTGATGATTATAGTAAGGATTATAATACGGATTATAATAAGGGTTGTAATACGGATTATAGCCCCAACCGTAATTGAAACCATAATGAGCGTAGTACGGATTATAATAGTAGGGACGATAATATGAATTACCCCACCAGAAATTATAGCCTAAATAGACACTCATCCCCCAATGTGCCGGGTTATGGCTATACCAATACATATTGGTATAATACGGATCGTAATAACCCCAATAAGCATAGGGATCATAAAAACGACGCAGACGAGCAGCATATTCATAATCGTAATAATTATCTTCATCAAAATAATAATTGTGTGTTACATAGGTATTCCCATCTTCCCTATAGGTTTCGGAATAATCAGGATTTTGTTGCTCATTATTATCAGAATAATTATAGTTATTATCTTGATAATTTTGATCTTGATTTTGATACTGATCTTGATTCTGATTTTGTTTTTGTTGCGCCTCTCTTTTGGCTTGTTCTTGGGCATCTTGTATTGCTTTGGCTTCTTTTTCAGCCTCTAATTTAAGTTGTCTGTCGGCAGCTGTATAATACCCGTCATCCATGACAGTAGAAATGCTTGTACATGACCAAAGAAAGATACTTGCTATTAGTAAGCTGATTGTTGATACTTTTTTCATCGTTTGGTCCTCCTTAATTTTATAATGTTATTTTTTATACTTTTGCATGTTTTTTAGTAGTGCAAAATTATACTTTTTACTAACATATTTTCAAAAATCATACCAAAAAAATGGCAGAACAATTAACAACAAGACAAGAAAATTATTCACAATGGTATAACGATTTGGTTATCAAATCAGGTTTAGCAGAAAACTCGGCTGTTAGGGGCTGTATGGTTATTAAACCCTACGGTTATGCTTTATGGGAAAATATGCGTGACATATTGGATAGGATGTTTAAACTAACCGGACATCAGAATGCTTATTTTCCGTTATTTATCCCAAAATCGTTTTTAAGCCGTGAAGCGAGCCATGTAGAAGGTTTTGCCAAAGAATGTGCCGTAGTAACCCATTATAGATTAAAACAATCTCCCGATGGTCAAGGTGTTATCGTTGATCCTGATTCTAAATTGGAAGAAGAACTTATCATTCGTCCTACTTCGGAAACTATTATATGGAGTACGTATAAAAATTGGATACAATCGTATCGTGATTTACCTATTTTAATCAATCAATGGGCAAATGTGGTACGTTGGGAAATGCGAACACGACTTTTTTTGCGTACAGCTGAATTTTTATGGCAAGAGGGGCATACAGCACACCAAACCGAAGCGGAAGCCGTTGAAGAAACAGAAAAAATAATCAATCTTTATGCTGATTTCGTTGAAAATTATATGGCAGTACCGGTATTAATCGGTGTTAAAAGTCCTGTAGAACGTTTTGCCGGTGCGGTAGAAACCTATTGTATTGAAGCTTTAATGCAAGACGGCAAAGCCTTGCAAGCGGGAACCTCTCATTTTTTAGGTCAAAATTTTGCCAAAGCATTTGATGTGCAATTTTTAAGTAAAGAAAACAAATTGGAATACGTATGGGCTACTTCTTGGGGTGTCTCTACCCGTTTAGTGGGAGCTCTAATTATGGCTCACTCTGACGACAGAGGCTTGGTATTGCCTCCTAAAATAGCTCCTCTGCAAGTAGTTATTATCCCTATTTATCGCAATGAAGAGCAATTAGCAAAGGTGTCCGAAGTAGCCGAAAATATTCAAAAAGGCTTGCAGACTAAAAACATCAGTGTTAAATACGACAAGCGGGATGAATACCGTTCGGGATGGAAATTCAACGAATATGAAATGAAAGGGGTTCCGGTTCGCATTACTATCGGTGCCAGAGACTTGGAAAACAATCAGGTGGAATTATTCCGCCGCGATACCTTGGAAAAAATACAAGTACCTTGCGATAGTGTTGTGAACGAAGTGGAAAGTTTATTGGACAACATTCATCGTACTATGTTTGCCAAAGCATTGGCATTTAGAGAGCAAAACACCTACAAAGTCGATACGTGGGAAGAGTTTAAAGATAGTATCGAAAATAAGGGTGGTTTTATATCGGCACATTGGGACGGAACTCCCGAAACCGAAGAGGCTATCAAAGAGCAAACCAAAGCTACCATACGTTGTATTCCGTTAAACAATCCTCAGGAAGAAGGGAAATGTATTTACTCCGGTAAACCTTCGAAAGAAAGAGTGATTTTTGCGAGAGCTTACTAAGTTTATTTTGTATACAACAAAGTACTTAAGCGTTCCCTACACAATATTTCGTTTGCCATTTCGAGCAAATCGGAGGAAGTAATATTTTCAATCTTTTTAATAATACTTGCTATGCTTTCTACTTCTTTGTAAAGCAAATGGTTTTTACCTATGGATAACATTTCGGTAAGATTGGATTCATACGAAATGCATGTTTGTCCTATAAGTTGCAGATGCGCACGATGTAATTGTAAGCTGCCTAATTTTTTTGTTCGTAATTTATCCATTTCTTTGTAAATCAGCTCAAGGGTTTTATCCATATTTTTGGCATCGGCAGCGGCATACACATTGAACAAACCCCCGTCGCTCAAGGCAGCATACGAAGATTCAACCGTGTAAACGTAGCCGTTTTTTTCGCGAACCGCCCAATTCAAACGGGTATTGAGTCCGGGTCCGCCCAGTATGTTGTTTAATAAAATAGCAATATGATTTTTCTTTTCGTCAAAATGCGGTAATGCTTGCCCTATCAGCGCATGTGATTGCATACCGTGGTGTTTTTTAATCTGATGTTCGACACGGAAATCCGTAAACGGAAGTCGTTGAAAATTGCGTCTGTTCTCCTTCAGTATTCCCAGATATTTTTCTGCCAGCCTGATGCACTTTTTAAAGGGTACATTCCCGACGATAGCAAGTACGATTTGATCGGTATGATAGGTGCGTTGTATGAATTGTTCTATCTTTTGTTGGTTTATTTTTTTAACACTCGACTGCGAGCCGAGAATATTGGTGCCGAGAGGATGCCCGTCAAAAATCAGATTTTCAAACTCGTCGAATATCAGCTCCGAGGGATTGTCTTTGTAGGATTTTATTTCTTCTATTACTACATCTTTTTCGGTATCAATGTCTTTTTTATGAAATGAGGCATGAAATACTATATCCGAAAGCAATTCGACGGCTCTTTCTATATAGGCATTCATGAGCGAGGCATAAAAGAAAGTTTCCTCTTTGGTAGTATAGGCGTTTAAGTCTCCTCCTATATTTTCCAAGTACGATAGGACATGATAGGTACTTCGTTTGTGTGTGCCTTTAAAAATTACATGTTCAATAAAATGAGCTATGCCATTTTCGCTTTTCAATTCGTCGCGTGTGCCGGTATTGACCACAATGCCAACATGTGAAATGGATGAATCAGCGTGTTTGTGAATTAATTTAATCCCATTCGACAGCAAATGATAATTATAGATTTCTTTTTCCATATCACCCTATTAATATAATTGTATCCATTCGTACGTATTTCCTCTTAGGTGCAAAAAACGTATAAAATCTTCTTTTGTAATGATTAACGAAGCGGTATTGATACAAGGATGAAAACTTAGTTTTTCTGCCTTTTGCAAAGCATTGTCAATAAAAACATGCACATGTTTATCTGTATCGTTCATCAATCCGAAAGGTGTAACCGAGCCGGGTTTCACACCCAAATAACGCTCTAAACGCTCTTCGGAAGCAAAACTTAATTTGCCTTGTCGCAATTGCTTTTCAATGGCATGTATATCCATGTCCTTATCACAATCTAAAATAACCAAAAAATGTTTATTGCCTTTATGATTTCTGAAAAACAAGTTTTTACAATGTTTAGCATCGTATCCTTTCCAATACTGTTTGGCTATCTCGATGGTGGGTGCCGGTGGATGCTCTATGTATTCAAAATTGATGTGAAGTGTATCCAATAAATGATATAAGCGTGGGTCTCCGTTCATGTAATCCTTAGTAAATGACTCTTTTTATTTACAATATAGGTGAAAATCTATGTGCTGCAAAAGTACATAAAAAATCAATCCCACTTGAAACTATCCAACAGAAGTAAGTGAAAAGAGAAGAGTAGTTACGAGTCCCCTTTGCCGAGAAATTTTTTCGTTCCGAAAAAATAAGGAAGTGAGGGAATCAGTGGGGATGGTCAACGAACAGGTGTGGCAAGCGGCGGCGATTTATAAAACGTTTCCTGTCCCACCAACCCAAAGTTAATTAAAAGAACGTAATTGTCCAAAGTCCCGCCCCGCCGATGCTTACCACACAAAGTTAGCAAGCGTTTATTCTTTTTTTTCTATTTGTTTATCAATTATGTCAATAAATTCCTTGTCCCAATATGCCTCAGGTGTGTATTTTTTGTATAGAACTAAATAGCTTTTTGCCTTACTTATATTTTTCAAAAAGTAATAAATCAACGAAATGTTGTAGTAACAATCACCTCTTGTCGAGTCAATAGAAATACATTTGTTAAAACTTGCTATTGACAGATCAAACCAATTGTTCTGCTTATATAATATAGCTTTCATATAATAATTCATGCCTAAGTCATAGTAATAGTCAGAGAGACCGTTAGTTATTTTTAACGTGTCCATTGCTAGTAAATTCTTCAATGTCATATTGACGGATAATGTGTCAACTCTTGTACAAGATGTAAACACCTTTTCATTTCTTATTTTATAGTAATCAATTGTGTCCTGATCATTAGTCAACGTAGGAATCAGAATATTTGTTGAGTTCTGAGCACTTGTAAAAGTATTAATTGTCAAGATAATAAGTAGTGTCAAGAAACTTTTTATTTTATTCATTTTATAAGCTTGTTTTTTGAAAATTTAATTATTGTATATCTTCTATTTTATTTTGCAAAAATAGTCTTTTTTTAATGAAACAAGTAATATTTATTATTTTTTTCATCTTTTCCCTTTCCTAAAGCAAAATCCTTCCAAAATTGCGTGTTTCGGATAGGAAATGCTTCGTTAAAATACCAAAAAGCTCCGGAGCTTTTTTTTTATACTATTTTAAATTTTATGTGGAAGGTATAGAAATTCAATTTAATAAAAAATATTTTCATAAATGTTGGTTTTGGTATGGTTTTATTGTTTAATTTTGTATCAAACTAAAACGAAATATCAACACTATGAAAACACAGCAATTAGTAGCAAGTCATCCAATGGGAGCAATCCTCTCAACAATTCATATAGAAATTCCGGAAAGCATGGAAGAAAAAAGTCCGCATACGATTACAAATAATCTTTTAGTCTATTTACGTATCAAACCCGAAAGGGAAGTTTTACATAAAACTATCCATAATCCCTAGGGAAGCATGAAGGAATAAAGTATTCCATTTTAAACCCTTAGAAGCCGTTGTAGTCCTACAGCGGCTCTTTTTTTTGCCTAAAAAAACACTCAAAAAGCCTTAGAGCTTTTTCCAAAAAGCTCTCGTACTTTTTCCAAAAAGCCTTAGAGCTTTTCTAAAAAAGCTCT
>ERZ1645192.442-NODE-442-length-34096-cov-13.291002_pt1 | contig 34096 bp, 30 predicted proteins | sample MGYA00575354_ERZ1645192 | MGnify/ENA primary metagenome ERZ1645192 (study PRJEB40844, sample SAMN11349763) | freshwater sediment metagenome | isolation source: river sediment | host: Sediment | place: India: Faizupur Khadar , New Delhi | collected 2017-02-21 ...
TTTCCGCACAACGTGCAACGGGGCGCTTCCCCGTCGGCTACCGATTTTGAGTGTATTGAACACCGACCGGCAACACTGGCTGCGATATCAGCAGGGCATGGCACACGATGCCCGGAAAGAGGTACATCCACGCGGGGTGTGCCTCTTTTGCTTTCCCCTGTGACGTGACCGTGCCCACTGTCCGCGACTTTCTCGACATCCTCCAGCGCCTGACGCCACCACGACTGGCCGAAGACTGGGACAACGTCGGCCTGCTGGTCGGCGATCCGGGGCAGGACATCCGCAGCGTCCTGGTGGCGCTCGACCCTGCCCTCCCCCTGCTCGACCAGGCCCGTGCCGGCGGCCACAATCTCCTCCTCACCCACCACCCGGCCATCTTCCGACCGCTCAAGGCCCTCCGCACCGACACCCCCATTGGCGCCTTCCTTGCCGGCGCCGCCCGCCTCGACATCAGCGTCATCGCCTGCCACACCAACCTGGACGCGGTCCAGGGCGGGGTCAGCGACGTGCTCGCCGCCGCCCTGGGTCTCGACCGGGTGCGGCCGCTCGTTGCCGCCGGCGACTGCGACCCGGGCTGCGGCCTCGGCCGCATCGGCGTCCTGGCCGAGGCCGTCACCGCCGCGGACTTCCTCGTGCGCCTGCGCCGGGCCTGCGCCCCGCCCTGGATCCTCGAGGCCGGCCCGCGGCCGCAGCGGGTGCGCCAGGTGGCGGTCTGCGGCGGCTCCTGCGGCGATTTCGCCGAAACCGCCCTGGCCCTGGGCGCAGACGTGTTCGTCACCGCCGAGGTCAAGCACTCCGTCGCCCGCTGGGCCGAGGACGCCGGCCTGTGGCTGCTCGACGCCGGCCATTTCGCCACCGAGTACCCGGCCATGCGCGTGCTCTCCGACCTGTTGCGGCGCCACTGCGCCGACCAGGGCTGGCCCCTGGCCATCGATACGGCGGAGCAGCACCCGCCGCTGCGGCTGGCATGAACCCGCGCCGGCCGCCCCCGCCGTCCCCCGGGCCCGTTGTTTCGCACCCACCGCGGCCCGCACCGCCGGCCGCGTTTACTCTCTGCCATTTGAACCGTTGGACCATCGACCGAGGAGCTGATCATTGAAAGAGGAATTACTGAAACTCATCAACCTGCAGGCCATCGACAGTGAGATTGCCGGCTTCGACCACGCCATCGCCAACCACCGGACCACCATCGCCAACCGGGAACAGTCCATCGCCGACAAGGAAGAGGCGATCGTTGCCCTCAAGAACCGGATCGAGCTGCTCAACCAGAAGCAGCGCGAGACCAAGGCCGAGCACGAGGACGCCGGCGCCCGCGTCAAGGACCGGCAGAACAAGATGATGCAGGTGCAGACCAGTCGCGAGCACCAGGCCCTGCTGAAAGAGATCGAGGACAACAAGAAGCTGCTCAAGGACACCGAGGACCGCATCCTCCAGTTCATCGAGCAGATCGAGCAGCTCGAGCAGGAGGCGACCGAACTGGAGAACCTGTGCGCCGGTGAGCGGCAGCTGCTCGCCGAGGAGGTCGACAACGTCGACAAGGAGGTCAAGCGCATCGAGGGGGCCAAGAAATCGGTGGCCTCGCGCCGCGACAAGGAGGCCGCAACCCTGGAGGCGTCGCACCTCAAACGGTATTCCATGCTGCTGGTCAAGCGCGACGGCCTGGCGGTGGTGGCGATCAACGAGAGCGTCTGCCAGGGCTGCTACATGACCCTGCCGCCGCAGCGGGTGATCGAGGTGCGCCGCGCCGACAAGCTCAACCTCTGCCCCACCTGCCAGCGCATCCTCTACTACCCGGAGGAAGAGGACAGCGCCGATGGCGCCTGAGCTGCCGAGCCGGGAGGCGGCGGTGCGCACCCTGGTCGCGGCCCTCGACGACGCGGTGCTGGCGCGCGCCTTCCCCGACCACGCCCCGGCCGCGATGCGCCTGCTGCTTGTCGGTGAGCCGGCGGCGAGCGGTGCGGTGGAGACGCCGGCCCCGAGTGGTCCGGCCCGGGCAACAGCAACCATGGGCCGCTGCCGGCTGTTCACTGACGGGGCTTCCCGCGGCAATCCCGGCGAGGCCGGCGCCGGCGCGGTCCTTTGCGATGCGGCCGGCGGCGAGCTGGCGGCCCGCTCGGCCTACCTGGGCCGCTGCACCAACAACGTCGCCGAATACCGGGCCCTGCTCCTCGGCCTGGACGAGGCCCGGCGGCTCGGCTGCCGTGAACTCGACATCTCGCTCGACTCGGAGTTGATCGTCCGCCAACTCCAGGGCCGCTACAAGGTCAAGCACGAGGCCCTGCTGCCCCTGTACCGACAGGTGCAGGAGCGGCTGACAGGTTTTGACCGCTGGACCGTGGGCCACGTGCCGCGATCCGCCAACGCCCGCGCCGACCAGCTGGCCAACCGCGGCATCGACGAGAAGCACAAACGATGAAACAGGGCCTCCGGACGGAGGCCGACAGCTTGAGGGGTGAGTGCATGATCGCTCCGGCGTGGGCCGGAGAGGAAAGTCCGAACACCACAGGGCGCGGTGGTTCGTAACGCGAACTCCGGGCAACCGGGGGAAAGTGCCGCAGAAAACACACCGCCGATGGGCGCGCGAGCGTCACAGGCAAGGTTGAAATGGCGAGGTAAGAGCTCACCGCCCCCATGGCGACATGGGGGGCAGGGTAAACCCCACCGGGTGCAAGACCAAATAGGGAGGCGATCGAGGGCGGCCCGCCCGAAGCCTCCGGGTAGGTTGCACGAGGTGCCGGGCGACCGGCATCCCAGTCAAATGATCATGGTCCGCCTCCGGGCGGAAACAGAATTCGGCTTATAACTCACCCCTCTTTTTTTCCCGTGACACCACACACTGTCCAGCCGCCGCCGGCCGGGGTCATCATCCCGGCCGGGGGCACCGGCTCCCGCTTCGGCCACAGCACCCCCAAGCAGTTCCTCGACCTGGCCGGCACGCCGGTGCTGGTCCGCACCTGCCGGGCCTTTCTCGAGCTTGCGGCCATCCGCCTGGTGGTGGTGGCCGTGCCGGCCGCTCATCAAGAGACATCGCTTGCCCTGCTCTCCCGTCACCTGGGCCAGGAGCGAATGGCCCGGCTGCGCGTCACCACCGGCGGGGTCACCCGCCAGGATTCGGTGCGGGCCGGGCTCTGCGTCCTGCCCGCGGACATCGGCCTGGTGCTCGTCCACGACGCGGCCCGGCCGCTCATCGACCGGGCGACCATCGAACGCTGCCTGGACACCGCCCACCGCTGCGGTGCGGCCATTGCCGCGGTCCCGGTGGCGGACACCCTCAAGCAGGTGGACCCGGACGGGCGCATCATCCGCACCGTGGACCGCAGCGGGCTCTGGCAGGCGCAGACGCCCCAGGGGGCCCGCCGCGACCTGCTCGAACGGGCCTATGCCGAGGCCGACCGGAGCGGCCGCATCGCCACCGACGAGGCGGCCCTGCTCGAGGCGGCCGGTATCCCGGTCGCCGTGGTCGAGGGCAGCGGCCGCAACCTGAAAATCACCCGGCCCGACGACCTGCAGGTGGCCGCGGCCCTGCTGGGGGAGGCAATGCCCATGAAAATCGGTCACGGTTTCGACGCCCACCGGCTGGTCGCCGACCGCACGCTGATCCTCGGCGGGGTCACCATCGACTTCGAACTGGGCCTGGACGGCCACTCGGATGCGGACGTGGTCGCCCACGCGCTCACCGACGCCCTGCTCGGCGCGCTCGGCCAGGGCGATATCGGCCGCCATTTCCCGGACTCGGACCCCGCGTACAAGGGCATCGACAGCCTGCTGCTGCTCGCGCGGGTGGTGCAGCTGGCCGAGGAGCGCGGATTCCGCCTGGGCAACGCGGACCTGACCATCGTCTGCCAGCGGCCGCGGCTGGCGCCGCACCTGGCGGCCATGCAGGCGAACCTCGCCCGCTGCTGCCGGGTCGAACCGGAGGCCATCAACATCAAGGCGACAACCACGGAAAAAATGGGCTACACCGGCCGGGGCGAGGGCATCAGCGCCCACGCCGTGGTCCTGCTCAAGGAGTCTGTATGGAAGTGAACAGGGAACGACTGGCCGCGAGTTTCACCGAACTCTGCGAAATCGACAGCCCGTCGCGGCGGGAGGGCCGGATCTCCCGGCGGCTGCAGGAGCTGTTCCGCGAACTGGGCGCGGCGGAGATCATCGAGGACGATTCGGCCAGAGAGACCGGCGCGGAATGCGGCAACCTGGTGGTCCGCTTCGACGGCGCGCTCGAGCTTGCGCCGATCTTCCTCAGCTGCCACATGGACACGGTGGAGCCGGCCGAGGGCGTGCGCGTCCGCCGCGAGGGCGACCTGTTCACCAGCGCCGGTGACACCATCCTCGGCAGCGACGACAAGTCCGGCATCGCCGCCTGCATCGAGGCCCTGCGCCTGCTGCGGGAGACGGGCACGCCGCACCGACCGGTGGAGATGGTCATCACCACCTGCGAGGAGATCGGCCTGGTCGGGGCCAAGGCCCTGGACCCGAAGCTCGTCCGTGCCCGCGAAGGGTATGCGCTCGACTCCAGCGGTTTTGCCCGGGTGATCACCCATGCCCCGGCCGCCAACCGCCTGACCATCACCGTCAGTGGCGTGGCCGCCCATGCCGGGCTCCACCCGGAGTGGGGGGTGAACGCGGTGCTCGTCGCCGCCCAAGCCCTGGCGCGGGTGCCGAACGGCCGCATCGATGACGAGACCACCGCCAACTTCGGTACCATCGTCGGCGGCACGGCCTCGAACATCGTGCCCGAGCGGGTGGTCATCGAGGCCGAGGTGCGCAGCCATTCGGTGGACAAACTGGAGCGGGTGACGCGGCAGATCGAGGCGATTTTCCACGAGACCGTGGCCGCCTGGGAGGATCCCACCGGCCAGGCCCTGGGCAGGCCCGCGGTGGAGGTGGCGGTACGGCCTGATTTCCCGGTGATGCGGCTCGACCGGGACGACCGGGTGATCCGGAGGGTGGACGCGGCGGCCCGGGCCATCGGCCTGGAACTCAGCTACGAGCGGGCCGGCGGCGGCAGCGACGCCAATATCTTCAACGGCCACGGCCTGGCCACGGCCATCATCGCCACGGGCATGACCCATGTCCACTCGACCAGCGAGCAGGTCACCCTGCAGGACATGGTCGACCTCACCCGCCTGCTCGTGGCCCTGCTCATCGAGCCTTCCTGCTGATCCACCCCGGGCCTGTCCCTGTCCTGTCCGGTCCGGTTGGACAGGGGCCGGGCTCAGCCGATGACCACCCGGCCGGCGTCCCCGGCCCGCACCGTGCCGACGAGGGCGCAGGCCGGCGCGCCGCTCGCGTCGCGCAGCCGCTCATAGAGGATTGTCCCGGCCGACGGCTCCAGGGCCAGCAGCAGGCCGCCCGAGGTCTGCGGGTCGTGGACGATCATCTCCAGGGGGTCGTGTTCACCCAGGGCGGAGCGCACCCAGGGCCGGTAGAAGGTGCGGTTGCGGTAGGCCCCCTCCGGGATGATGCCCATGTCGGCGAACTCGCGCACGCCGGCAAGCACCGGCAGGCTGGCCGGGTCGAGGTGGATGGACACACCCGAGGCCGCGGCCATCTCGTGCAGGTGGCCGACCAGGCCGAAGCCGGTGATGTCGGTGCAGCCGTGGGCCGCGGCGCGCAGGCGTTCGTCCCCGTCGAGGATCTCCATGGGCAGCCGGTTGAGGGTGGCCATGAGTTCGACCAGCGCGCAGTCCGTGTCCGTGCCGGCCAGCCCTCCCTTGAGCGCGGTGGAGAGGATGCCCGTGCCCAGCGGCTTGGTGAGCAGGAGCACGTCGCCCGGGCGGGCGCCGCTGTTCAGGAGCACCCGCTCCGGGTGCACCAGGCCGGTGACCGACAGACCGTACTTGAGTTCGTCGTCCTCGATGGAATGCCCGCCGACGAGCAGGGCCCCGGCCTCGCGGATCTTGGCCAGCCCCCCTTCCACCACCTGGCGGAACACGCTCTCGGCCATGGTCTTCACCGGGCAGGCGAGGATGTTCATGCACAACAGCGGCCGCCCGCCCATGGCGTAGACGTCGGAGAGCGCGTTGGCCGCGGCGATGCGGCCGAAGTCGAAGGGGTCGTCGACGATGGGCGTGAAGAAGTCCACGGTCTGGATGAGGGCGGTGGTCTCGTTCAGACGGTACACCCCGGCGTCGTCGCAGGTCTCGCTGCCGACAAGAAGATTCGGGTCATGCGGCAGGTCGAGCCCGCAGAGTATTCGGCCCAGGTCCCCCGGGCCCAGCTTGGCGGCTCAGCCCGCGGCCTTGACGGTCCGGGTGAGCTGCACGGGTGTGGCGGTCATGGTGTTTCCTCGAGAGTGGACAACGGTCGGCACGACACCGACATTCGCGGCAGGATAGCCGATATTTCCTTGAAAAAAAACCTTTGATCTGGTTCTACATACCCTTCCTCAGTTCGCCTGGAGCGACAAAGGGTGAGGCACAAGGAAGCGTTCCCTGTGCCTTTCGTTTTTTGCCGCCCCCCGGCACCACCGCCAGGCAGTGGACATGAACGCGCACCCGACCGACTCCGACCTTTCCTCCCGGCCCCGTCACGAATGCGGCATCTGCGGCGTGTTCGGCCACCAGGACGCCGCCAAGCTCGTCTACTTCGGGCTCTACGCCCTGCAGCACCGCGGCCAGGAAAGCGCCGGCATCGTTGCCGGCGACGGCCGCCAGGTGGCCATCCACAAGGACATGGGGCTCGTTCCCGACGTGTTCAGCGAGCGCACCCTGCAGCGGCTCTCCGGCCACCTGGCCACCGGCCACGTGCGCTACTCCACCACCGGCTCCTCCAGCCTGGTCAACACCCAGCCCTTCCTCGCCACCCACAAGGGCGTTTCCCTGAGCGTGGCCCATAACGGCAACCTGGTCAACTCCATCGCCCTGCGCCGCCACCTGGAACAGCAGGGCTCGATCTTCCAGACCGCCATGGACAGCGAGATCGTCATCCACCTGATGGCCCGCCACCTGGACCGCGGCCTGCAGGAGGCGATCAAGACCACCTTCTCGTGCATCCAGGGGGCCTATTCGCTGTTGCTCATGACCCAGGACACCATGATCGCGGTGCGCGACCCCAACGGTTTCCGGCCGCTGTGCCTGGGCGTGCTCGAAAACGGCGCCCACGTGGTCGCCAGCGAGACCTGCGCCCTGGACCTGATCGAGGCCGAGTACCTGCGCGAAATCGAGCCGGGCGAGGTGCTCATCATCAACGAACAGGGGCTGACCTCGCTCTTCCCCTGGGCGCCGGCGCAGAAGAGCTTCTGCATCTTCGAGCACGTCTACTTCGCCCGCCCGGACAGCGACGTATTCGGCTTCAACGTCTACCTTGCGCGCAAGCGCATGGGCGAGATCCTCGCCCGCGAGGCGCGGATCGAGGCCGACTTCGTCATGCCCTTCCCGGATTCCGGCAACTACGCGGCCATCGGCTATGCCAAGGCCTCGGGCATTCCGCTGGAGATGGGCATGATCCGCAACCACTACGTGGGCCGCACCTTCATCCAGCCGACCCAGACCATGCGCGACTTCTCGGTGCGGGTCAAGCTCAACCCGGTGCGCTCGCTGCTCACCGGCAAGCGGGTGATCATCGTCGAGGACTCCATCGTCCGCGGCACCACCGGCCGCAGCCGGGTGCGCTCGCTCCGCCGGGCCGGGGCGGCCGAGGTGCACATGGTGGTCAGCTGCCCGCCCACCCGCCACGCCTGCTACTACGGCATCGACTTCCCCTCCAGTTCCCAGCTGATCGCGGCCGACAACACGGTGGAGGGGGTCCGCGACTACCTCGGCCTCGATTCGCTCACCTACCTGAGCGTGGAGGGGCTGGTCGAGGCCACCGGCCTGAGCCGCGACCACTTCTGCCTGGCCTGCTTCACCGGCGAGTACCCGATCGAGCCGGACAAGACCTTCACCAAGGAAGCCTTCACCCGCTGCGGCTGCTGAACGGCCTCCGCACGCCATGGCCGGGATCGACATTGACACCTACCTGTGCAGCGGCTGCGCCACCTGCGTGGTCCTCTGCCCGGAGGCGTTCCGTCTGAGTCCGATCACCGGCAAGGCCGAACTCGTCGACCCGGACCAGGCGGTCACCGAGCGGGTGCGCGAGGCCGCGGTCTACTGCCCGGAACGCTGCATCCTCCTGCCCGACGAGGAGGCCACCGACACCCCGCCCTGAACCGGCCCGGCCGGATCCCGGTTTTTTCTTTGCCTGCCTCCCGGCCCGGTGTAGTCTGATCCGGGTCGCGCGCGCCGCCGACCGGCAATCCCGCACAGGAGGTCCCCATGGATCCGGCCCTGCTCCTCCCCTCGCCCGACGCCATCCCCGTGCCCTGGGGCTGGTTCCAGGCGCTGCTCCTCTTCACCTTTTTCTGCCACATCCTGCTCATGAACGTGATGCTCGGCACGGCCTGCATCGCCCTGGCCGGCCATTTCGGCACGGGCGGCGAGCGGGCGGCCGAAAGTCACCGGCTGGCCGGCGCCCTGCCCTTCACCATCGCCTTTGCGGTCAACTTCGGGGTGGCGCCGCTGCTCTTTGTGCAGGTGCTCTACGGGCAGTTCGTGTACGTCAGCTCCATCCTCATGGCCCGGTTCTGGCTGGCGGTGATCGCGCTGCTCATCGCCTCCTATTCCCTCGCCTACCTGTACAAGTACCGCCATGACCGGCTCGGTGGCTCCCGGCCGCTGGTGATCGGCCTGGTCACCCTGCTGCTGCTCACCATCGGCTTTGTCTACGTGAACAACTTCACCCTGATGCACCAGCTGCCGGGCTGGACCCGCTACTTCGACCAGCCGCACGGGGTGCTGCTCAACCTGGCCGACCGCACCCTGTGGCCGCGCTACCTCCATTTCATGCTCAGCGCCCCGGCCATCGGCGGACTGGCCCTGGCCCTCTACCACGCCTGGCGCCAGCGGCGCGGGGCCGAGGACGCGGAGGTGCAGATCCGCCGCGGCTGCCGCTGGTTCACCCACGCCACCCTGGTGAACGTGGCGGTGGGGCTGTGGTTCACCGCGGTGCTGCCCAAGGGGGTGCTGACCCTGTCCACCCCCACCGGTCTGTGGTTGACCCTGACCATTGTCGCCGGCCTGGTCACCACCATCCCGGCCCTGGTGTACGGCTTTCACGGCCGGCCGGTGGCGGCCACGGCCTGGACGCTTGCGACCGTGGCGCTCATGGTCGGGGCGCGCAGCCTGCTGCGCACCGCCCTGCTCGCCCCCTGGTTCTCGCCCGCTGACCTGGCGGTGGAGCCGGCCTGGTCGCCGCTCGCGGTCTTTCTCGTCTTCCTGGTCGCGGGGCTGGCGCTCATCGCCTGGATGCTGCGCTTCGCGGCCCGGGCCACCGCCTCCGGGGAGGCGCGGTCATGAACTACCCGGTCTGGCAGCTCGATGTGTTCGGCGGCGGCCTGTGGGTCATCCTCATCGCCGTGTTCCACGTCTACATCGCCCATTTCGCCGTGGGCGGCGGCCTCTTCCTGGTGCTCGCCGAGCGCAAGGCCCACCGCGAGAACAATCCGGCCATGCTCGACCATGTCCGCCGCCACGCCCGTTTCTTCCTGCTGGTGACCATGGTGCTCGGCTCCATGACCGGGGTGGGCATCTGGTTCATCATCGCCCTGCTCAACCCGGCGGCCACCTCGCTGCTCATCCACACCTTCGTCTTCGCCTGGGCCGCGGAGTGGGTGTTCTTCCTGGTCGAGATCGTCGCCCTGTTCCTCTACGCCTACACCTTCGGGCGCATGGCCGCAGGCCCCCACCAGCTGCTCGGCTGGATCTATTTCGGCGCGGCCTGGATGTCGCTGTTCCTCATCAACGGCGTCATCGATTTCATGCTCACTCCGGGCACCTGGCCCGAGGACCGGAATTTCTGGTCCGGGTTCTTCAACCCCACCTTCTGGCCGGCGCTCTCGTTTCGCACCTTCTTCGCCCTGATCATCGCCGGGCTGTTCGGGCTCATGACCGCGGCCTGGATCCGCGAGGAGCGGCTGCGCACCCGCATGGTCCGCTTCTGCGCCCTGTGGCTGCTCGCGCCGCTGGCCTTCTTCGTCGCCTCGGCCTGGTGGTACAAGGCGGCCCTGCCCCCGGAGGTGCAGGAGATGATCTTCCGGCGCATGCCCGAGATGCGCGCCATCCTGGACCGCTTCCTGCTGGGCGCGCCGGTCCTCCTGTTCGGCGGGCTGCTGCTCGTCCTGCGTCTGCCGGCGACCCTGGCCAGGACGCTCGCCGTGCTCCTGCTCCTCATCGGCCAGCTGTACATGGGGCTGTTCGAGTTCATCCGCGAGGGCGGCCGGCGGCCCTACATCATCCGCGACGTGATGTATTCCACCTCGATCCGCCCCGAGGACGAACAGCGGCTGCAGCAGACCGGCGTGCTCGGCTCGGCCCGCTGGGTGCGCCACCGGGAGATCAGCGACGAAAACCGCAGGGAGGCCGGCCGGGAGCTGTACAACCTGCTCTGCCTCTCCTGCCACGCCATCGGCGGCCCGGTGCGCGACATCCGCCCGCTCACCGCACCCTTCACCGCCGCGGGGCTGGACGCCATGCTCAGCGGCATGGACCTCTTCTACCCGGCCATGCCGCCCTTTGCCGGCACCGCGGCGGAACGCGCCGTGCTGGCCGACTACATCGTCCATGACCTCAACGGCCGGGTCGAGCCGGGCGAACCGATGGCCCTCGCCGAGAAGATGGTCGAGGTGCCGGTGTTCGACCCCAAAACCGACCGGTTCGTGCTGCTCGCCTGGAGCGAGCGCGGCCTGCAGCTGGTGGACGACCCGGACTCGCCCCTGGCGCTGTTCCCGGACGGCGTCAGCCTGCGCGCCCAGCTCATCCGGCGGGGCGAAACCCCGGCCATCGTCACCACCGGGGTCACCCTCACCTACCGGGTCGAGGACGATGGCGCCAGCAGCGGTCCCCAGCCGCTGACCGGCGCCTTCACGCCCGCGGACGACAGCTTCGTGGCCGAGCGCCTGGCCCTGTCCCCCTACCCGCGGCGGGGCGGTTTCGACCCCTACCCGGTGGTGACGGTGGAGGCCCGGGACGAGCGCGACCAGGTGGTCGCGACCACTAAGGTGGCGGTGCCGGTGTCCACCGAGGCGGGCTGCCGCAACTGCCACGGTGGCGACTGGCGGGTGGACGGCCGCGCCGGCCTGGCGGAGGAGACCGCGGCCAACATCCTTGCGGTCCACGACCGGCTGAGCGACACCGACCTGCAGCGGCGAGCCGCAAGAGGCCCGGTGCGCTGCCGCGACTGCCACGCCGGTGCGGAGGCAGCTGGCGACCCGGCCCGGCTCAACCTGAGCGCGGCCATGCACGGCTTCCACGCCAACTACCTGCGCGGTCGCTCCGCCGAGGCCTGCGCCTTCTGCCACCCCTCCGCGGCCGACGGCGCCACCCGCGGCCAGCGCGACATCCACGCCAGCGTCGGCCTGGACTGCGGCAGCTGTCACGGCACGGTGGAGGACCATGCCGTAAGCCTGCTGAGGCAGGAGCAGCAGGACGGCAAGGCGCGGGCCGGAGTGCTCATGGCCCACCTCTGGCCGCAGGGCGTGGCGAACGTCGAACAGGTCCAGCCGCGCCGCCCCTGGGTGCACCAGCCGGACTGCCTCCACTGCCACGCAGACTTCCAGCCGCCGGAGACCGACGCCACCTTCAACCTGTGGACCACGGGCGCGGACGACCTGTTCCGGGCGCGCACCGACGACAGCGGCCGCCTGTTCTGCGCCGCCTGCCACTCCAGCGCCCACGCCGTCCATCCGGCGGTCAACCCCTACGGCAGCCACCTGGACGCGCTCCAGCCGCTCCAGTACCAGACCAACCGCCTGCCGCTGGGCGCGAACCGCAACTGCGCGCTCTGTCACACCGTGGCCATGGAGGACGAGATGCACCATCCGAACATGCTGCGCGACTTCCGCAACGAATAGGAAGGGAAATGGGCCTGCTGATCGTTCTCTGGGTGGGCTGGTGCGGGCTGCACAGCCTGCTCATCACCACGGCGGTGCGCCGCTGGTGCGAACAACGGGGGGGATGGTGGCACGGCGGCTACCGGCTGGCCTACACCGCGATCAGCCTGGTCACCCTGGTGCCGGTGGTCTGGTACGGGCAGAGCCTGCCCCAGGCGGTGCTGTTCGACCCGCCCCTCTGGTTCCGCGCTGTGCAGGGGCTGCTGCTGGTGATCGCCCTGGTGCTGTTCATCGGCGGGGCGCGCGCCCATGACCTGGGCGGGTTCCTCGGCCTGCGCCAGTGGCGCGACCACCGGGCCGGCCGGGAGCCGGAGGAGCCCGTGCTGCACACCGGCGGCATCCTCGCCCGCGTCCGTCACCCCTGGTACGGCGGCGGCCTGGCCCTGCTCTGGGGGTTGCCGGAACTGACCGACGTGAGCCTGGTCACCCGGCTGATCCTCTCCGCCTACCTGGTCATCGGCGCCCGCCTGGAGGAGCGCAAGCTCATCGAACGATACGGCGAACCCTACCGCGCCTATCGCCGCCGGGTGCCCATGTTCTTTCCCTGGAAACGCGGCCGCTGACCGGCCGCCGTCTTACCCGGCGAGCACCCGCTGCCGCCAGGCGCGAATGGCGTACTCGTTCATCTCCCGTTCCTCCCTCTCGCCAAAGGTCCGGCCCAGCGGGGTGAGCCCGCCCTCCTCGGGCAGTCGCCCCAAATCGAGGTTCGCGCCGGTGTGCATCCAGGCGCCGAGCATGGGAAAGACGCGCAGCCCGGTGAGCACGCCGCGCACCTCCTGGGTGGGGATGGACTGATCGAACAGGAACAGTTCCTCGCCGCGAATGATGTCCAGGGCGGTGAAGCCGCCCTCCGGGTACAACTCGCGGATGACGAACAGGGAAAAGCGCGCCCCGGCCATGGCCACGAGCAGCCGCTGCTCGTCGCTGTCCGGCGGAAAGCGGCGGCGGTTGCACAGCTGGCGGACAAAGCTGAAGCCGCGCGGCCGGTACATGTGGAGCAGGTAGTCCTGGAAGATCTCCGCCTCGAGTTCGTGCTCCATGGCGAGCACCTCGCGGCCGTCGCGGCGGCTGAGCATCTGCAGTCGCCGGGCGCAGGCGCGCACGGCCTCCTTGCCGGCCATCCGGGCGGCGATGTTGTGCAGTCGGACCGTCACCGGCCGCAGGCGGGCGTACTCGGCGACCGCGGCCGCCAGGTTGTCGGGGGGCAGGGCGGGTGTGGGCATGGCCTCCTCTCGGGTGCGGGAAACAGGGGCGCCGGCAACAGGGACCGGAGCCGCCGGCGAGACAGGCCACGATAGCATATTCCCCACAGAGCAAAAGGGAAAAGCGGCCCCTCGGACCGACCGGCCGGGAAATGGTGCTGGACAAGCGCCACCGGGCGATCTAAATTTTCAGCAATTGTTTTTCCACCCATTCTTCTTGCCGCCGGCCCAGCCGGTTGCCTGTCATGGACGCCAACCACCCCGCCTCCCGCTACACCCGGGCCGAAGAGATCGCCAACAGCCTCACCCACGGCATCGGCGCCGTGCTCGCCATCGCCGGCCTGGCGGTGCTCACCGCCTTTGCCGCGGTGTACGGCAACGGCTGGCACATCGTCAGCAGCGCCGTGTTCGGTGCGGCCCTGATCCTCCTCTACCTTGCCTCCACCCTCTACCATGCGGTCCATCATCCGCGCATCAAGCCCATCCTGCGCATCCTCGACCACTCGGCCATCCTCGTGCTCATCGCCGGCACCTACACCCCCATCACCCTGGTGAGCCTGCGCGGTCCCTGGGGCTGGAGCCTGTTCGCGGTGATCTGGGGGCTGGCCCTGGCCGGGATCGTCATGGAGACGACCCGGCTGCGGCGGTTCCGGGCGGTGCTCATCGGCCTGTACGTGGTCATGGGCTGGTCGGTGGTGGCCGCGGTCAAGCCCATGCTGGCCAACGTCGAGCCGGGCGGGTTGTGGCTGCTGCTCGCCGGCGGACTCGCCTACACCGGCGGCATCGGCTTCTACCTGTGGCGGCGGCTGCCCTACAACCACGCCATCTGGCACCTGTTCGTGCTCGCCGGCAGCATCCTCCACTACTTCGCGGTGCTGTTCTACATCATTCCGGTGATGGCGGACTGACCCCCGGCTGACCGCCACCGTCGGCGGTTCCCGTCCCCCACGAAGCAAAAGGCGATGACAGGTCTCCCTGCCATCGCCTTGTCTGTTCAGGCCGCCGAAGTGTTGCCCGGCGTCCCGCTCCTTCCCTCAAAAAATCGGGCGGCGTTCACCCCCTGACCACCGCCACCGTCTCCCGGCCGATGGCCAGCTCCTCGTTGGTGGGGATGACGAACACCCGCACCCGGCTCGCCTCGCTGCTGATGCAGCGGGCCTCGCGGCTGCGCTCGCTGTTCCGCCCTCCATCGAGCACCACGCCCAGGTGCTCCAGCCCGCGCAGCGACTCGGCCCGCACCACCGCATCGTTCTCGCCGATGCCGGCGGTGAAAACGATGGCATCCACCCGCCCGAGCACCGCCATGTAGGCGCCCAGGTACTTGCGGTTGCGGTAGGTCTGCACCTCCAGGGCGATGGCCGCCCGCCGGTCGCCGGCCTCGGCCGCGCGGTGGATGTCGCGCATGTCGTTCATGCCGCAGAGCCCTTTCAGGCCGGATTCCTTGTTGAGCAGGGCGTCGATTGCCTCCAGCTCCATCCCCTTGTTCTGCTTGAGGAAAAGATGCAGGGCCGGATCGACGTCGCCCGAGCGGGTACCCATCACCAGCCCCTCCAGCGGGGTCATGCCCAGGGTGGTGTCGATGCTGCGGCCGTTCTCGATGGCGGTCATGGAACAGCCGTTGCCCAGGTGCACGGTGATCAGGTTGCACTCCTCGAGCGGCCGGCCGAGCAGGCGGGCGCACTCACCGGCCACGAACCGGTGCGAGGTGCCGTGGAAGCCGTAGCGCCGCACCCGGTCCTGCTCGTAGAGTTCGTAGGGGATGGCGTAGAGAAAGGCGCGCGGCGGCATGGTCTGGTGGAAGGCGGTGTCGAACACCGCCACCTGGGGCAGGTCCGGGAAGATTTCCATGGCCACGCGGATGCCGTCCAGGTTGGCCGGGTTGTGCAGCGGCGCCAGCGGGATGTTGCGCTCCAGGGCCTCGATCACCTGCGGGGTGATGCGCATGGAGCCGCTGAAGTCCTCGCCCCCGTGCACCACCCGGTGGCCGACCGCGCCGATCACGGCGCCGTCCCGAAGCACGCCCTGGGCCGGGTCGGTGAGCAGGCCGATGGCCAGTTCCATGCCCGTGCGGTGGTCCGGAATGGGCTGTTCGAGCACGGTTTCGCGCGCTTCGGCGCTGTCCGGGCGGACGGTGTTCTTGAGCCGGCCCACCTCCTCGCCGATGCGCTCCACCAGGCCGACGGCGAGCACGGTTTCCGTGGCCATGTCGAGAACCTGGTACTTGATCGAAGAACTGCCTGAATTGATGATGAGTACGTTCATAACCTTGTTCCGCTGAGAGAATTTGACGATGTCGGCCTACTTGAGCTGCTGGGCCTGGATGGCGGTGAGCGCCACCGTATCGACGATGTCCTTCACGGTGCAGCCGCGCGACAGGTCGTTGACCGGCTTGTTCAGCCCCTGGAGCACCGGGCCCATGGCCACGGCGTTGGCGGCCCGCTGCACCGCCTTGTAGGTGTTGTTGCCGGTGTTCAGGTCCGGGAAGATGAACACCGTGGCCTGCCCGGCCACCGGTGAATGGGGCGACTTGAGGGCCGCCACCTCCGGGTCGAAGGCGGCGTCGTACTGCAGCGGCCCGTCCAGCGGGAAGGCGAGGCCGCGCTCGGCCATGAGCTGGCGGGCAATGGCCGTGGCCTCGACCACCTTGTCCACGTCCTCGCCCGAGCCGGAGGTGCCGGTGGAATAGCTGAGCAGGGCCACCCGCGGCTCGATGCCGTAGATCTGCGCGGTCTCGGCCGAACTGAGGGCGATCTCGGCCAGCTGGCGGGCGTCCGGGTTGGGCACCACGGCGCAGTCGCCGAAGGCCAGCACCTTGGTCTGCAGGCACATGATGAAGATCGAGCTGACCACCGACACCCCGGGCTTGGTTTTGACGAACTCGAAGGCCGGGCGGATGGTCTGGGCGGTGGTGGTGACCGAGCCGGAGACCATGCCGTCGGCCAGCCCCTTGTACACCATCATGGTGCCGAAGTAGGTCGGATCGGACATGCGGTCGCGGGCCACGTCCAGGACGATGTTCTTGTGCTTGCGCAGGTCGAAGTAGGTCTGCACGAACTCGTCGTAGTGGACCGACTGGGGCGGGTCGATGATGGTCGCGCCGTCGATGTTGATGCCCAGCTTGGAGGCCTTGGCGCGGATCTCCTCCTCCCGGCCGAGCAGGGTGATGTCGGCCACGCCTCGACGGAGGATGATGTCCGTGGCGTTGAGGATGCGCTCGCCCGTGCCCTCGGGCAGAACGATGCGCTGCCGGTTCTCGGCGGCCTTTTCCAACAGCGAATATTCGAACATGCGCGGGGTGACCTTGGTGGAGCGCTGCGACACCACCCGCCGGGTCAGCTCGGACACGTTGACGTACTTGCCGAACCAGCCCAGCGCGGTGGCGATGCGTTTGCTGTCCGTGGGCTCGATGCGGCCGTAGAGTTCGTTGACGCTCTGCACGGTGTCGAAGGTGTGGCTCTCGACGAACAGCACCGGCACCGGGATGCCGGTCCAGCCCTGGATGAGCCGCTGCACGCTGGGGCTCAGCTCGATGCCGCCGGTGATGAGCACGCCGGAAATGTTCGGGTAGGCCGAGGAGATACGGCTCGCCAGGCTGGAGATGACGATGTCCGAGCGGTCGCCCGGGGTGATGATCAGGCTGCCCTCGCGGATGTACTCGAGGAAGTTGCTGATCTGCATGGCCGCCACCAGGTAGTTGTCCACCAGGTTGAGCATGCCCGGCTTGCCGTAGAGCACCTCGGCCCCGAGCCAGCGCTTGACGTCGTCCATGGTCGGGCTGCCCAGGGAGCGGTTCTCCGGGATCACGTACACCGGGAAGGACTTGCTGAACTGCTCCTGGCACTTGGGCCGGCCGGCGGTGTCGCGCAGGAAGGTGTCGGGCACCCGGTTGATGACGCAGCCGGCGATGTCCACGCCCATCTGCTCCAGGGTATCGACGGTGATGGCGGTCTGGGTGCAGGTCTCGTCGGCCGTCTTCTCCCGCCCGGAGATCACCGCCAGCACCGGCGCGCCCAGGTTGGCGGCGATGTTGGCGTTCAGGTCGAACTCGAAGCCCGGGTCCTTGCCGCGGAAGTCCGTACCCTCGCACAGGACGAAGTCGTACTTGGAGGCCAGCTGCTTGTATTTCTTGAGGATGTTCTCGTAGAGCAGCTCCTCCTGGCCCGAGGTGATGAGCTGCCGCGCCTGGCTGAGGGTGTAGGCGTGGGTGTCGTTGTAGGGGATCTGCAGCTTGAAGTACTTGAGGATCAGGTTGACATCGTGGTCGACCCGGCCGAACACGTGGTCGCCGATGATCGGCCGGAAAAAGGCGATGCTGCTGATCTCCTTGATGATCATCTGCATCACCCCGAGGATGATGGCCGATTTGCCGCTGCGCGCCTCGGTCGCTGTGACATACAGGTTGTTCGACATGGCTGCTCCCTTCCTGCGCCGCGTCCGCCGCAGGATGTACGAAAAATGGTTGGTTCCCCGGCCGGGAAGACGGGCGCTCCCCCCGCCGGCCGCAAGCACCTGTATACCTGTTTGCCGGTGCCTGCACAAGCAAGCGGGGGCGCGGTCCGATCACTTGGCCGCGCCCCCGTGCCCTTCCCTCCGAACGGGCTCTCAGTCCTTCAGTCGCTCGGCGAGCAGCTCCACCGTGTGGCGCACCTGGACAGGGGCGCCGTCCTGGTCCATGCCGCCGCGGATCTGCATGACGCATCCCGGGCAGTCCATGGCCACCACCGGCGCGCCGGTGTCCTTGATATTCTTCAGCTTGCGCTGGAGAATCGGCGCCGACACCTCGGGCAGCTTGAGCGAGTAGGAACCGCCCATGCCGCAGCAGATATCGCACTCGAACATCTCGGTGAGTTCGTAGCCCGCCTTGGCAAGCAGTTCACGCGGCGGCTGTTCGGCGTGCATGGTCCGCTTCAGGTGGCACGAGTCGTGGTAGGTGATCTTGCCCAAGCTCTCGCCTTCCTTCAGCGTCAGCCGTCCCTCGTCCACCAGCTTCTTCACCAGGGTGGAGAAGTCGATCACCTTGGCCGACAGTTCGCGGGCCCTGGCCATGTTCTTCGACTGGCCGAGCGACTGGAAGGTGGCGATGAACTCGTGGTCGAGCGCCACCGTGCAGGTCGGACAGGCCGAGACCACGTAGTCCGCCCGCTCGGCGAGCAGGGCCTCGATGTTGTCGGCCGCGTTCTTGGCCGCCACCTCGTAGGCGCCGCTGTAGCGCGCCGGGGCGCCGCAACAGGTCTGGTCGTCCGGGAAGACCACCTCGACCCCGCCCTTGTTGAGGATCCTGACCAGGGCCTCGCCCATCTCCGGGTAGGCGAAGTCGATCAGGCAGCCGGCGTAGAACACGGCCCGTTCCTTGAGCCCGGCGGGCTGTTTGATCTTCCTGATGGTGTCGCGCAGCGGCTTGGCGGCGATGGCCGGCAGGCTGCGGCCGTCGGTGAGATCGGCCAGGAAGAGCGGCAGGTGGCGGATGAACTTGGAGCCCTTGGAGAACGGCTTGCCCGCCACCGAGGCGGCGCGCAGCATGGTGTGGAACAGCCGCCGGTTGTTGACCACCGCGTAGATGGACTTGTGCAGCATGGGCAGCCCCTGGTCCTTGACCAGCCGGCGGCGGATCTCGAGGATCAGGCCGGGGATGTCGATCTTGGACGGGCACACGTCCTTGCAGGCGCCGCACTGGATGCACAGCCCCTGGATCTCCTCGGAACTCTTCAGGTTGTCGTGCCAGGCGGTGAGGATGGTGCCGATGCCGCCGGTGTACACCTTGCCGAACACGTGCCCGCCGACCAGCCGGAAGATCGGGCAGATGTTCAGGCAGGAGGCGCAGCGGATGCACTGCAGGGCCTCCTTGAACATCGGGTCGGCCGCCATCTCGGTGCGCTTGTTGTCCATGAGCACGATGTGCAGCTCTTTTTTGCTGCCGTCCGTGTTCGGGGTCTGGCCGGTGATGATGGTCACGTAGCTGGTGAGCATCTGGGCCGTGGCCGAGCGCGGCAGGGCCTTGAGGATGGGGGCGATGTCGGCGAAGCTGGCCACCAGCTTCTCGATGCCGACGATGGCCACATGCACCCTGGGCAGGGTGGTCACCAGGCGGGCGTTGCCCTCGTTGGTGACGGTGAGGATGGACCCGGTCTCGGCCACGGCGATGTTGGCGCCGGAGATGCCCATGTCCGCCTCCAGGAACTTCCCGCGCAACTGCTCGCGGGCCACCTTGACCAGCCGCGGGATGTCGGTGGTCAGGCGCTCGTCCACCTCCTTGGAGAACAGGTCGGAGACCTCCTCCTTGGTCATGTGGATGGCGGGCATGACCATGTGCGAGGGGGTCTGGCCGGCCAGCTGGATGATCCACTCGCCCAGGTCGGTTTCCTTCACCTGGAGCCCGGCCTTCTCGAGGAAGCTGTTGAGATGGATCTCCTCGCTGGCCATGGACTTGGACTTGACCACGGTGCGGACGTTGTTGTCACGGGCCACCTGGAGGATGTACTCGCGCACCCTGGCCGGGTCGTTGGAACGGAACACCTTGGCGCCGTGCGCCTCGGCGTTCTTCTGGAACAGGTCGGAGAGTTCCTGGAGATGGTCGGCGGCATAGGCCTTGCGCTCGGCGATGCGGCCGCGCAGCTCCTCGAAGTCGATACCCTCGTAGATCTTGGCCCGGTTGGCCCGCCAGGCCTCGGAAAACTTGCCGAGCGCGCCGGTGAGATTGGCGTTGTGCAGGGCACGGTCGATCGATTGCTTGAATTCCTGCTCCATCAGTTGGTCCTCCCCAGTTCGTCGACAAAGATGATGATCAGTCGGACCGGACCGTGCACACCGATGGTGAGCACGCGTTCGATGTCCGCGGTGCGGCTCGGGCCGGTGATCATGGACAGGTAGCCCATGCGGTTCGGATCGGCATCGGCCAGCCAGGTGGGCATGTCGGGCCGCAGGCCGTCGGTGGCGATCAGGGCCACGTGGATGGTCGGCAGGGTCGACACCAGCCGCTGGTCCACGGCAGTGGCGTCCTGCACGAGCGTGCCGGTGTCGGCCAGGGCCCAGTCCATCTGGCTGAGGCCCACATGGGCGTCCGCGGCCAGCTCCCGGGTCGCCTCCAGCTTCACGCCGGGGATCGCCTCCAGCCGCTGCCGGTCGATGGTGTCGAGAAAGGGGCACCTGGCCCACACCGCATACTTTTTCGGTTCGTCGGCCACGCCTTCCTCGACGAGGAACCCGACGATCCAGTCGAGGGCCTCGGCCCTGGTCGGAAATCGATGGACCTCGGCGCTGACGATTTCGGCCTTTGTCTTGAATTGCTCGAACATCCCACCCTCCCCATGTGCTGTGCGGCCCGGCGAGCCTTGGCGGCGACCGAAGCGGCGATTCGCGGTAGCGCCCGGCGGGCGCCCTGGACAACTTGTTAGCAGGTTAAACCAAATTACGCGGCCACTATATTTAAACCTATACCCCCTTGTCAACATACTTTTTAGAAATGGAACGAAAAACCTTGTTGACAAATTTCCCGGTTTGAAATAATTGGTCATACAAATCGAGCGGCGACCGACAGGCAACCCGTGGACCTGTGTTCCTGCCGTGGATTTCCTTTTTTGGCTGCATCGGCCCCCGGCCGTTGTCCCCATCCCCATCACCAAAGGAGAAAACGTTATGCCCTGGATGCCACCTCACCACACCGGCAACCCGGCCCGGTCGGCCCGCCCCGGCGCAGCCACCCCGAACCGCCCCGCCCGCACCCTCACCCCCGTGTCCCGAAAGGAGGACTGACCATGTCGCTCGCCCTGCTCGCCTCTGTCGCCCTGCTGCCCATCGTCCTTGCCCTCGTGCTCATGGTCGGCATGCGCTGGCCGGCCACCCGGGCCATGCCGCTCGCCTGGCTGGTCACCGCCCTGGCCGGTCTGTTCCTGTGGAAAATGCCCCTGACCTTTGTCCTCGCCTCCACCCTGAACGGCTTCGGCGGGGCCATCAACGTGCTCATCATCGTTTTCGGCGCCATTCTCATTCTCTATACCCTGCGCGACAGCGGCGGCATGGAGACCATCAACCACGGATTTCACGGTATCAGCCGGGATCGGCGGGTACAGGTGATCATCATTGCCGCCATCTTCTCCGCCTTCCTCGAGGGCGCGGCCGGGTTCGGCACGCCGGCAGCCATCGCCGCGCCGCTCCTGCTCAGCCTCGGCTTCCCGGCCCTGGCCGCGGCCATGGTCTGCCTGATCCTCAACTCCTTCCCGGTGACCTTCGGCGCGGTCGGCACCCCGGTCTGGTTCGGCCTGTCCAACCTCAAGCCCCAGGTCGAGGCGGCCATCGCCGCCGGCCAGGCCGGGGACATCACTTCGTTCGCCATGTTCCTCAAGGTGATCGCCCAGTGGTCCGTGCTCCTGCACCTGCCCATGGTCTTTATCCTGCCGCTGTTCGTCAACATGATGCTCACTCGCTTCTTCGGCCGGAACAAGTCCTGGACCGAAGGGCTGGGCGCCTGGAAGTTCTCCCTGTTCGCCTCCACCTGCTTCGCCGTGCCCTACGTGGCCACCGCCTTTTTGATCGGCGAGGAGTTCCCGGCCCTGGTGGGCGGGCTGATCGCCACCGGCATCGTGGTCACCGCCGCCAAGAAGGGCTTCCTCCTGCCGGAAAAGGTCTGGGATTTCGGCCCGCACTCCACCTGGGAGAAGGAATGGACCGGCTCCATCGCCACCGAGGAGAACAAGGAGTTCAAGGCCCACATGAGCCAGTTCCGCGCCTGGCTGCCCTACGTGCTCATCGGCGTGATCCTGGTCCTCACCCGGGTCAACTTCCTGCCGCTCAAGGCCCTGCTGAACAACATCAACATCGAAATCCCCAATATCCTCGGCTACGCCTCGGTGGACTACTCGATCAAGCCGCTCTACCTGCCCGGCACCATTCCCTTCATGCTCGTGGCCATCATCACCATCTTTCTCCACGGCATGAACGCGGAGAAGGTCAAGAAGACCTGGGTCGACTCGTTCAAGGCCCTGAAAAACCCGACCATCGCCCTGTTCTTCGCGGTGGCCATGGTGGAGATCTTCAAGCAGTCGGCCAAGAACACCCTCGGCCTGCCCTCCATGCCGCTGGCCATGGCCCAGGCCGCGGCCGCCATGGCCGGCGCCTCCTGGCCGATGTTCGCCTCCTTTGTCGGCGCGCTCGGCGCCTTCATCACCGGCTCGAACACCGTGTCCGACCTGCTCTTCGCCGAGTTCCAGTACGCCACCGCCACCCAGCTGGCGATTCCCAGGCAGATCATCGTCAGCCTGCAGGCCGTGGGCGGGGCCATGGGCAACATGGTGTGCATCCACAACATCGTCGCCGCATCGGCCACGGTCGGCCTGGCCGGCATGGAGGGGCTGCTCATCCGCCGCAACGCCCTGCCGATGCTGCTCTACGGCCTGGTGGCCGGCTCTCTCGGCCTGGTGTTCGTCTACGTGCTCTACCCGACCATCTTCTGATTGGCCGGCAGGCCGACGGGATGCCGTCGGCCTGCCGTACCCTGCACCGCTGCCGCTCCGGCATTCTCCGGGGTGACCCCTTCCCTGCCGGCTTGCCGACAGCGGCGGCATGGCAAGCCCCGGAACAGGCAACTGTTCCGGGGTGTTTTTTTCCGGCCCGGGCCGGACGGCGTCCTCACGGCCGGTGCCGGTGCGCCCTCTGACAACCAGTTGCAATCAAATGCTTCCTAAGGTACCTTCATGCAAACAACTCCCGATTTCCTTTTGTCCCGACCTCTGATGAAATTCCAGCCGATCAAACCCAAGAAGGTTTCCAGCCAGATTGCCGACCAGATCCGCGAGTCCATCCTTGCCGGCGATTTCGCCCCGGGCGACAAATTGCCGCCGGAGCGCGAACTCTCCGCCATGTTCGGCGTCTCCCGCCCCTCGGTGCGCGAGGCCCTCAACATCCTCGCCTCGGCCGGGCTGGTGATGAGCTACCAGGGCGGCGGGACAGTGGTCCAGTCGCTGGTGGACCACAGCAACGGCAATGCCCTCAGCGAGCTGATCCGCGACGAGCAGGCCCGGGCCCTGGAGGTGATCGAGGTGCGCAAATGCATGGAGTCCTGGACATCCTACTTTGCCGCCCAGCGCGCCCTGCCGGAGGATATCCGCCGCATGGACGAGATTCTCGCCGCCATGCAGGCGAACATCGACGGGCTCAAGCCCTCCGAGAACCTGGACGCGAACCTGCACATCGTCATCGCCCGGGCCACCCACAACATCGTCTGGCTGCACCTGATGCAGTCCATCTTCGACGCCATGAAGGAGTTCCAGCGCGGCGTCTGGCGGGCGGTCTACCTGACCGAGGAGGATCACCGCACCTTGTTCGCCCAACACTCCGCCATCGTCACCGCCATCCGCTCGCGGGACGCCGAGGCCGCGCGGGAGGCGATGACGCGCCACCTCACCTTCGCCGAACAGCGCTCCACCGCCTACGTGGCCCGCACCCCCAACTGATCTGCCCCGGCCCGGCCGGGCCGGCCCTATCCACGGCCGGCCCGGCCGGTGTTCCTTCTCCCGCCCCCCAAGCCCCCACCTCACTCCGGCGCCCCGTCCCGGCGCCCCCAGCCTGCTGCCCGCTCTGCGCCCCCGAAACCCAGCCCACGCCTGCGCACCGGCCCTCCATTTTTTATTTGACAGACATGGTGACAGGTGATAATTGGTAAGACAAATAATCCGCCGGGAATCGCTCCTCCCAGAGCGGTGCTCCGGCCTACCCACCCAGCGACCAGAACCACACCCACAGCGGAGGAACAACCATGCTCGACAAGGAAATCATCGCCCAGCTCGAGGCCCTGGCCGGCAAGGACAACGTGCTGACCGGCACCGTGGACCGGCTGACCTACAGCTATGACGCCACCGCCGACCTGCCCCGGAAGATGCCGGACGTGGTCGTCCTGCCCACGGACACCGCCATGGTCCAGGCCCTGGTCCGCTTCGCCCGCGAACACCGCATCCCCATCTACCCGCGCGGGGCCGGCACCAACCTGAGCGGCGGCACCGTGCCGCTCAAGCAGGGCATCGTCCTCTCCTTCCAGCAGATGAACAAAATCCTGGACATTGACCCGGCCAACCTCACCGCCGTGGTCCAGCCCGGGGTGGTGATCGGCGCGCTCAACGCGGCCGTGGCCCCGCACGGCCTCATCTATCCGCCCGACCCCGGCACCGTGGCCACGGCCACCATGGGCGGTTCGGCCGCCGAGAATTCGGGCGGCCTGCGCGGTCTCAAGTACGGCGTGACCAAGAACTACATCATGGGCATGGAGGTGGTGCTGGCCAACGGCGAGGCGGTCCGCTTCGGCGGCAAGACGGTGAAGAACGTCACCGCCTACGACTTCGGCACCCTGTTCATCGGCTCCGAGGGGACGCTCGGCATCATCACCGAACTGACCGCCAAGCTCATCCCGGCGCCCAAGCATCGCCGCACCATGACCGGCGCCTTCCGCACCCTGGCCGACGCGGGCAACGCCGTGGCCGGCATCATTGCCGCCCAGGTGATCCCCGCCACCCTGGAGATCATGGACCGGATGACCATCCGCACCGTCGAGGACTTCGCCAGGATCGGCCTGCCCACCGAGGCCGAGGCCCTGCTGCTCATCGAGGTGGACGGCATGTCTGCGGACCTGGTCCAGGCCGAGGCCGAGGCGGTGATGCAGGTGGTGCGGGACAACCACGGCGACCTCAAGACCGCCGAGACCGACCAGGAGCGCGACCGGTTGTGGACCGCCCGGCGCAACGCCCTGCCCGCCCTGGCCTCGCTGAACAACACGGTCATCCTCGAGGACGCCACCGTGCCCCGCTCGCGCATCACCGACATGCTCGTCGCCTGCGAGCAGATCGGCAGGAAATACGACCTGGTGCTCGGCACCTTCGGCCACGCCGGCGACGGCAACCTGCACCCGACCATCCTCTGCGACAAGAACGACCAGGACGAGATGGCCCGCATGCACAAGGCGGTGGACGAGATCTTCCAGGTGGCGCTGGACTTCGGCGGCACCCTCTCCGGCGAGCACGGCATCGGCATGGCCAAGATGCGCTATCTCGGCAACGAACTGGGCGACAGCGGCCTCAACCTGCTGCGCTCGATCAAGGAATCGCTCGACCCCGACTACCTGCTCAACCCGGGCAAAATGGTGCCCGTCCGCGAGGTGTGACCATGACCGCAGCCACCACGACCGCAACCCGGCCGACCAAGACCTACCACGACGAACTCGCGGTGATCCGCGCGGAACTCGACAAGTGCATGAAATGCGGCAACTGCATGGCCGTCTGCCCGGTGTACGGGGCGGAAAAGAAAGAGGCCGCGGTGACCCGCTCGAAGATCGCGGTCGCCCAGGCGGTGCTCGACGGCGACCTGGAACTGGACGATCCGGAAGTGTATGAAATGGCGTTCAACTGCCTGGTGTGCAAGTCCTGCATGACCAACTGCCCGACCAAGGTCAACTTCGACCGGATCATGCTCGCCCTGCGCGCCGCCCTGGTGCGCCAGAACGGCCTGCCCTGGCTGAAGCGGATGATCTTCTCCACCCTCAAGCACCCCAAACTCTTCGATGCGTCCATGCGCCTCGGCGCGGCCCTGCAGCCGCTCGCCTTCCGCAGCGAACAGGGCGGTCGGGCCATCTCGCCGCGCTCGCCCTTTGCCCTGGCCGGCGGCGCGATCGGCTTCGACGCCGACCGCAGGCTGCCCGCTCCGCAGGTCACGCCGCTGCGGGAACAGGTGCCCGAGGTGGTGCGGGTGACCAATCCCGTGGCCAGGGCCGCCTTTTTCACCGGCGACTCGCTCAACTACTTCTACCCCGACGCCGGCCGCGACCTGATCGAGGTGCTCACCGCCAACAACGTCGAGGTCCACATCCCCAGGGGGCAGAACTGCTGCGGCGTACCGGTGCTGGTGCACGGCGACGTGGACACGGTGCGCACCCTGGCCCGCAACAACATCGACGCGTTCGAGGCCACCGGCTGCGACTACCTGATCACCGGCTGCGGTTCCTGCGGCGGCGCCTGGCAGCACGACTACACCGAGCTGCTCGCCAGCGACCCGGTGTACGGACCCAAGGCCGAAAAATGGGCAGGGCGGACCTACGACATCTCGACCTTCCTCACCCGCATCATCAGCCTGCGCCCGCCCAGGGGACGGATCGACAAGGTGGTCACCTACCACGATTCCTGTCACCTGAAGAAATCCATGGGCGTGGCCGCGGAACCCCGCGAGATCCTGCGCATGATCCCGGGCCTGAGCCTGCGGGAGATGTCGGCCCCGGACAGCTGCTGCGGCAGCGGCGGCTCGTACGTGCTCACCCACTTCCAGACCGCCTCGACCATCGGCCGCAAAAAGGCCGAGGACATCGAGCGGACCGGGGCGGACACCGTGTCGGTGGGCTGTCCGGCCTGCATGATGCAGCTGCTCGACAACGTCCACCGGTTCGGCGCCCAGCAGGAGGTGACCCATACCATCAGCCTGCTGGCCGAGTCCTACCGGCGGGAACGGGCCTGATTTGGGGAAGGTGCCGGCAAGCGGCACCAGGCGGGAACAGGAACGGAGGTGCCGCCGCTGCCCGGGGCAGGACGCGGGCAGCGGCGGCCATCCCGTGCGGCAGCGGCGCGGACGGGACACACAGGGACAACAACCAGGCCCTTCGGCCAGGGAGGAAACATGCGCATCGGCTGTATCGGCCTCGGCCATCTCGGCACGGCCATCGCCAACCGGCTCATCGACTGCGGCCACGACCTGACCGTCTGGAACCGGACCGCGGCCAGGGCGTCAGCGCTGCCGGCCACGGTCGCGGCCAGCCCGGCGGCGGTGGCCGCGGCAGCGGACCAGGTGCACCTCTGCCTGTTTGACAGCGCCGCCGTGCACCAGGTCCTCAGCGGCGACCAGGGGCTGCTCACCGCGGACCTGCGGGGGAAACTCCTCGTCGATCACACCACCAACCACTTCCGCGAGGTGCTTGCCCTGCACGACCTGTGCGCCCGGGCCGGGGCCACCTACCTGGAGGCGCCGGTGCTGGGCAGCGTCGTGCCCGCCGCCCAGGGCCGCCTGACCGTGCTGGTCAGCGGCGAGCGGGCGGGGTTCGACCGGGCCGAACCGGTGCTGCGCCAACTCGGCGCCCACCTCTTCCACCTGGAGGAACCCGGCCTGGCCACCCGCATGAAGCTGGTCAACAACCTGGTCCTGGCCGGCCTCATGGCCCAGATCGCCGAGGCCACCGCCTTTGCCGAGGCAAGCGGCATCGACCGGAGCAGGGCGCTGGACATCCTCGCGGCGGGCGCCGGCCAGTCCATGGTGCTGACCGCCAAGCGCGGCAAACTGGAGAGCGACGATTTTTCGCCGCATTTCACCACCGGCCTGATGCTCAAGGATCTGCACCTCCTCCAGGATCTGGCCTACGCCCAGGGCCGGCCGCTGTTCACCGGGGCATTACCCAGGGAACTCTTTGCCCTTGCCGTGGCCGAGGGCATGACCGACCTCGACTTCTCCTCGGTCTACCGGCTCTTTGCCCGGAGGTGAAGGGGTCGGGCCGCAGTTGCCTCCCCCGGCCCCCGTGGGTATAGTGTTCGTTGGTGGCGCAGGCGGCGAACCCGCCCTGGCCGGCACCCAAACACAACCTTCGGGAGGTGTTCCATGAACAAACGACTCGTTGCCGTTATTGCGCTCAGCCTGTTCGCCCTGAGCCTGTGCCCCGCGACCGGGATGGCCTGGCACCATCCGCCGCGTCCCTACTATTCCCACCACTACCACGGCCACAGTGACGACTGGGTGTGGGGGCTGACCGGCCTGCTGATCGGCGGCGCGCTGGTCGCCGCGGCCACCCAGCCGGTGGTCTACGCAGCCCCGCCGCCGGCCGTGACCGCCTACCCGCCGTACTCCACCTACGGGCCGCCCGCGCAGGCCCGGGTGTACAGCTATCCGCCGGCCGTGCCGCCGGGATTGTGCCGCTGGGAGCGCTACGTGCTCGACGGCCAGGGCCGCGCCCTGCTCGATGCCTACGGCCAGCCGATCCGGGAATACACCATCGGCTCCTGCGGGTATCCGCCCTACTGAACCGGCGCCGGTCGCCGGAAAATCCGCCCATGTCGGGGCATCATGCCCCCGGATCCGGGCGTGGCCGCGGCCCCTCCATCCGGCCGGGCCATCCCCCCGCCGCCCCGCGCGGGCATCGCCTCCCCCGACCCGAAAGGGGTTGACTTCCAACCTGCCGTTTCGTATAAATTTTTCTCGTGCGCTGGCGGCAAGAGGCCCGCAGCCGGAGTGTCCGCCCCTTCGGCGCGGTCCCCTGCCGAAACGATTCCTTTCGCCCCCGGCCGGAACCCATGCAGAAATCCACCCTGCTCGCCCTGATCTACGCCCTGTTCCCGCTGCTCGTCTGCACCGACCTGGCGCTGTTCACCTTTGCCCGGGACTGGCATCTGCGCGTGGTCGTTGGCGAGGACCGGGCCATCGAGTGGCTCACCTTCTCCTTCTTTCTCGGCGCGGCCCTGGCCACCCTGGCTCTGGTCCGCAACCACGCCGCCCGCATGAACCGCCGGGTCCTGTGCATCCTGCTCGGCCTGTCGGTGTTCTACGTGGTCTGCGCCGGCGAGGAGATCAGCTGGGGCCAGCGCGTGTTCGGGTTCGCCACGCCCGAGGCCATCATCGAGCACAACCAGCAGCAGGAATTCAACATCCACAACCTGAGGCTGCCGGTCCTCCACCCCCGCGACATCTTCGGCCTGTACGTGTACCTCTACGGCATCGCGCTGCCGCTGCTGATCGGCTGGCGCTCCCGCTCCCGCAGCCTGAACTGGCAGGGCTGGGTGTTCCACCCGGGCATTGCCGGCTGCTTTCTCTTCGCCGAGGCGGTGAACTTCGGCCGCGAACCGTTCTGCCGCTTCCTCGAGGGGCGGCTGGAGCCGGCACTGCAGGCCACGGCCTGCAACCACATCGAGGAGTCGGTGGAGATGTACTGGGCGCTGGCGGCCCTGTGCGGGTCACTGCTCCTCTACCGGTTCTGGCGCGAGTCGGCCCGCCGGCCGCGACGGCTCTGAACCCCGTGCGCCGGGGCCGCCGTCACCACCGTTCCCGGTGCACACAGGCCGGGTTGTAGCGGGTGCGGGCTTCGCGCTGCTGGCCCGGCCAGCCGAGCGCGATGCCGGCCACCGGGATCACCTGCGCGGGCAGGTTGAACTGGGCGGCCACCGCGGCCATCCGCTCCGGTCGCGGGTGGATGCCCAGCCAGCAGGCGCCAAGGCCCAGGATGCTGGCGGCGATGAGGATGTTCTCCACGGCCGCGCTCACGTCCTGGAGCAGGAAGCTCAACTCCCGGTCGTGGGCCTTGTCCAGGTCGCCGCAGACCACCAGGGCGGCCGGCGCCTGTTTGAGCATCTGGCCGTTGGGCAGGGCCGCGGCCAGTTGGTCGAGACCTTCCCGGGAACGGAGCACGATGAAGTGCCACGGATCCCTGGCCACCGCCGAGGGCGCGGCCATGCCCGCTTCGAGCAGGTCAGTGAGCAGGCTGTCCGGGACGGGTCGGTCGGTGTAGGCGCGGATCGAGCGCCGGGCAAAGAGTACATCGAGTTTCGGATGCATGGGTCCTCCGGGTGCAGGTTGGTCGGTCAGGCCCACTGTAGAGCAGCACCCACCGCCCTGTCAATCCGGCCGGAAGGGTCACGGACCGGCTGTCCGGACCGGGGCGCCGCCTGCCAGGGGTTGAGGCGGCAGGGTTCTGCCGACAATTTCGTTTACCCTGCCCCCCTGCTGTGGTAGATTGCCCACGCTTGCCAGACTTACCCCACCAACCAACCCGACGGGAACCATCCACATGTATTTTCAGGACATTATCGCCACACTGAACAGCTACTGGGCCTCGGCCGGCTGCGTGGTCCTGCAGCCTTACGACATGGAGGTCGGCGCCGGCACCTTCCACCCCGCCACCCTGCTCCGCGCCCTCGGCCCGGAACCCTGGAAGGCCGCCTATGTCCAGCCCAGCCGCCGGCCCACTGACGGCCGCTACGGCGAGAACCCCAACCGGCTGCAGCACTACTACCAGTACCAGGTGGTGATCAAGCCCTCGCCCCAGGACGTGCAGGCCATGTACCTGGAGAGTTTGCGGCGCTTCGGCCTCGACCTGCTCGAGCACGACATCCGCTTCGTCGAGGACGACTGGGAATCACCCACCCTGGGCGCCTGGGGGCTGGGCTGGGAGGTTTGGCTCGACGGCATGGAGATCACCCAGTTCACCTACTTCCAGCAGGCCGGCTCGGTGGACCTCAAGCCGATCACGGTGGAAATCACCTACGGCCTGGAGCGGATCGCCATGTACCTGCAGAAGGTGGATTCGGTCTACGACATCGCCTGGAACGAGACCGTCACCTACGGCCAGATCTTCCACCAGGCCGAAAAGGAGTTCTCCGCCTTCAACTTCGAAGAGGCCAACGTCGCCGACCTGACCGCCGCCTTCGACACCTGGGAGCGCGAAGCCCTCAAACTGGTCGAAAAAGACCTGATCCTGCCGGGCTACGACTACTGCCTGAAGTGCTCGCACACCTTCAACCTGCTCGACGCCCGCAAGGCCATCAGCGTTGCCGAACGGACCCGCTACATCGGCCGCATCCGCAACATCGCCCGCCAGGTGGCGCAGCGCTATGTCCAGCAGCGCGAAGCCATGGGCCACCCGCTGCTCGCCTGAGATTCGCGGGAGAACGCGCCCTGTGCCCATTCAGCGGCACAACGAGGCAGGGTCGGTGCGACCCTGCCTTTTTTGTCGCCGCCAACCCGGACGAACACAGAAACAGGGGGCAGCGGGCGGGAACGGCGATGGTCGGGCAGGGATTGGTGGGGCAGGCGGAAAAAGATTGACGCGGGGGAGAGAGTGTGGAATGACAGACGGCTTTCGCGCGGTACGGACGGGGAGAGGTGGCGGAAGTGCATGGGAATCGAACCCACCTGCCGGGCTCTTCACCCGGCACACCGGATTTGAAGTCCGGGAGAGCCACCAGTGCCCTTTCCACTTCCGCAGAGGTGACCTTTTCTAATAGTTATTGACCCAAAAAACAACTTTAATATATAGTGCCGCAAACCCGCCTCCACCGCGTGGGGCGGCCGTTTCTATAAAGACAACCCCCTGAAAAAACAATGGATTGCCAACAGCTCATACGACTCATCAAGGACTGGTACCTCCGTGTCAAGCAGGAGACCATGGCACCGGCCCGCATGATGCAGTTCGTCGATCAGCACGTCAAGACCTGCCCGATCTGCAAAAACGACCTGATCCTGCCCGAAGAGATCGAAAAAATCCGGGAGTACGTCCTCCCCGAGTCCAAGGTTCCCAAGGCGATCCGTTCGCCCGAGGACAGCTTCACCCCCGAGATCTCCCCGGACGACGAGGAGGAGTTCGAGGAAGAGGACGAGTTCGCCGACGACAGCGACGAGGACGCCCTGGACGAGGAAGAGGAGGACGATCTGGACGACGACGACATCATCTGACGCCTCCGCCCGCGCCCGAGCGCGCGAAAATCCCCTGCCCTGTCAACGGCCGGCCCGTGCCCCACGGACCGGCCGTTGCTGTTTCTGCTCCAGCGCCGTTTCTCTCCCCCAAAAAAAGGACCGGGCAACAAGGCCCGGTCCTCTTCGCAGCATCTGCACCGCCAGTCGTGGAGGGCGCGCGGACGCGCCCTCCCCTGTGCGCCGATGCTCAGTACAGGTCGAATTTTTTCAGCAGCCTGACACCCACCAGCAGGGAAACCGCCAGCAGGCCGACCCAGGTTGCAAGGAGAATGATGCTCATCATGTGGTCCTCTCTTCCGGCCGCGCCGGGAGCAATGGTTGTGCGCCGGTCAGGTTCCGACCGGCCGCCTCAGTAGGCCGTCCGGTCGCCGGTGTCTTCGATCGTGATCTTGCTTCTGCCCATGGCCCACCAGACATAGGCGACGTAGGCGAGCACGAAGGGAATGCCCAGGGCCACGTAGGTCATGACCTTGAGCGTGTACGGGCTCGACGAGGCGTTGTAGATGGTCAGGCTGGACTGCGGGTCCGCCTTGGAGGGGTAGAAGGCGGTCAGGTTGTAGGCCGGCAGGAGCAGCACGGTCAGGCCGACCAGCACCGTGCCCAGGCCGCCGTACCAGATGCCGCCGGTCTCGCTGGTGCGGGCGGTTTTCCACACCCCGGCGACGACCAGGGCCAGGCCGCCGACGAGCAGCAGGATCAGCCAGGGGTTGGCCACCAGGTTGCGCAGGAACTTGAAGCTGACGATGTCGATGGTGCCCGCGTCATCGACGATACCGTAGCCCCGCATGAACAGGAGCGAACCGAGGATGAGGAGCAGAAACGGCAGGGAGATGACGAAATTCTGCCAGCAGGCGGCACGCAGCCGGGTGCCCATGTCCGCGGCCTCGTTCAGGTCGATGCTGTTCACCAGGAACATGGCGCCGAGCGTACGCGCGTTGAACACCAGGAACAGGCCCAGGGCGATGTTGAAGATGCTCGACACCGACGGGCTGAGCGCCGCTTCCAGGCCGCGGTAGGGGTGGGTCCAGGTGACGAAGTTGTTGCCGTCGAGCTGGAAGTTGGCGCCGGTGTAGAAGGTGCCCACGGCCGCGCCGATGAGCAGGATGCCGACCGTGCCGTTGATGAGCAGGAACCCCTCGTAGACCAGGCTGCCGAGCACGTTCCAGGGTTTGCGGCGGTACTCGTAGCTCACCGCCTGGACGATGAAGGTGAACAGGATGAGGATCCACACCCAGTAGGCGCCGCCGAACGAGGTCGAGTAGAACTTGGGAAAGGAGGCGAACAGGGCGCCGCCGAACAGCACCAGGGTGGTGAAGGTCAGCTCCCACTTGCGGCCCAGGGCGTTGATCACCAGGTCCTTTTCCGTCTGCGTTTTGGCCACCTGCCAGAGCAGGCTCTGGCCGCCCTGGACAAAGGTGAGGAACAGGAACAGGGCGCCGACCACGGAGCAGAGCAGCCACCAGAGATGCTGCAGGGTGGCGTAATCGAGGTTCTCTATCATGTCAGTTTTCCTCCGGTCCGATGCTGATCTGCTTCACCATGATGCTGATCTCGGCGATGAGCAGCAGGGTGAAAAGGGCGAGAAACATGTAGAAGGTGGTCTGCACGGTGCCCGTGGTCAGGTTGGTGCGGGCGATGGTCACCGGCAAAAGCCCCTGGATGGCCCAGGGCTGCCGCCCCACCTCGGCCACCACCCAGCCCGCCTGGGAGGCGACCAGGCCGAGCAGGTAGGAGATCACACCGAAGCCGAGCAGCCATTTCTTGTCCGCCAGGGTGCCTTTGTTGGCGAAGTGGAGATAGGCCAGGAAGACCAGCGGGAACAGCGTGCCCAGGCCGACCATGATGTGGAAGGCGTAGAACGACAGGGCCACCGGCGGTACGGCGTCCTCGGGCCGCTGCAGGTAGCCGTAGCCGAGGAACTCCTTGTACTGGTTGAAGCTGGCCAGGTGGGTGTCGGCCGCCGCCTGGTCGCCCGCCTTCCGAGCCTCCTTGTAGGCCTCCAGGCTGGCCACCGCTTTTTTGCCGCGGTCCATCTTCTGCACCGCGCCGAGCAGGTTCTGCTCCGGGTTGCCGTAGACCAGGTCCTTCATGCCCGGGACAAAGGAATCAAGGGAGCGGTTGGCCATCAACCCGAGCAGGTAGGGGAAGTGCAGGTTGAAGCCGAGAAAGGGCTCGCGGGTGTCGTAGACCTTCTTCTCCGGGTTGACGATGCCGAAGGCGACCAGGCCGGCGTTCCGCTCGCCCTCCCACAACCCCTCGAAGGCGGCCAGCTTCATCGGCTGCACCTGGGCGATCTCGTAGGCCGACTCGTCGCCGTTGAACACGGTGAACACCGAAGCGAAGATGCCCAGCGTAGCGGCCACCACGATGGACCGCTTGGCCAGGAGCACGTGCCGGCCGCGCAGCAGGTACCAGCTGGAGATGGAGATGACGAACAGGGCGCCCAGCAGCATGGAGGAACTGGTCGCGTGGGTGAACTTGTTGACCGCATACGGCG
>ERZ1645192.443-NODE-443-length-34049-cov-9.604195_pt1 | contig 34049 bp, 28 predicted proteins | sample MGYA00575354_ERZ1645192 | MGnify/ENA primary metagenome ERZ1645192 (study PRJEB40844, sample SAMN11349763) | freshwater sediment metagenome | isolation source: river sediment | host: Sediment | place: India: Faizupur Khadar , New Delhi | collected 2017-02-21 ...
GAAACCGTTTTCATTGCAACTCCCGTTTTGTCTGAGAACCAGATGAAGGAAGCGGTACAAAAATTCAAGAAGATCATCACCGAGAACAACGGTGAGATCGTTCATGAAGAGAACTGGGGCCTTAAAAAGCTGGCCTATCCTATTCAGAAGAAGTCGACTGGCTTCTATTATCTTATTGAATTCAGGGGAACCGGAGACCTTATTGAAAAACTTGAGGTTCAATACCGCAGGGACGAAAGGATAATCAGGTTCCTGACATTCAGGATGGAGAAACATGCCGTCGAGTATGCAGAGAAGAAAAGAAGACAAAAAGAATCAGGAAAAACAAAGGAGGAATAAGACATGGCACAGAACGAATCAGAAATCAGATACCTGACTCCTCCTACTGTGGAGGTTAAGAAAAAGAAATACTGCCGTTTCAAGAAGAACCGGATAAAGTATATCGATTACAAGGATCCCGAGTTCCTGAAGAAGTTTCTCAACGATCAGGGCAAGATTTTGCCCCGCAGGCTTACGGGAACATCATTGAAATATCAGAGGAAGGTGGCAAAAGCCGTCAAAAGGGCCCGTCATATTGCTCTTCTTCCTTATGTCACAGACCTGTTAAAATAAGGAGGGATAGTTATGGAAGTAATTTTATTGCAGGATATCAACAAGCTTGGACAGAAGGACGATATCGTCGTTGTCAAAAACGGTTACGCAAACAATTTTCTCATACCCAAGGGATATGCTGTTGCTGCAACTGTTTCAGCCAAGAAGATGCATTCGGAGAATCTGAAGCAGAGGGCTCACAAAGAAGAAAAGATCAAGGCTAACGCACAGGAAACTGCCACCAGGATGGAGGGAGTGTCTCTGGTATTGGGAGCCAAGACCAGTTCATCGGGCAAGATATTTGGGTCGGTCAATACCATTCAGATAGCTGAAGCTTTGAAGGAGAAAGGATTTGATATTGACCGCAGGAACATTACCCTTCCTGAAGACCAGATCAAGGAAGTCGGCAAGTACAAGGCCGTTGTCAGGCTTCACAGGGAAGTAAGGGTGGATATCGATTTTGAGATAGTCGCCGAGTAAAGAATCCAAATAACGAGATAAAAAAAAGGACATGCGTTTGCATGTCCTTTTTTTACTTCCGCCCGCCGGCTTATCAGAAGTTATCGTGATAATCCTTGCGGCGTTCGTATTTAAGATCGCCCAGAACCGAAGCCTTTACACGGATTGTAAAGTTCCACATCTTCATTGATCCGTTGGGCACCCAGTTAAAGCTCATAACCCAGCAATGAAGGTCGCGGGTTATTCCAATCTGGGTCATGGTTATTTCCTTATGCGAAAAATCATATCCGGTTGTATATGTCAGTGCCGTTTTTCCCGTAAGGTTCACATTCCCGCTTGCCGAAAGAGTCTGTGTCAGATTTGATTTAAATCCGGGCTTTGAATAATTTATGTTGTAGCTCACTCTCATCGACCAGGGAACATCAAAGATATAGTATCCGTACTCGTCAAACAGCATGGAAGTTGCGTCGCCCGGGCGGCTCATGTTCCGGGCGTCATCCTCGTTCATCATGCCCTGGCTTGATGGTCCGGATGTGGCGCTGCGGGCTGCCTGCTGCGGCGATCTGTCCTTTTCGCCTGTAAGAAGGCGTCCAAGATCGAAGTCGAGGCTGACAGAGAAATTTGTAAGCCTCATCAGCTTCCCGTCCTGCTCAAATGCGAAGGTATTGATGGGAGTTCCCCTTTTGCTCAGGCCGTAGAGCGAGAAGCTGCTGTTAGCCGATACTCCTATATTATTCATAAGAGTAGTACGCATTCCCATTGAAACCGGCGACCATCTCATCGAATCGGCAAACACGTTATAGGATGTGGCAATACCCAGATTGTCAATCAGCTTGACCTTTTTGGGTTTACCCGAAGTATCGTTCTTTTCGAAAACCTTAGCTTCCAGGATATTGGTAATATTGAACGAAATATTGCTGCTTCTTCTCGACAACGAGGGAGTACCAAAAATGCCGCCCTGGAATATGGAATACTCCGTGAAATTTCCCAGGGTATCCGATTGAACGTTCCTGTAAAGGTCGCTGCTGAGACCCTTGAAAGCCGGGATATAGCTGAAGCTTACGGATGGTTTGATAACATGTCTTATTGCCTGTACCCTCGATTCGGGTTTGAAATTAAAGGTTCCGAATATCTGGGGATTAAAGCCGGCGCTTATCGAAGGATTGAATGAATGGCCATAGAATGTTCCTCTTATTGTATCAGTGACCACCCTTGGAATCACTTCGTTTCTTGAAGGGTTGAAATAATCCGGATCCCATCTCTTTTCAAACTTCTGTGTATAGAGTACCCCGCTGTAAGTTACCTGGGGGGATACGGAGAAGTTCCTGAACGGTCTGAACTGAATGCTTATGGGCGCCTCATGCCTGAAGCCGTTTCTCATGTTGCTCCAGACTTTGTTGGTAAAAAGAAGGCTGTCATAAGTATTTATCTGATTGTCGAGCGAGGCGGAGTACTGGAACTGAAGTTCCTGGTACCATTTCCCTGATCCCGCTGCTCCTTTCCGCTTCAGAGGGTAGATCCTGGCCATGTTGAAACTGACTTTCGGCAGGTTGAGAGCTACGGTCTTGTTGCGTACGTTCTGGCTGTGGTTCATGCTGGCTGACAAATTGAAAGGAGTGCCAGTCCAGGTTTTCGAATAACTGACGCTCGATTGCCTCTGCGTGGTGACATGTTCCATCACGTCGTAGCTGTTATTCTTGTCGAAACCGCTTGAACTCATGCTCACATTTGCCGAAAACCTCGATCCTGGTCTTGCCTTTGCATCCTGGCTGTAGGTCCATCCCAGCTTGTAGTTCGAAGTCTTGCTGTAATCACTAAGACCTTTATGTCCGTAAATGTTATTGGCATAGCTGAAGCTGAACTGCCCGTTGTACTTGTATTTTTTGGAATAATTTGATGACGCTGAAAGCATCCAGGTTCCGTTTGTATAAATACTGCCCCGCAGAGCAAGGTCAAAATAGTCGTTTATGGCAAAGTAATAGCCTCCGTCGGTTAAGTTATAGCCCCTCTCCTGTTCCTGTCCGATACGCGGGATCAGTATTCCGGAAGCTGCCCTTTTTGTCTGAATGGGAAAAAAACCGAAGGGAAGGGCGACAGGAAGCGGAATACCTTCCAGGACAAGATAACCCGGACCGGAAATAATTTTTTCTCCCGGATAGATCTTAGCTTTTGGAAGACGAATGTAAAAGTGAGGATGTTCAGCGTCGCAGGTTGAATATGTGCTCTGAGCAATATTGGAAGTACCGTCGTCGAGCATCTTGGTAACCTGGCTCCGGAGAAGGCCTTCTTCCTGTTTTGTAACTATTCTGTAAGCGATAGCTTTCCTTGTAAGAAAATTATAGAACAATGAGTCGGATTCGATCTCCTGTGATCCCTGTCTGAAGACAGGTTTGCCCCCAAGCTCTCCAAGTGAATCAATCCTGCCTGTTGCAAACACAGTGCTCGCAGCCATGTCGAAAACTATCGAATCGGCAGTGATCTGTATGTCATCATAATTAACTTCGGCCTTATCGGACATGAATACCCTCTTGTTCCTGAGATCATTTCGTTTGGTTCCTGCCGATTTATATGTCACCTTTTTGTCGATGGCATCGGGAGAGATTGATTTTATGTTACGTTTTAACGTGTCGACCTTTATGGTGTCGGCAGTTACAGAAAGCGTATCGGGCCGTGAAACGTCTTCCTGCGAAAGCAGCGACAGAGTACGGACCATCACAAGGAACACTATAAGCAGCCGTTTTTGTTTAAAAAAATACAACTTTAATACTATTTTTGTACAGTTTTTGTGACGTCCGGATGTCAGGCGCAAAACTAATTAAAAAAACATGAACTGAATATGGGTTCAGATTTTAATAACGTCAAAGAACGTACCAATAATATTCATTCTGCGCGATTGATGTATTTGATTTTGCTGGCGGTCGCAATCCCTTTTCTGCAATCCGGAACCTTTGCTTCGGAGAAAAAATGGGTAGTTGTCATTGACGCAGGTCACGGGGGAAAAGATCCCGGAGCTCTGGGAGCCATCAGCAAGGAAAAGAACATAAACCTGGCGATAGCGTTGAAGGCAGGAAGCTATATAGAACAGAATCTGCAGAATGTTGAGGTTCTATATACCAGGAAGACCGACGTTTTTGTCGGATTATACGAAAGAGCGGAGTTTGCCAACAAGAACAAGGCCGACCTCTTCATATCGATACACGCCAATGCCATATCCAAAAAGACGATCAAAGGAACTGAGACATGGATAATGGGGCTCGCCAAGGACGACCAGAACCTCGAAGTAGCCATGAAGGAGAACGAGGTTATCCTGCTTGAGGATGATTTTACGACAAAATATGAAAACTTCGATCCGAAATCTCCCGAATCCTATATAATGTTCACTGTAATGCAGAATACATACAGGGAGCAAAGTCTTTATCTTGCTTCCAACATCCAGAACCAGTTCAGGAACAGGGCCGGGAGGGTTGATCTGGGAGTCAAGCAGGCCGGGTTTCTTGTTTTATACATGACCTCAATGCCGAGTGTGCTGATAGAAACAGGATTTCTTACCAATCCCGAGGAGGAGAAATACCTTGGAACAAAGGAAGGTCAGGATTATCTGGCCTCGGCAATTTACAGGGCAACAAGGGATTATATAAACGAGATCGACAAAAAATCGAATATTTCAAGGTCCTCCGATGATGATACAGTGTCTTCTCAGGCCGCTGTTGTTAAGGAAACAGCATCACCTGCCGGCCAGGTTAGATTTATGGTTCAGATAGCCACTTCCGCTTCCCGGAAAGCCCTTGTACCGGCTAATTTTAACGGACTGGCAGATGTTATTGAAATTGAATCTGAGAATCAGTATAAGTATGCGACAGGGAGCTTTGAAGAATATTCCATGGCTTCGGAACACCGGAAGCGGATAGGGTCTTATTACCCTGACGCCTTTATCATAGCTGTAAAAAACAATAAAATACTACCTTTACAGGAAGCTCTTAATTCAAATTAAATCAATACCGTCTACATGAAAAAGCTCTCGAATGAAGCCAGGATAGGAATTACTACAATTATTACCATTCTGGTTTTCATATGGGTATTCAGTTTTCTCAAAGGAAAGAACATCTTCAACAGTACTTCCAGTTACCATGTTATTTACGAACAGGTAGGCGGGCTTGCCGAATCGAGCCCTGTCGAAGTTAACGGGTACAAGGTCGGAGTTGTACAGTCGGTCAAATTTCTTGATCCCGTCAGCGGCAGGCTGCTGGTCACCCTCTCGGTCGACAAAAGCTTCAAACTTCCGGTCAATACTGTGGCTGAAATCACTACAGCCAGTCTGATAGCAGGGATGAAGATCCAGTTCGTATACGGGAACGGCCCCGGCACATATTCAAGCGGCGACACCATACCCGGGCGCCTGGCGGTTTCACTGCTCACCAGGCTCGAGGACGAACTTCTACCGCTGAAAGACAGGATATCTGATCTGATAATGACTCTCGATACGGTAATCGGATCGGTCAATGATATTATTGACCCCAAATTCAGGGCCGACCTGAGATCGGGAGTATCGAGCCTCAGCAGTACGGCCCGGAGCATCGATGAGTCGGAACTTAAGGCCACTCTGATGAATATCAATTCATTCTCAGCCATGCTTGCCGGCAACTCCGAAAAATTCACATCTACATTCAACAGTCTGGGAAGCATAGCCGATACCCTGGCAGCTGCCGACCTGTACGGATCAATAAACAATCTCAGGTCGAGTCTTGAGAGGGCTTCCTCCCTTCTCGGGAACCTGAGCGAGGGAGAAGGGACAGCAGGAAAGCTTATCACCAACGATTCGCTTTATACAAACCTCTCAAACAGTCTGGGTAGTCTGGATCTGCTTTTACAGGATATGAGGACAAATCCAAAAAGGTATGTCCACTTTTCACTGTTCGGCAAAAAAAATATCCCTCAACAATAGCTTTTTTATAAAATTCAGATTATCTTGAACTTAAAATTGAGCAGGAAAACAATGGCAAAATAATCCCTGTTTTTGTCGTTTTTTGTTAAATTTTGAGCAATATTTATAAGAGTTTGTCTTTCATTGACAATCGGTGAATTGTGCCTATAAGTTTTTGATATACAATGAAATACAGCGACAAGAATTATTTTGTCCTTTAAGTTGTTGATCGTTAAAACCATATACTGTTTTTGAATTTACCAAGCAAAAAAAATTTTTTTTTTAACTTTTTTTTTTACAAATATTGCTGTCGGAATCAGCATAACGGATAACCTACGACAAACACAAGATATTTTCATGAACAAATCACATGCCGATGTATGGAATAATTGCCTGCAGATAATAAAGGACATTATTCCTTCCGTCAGTTTTAAGACCTGGTTTGAGCCTATTATTCCTCTGAAACTTGAGAACAACGTTCTTACCATTCAGGTGCCCAGTCCGTTTTTCTATGAGTACCTTGAAGAGCAATATATAGATATCCTCAGGAAGACACTCAGGCGCGAGATCGGTGCTGATGCCAAGCTTGAATACAATGTTGTGCTGGAAAATTCGAACTATTCCGACGGCAAGCCCTATACTGTAAGGTATCCCTCGCGGAACAAGGCGGATCTTCACAACAAGCCGGTTCAGGTTCCTTTCAATGTCACCCAGCCTTCGATAAAAAATCCCTTTGTAATTCCCGGGATCAAGAAGGTTCACTTTGATCCGAAGCTCAATCCCGATTACAATTTCAGTAATTATGTAGAGGGTGAATGCAACAGGCTTGCACGTTCGGCAGGCATAGCTGTCGGAAACAATCCGGGAGGCACGGCTTTCAACCCGCTTATGATCTATGGTGATTCCGGGCTTGGCAAGACCCATCTGGCCCAGGCTATAGGCATACTTGTTAAGGAAAAGCATCCCGAAAAGGTTGTATTGTATGTCAACGCAAACAAATTTCAGACTCAGTTCGTGGAATCGGTCAGGAACAACAACAAAAATGATTTTCTTCATTTTTACCAGATGATCGATGTTCTGATTCTCGATGATGTCCATGAGTTTGCGGGCAAAGAAAAGACACAGGACACCTTCTTCCATATTTTTAATCACATTCACCAGTCGGGCAAGCAGCTTATACTTACCTGCGACAGACCGCCTGTTGAGCTTCAGGGCATGGAGCAGAGGCTGCTGTCGAGGTTCAAGTGGGGCTTGCAGGCCGACCTTCAGAGGCCCGACTACGAGACAAGGCTTGCCATACTCAAGAAGAAGGCATACAATGACGGTATTGAATTGCCCGAGGAGATACTTGAATATCTCGCAGCCAACATATCAAACAACATAAGGGAACTAGAGGCCGTACTGATCTCACTGTATGCCCAGTCGACACTTAACAGAAAAGAGATAACCCTCGACCTGGCAAGGCAGATGGTTGAGAAACTGGTAAGCACATCGCGCCGTGAAATAACTATAGAATACATTCAGAAGATAGTTTGCGACTACTACAAGATCCCGATAGAACTCATCCAGGGGAAGACCAGAAAGAGGGAGATCGTTCAGGCAAGGCAGGTTTCAATGTATTTCTCAAAGAACCTTACCAAGGCATCTCTGGCCAGCATCGGCTCTCACATCGGAGGAAAAGATCATGCCACTGTTCTTCACGCTTGCAAGACTGTAAACAACCTTATTGACACTGACAAGCATTTCAGGAACCAGATCAACGAGATTGAGAAGAAACTGAAGGTTTAGAACCGGCTGCTTTCGATATCCTTAACACATCTGAATCCGAGTGTGGCGTTTCGGTCGAATCCCTGGGATACCATTAGCATAATCTGTGTCATATCGAGAGGCTGTGGTCCTCCCTTGACATACCACTGGCTCGATTCGGGATCATAGAAGCTGCCACCCCTTATCACCATGAAGTAGTAAGAACCGTTAAAATACATGTCGTTGGTCATCTGCCATACATTGCCGACCATGTCGACGACTTTGTAGGGGCTGGCCCCCTTGCTGAAAGCATCCACAGGAGTTGGTTTTCCGAAAGAATTATTGCAGAGTGTTCCATGGAACTCATTTCCCCATGGCCATTTTCTTCCGTCGGTACCCTGGGCAGCCAGTTGCCATTCCGCTTCCGTAGGAAGCCTTTTACCTGCCCATCTGGCATAGGCCTTCATGTCCTCGAGACTCAGGTACACAACAGGGTAGTTCTCCTGTCCCTGGGGATAGATACCGTACTGCCAGTGCCGCAGATATCTTGAAGTATCGGCAGGTCTGTATCCCGTGCTTTGAATAAACTCATAGTACCTGGCATTTGTAACAGGGTACTTGTCGATCAGAAAGCTGTCAATGCGTACAGTTATGCCCTCAGTTGCGGGATATGGAATGAAATCGTCAGCTGAGTTTACTTTATATGAAAACTCCTTTCCCGGTACAAGGACCATGTCGGGTGCGATCCCAGTAGCCCTTGCGGTCCGTTCCACGGCGCTTACAGGCCAGGGCTTTCCTCCTTTAAAATAATGTATGTTTTCATCCAGAAGATTCCTGCCATCAAGAAGCTGTACCACTATCTTTCCCTGGTAGTAACCAAATTGTTCCTTAATGCTGACAATCGTGTCGCTCCTAAGCCGGAATTCCTTATAGACTGTTCTGTTTGAAGGATTTCCCTTCCAGACAAGCACCCTGTTGTCGCCTGCCGACCTCAGGAGAATCGAGTCGCCTTTGAGTTTTGATCCAAGCAAAAGCGGAAACTCAGCTATGCAATCAACAGATCCCTCCCTGCGCGTTCCGGATGCAGAAGCCGGCCATCCTTCTGCAGTTGCTGTCAGGTAGGTCAATCCTCCTTCGGTTACCGGAGTAATGTTCTCATGATTCCGGAGCGAAACATAATGTCTTGCTATATTGCCATCTATCCTGAACAGTTTCCCATCAAAACCTTCAGGTCTCATATTCAGCACTGTATAAAGAGTTTTCTGACCTGTCTTCCACCTGTTCACATAGATCCTGTCGGCCAGTGTTCCTATAAGGGGAGTCCAGTCTTGATCCAGGAAAGCATCGTTGTTCTGCCGAAGCATGAAAGTCGTTTCAGAAAGGAAATCAAGGTCTTTCTGATAATTTTCATCCCTTCCTCCGGGGCGGAACAGGTTGAGTTCGGTCCCATAGCCATTAAAAAAGGCAATTGCGATTTCGCGATGAAGGATGTCTTCTCCGACGTCACAAACCCTGAAAATGGAAAAATCGGGTTTTAAAAGTTTGTTAAGGTTAAGTTCAGGGCTGAGGAATATTGCATTATGTACTCTTCCCGACAGTATGCCTGTCATATCGGCTGGAACTGCCATTCCCTCGGAATACATAACCACACCTTTTCGAACGCTGTCGGCGGCCGATTGAAGCTGACGGCTGGAGTTTCCCCTTGTGTCGAGCACCACTCCGTCGGCATCTGTTTCTGCAATCAGTCCGGCCATCCCCTTCATCTGGTCTTCAGGCCGGGTGCTGTTATCCCAGGGATTGAAGGCTATAAAAAGCCTGGTATTGTTCTGGTGGGCCAGTCCGCCAAAAATGCGAAGTTGTCTGATCCCCCCCGGAAGATCCCTGTAAAGATCCCACTGATTTCGCTGATCCAGTCCGAGGCGGGGCCATGTTGGCCATATTCCGTACACATCTATATGGCCAAACTGATCTATTCCTTTTCTGAGAAGATCTGCAAAGGTGTATTTACCAGCCGTCCTGTCAAAAAAATCCCTGTCCCAGGCCATCTGCAGGACAATCAGGTAACTTTCCCTGATCCAGGCCAGGTCGGGCCGTTGATACAATGTGTTGTCAAAATCAGTTAAATCATACAGGTATCTGTCCCTGAACATTAGTTTCAGACCGTTCTGCCAGTCACCTCTGAAGATATCGGCGTAGAGGCTGTAGCTGACTTTTGCCTTCGGAGGAAGAAGCGTTCTGTATCTTCTCTTTATGCCCCCCGTCGTCTCATTTCGTCTTGCAAGGGCACACACTGAAATTCCGTTCTGAGCCTCGAAGGAGGAATAGCCCAGTTCCCAGGCGTTGTCAGGCAGGATCACTCTTACCGGACTGAATCCCGGCCGCGAAAGCCATGCTCTTGCCAGATTGTCGCGGCCCATCCCGGTAATAAATACAGTCGAGCTGTCGAAGCCGAAAGGAACGACATTGCTTATGGAAACAGTGTCTCCTGAGATATTTTCAAACACGGCCTCACAGCGCCATCCGCGAGGGCCGGAAACAGGTTTGTTTACCCTCAGGCTGACTGTATTTCCGAACTGCATATAATACCCGTCATCTTCAGTTGAGACCTGGGCCTGAGCTGCAGATTGTATTTTTTCATCAAGCAGGAAACTTAAAACAGGTTTTTCCCGTTTAATAAGTAATCCGGTATTGTCTGAAAGGGTCAGACTGTCGGTATTGAGTCCGTAAAGTGTTGAAAAACGGACGCCTGACAACGACTGGGATGATACTGTGAATGGAATCAGGAAAAGTAAAACCGGAATTGACCGGAACAGTATTTTGAAGTTAAACATAATCAGCATCAATAAATCTTTCTAAACTGATGCAAGTTAAAACATAAGCAAGATTTCTGCTACAGTTTTAGAAAGTATTAAGGAAAAAATTCGAAACATGGCGATCCTAAAGAAAATACTACGATTTTTCTTTTTACTGCTTTTTTCGGTAAGCTTACTCGGGTCTTGTGCTTCTTCTCAAAAGAATCCTTATTATGAGAAGAGGATAAAGGCATCGAACGCCAACACCAAACAGCTTGGACGGAACCGTTACTATTTTTCCAAAGACTATCAGAAGAAGCTGGCAAAGAGCTATAAAAGGAAGGCCAGGTACTAGTTCACTCGTCGCATACAAAGCTGAGTCCGTCGTAAGCAAGCATAATACCGGGCGGCAGGGTTTCCGAGACTTCACGGTGGAGCCCCATCTGGTGACTGATATGAGTAATATAGGCCTTACGCGGAGAAATTTCCCTTATAAAATCTATAGCTTCCCGGAGGCAAAAGTGGGAAATATGCTTTTCCTTCCTCAATGCATTGATAACTAAATATTTCACTCCGAAAAGTTTTTCTTTTGTCTCTTCGGGAACATAGTTTGCATCAGTTATATAGGCAAAATCGCCTGTTCTGAATCCGTATACGGGAAGCCGGTAGTGATATACCCTCAGCGGAGTGAGAACAACGCCGTCGACAGTAAAATTATCTTCATTAATTGTATTCAGCCTCATTTTAGGTATCCCGGGATACTGGTACTCGGCGAATACGTATGAATAGTCCTTTCTGACTGCCTTCTGCACCCTTTCCTCAGCGAAGATATCGATGGCATCATTGCTTAGGTAGTTGAAAGCCCTGACATCATCCATTCCGGCAATATGGTCCTTGTGTTCATGGGTAAGCAGGATGGCATCTAGCTTCTTTACCTTTTCCCTGAGCATCTGCTGCCTGAAATCCGGCCCGGCGTCAACAACGAGGACAGTATTATCCTTTTCGATCAGGATCGAAGTACGGAGTCTTCTGTCGTTTTCGTCTCCGGAACGGCATATCTCACAGTCGCATGCTATGACCGGCACACCCTGAGAGGTACCGGTTCCCAGAAAGGTGATTTTCACTTTAAGTAATTTCCCGGCAAACCTAAATCAAAATTCAATAAATGACAACAACACTTAAGATTTTTCTTTTCAAAAAGCCTGAGCTCTCTTAATAGTATTATTTTTACAGCCATCTCAACATCATGGCAGCCGGAAGAATATACCTCATTCCCGTCACATTGGGTGATCAGAATTTTGCTGATGTTATACCTCAGGGGGTTCTCAGCATAACGAAGTCGCTTCGGCTTTTTACTGTGGAGAATGTAAGGAGTGCCAGAAGATATCTCAGGCTTATCGACAGTGACTTTCCGATTGACGAGACCGAATTTATGGAATTAAGTGAGCACAACGGCGTGTCAGATATCTCAGCATATCTCGAACCTGTCATCGGAGGCCGGGACATGGGATTGATGAGTGAAGCAGGTCTGCCCGGGATAGCTGATCCGGGAGCCATGCTTGTTTCGGCAGCTCACAGAAAAAAGATAAGGGTAGTTCCTCTGGCTGGTCCTTCTTCGATACTGCTGGCTTTGATATCATCAGGGCTCAACGGGCAATGCTTCACTTTTCATGGCTACCTGCCGGTAAAGCCTGCCGACAGGGCTGCAGCCCTGAGGGAACTGGAAAGGAAATCGAAGGAAGGGTATGCTCAGATATTCATGGAAACGCCTTACCGTAATCAGAGGATGCTCGACTCCATATTGTCGGTATGCAGCAACGACACTCTGCTGTGCATAGCGTCGGATATAACACTATCCGGTGAAAGTATCTGCACGAAACCTGTTTCCGAATGGAGAAAAAACATCCCCTCCCTGAATGACAGACTTACAGTGTTTATTATCCAGTGAAATTTCGTCTTATTCGATATGCTTGTCCAGCTTCACCAGGTTGATCTGGAAAATAAACGGGGTATAGGGTGAAATATAGTAATTACCCTGTTCGCCGTAAGCAAGCTTCGACGGAACCACAATTAGAGATGTTCCTCCCTCTTTCATATAGGTCAGAGCCTCGTCAAAACCAGGAATAAGTTTTCCCTCGTTCACAGGTTTGATAAGTGTATCGCTGGTATCGAAGTTAGACTCTACCAAAGACCTGTTAAGAAGGTGCATTGCATAATAGATATATGCTGTGTCGTGAGTTTCAGCCTGCGGACCGGTTCCCGGTACATAGTCGAGATAGTACAAGCCACTCGTTTTCAACTCAAAATGGAGGGTGTCGTTATCAGAAAGGAAATCCTGAATCTGGAGTTTTTCATTCAGTTGCCTGTCTTCGATGTCGCTCGACAGATCGCATGACGGCAGAAAAAACAAGGAAAGAAGTACAGCCGGCAGAAGAGGCTTTTGAAAAAAATGAGGTATCTTCATAGTAATTGGATTAAAACAAATCAACACAGCAAAAATCATTCCATTAAGTCAGCAGGGGGTACAGTTATCCGATAGACGACTATGGTCCGCGGAGGGATTTTCTTTCCGTCCCCAACCAGTCCGTGAGCCAGGTAAGGAGGCAGAATAAAGATGCCTTCACCTCCTGGTTTAAGCATCCTGAGCCCTTCATTAAGTCCGGGTTCGATATCCGATTTTCCGATAGTGATCTCCATCGGGCCCGATTCATCAGAGGAGTAGCACAGAGTGCCGTCAATTAGTTCACACCTGTATTCAATACTTATCCTGTCGTTTTCAGTTATCAGCTCACCTTCTCCCCTCTTTTCAACAGCATACCATAATCCTGTCGGGGATTCCTTCATCGACAGTCCTTTTCTTTCAATATAGTTCTCAATTATCTCCCTGTCCTTCTGAACCAGGAAGCGATTCATCTCAGCCATTTCATCTTTACCAGGCTTTTTCAGAGTCTCTCCGGGACCATTGTTGTTCACACAGGCAACGGGTATCATCAGAACAATGACTGCAGATATGATCAAAGTCCGGGTCATATTCACTTTCAGGTTCATTCGGCTTTTTTCAGCATTTCCTCATTTTCCTTCAGAACTTTAAGAAAATAGCTGATAGTGTTATCAAGGGTGTCGTAGCGTTCGCCTCCAGAGGCATTAAGATGACCTCCACCGTCAAAATATCTTGATGCAAAATCATTTACAGGGAAATTGCCCTTCGATCTGAATGAAAGTTTAACAAAATTATCCTTCTCAACGAAAAACACCGAAAACACGATTCCCTTTATTGACAGGGGGAGGTTGACAAATCCTTCGGTATCACCCTTGACATGGTTAAAATCTGCAAGATCCTTTTTTGTAAGGCAGATGTAAGCGGTTCTGTATTCTTCAAGCACCGTCATCCTCTGGTTCAGGGCAAGGCCCATTAGTCTCATTCTGTCGGCCGAGAAATTATTATAAACAGTGTTCAGCACCCTGTTCCTGTCGATTCCGGTGTCGAGCAGGTCAGCCACAACCCTCATTGTATTTCCTGTGTATGCTCCATGCTCAAAATTACCGGTATCTGTAATAATACCTACATACACGCTTTCGGAATAGGGCAGGTCGCGCCACGGACTTCCATTCAGGCAGGTAACAATTTCATGAACAAGTTCTGAGGTTGAGCACCTGGATGGGTCGGAAATAATAAGGTCAGCAAAATCATGTGGTTCCAGGTGGTGGTCTATGATAACCCTGGGAGCCTGTGATGAGGTAACGAACGATTCAGCCTCACCGAGCCGGTTGGGCTGGTTGAAATCGAGCATCACTATCAGGCCGGCATTCTCAATAAGTTTAATGCATTTCTTCCGCTTCCGGATGAAAACGCTTATGTTTTCCGAACCATCCATCCATTTCAGGAACTCCTGAAGGTTATTGGGGCACATCATCTCGACTTTCTTCCCCAGGGAATTGAGATACCTGTAAAGAGCAAGCTGAGAACCAATTGCATCGCCGTCAGGATTGATATGGCTAATCAGCAAGATATTGTCGGACGATCTGACAAGTTCCGAGAATTCTTTTGTATATTTGGCAAGTTCTGTCACTTTTTACTTCTGCTGGATGAAGGGCTTAAAGATAGGAAATAATCTTTCAGGCATAATTTCAAAAAAGTTTATCATTTAGACTGAAATGAATAGCAAATATACGTTTTCAATTATAAAACCGAATGCGGTCAGGACCGGGAAAACGGGTCCGATCCTTTCAATGATCAACGAAGGAGGTTTCGAGATTGCAGCCATAAAGATGGTTCAGATGACCATTCAGCAGGCTGAGGCTTTTTACGAAGTTCACAGGGGTAAGCCATTTTATGAAGGTCTTGTGGAGTTCATTATTTCGGGACCCGTTGTCGTGCTGATCCTGAAGCACGACAATGCCGTTGATGAATTCCGGAAGCTTATCGGACCGACTGATCCCGAAAAGGCAGAACAGGGAACAATACGGCGGAACTTCGGTGTCTCTGTGAAGATGAATGCCATTCACGGCTCCGACAATGATGAGAATGCCGTAAGGGAGTCAAACTTTTTCTTTTCTGACATTGAAAGATTCTGTTAATCGTATGAACAGGGAAACATCATCAGATCCTGCCGGAATCAGGCAGCTGGAGAAGTATTCATCAGCCTTTACCCTGTCGGACATGGAAATTTTCATTTTCCCCGACCTTCTCTATCCTCTCGTTCTTGCCAACATCATGTCGCCCATTGTCTGGAAATGGCGGGATGATCCCTGGTTTGAGGATATAGAGAAGAAAGGATTCACATACAAGGTAAACAGGATAAAGCAGTTCATTATCCAGAATTATGTTTTCAATCTGGATCTTTCAACCTGGGGCCTTACAACCAAGACCAGGGAGCTTGAGCGTTTCCGTGATTTTTTCGATATGTCGGTTCTCCGGCAGTCGAATGCCCTTTTCGGCTATGAGGGAGACAAGTATTATTTTGACATAGACATCAGGAAGCACTTCGGGCTTGACAAGTTCACCACCGATGTGATTCCGTACTGGAAAACAGAAACAGTGGAAGCCATGACGGCTTTCAGACACAGGGAAAACTACACGACCGGCGCGGGAGAATGCGTCTCATTGTCAGCGCTGTATGCAGCTGCAATGTTTATAGTCGGAAGGATACCTCTGGAGAAAATATTTCTGATTGCCACTCCTCTCCATTCCCAGAACTTCATAACTGAAAAGGAAGGTCTGATAACCAACAACAGGAGGATAGTGACCAAAAACATGTGGTTCAACGGAACTTCGCTTTCAGAAAAGGCAAGAAGGGCTCTTGAAAATGAGAAAGTTACCATTGTCTCGCATATCTCCGGTTTCATACACACTGTCTACAATGAAGCTACAATAAATCCGGAAGATTACAGGATGTTTTCCGAAAAGCTGAAGGGTTTTCTGCGTACGGACATAAGCGATCTTATTTTTATCAACTTCCTGAGGTTCAAGCAGAAATACAAAAAACTCTTTCAGTACATGTGTGAGTGCTCCGGCAAGAAGAGGTACATTTCGCTTGAAAAAATGTTCGAATACGAACACACCAGTAAATATAACCTGTCGAAAGAAACCAGGGCAAGTCTGGTCAGTGAAATTGAAGGAGACGAGTTCCACCTGAGCCCGCTTCAGGGTAAGATAATGCTGAACGACATTGAGGATATTTTCTGCGATGGCAGCGGTTGCAGCATTGAAGAATTCCGGGCCGAATTTGTCAAATATGCCTGTGGAATGAGCGACGCCCTGCTGGATGAAATGTTCGGTGATCTTCAACAATTCACCATTACTGAGCCCAGGCTGCCTGATGCTGAAAAGTTTTACATTAAAGGTGCTTTTCCGGCAATAAACCCGGAAAATACCCGTGAAGAGATAATCAGGTCGGTGATGGAGTTAACGGAAAAATCTGAACTGGCTCTTCTGACAATGTATGTTTACAGGCAGATGGATATGATCGACTGGATCCCGTACATCAAGGCCTCAATGGAAAGGAATCCGGTTTGTTTCAGTGAAATGGAAGATATGCTTGTGGACGAAGTGTACTCTATTCTGAAAGATCTTCCCGGAGAGTCGATCTATGACGGAAACAGGCTTGCTCTTCCCGATGAGGTCTGGAATTTCAAGCGTGGCGACGGTCTTGAAAAAGCCATACTTCTGGCCGACTTTATAGCTCTGAAATACCCCGGGGCAAATCTTCAGATCGAGGTATCGGATTTAAGGGCTGTCTTAAGGTACAGAACAGAAGAATATCCTTTTCCTTCAACCAGGGATTTCAGAAAGCTGATAACTATATCCGGAAGGGATTACAACATAAAGGATCTATCTTAGGACGATCTCTCTGATGATCTCTTTTCCGGCTTTCTCATTCAGCTTTTCCCTCAGGGCTTCCCGCAGCATCATAAGCTCATTTCTGGCCACAGAGGAATTCAGGCGGATATAAAGTATGTGATCCCTGATGTAAACTTTTGAAGTTCTGGAGGCTATAGCTTTCCCTACGAGTTCTTCCCAGGAATTAATAAGATTCACTTCAAGGAGCTTGCCTTCAAGGTTCATTTCCCTGATGTAATCGCGCATCGCTTCGCCGAGTGATATCGTTCTGCTTCTTCTCATGATGTGTGTGCTCCATTCCCGGTCACTCCTCCAATGCCTTCATCATTGATCCTGAAAAGCCTGTAATCTGTTTCGATACTTTGCAGAATATTATGAAGTCTCTCCTGGTGAGTATCTGTAATGAATATCTGACCAAAGCGGTGATTTCCCACAAGCCTTATTATCTGGGCTACCCTGCCGGCATCGAATTTGTCGAAGACATCATCGAGGAGCAGGATAGGCGGAAATCCTGCCTTTCTCTTTATGTAATCGAACTTGGCGAGTTTGAGTGCTACCAGAAATGATTTCTGCTGGCCCTGCGATCCAAGTGATTTCACAGGATAACCGTCCATTTCAAAGACCAGGTCGTCCTTGTGAATCCCAACTGTTGTGTACTCGAGCGCCCTGTCCTTCACTACTGAAGCTGAAAGCATGTCCTGAAAATTTCCTTCGTTCAGGTGCGACCTGTATTTAAGGTTTACGTGCTCCCGGCTGTTCGATACCAGTGTATAATACTCGTAGAAAACCGGTATAATCTCATTGATAAGAAGACTGCGTTCGGCATGGACCAGGCTGCCGTACTTTACAAGCTGAGCGTCCCAGATTGAAAGCATTTCCGGATCAAACTGTCCTGAAAAGGCAAAATCCCTCAGCAGTTTATTCCGCTGCTGCAGCGCTTTGTTATAATTCAGTACCGCTTCGAGGTATTCAGCATTATACTGGCTTATTATCTTGTTCATGAATTTACGCCGTTCCTCGCTTCCTTCAAGGATCAATGAGCTGTCGGCCGGCGATATCATAACCACAGGATACCTTCCTACATGGTCTGAAAGCCGCGCATATTCCTTGTTGTTCCTTTTCAGCGTTTTCTGCTTCTGCCTGTGAAAGGAGCAGAAAATATTATCCTCTTCCCCGTTCTTTTCAAAAATTCCCTGGATAATAAAGAACTCATCTTCATGCCTTATGCTGGCGCTGTCGATATTGTTGAAAAAGCTTTTGGTTAGCGACAGATAATGAATAGCGTCGAGAATATTGGTTTTCCCGACACCGTTGTTTCCCACTATGCAGTTTATCCTCGGGGAGAATCCTATGTCGGCCTGGCCGTAGTTTTTGAAGTTGGTAAGGAGGAGTTTCTTAAGGTACATTTCAATGCACGGTGTTCAGGTTAGCTAAGAGATACAAATTTACAAAAAAGAACCTAAGTTCGAAATTTATTGTTAAATAATTGATATCCTATCTCTTATATCAAAAAAGCCCATAGTTTATTTTTTTGTCCATTTATTTCAAAATTACTTTAAAAGCACTACTTTTGCGGAGTTATTTTTTTAAGTGATTTAAGCATAAACTGTTATGGCAAAAAGTAAGAAAGATGAGAATCCTCAGGGGATAAAGAACGTAGAAGAAACTCTTACCAAAACAGAACAATTTCTGGAAGAGAATTACAAACCCCTTCTGATAGTACTTGGTATTCTGGTTGTTATTGTGGGGATTTTCTGGCTGGGTAGAATGTACGTTATTAAAAAGAATGACGAAGCTCAGGCCCAGATGTATCAGGCGCAGCGTTATCTGGAACTCGATTCCATAAATCTTGCCCTTAACGGTGACGGCAACTATCTTGGTTTTGTTGATATTGCAAAGGAATACAAGTTTACCCGTGCAGGGAATCTGGCACGTTACAGCGCCGGAATCTGCAACCTGCACCTCGGGAACTTTGAAGAAGCTATTGACTACCTTGACAAATACTCAAAGAAGGACAAGGTTCTGGGATCGGTTGCAATCGGGGCTACAGGCGATGCTTATGTTGAACTCGGTGAAATCGAGAAAGGAATATCAAAATATGTTGAGGCGGCAGAATTTGCCGGCAATGACTTTAATACGCCTCTTTATCTGATGAAAGCCGGAGAGCTTTATGAATCTACCGGCAAGTATGACGAAGCGCTAAAGATATACGAGAGGATCAAGGAATCATATCCTTCAAGCACTGAGGGTTCTTCCATCGACAAATACATTGCAAGGATTAAAGTACTTTCAGGGAAATGAGCACGACTGATCTGTCGAAATACGACCAGGGATCGGTTCCCGATGCCGGGAAAATGAGATTCGGGATTGTTGTTGCAGAGTTTAACAGCGACATTACCTCCTCTCTTCTCTCAGGTACTCTGACGACTCTTAAGAAACATGGCGCCAGCGACAAAAACATAGTTGTGAAGCATGTTCCCGGGAGTTTTGAACTGACACTGGGAGCGCAGTTCCTGGCTGAATATGACGATCTTGACGCAGTGATCTGCCTTGGCTGTGTGATCCAGGGTGAAACGCCGCATTTCACCTATATATGCCAGGGTGTCACCTATGGAATAACAAAGCTGAATCTCGAATACAATATCCCTTTCATTTTCGGGGTACTTACCACTCTCACCCACGAGCAGGCCCTTGAAAGGGCAGGCGGAAAGCTCGGCAACAAGGGTGATGAAGCTGCGGTGACAGCAATCCGGATGGCAGCCCTTCAAAGGGAAATGGAATAACAGCAAATTTCTTTATCTCCTGCATAATCCCCTGTAGGGACAGTAATTGCATCTGGAAACGGTTTTTGTCATCCGGAAAGGTTCTTTCCGACTGAATATTGAAGCAATCACAACCCTGATTCCTGAAATAAAAGATTCCCTGACATCACGGTAATCTTCCAGCAAGCTTTCATTTTTCCTGTCTGCGCCCAATTTAAGTATATCCCCGGTATCAGGCTGGCTCATCGCCTTGATCCTGTAGATGGTTGGTCGAACAGCCTCATCAGGATTATTCATAAGCCAGGCTTCGCAATAAAGCATGGTCTGGAGCCAGGCATCCAGTTCCTTCTTCCTGTCGTCAGCAAACAGGTCATCAGTCGAAGCAATCTTCATTGCAACCTCTCCCGTCTTGTAATCCACAATCCTCAGCCGGCCTGCTGTCCTGTCTATCCTGTCGATATTACCGCCTGTTCTGATACTTAACTCTTCACCGTCGCTTTCAACCTGCATCCTGAACCGGAATTCCTTTTCAGCCGCGACCAGGGTAAAAGGAGCAAGCAGGCGGTCGGCTGCAAGTATCCTCCTTAAGTAATTTATCAATATATCCTTGATTATTATATCATTGCCAGTCTCCGGTCGAAGAAGGTCCTTTCCATAAACCGTTTCCACGGAGTTGAGTATAAGACCGGTGAGCAAAGCCTGGTTCCGGCCGGTTGAATCAATGAAATCTGAGGTAACAACACTATCTTTTGTTCCTGTATAGATATTTTTCATTACCCCATGCAGTATCTGACCGAAAACCGCATGGTCGATTTCAGGGGAAACAAGGTCAGGTTCCTTCAGCCCGCAGACATACCTGTAGTAAAACCTCATTCTGCATCCGATCCAGGTGTTTATTGCAGTAGGCGACATCAGGGAAACTGCCTGATCGCCGGAATAAAACTTCAATAACTTCTCCCTGTGATCTGAGGTCTTTTCAACCGGTGAATTCTCAGGTGAGCTCGTTCTTATGTCGAAATTCAGGGTGATCGCTTCCGGGCTTATCATCCGTGCGTATTTCATCTGTGTCAGGAAACGGCTCATCTCACCTGTTCTCATTCCTGAGGAATCGGAGTTATAGACAAATGTAACATTCTCGGCCCTGTGAAGGAGTCTGAAGAAATGGTAAGCATAAAGCGATTCCTGGTGATTAATGACGGGAAGACCGAATGCAGCCCTTATGGTGTATGGGATAAATGATGATCCCGTACTTGCGGAGGGCAGGTTTCCTTCGTTCACCGAAAGCATTACGATATTTCTGAAATCAAGGACCCTGGTTTCAAGGAATCCCATTATCTGGATTCCCGACAGAGGTTCTCCTGTGAAGGGTACTGACTGGTTGCGAAGTATCTTGTCGAGGATTCGTATATAGGTCTCATTTTTAAAGGCAATATCTGTTGAAACGGCAATTTTCTGAACCCTTCTGAGAGTTTTCAGAGCCGTATGGATGAATTCGTTTCTCAGTTTCCGCTGCATGGTGCTGTCGGGGTTCTCATCCCCGTCGCTGCTTCCACCCGACGACACCAGAGTGAGAATGCAAGTCAGGTAATCAGATAACCCGGAGGGCGAGGCCGCTTTTCTGAAAACAGTTTTCAGCAGGCTGGTTTTGCAAAGGAAATCTGCAGCTATTCTGAACATATTTCCTGAAATAATGTCAGCTGCCGTTCGTTTCTCCTCCTCACCCGACACCCCGGCTATCAGCGGGTGTCTCAATACATCTATAACATCCTGGCGGCTGAAAAGAGTCCCGTCTCCTTCCCCTGAAGCGTTTCTCTGAAGGGAGAAAAGATGTTTAAGCAGGCTGTACACGGCTGTCATCTTCAGGGGGTAGCCCATTGTTATGTTAATATCTCCGGTGGTTCCCGGCAGACTGGTAAGCAACGGCACAATAAGGTTCTCATCAGCAAGTACTACTGCTGTGTGATGTGCATCTTCGGGCGAAAGGTCCGGAAGAGTTTTGATTAGTCCGGGAATGAGTTTCACCTGGACTATGTCCGAGGAAGTCGCTATGACCTTTCGTGTTGCAGCGGTTTCCGGAGCTGAAAGGAGGGTGTTGTAATTCCAGTCTTCAGGCATGTCGTTCCTGAACACCTTCAGGTTCCTGTTCATAAAGAGTCCTGCCGAATTGGTATTCCCGTCGCTGATGTATGAGTTGTCATAGTCCCAGTAAAAGCAGGCTTTACCCTGTTCCTGTAGAACCTTCATAAGTGTCAGCTCGCAGGTGTTAAGTGCGTTGAATCCTATAAAATGGACCTTTTCCCATTTCAGTTCCTGAATTTTCCCGCTTACAAAATCCTCTGCAACATCCCTCATTAACATTCCTTCATAGGCCAGTCCCCTGGACCGAAGCTTAACCCTGAAGCCTGAATAAAGCTCCTCCAGTATCGACCAGACGGCTTTAAAACCGTCTTTCTGAGGTGATTGTTTCTCAGGTTCGAAGTTACGCCAGAATTGCTTTATGATCGCGGCCTGGGCGGGGTCGATGTCGCCAAATCGTTCATCAATGTTTTTGAAGTCCTCTACATTCCGGAACACTGCCCGGGCATTTGCCATGTATTTGTCAACATCGTCAAAATCGTTAAGGAGCATGTCGCCCCAGAAGTAAAACTCATCAAATCCCTCTCCCCTGCTGTTCAGAACGAGATAGATCCTGTACAGTTCCAGAAGCAGGATTTCGGTATCTGCGACAGTAAGTTCTGAAAAAGATCCGAAAAACTCATTCGATGTCATTGTAACCGGCGCCCAGGCTGGTTTATCGAGAAGGGCCGAATAATATTTCAGGAAATAAAGGCCTGCTCTCCTGCTCGGAAAGACAAGGCAGTGACGGCCGATGTCACCTCCGGTGCTTTCAAAAAGATGCCTTGCTATACGTTCCAGAAAATATTCCATAGTTCTTGGTCTGATGGTCTGATGGTCTGATGGTCTTCACCCCCTCTCCCCTTCTCCTCTTCGTCTTCTCGTCTCCGCTATTAAACTATCCATATAGCCGGCCCTGCCACGTATCGAGTTCTTCGAGCCGTTTTTCAATAAGTCCGACAATAACGTCGGTACGTTTCTTTCCCCACACTTCTTTTGCCAGGAACCGCGGAGGGGCCTCGCCCGTGAACCTTTCTACCTGAATGGAAGGATTCAGGTGCTCGATGAACGTCACGATGAAATCGAGATAGTCATCCCATGAAAACACATGGAAATCGTCGGGGAACTCATTGAACTCTTTTTCCATTTCTGTTCCTCTTATTATCTGGAGCTGATGGAACTTAACCCTGTTCAGCGGCAGACCGGAGATGATGTCAGCCTGTCTGAGCATGTCATCCCGTGTTTCGCCGGGAAGGCCTAAAATAAAGTGCGCTCCGGTATCGAGTCCTCTCGACCGTGAGGCTTTGAGGGCATTCACTGCATCGGAGAAGCTGTGGCCCCTGTTTATCCTTTCAAGAGTTCTGTCGTAACAGGATTCGATTCCGAATTCAAGGAGAACAATGCATTTCTCCGACAACTCCTTAAGAAGATCGAGTATTTCGTCATTCACACAGTCGGGTCTGGTTCCGATAACGAGTCCCCTGATATCCTTATGGCTCAGGGCTTCCCGGTATAATTCCCTGAGCTTTTCCACCGGAGAGTAAGTGTTTGAATAGGCCTGGAAATAAGCCAGGTACGATTCAGCTCTCCTGTAGCGCCGTTTATGAAATCCGATTCCTTCATCGATCTGTTGAATAACAGATTTTTCAGGACTGCAATAGGAAGGGTTAAAAGCCCTGTTGTTGCAGAAGGTGCATCCACCGGTTCCCTTTGTACCGTCGCGGTTCGGACAGGTGAAACCAGCATCTATCGACACTTTCTGCATTCTGGAGCCATGGGCCGACCTGAAACTGTCGGTGAAGGCGTTGAACCTTCTCGCAGTACCCCAGGGATAAACACCAGGTATTCTGTTGCTTTCTTCCATTCAGGCAGTGATTATCCTGTTAACATCCACATACCAGATATAAGCTCCTGCAACATCATAACCCATTTCAGAAAGGAGCCTGCTGTAATTCCTGACCTGGCCGGAATGGCTGCTGTTCTCCTCACCAAACTTGAAGTCGACCAGATATGTCTTTCCATCCCTTACGATGACACGATCAGGCCTTCGGGTCCCTGAATCCGGCATCAGGATGGTCGCCTCATTCATAACGATATTTCCTTCCTGAAACCAGTCATTTACAAGAGGCTGACTGATAAGCGACTTTATCTTCACAACCAGGTCCGGAACTTCCTCCTCGCTGATCTCTTCAGAAAGAGCCATCCTCATTACGGCTTTCTCTGTATCGCTGATAGTTATGATGCGGCTGAAAAGGTCGTGCATCATTTTGCCGTAAGCTATTCTTTCCCCGGCGACTGATTTTCCGGCATCAAGGTAATCTTCCCAGCGAAGTCTCAGCTTGAGCGAAGCGGCATAATCGGTTACAGGATAAGAATCAACGGTTATGCCTTTCTCCGGTGGCTTTTCTCTCCTTACTTCCGGAAGAAATCCGTATTCCAGGATTTGAGTTCCGGGATCATAGTGATTATTAAGAAATGCCTGTGATCCGTCGGGATGATTTCCGGTAAATGTTACTGCATCACGGATCACTGAAGCAATCCTGTTTTCTTTGCCGGGCAATGCCGGGGCGAATCCGTAGATGGCGCTCACCGCCCGGGTAAAAGCCACATAAAGAAGGTTGATATTGTCGAGATAGGCGGAAAGCTTTTCTGCAGAGTATTGTTCTGCAAAGATTGTCTCAGAGAGTTCGCTGCCATATCTGAGAGGCACTATTCCCAGTTTGTTGAAAGGCGGGGTTTCCGGCTCCGCCCACAGGATATTTGAGTGAAAGGATTTATGATCGAGGTTCCATGAGAGGAAAGGAAGTATAACTATTCCGAACTCAAGGCCTTTTGATTTATGGATTGTAAGCACTCTCATCGAGTCCTGGCTGTCGGGGACCGGGATCGACTTCTTGTATCCTTCTGTGTTCCACCATTCAAGAAATGAAGTTATTCCGGGATTTCTGGCTGAGGCATATCCGAGTGAGATATCCTGAAAAGCATTCAGATAGGGAACATTCCATGAATAGTTGCCAAGGCTGAAGAAACCGATCAGACTTTCCGTAATGTTCCACAGCGGCTGGTTTCTAAGGGTATCAAAAAACTCCTGGTAACCTTCAGGGAAATAGCTGCGGGAAAAGTCTGCAAGATCATCTCCGGGAAGGGGTACGCTGCCGGCTTCATCCACACCGGAAGCCAGAAGGTAATTCCTGAGCATCAAAGCTCTGGCTATCATATCGCCGGGATTGTCGAGAGCCATGAGTGAGGCGGTTATGAAGTTGACAGCCGGTGAGTTTGACAGAAGAAGCGACTCACCAGATACAATGTTGTAATTGTATCTTTTCCGTTTTTCCTCCGGACATTCAAGCGTGTAATCCAGGACATGCTTTAGCACCAGCGCTCCTTCACGGTTATCCCTGACGAGGATCCCGATCTCCGAAGCCTTGTAGCCCTTGTCCTGTATCGATTCGATCAGAGCAGGAAGATTTTTAAGCACTTCATCCTGCCAGCCCGATTCCCCGGCGCTGTCGACGAACTCCAGTCTGATGTAACCGTTATTTTTATTCCCGGGATCTTTCTGAACAACCTCTGAAAAAAGCTCCCTGAAGTCGGAAGCCTGTCCCGGCTCCGACAATTCTGATTCAAGCTGCCCCGGTATTATTGAAAAAAGGGAGTTGTTAAACTGAATTATATTGGAACAGCTTCGATAGTTTGTTCCGAGGGGCATTGAGATAAACCGTTTGCCGTCGACGCTTTGTCTCAGGTAGTGGAGAGTGTGCCAGTCGCTGTTGCGCCAGCGGTAAATCGATTGCTTTATGTCGCCCACCACAAGGTTATCGAAGCCCTGTGCCATACTGTTCCCGATAAGCTGCCTGAAATTCTTCCACTGTATAACAGAAGTATCCTGGAACTCGTCGATCATGAAATTCTCAAAAGCATTGCCCACTTTCTCATATATAAAAGGAGCCTGGTCGTTTTCAGTGATCAGATGGATCAGTTCCCCGGCATCTGAAAGAAGAAATACATTTTCATCTCTTGTGATATGGCGGACCTGCACCAGGATATCCGACAATATCCCGAGGATGAAGATGTATGAGAGAATGGCCCTTGCGGTTTTGTAGTCTCTCATTCCGGTGTCGTAATGGTCAACAAGGTCCCTGATGATTTTCTCCAGCCCTGCTTCCAATGCACTTTCCAGCTCCGGGGCTGCTTTCCCCGATGACCACTTTGATGGCTCGCCCGTGGCTGCCTTTACATAGGAATTAGGGGGACGGAACTCCCCGGCTGCAGCAGCCTTTACAAACGATGGAACACCCTTGCCCTTCTGAAAGAACATATCATCAGTTAGTCCGTAAGCATCAAAAAGGCTGATGGCCTTTTTTCCCCCTTCCCTCAGATAAGCTGTAAAGTCCGACATCAGGGTTTTCATTTCCCCGATATATGATGTAAGGAATTCCTTATCTCGCAGTTTCTCCTTTTCAGTGGCGGGAAGCAGTCTGAACTTTTCATTAAAGAGCTCGCCGGCCAGGGCCGTAATGCTTTTCTTAAGGTCCCAGGTCCTCCCTTCATCAATGTTTGAACGTGCAAACATAAGAAGCCAGTCTCTGACAGTTTTGTCGTCAGCGGCTGATGATATCATATTGTCGATTGCCTTCGACAATATCATTGTATGGTCGATCTCGATGTCGAATCCGGCATTCAGGCCGATGTCGCGGGCAAAAGCCCTGACTATCTTCTGATAGAAGCTGTCGATGGTGCTTACCGAAAACCTTGAAAAATCGTGAAGGATGGAAGTAAGGATTTCACCGGCTTCCTTTCTAATATCAGGTTCGGCTTTCCCTGTTGACTTCATTATCGGATCGAGGTAAGCGGAGGGATGTCCATCTGCAAGCCTGTTGAGTTCATTAAGAATCCTGTCCTTCATCTCCGCAGTTGCCTTGTGGGTGAATGTGACAGCCAGAATCCTCCTGTAGCTCAGTCTCGACCTGAACAGTTTTTCAAGGTAGATGCCGGTAAGCTGATGTGTCTTGCCCGAACCTGCTGATGCGCTGTATATTGTTAATGTTCCGACGCTCATGACCGGATAAAGTTAGCCAATTTAATTAACTTTGTGCCGTGAAAAAAAGGGTGGTAATAGGATTATCGGGAGGCGTCGACTCGAGTGTTGCAGCCTGGCTGCTGATGCAGGAAGGCTACGATGTTGAGGCTCTTTTCATGAGAAACTGGCACGACACCACCGGCCTGCTTCAGAGCGACTGTCATTGGGAGGACGATGCCATGTTCTCGGAAATGGTTGCAAAAAAGCTGGGTATCCCGTGGCATTTCGTTGATCTGAGCGATGCATACCGCCGGAAAGTAATTGATTACATGTTCTCTGAGTATGAGAAGGGACGCACTCCGAATCCCGATGTTTTGTGCAACAGGGAGATAAAGTTTGATTCCTTTGCTGTCGAAGCCAGGAAGCTGGGGGCTGATTATGTAACCACCGGTCATTATTGCCGCAGGGAAGTCCTTGAAACCCCGGGTGGAACGGTGTACAGGTTGCTGAGCGGTACCGACGGCAACAAGGACCAGAGTTATTTTCTTTGTCAGCTGAGCCAGGAACAGCTTGGTTACGCACTCTTTCCGGCCGGACATCTTACCAAAGCCCAGGTAAGGTCGCTTGCGGCTGATCTCGCCCTGCCAACGGCCACCAGGAAAGATTCACAGGGAATATGCTTTGTGGGCAAGGTCCATCTCCCGACATTCCTCCAGCAAAAATTAAAAGCAAGGAAAGGAAAGGTGATAGAAATACCGGCCGGCTTCAGCCGCACGGAATGGGAAGCCGGTTATCCCGATGACAGTACTGGCGATGAATATCTGACTGAGGCATCTGAACCGTATCACTTTGGATACGCATCCGGAAGGGTAATCGGGGAACACGACGGAGCTCATTTCTATACAACAGGCCAGAGAAAAGGTATCAATATAGGAGGCTACAGGGAACCTCTGTTCGTCCTGGGAACCGATATTTCTGAAAACATTCTTTTTGCAGGAGAGGGTCAGTCTCATCCGGGACTGTACAGAAAAGGGCTCTTTGTAAGGAATGACGAAATTCACTGGGTAAGAAGGGACCTTGAGATGAAGAAAGGTGAGACGCGTGAATGTGATGTCAGAATAAGATACCGTCAGCCTCTTCAGAAGGCAAAGCTTTTCAGGAGGGAGAATGGCATTTACGTTATATTCAACACTATGCAGAGGGGGATCACTGCAGGTCAGTTTGCAGCATGGTACGACGGGGAAGAGCTGACCGGATCAGGCACTATCAATGCCTGACTTGCATGTTATAACAATGTTATAACTAATGTTATAACATTGTTATAACGTAAATAACTCAAAAAATATTTAAAGCGCTGATTGTCAAGATAGTCTATCTCTGTAATCGAGATATCCGAATTCCCTTATAAGTCTGAATTTATTGTCAGTAGTCCAGATACCAATGGATGGATGCTGTACTCCGTTGAATGTGGTGGTTTTGACCATTGTGTAATGGATCATGTCCAGGAAAACCACCCTGTCGCCCGGTTTCAGTTCATGATCGAATGACCAGTCGCCCATGAAATCGCCTGAGAGGCATGAATTGCCTCCAAGTCTGTAAGTCGGATTACCCGGAACTGGGTCGCCGGCTCCTGCGATAAGCGGTTTATAAGGCATTTCGAGGCAGTCCGGCATGTGAGCTGTAAACGATGTATCCAGAATAGCGGTACGGATCCCGCCATTTTCAACAATATCTTCAACGGTTGAGACCAGTTCGCCTGTCTGCCAGGCAAAGGCGCTTCCCGGCTCGAGTATCACGTGAAGTCCGGAGCGTTCCCTGAATTCCTTCAGTATCTTTACCAGATGACCGGTATCATATCCCTTCCGGGTCATCAGGTGGCCTCCCCCCATGTTGATCCATTTCAGTTGCGGATAAAAAACAGAAAAATTCTCATCAACAACCCTGAGGACTTTTTCAAGTGCAAAGGAATCTGACTCGAATAAAACGTGAAAGTGGAGTCCTTCAAGCCCTTCGGGCAGGCCCGACCGCTTCAGGTCACCGGCAGTAATTCCAAGTCTTGATCCGGGAGAGCAGGGATTATATATATCATGACCAATTTCCGAGAACTCAGGATTTATCCGCAATCCGGCCGAAATTCCCGATCTCTCAAATTGCTCCCTGTTGTAGAACTTCCTGTACTGAGCCAGTGAATTGAAGGTGATGTGTGAGCTGTAATTCATAATCTCACCAAAAGTCTCCGACTTATACACCGGAGAATAGGTATGGGCCCTGGAGCCGACTTCCTCGAAACTGAGACGTGCCTCATGGGGAGAACTTGCCGAAGCTCCGCTGAAATATTCCCGGAAAACCGGAAATACTCCCCACATTGCAAAACCCTTGAATGCCAGAATAATTTCTGCTCCTGACTCATCCGAGACCTTACGGATCAATTTCAGGTTGTTCCTGAACCTCTCTTCGTCGATTACATAGCAGGGAGATGGAATTTGAGAATAGTTGATGCTCAAGGTGTAAGGGGTTAAAGGTGTAATGGTGTAAAGGTGTAAAGGCTTAAAGGCTTAATGACTGGAAACAGGCGGTCGCGCCGTTACGCCGTTACGCCGTTATGCCGTTAAACCGTTTTATAGTTCCAGATCGATATCATGAAGTTCCACCCATGGAAGTCCCAGAAGGTTTAGTTGTTCCATAAAGGGATCGGGATTAAATTCTTCCACATTGAATACTCCCGGTTTTTTCCATAAGCCTTTGAGGTACATCATAGCACCTATTGCCGCTGGTACTCCGGTGGTATAGCTTACTCCCTGAGCGCCAGTCTCCTCATATGCGGCTTCGTGGCTGCAGTTGTTATAGATATAATAGGTCTTTTCCCTGCCGTCCCTAATACCTCTGATACGGCAGCCGATCGAGGTCTGACCCTTGTAGTTCTCTCCCAGTTCACCCGGATCGGGAAGTACAGCTTTCAGAAACTGAATTGGGACTATCTCGCAACCGTTGTACATGATAGGTTTTATCCCCGCCATTCCAATATTCTGAATCACTCTCAGATGTGTAAGGTACTCCTGTCCGAACGTCATCCAGAACCTGGCTCTTTTTATTGAAGGAAAGTTTTTAACAAGCGATTCGAGTTCCTCATGATATATCAGGTAGGATTCCTTTGGCCCTATCTCAGGATAGTTGAGCGGTTTATGTATCTCGTGAGGCTCAGTGTATATCCATTTCCCGTTTTCAAAGTATTTGCCTTTCTGGGTAACCTCCCTGATATTAATTTCAGGATTGAAATTTGTGGCGAATGGTTTTCCGTGGTCTCCGGCATTGCAGTCGACTATATCGAGATAGTGGATTTCATCGAAATGGTGTTTGGCAGCGTATGCAGTGAATATGGATGTGACTCCCGGGTCGAAACCGCAGCCAAGAATAGCTGTCAGTCCTGCTTCCCTGAACCTGTCCTGGTAAGCCCACTGCCAGCTGTATTCGAACTTAGCCTCTTCGGGCGGTTCATAATTTGCCGTATCGAGATAAGCAACACCTTCTGCCAGGCAGGCATCCATAATATGAAGGTCCTGGTAAGGAAGGGCGACATTCACAACAATATCGGGACGAAAGCTTCTGATCAGCTTTCTGAGTTCGGGCACATTGTCGGCATCGACTGAAGCCGTTTTAATCCTGTCTGATCCGGTCCTGGCAGCTATTGCATCACATTTGGATTTAGTCCGGCTGGCCAGCAGAACTTCAGTGAACACTTCGGGCAGCGATGCCATCTTGCTTATGACCACCGAACCCACTCCGCCGGCTCCTATTACCAATACTTTTCCCATGTCATAAAAGTTGTTAGTGTGATGCCAAATATAGTGATTTTTAGTAAGTCAAAGACGGACATAACGGCTATCATTGGCGCCAATTACAAAAACTGGTTATATTTGATTCCTTAATCCGGGAACAATAATGAAGCTTATCAATCCACTGGTTATAATTTTTATTCTGAGCACCATACTTCTGATAACTGCATCTTCATTTCTTCTATGCATCCCGGTGGCCCTTATCCATAATGAACCTGCCGGTCCTTTTATTCTGTCGGCCCTGATCACTGCTTCGTTATCCATTATACTTTTTGGGATATCCTCAAAAGCTTCACACGAAAAAGCCAATATAAGGGAAGGAGCTCTTTCCGTCTCTCTTGCCTGGCTGGTATTGTCTGCTGCCGGAGCGTTGCCTTATCTTATAAGCGGAACCATTCCGTCATTTATCAATGCATTTTTTGAAACGGCTTCAGGATTCACAACAACGGGAGCAACAATTCTATCCGACATTGAATCACTTCCTTATTCTGTTCTTTTCTGGAGAAGTCTTACCCACTGGATAGGAGGCCTGGGTATCATAATGTTCGTAATAATAATTATGCCCTCGCTCGGTATGACGGCAAACCAGCTTTTGCCGCTGGAGTCGTCGCTTAAGGAAAAGATCCATCCTAAAACAAAATCGGTTGCCATACGTCTGTTGTATGTCTATCTTGTTCTTACAATCGCCCAGGTTCTTCTTCTGCTTGCAGGTGAAATGGATCTCTTCGAGAGTATCTGTCACACATTCGGGACTGTATCGACAGGCGGCTTTTCGACAAAGAACACCAGTATAATTAATTACTCAGCTTACTCTCAGTATATAATCATATTGTTCATGTTCCTTTCCGGGGTAAGCTTTGTGATCTATTATTATATTGTGAAACTGAGCTTTATCAAAGTCCGGCACAATGATGAGCTATGGTTTTACCTTGCAGTCACTTTTATTTTCGGAGTTCTTGTATCGGGCATTCTTCTGGCAAACACTACCAAGCCGGCCGAGCTGGCATTCAGGGAAGGATTTTTCCAGGTTGTTTCCTTTATTACCACAACAGGTTTTGTGTCGGCCGATTATCTGAAGTGGCCTGCAGGAAGCGTTGCCATATTGTTTTTTCTCCTTTTTGCCGGCGCCAGTACGGGATCTACAACGGGGAGCATCAAGATGGCAAGGCACATGCTGGTAATGAAGAATATCAGGAGTTCCCTTGCCCGTCTTGTTCATCCCGGTATGGTAACCCAGATAAAGGTCAGCAACAAACCGTTAAGCGAGCAGACCAATTTATCAGCAACCTCATTCCTGATGATATACATATTTATTTTTCTTGCCGGAGCAGTGGTACTGGTCATAACCGGGCTTGATCCGCTCACGGCTGTCAGCGCTTCGGCAACATCACTGGGAAATGTAGGGCCCGGATTGGGCACGATAGGGCCTGTTTTCAATTTTCTTCACCTTCCTGCCGTAAGCAAGCTGATCTGCAGTCTTCTGATGATTATCGGACGACTGGAGATCTACACCTTTTTCATTCTCTTTACCAGGTCGTTCTGGAGGATTTAAGAAAAGATCTTACATTTTCGAGGTTCTCGGGCGTTCCTACATTGAACCAGTAACCCTCATCAAATGTCAGTGTAAATATTCGTCCTGTTTCTGCAAGATTCAGGTAAAGGTCCACAACTGAGTATATTCCCTCTCTCATGAACTTAAATATCTCCGGTTCAACTATCTGGACGGAAGAAAACCCCATAAGGCTAAGCCCCTCATCCGATTCTGCCTTAAGAATTTCTTCACCGGTTGATATGTTCCTCCAACCTCTCAGAACCCCTTTATCATCGACCAGCAGAAATCTGCTTCCGGGACGCCGGCGGACAGCCAGGGTTGCCAGTGCGTTATTCTCAAGATGACATTTCAGAAGACGGGAAAGATCGAGATCCGTTACAATATCGGCATTATAGACAAGAAAGGGATTATTATCAAAGAAGTGTCTTGCCTTGTAAAGTCCTCCACCGTTTTCGAGCAGCAATTCCCTCTCATCCGAAATTGAGATTTTGAATCCCATGCTTGTAAGCCGTTTTACCTCCTCTTCAACCATATCGGCCATATAATGGACGTTAACTATGATATCGCCGAATCCGTTCCTGCAGCAATATTCGACAGCGTGTTGAAGAAGTGTCTTCCCGTTGATATCAACAAGCACCTTGGGTATGGACTGTGTTATCTTGCCCAGCCGGGTTCCCAGGCCGGCCGACATTATCATTGCTTTCATCCGTTATATCAGAAATGTTTGCTTTCCTCAAGTTTCCTGAAGATAGGAGTTTCCGGGATAGCCCGGGCTGCTGAGTACAGTTCAGGAAGATCAATATGTTCAGAGGCCTTAAGGGCTATCTGATTAAGCAGTATCGCTCCGGGTACAATGCTGTCGGTGAATGTGGGTTTCTGTTCATACAATCCCCTGAATCCGAAAGCTCCCAGGGCCTGCATCACCCTTATCATGCTGAAACCGGTGTAGTAACCCCTGAATTTGTCCTTATCCTCTCCTGAGATACTGCAGAAACTATCGATATAGTAGCTGAGAAGCGATTCCCTGTCGGATTCGGCCATAGGTATCTTGGCGTCATAGAGCATTGAGGCGACATCATACTGCGGAGCTCCCTTTCTTCCTCCCTGGTAATCGATGAACCATGGTTCTCCGTCGACCACCATCACATTAGCCGTCTGGAAATCGCGGTATAGAAAATAATCCTGTCCGGTTTCGAGCAGATAGTCGGCCAGTGCGTTGAAGTCATGCTCAAGACGCCTTTCGTTGAAAGGTGCTGCCAGAAGCTTGAGAAGCATATACTTGAAATAGTTCATATCCCACATCATCGACTGACGGTCGAAGCTCCGGTGGGGATAGCACAGATCAAGGTTGAGCCCTGTAATTCCCCTGGTCTGAAAGAGCACAAGCTTGTCGAGTATTTTCCTGTACAGTTCAACTGTCTCAAGGTCGAATGGTGCAAGTACAGGCTTTTTATGAAGCCATGTATACAAATTATCATCTCCCAGATCCTGAAGATAATAAACAAACCTGTCGGGGAAATAGCCGAATATCTCAGGCACAGGCAGCAACTTGCTGCGAAAATGATGGGTAAAGCCTATGAAAGCCTCATTCTCCTCGTGATTCGCATTATGAGCCCCTATTATACTTTTGCCATCTCCGTAAATCCTGAAGTATCTTCTGTCGGAACCCGATCGCGGAAGGGCAGTCACATCGATATCGCCTTTCCCGAACAGCTCACTGTAACCTTGAGTAATTGTTTTAACTATTTCTAAATCCTCCATAGGTAATGTATTCATGTTTCTTGTCGTGCGGTCTTGCAGTCTTGCGGTCTTGCCGTCTTGCGGTCTTGCCGTCTTGCGGTCATGCGGTCATGCAGTCGTCCGGTCTTCCGTCTTCGGTCTTCCGTCTTCGGTCTTCCGTCTTCGGTCTTCCGTCTTC
>ERZ1645192.444-NODE-444-length-34021-cov-7.745481_pt1 | contig 34021 bp, 25 predicted proteins | sample MGYA00575354_ERZ1645192 | MGnify/ENA primary metagenome ERZ1645192 (study PRJEB40844, sample SAMN11349763) | freshwater sediment metagenome | isolation source: river sediment | host: Sediment | place: India: Faizupur Khadar , New Delhi | collected 2017-02-21 ...
CCCCATATAATTTTTGGTAACTGCTCTGATGGTTCTGAGTGGTGTCCCAATCCGCTAATCCTGAAGCATGCACAATATAAAACATAAATTTTCGCTGTTGCGGTAATTTAAAAATATGATCGGATCTTGAATCGCACTTCCCGGTCCTACTAAAACTCACACTTTCTCCCTGCCTATACCGCGAAGCCATATCCTTGAGCATCTCACCTCGTATCATGGAAGAGACGCACTGGTGTAGCCGGGAGAACCGGCTTGAAAATTTTGGGATGATACCGATCGCCCTTCTCCCCTGCAAACGGGAGGCCTGCGAGCAGTGGGAAGACGGGCCGATGAAACGATGTGTTCATCTGGTCAAGGTAGAGAGGGGAAGGCGGATCTAGGATGCACCGATGCCATGGCGGGTGACAACTCACCCCCCTGGGTTCCAGCGGATTGGCTGAAGAACAACACGGATCCGGGCGAAGTATTCCCGATGTGGCAACGACCGGATGCTTGCGTTGTCCTGGTGTTCATCCTCGAATGAAAAAGAGATGGCAGGGGCAAGTCAATCCAGGCATTCTTCTGACCGGCCACTTCCTTGCACTTTCACCAATTTCCGCGGGCGTGTCATCACCTCATGCTGTCCGATAAGGTGAGACGATTACCACTTTTACTGGTCGCTATTTAACCGGGATCACTGCACGAAGTGAAAGTGGTACCACCCCGATGAAAAAACAGAGCAGCAACATCTTCCTCGGTATGAATGGCACTGTTCAGGAGGGGGCTCGATCATTTTTTATTGTTTGATCAAGACATTTTCCGTGTTATCCATGCATTGGGATAGATGGTAACACCAGTGAGGAGAAGAAGAAATGCTGACCGTTATTGCCAAAATGCCTATCAAAGAAGGAAAGATGGATGAAGCGATAAAAGAAATGAAGGGGCTTTTAGTGCACGTGGCTAAAGAAAAGGGGACCGTCCTGTATTCGCTGAACGTTGAAACGGCCAATCCCAATACCCTGGTGGTGGTCGAACAATACACTGACTAGGATGCCCTGGATTTCCATTCTTCCACCCCGTATTTCAAGGAATTTTTCACCAGGGCGAGCGTGTTTCTCGGGGGAGCTCCGGAAATTGTGGTATTGAAAGAGATAGCCAGGGCAGAATGATCGGTTGCTTTCACTAATCTTGACTGCCGGCCTCCTGTCGTTTCATTGCTGATGCACAACCGAGAAGGCCGGGACCACCCCGGAAAAAAACAGAGGGATCATGCCCACGATACTTTTCCCGGTCGCCGGAACCTTCACGCCATCCCGGACTGGATCGCGGACGCCAGTTCCTCTGGCTGGAGCGACCCGAGCAGGAACGATCTCCCGCCTTCCAGCGTGACCTGCACTCCCCTGTTCCCCGAGACATTGTAGGCCCACCCTTTCCTCCCGATCCGGATTCCCCAGCCCCCGTACTCCCAGAGAGGCCGGTAGGTAACGGCCTCTGCTTCGACAATAGTGGCAAGGGGGAATTCCCGCCAATGGAGATGGAGGGGGAACATGCGAAACCGGAGGTCGGTCCGGGTGACCTGGACCTCGAGTCTCATCACGAGGAACCAGACCGGGAAGAGGATCCCGAATACCACAAAGAGAAGGATCACCAGGATGTCGGGGGCAGGGTTCGTCCCGAACGGCTCCCCTATCACGATCTGCAGGAGAAAGGAATACCAGGCGAGTAGGGCGATGAACCCGACGAGGATGAGGATCCAGATCTGCCGGAACCGCTGCTCTTCAACGTATATTACGCTCTCTCCAGGGGATTTCGGGATCATGCTACAAGGGTCGGGGTTTACGGGCTAAAGGATTTTTGGTCGGGATGGGCGTCGTTATACAGTCACCGAGGGGACATCTTAGAAAGATTTATAACTTATTTTTTTTATAATCCTCAAAGTTTATATTTATCCCAGGGGGTGCCGCGGTGAGATACGTGAAAGTATACTTGTGGGATAGCTATTCCCAGATGTTGATAGGTAAGGGAAGTGGCAAATGACTGATTTTGAAGATGTGATTAACGGACTTGTCAACGATGTGATATGGACTACGGTAATTGTAGGCTCTGGAGGACCTTTTCCCCTCTATTACGACCAGGCAACTGTTCTTGTAAGGGATCAACTTGCCAGTCTGTATGATGGATGGAAAACAGGGCAAATCCTTTCAAAAGAACCACTCATAAAAGTTCTTGAAAAAAAACCTGAAGAGATCGTGTTACTCGTCAGAGGTCGCTTTAAAATTTCAAAAGCTTACCTCCCAGATGCATTTACTCGAATGGAAGTTGTTATTGCCCACCCGTCAACCTATACTGATAAAGTTATTCTCATAAAAAAATTCCGATTCCTCGTGGTTGATCTCAACTTTAAACGCGAAAAATGTTTTTCTGGAGGAATTGCCCTTGGATATGACTCCCCTAATAAGACCTGGCTTGGAAGAGGCCAGATAAAAATTATCCCAATCGATATGGGTCTGGAAATTTTTGGAGGTCTTAATGAATGGGGAGCTATTTTCGGACTGACCGCTGAATGGCCTGTCCCATTACAGTTAGGACCAACCGGTCTTGGATTAAAAGGTATTGGGGGAGAATTGGCCTGTAATTTTTATCCCCGTTTGGAAAAATCTGCCCCGCCTGTGGGTGAGTTTCCTACGACACTTGAACCAAAACCTACTGATGATCTGATTGGAGAACAGATAACCGAAACAAACGCCAAAGATTTTGTTGACTGGGCTAGAAGGAGCAGGGATATTGACCGATGGCAACCTGCACCAATTGAAATGTGTGCTTCGGGAATTGGCATTCATGGAATATTAGTCACAATCGCAGCGAATGGAAAAATATTCCGTCTTGATAAACTTGGATTTGCTTTTATTAGTCCTGGACCAGTATTCATTTTGGGGGGATTTGGAAGCATATTTGAAACCCCCACTCTCGAAGGCTATGCCGCAGCTGATCTGGAATCCGGCTCGATTGCTCTGGGATTATACTGGGATGTTCAGTTTACCGAAAAGGGAGATAAATCACTTTTCAAGGCAACCGGATTGGTTGAAGGATTTTTTTCATTTGAGGATCCCAGACTATGGTACTTAAATTTTGGAACAAATAGCTCGCCAATAAAAGCTAGTTTCATAAAGGAACTCGTCAATGCAGAAATATTCTTAATGATGAATAATAACCGCCTCCATTTCGGAGCCGGTGCCGATATTGGGGGCGAATGGACTGCCTGGATTATCACATTCATTGCCCGTCTTGGATTCCGTGTCGCTGCGTTAATAGGATGGAATCCAGGAAGAATTGCTGGAGAATTTATATTATGGGGCCAATATGGGATCAGACTAAAAATATGGAAGTTCAAAATATCGATGATTTGGACGCTCAAAGCAGGAGCCAGCGGATCAACACCTAGCCCAACCCAACTCAAATTTTATATTGAATTGACTATTCCACTCCCCTGGCCACTCGATGATATCCCTATCAAAGTAGAATACTCATACAGCGATGAAGAATTAGTACCCCCAATTCTCCAGTCCCCAATGCTGATAGGAAAAGTAATCCCGAACGCTGGACCGTCTTATGATATTCCTGAAACATTGGGTGCAATTCATCCAATAACAGGAAGACAATGGGATCTCTCAAAAACATCCGATTCACCTCTCTCGGGTGCATGGCCGGATATCGAGATAGTCATTCCCTTCAATCGGCGGGTCATCGATTCGACTGGAAAGATTCTCGGCCAAAAGATAAATCCCGATGTGCAGGGAGGTTATGTCGTAAGTCATACCATAAAAAAGATTGAAATTGTCGATCTGGTCAAAAATCAGACCCTCGACAATATTAATGGAATATGGGCAGCCGGTCCTGGCACTGGAACATCCAGACTTCACCTTCCCTCCACTGATCCTTTTCGATGGCTGATACCAAGTTCCACTGCATCAGAATTTGCAAATGAAGGATATGATAGATACGTAAACCAGAGTTTTGGAAAGGGAGAGCCGGAGACTTTCTTGGGAGAACGGCGGTTTGATCAGATCATTATCGATGCTGAAGAGATTGCCACGTTATTACATCGGTTTAAGAATTATCTGTCGACCAGAGTCCTTCGAGGTAATAAATTCAAAGTACGATTCAGCTCATTTGATAATTCAAGTTTCCTGGTAAATTCAATTACGCTCATTCTGATTGCTCATATTGAATTTCCGCCACATATTGAGATAAATGGGTACCAGTCATCAAGCCAGGGTCCATTATCAAAACCTGTTGAGACAATCGACCAGTTTAATAGTCACTACCGTATTTTTCTCATAACCTTTTGTCCTCAACAACCTGTATCCGAGATTACAATTGAGAATAGATCCAAATCCGCGATTGAATTGTACGCTATCCAGTATCAAATTCCAGGAACCTATGATGTTACTCATATCTCTTCAACGGTTTTCACTCCTGGCAAATATCGCGTCTCTATCGAAGGGGAATCCAGTGCGGAAGATGCCAGATTATACAATGATTCCGTACAAACCGAAGATCCATTGCCTGAAGCGGTTCCTATTACCTGGACAATGAACCAGGAGTTTTATGTTCAAAATCCTGAGACGCTTAGACCCTACATATCATCAACAACAATAGGGGATAACCGGATATTTGTGGTTCCAGCGGATGGATTGTGGAATCCTTCCCGTCAAGGAGTAGGATTCCCGGCGTACCGTGGTTATTTTGGAGTGGTAAGATTCAACGTCCCTTACATGGATCGAATTTACGACCCTATTGTATATCGTTTGACCTACGAATCGGACAACCAGGATGGGGCCTCAAACCTCATTGTAGAACAGTCCTGTATTCCAAAAGCATATCCAGATAGTGAAATATTCGGTTCGAAATCTTACCAGCAATGGAGAACAGACAAAGGGCTCACTCTCGAAAAGAATCAAGCAATCGAATATAATACACCTTTTCCCAAAAAAGGTCCAGCAATGGTCACTCTTTTATATCGACATCAAAACGGATCAGAATCTCTCCTCGATTCCTGGTCTTGTGAAATTTCTGCATTTATTTCATTTAAAGATCACATGACGATCGAATCGAGCATGATCAAAACCTACTATGATTTAATAGGAAAGCATACGTTGAAAGAGTGTCCACCAACCATCCGATCATTCGCAGAATTTTTAAAAGATTTTGAAGTTGAAAAACCAAGAAAAGAGAAACCCGGCGACACGATAAATATTCTGACTGTGAAATCTGGCGGGATTACCTATCCTCTTCCTGATGAACTTGATACTGCTCCACAAGACTGGATTCTGGCCGGCTCAATAACACAATTTTTCAGTTCTCTCGATGCCTTGACAGGAATTCAATTTGTACAATTCAGTGAAAATAGTAAGGTGCGGTTTAATTCAGGAACAATGGAGAAGATTGAGGGACTTGTCACAAAGGTAAAGAAAACCTGTGTAGAGGTGATTGTCAATGATAAAGGAAGGACAACTGCACTGTGGATTCGGACTCCTGAACCAGTGAACTGGCAAAGGGTTACGGGAAAATTACGAATTTGGCATATCCATATATCAGACAATTGTCCTCGGGATCGACAACGTCGGAAACCACTCGAGCTTGCCCTCACATTCCTTCCGAGTCCAGACGCAACTACAGCATTCGTCATTGGGCGTTTCTGTAATGATTATATATTCTTACCACGAGGAGAGTACGAATTGACATTACAGTTTGATCAATCACTCTCTCCTGTTTTACACCCGGGACCTGGAATCCAATCCCCAGAGATTTTTACACAAAAAATATTCAATGTTCTTGGAGATGATTGGCCCCTCCCTCAAAACTGGGTAGCCAAGGTTAAAATCCCGTTAGAAAAAATCAGAGAATTATATCGTATTCCGATAACAGTGCCACTTATTAAAATCCCGATTCGACCCATTCCTAAAGACACTCCCCTGCCACCCAATCGTAATCCCATTCGAGGTGATAACTGATGAAACCAAAGATCTCACTCTCTGCAACGGGATGGATCGAAGAAAATCCGATAGGAAACCGATTAAGGTGGCGCTATCCAAAATCCTGGGTTGATATCCAGGGACGACCTCTCGGCCTTCCGGAAACAATAGTGATCCAACGAGCTCCTATAACCGTAAAGTATGATTCTGACACCAAGATCCACTCTCCAGCCCGAATGTATCCCCCTAGCTGGTGGGACCAAAAATACAATTTACGGCTTGAAAACATTGAAAATATTAATATGGTCATGCTGCCAGAACCAGTACAAGTAATAAAATTCCAATATAGCGGTCAAAACGATAATCGTTTGATATTTAAAGACAGTGCAACAAAGACCATTGTCGGTGAGCACGTATTTCATAATAATGAAAAGTTCACGCTCGAAGCTCATCGAATAGATCAGATCTGGTTCGATTTTTGGGGAGAGTTGAAAGATTTTGAAACGCTCAATCTCTACAAGGAGAGGAACCTTCACTGGGAGACGCTAGCAGAGATAAAGGTCCGGGAAACCCTTGTATCTAGTGCTGATGTAGTCTCTTCGCGATTCCCGAACAGTATCCTTGATAATGACCAGAAAATCGAAATCTGGGGTGAGATTTTAGAGTTCCAAAATGAATTCGGTGAAAGACCAAAAAGAGTATTTGATGATGATTGTGGATGTTTCCGAACAGAGCCATCAAAATGGGATGCCTATGACTTTTTTGCTACGAGCAGGTGGGAATTCGCCGTTCTTTTAGGTGAAGGATTTTACGATGGGCCGCGTAACTGTATTTCACCTCTTGATAGGATTATAGGTCTGACTCTTGATAAAATTCCCCCGGAAGTAATGGCTTACCGTGTATATGAAAAAGAGGGGCGTACAGAGCCTAGTAATATTGTAATTTGTTATAATAGAGTTGAGCCCCCCCTCGTTCCACCAGAAGCCCCCATTGCGGGTGATTCAGTAATTCGATTTAATAATGCGAGATCAAGTAAGCCCGGAATCCAAATGGAAGAATTAGAGATCCAAACAAATTACAATATTATAGCATCTCAATTGGAAAACAGAGGAATCGGATTTGAAATTGAAGAGAAAGCACTCTACGATTCACCAGAAGGGATAATTGAAAAAAAATCGCTTGATCAAAGTAAGAAAAGATTTGGCGATCCTGTAATACGAAATATCGAGATGCAAAAAATTGCACCCGCTGAATCATGTTATGCATCAACATCAGCCCGTGCAAGGACCATTGATGGATGGGATAGAGAGAGTATTTTTAGTGACTACTCTATCCCCCGAAAGTCAATTGTTGTCCATCATCCGATACCTCCACCGCTTGATTCGGCATCAATTATTCAGAGCGAAAATTCTTCTAACAACATTCGCATACGACGAAAAAGTGAAGAAGAGGGTTTTCCCGAATGGAAACCAGATAGAATTGTTACGGAATGTGATGGAAAGATAAATATCTATCGTCGTGATCCTGCAATTACTCAAAGAACTGAGACTTGCCACGCATCTTCCCCAATCCAAGTGGGTATAAACTCATATGAATTTAGATCCACAGTTGATAATCACATTGCTCACCCCGATCATTTTATTGAGGGCTATATCATCTCTAATTCAATTAAACTGAAAATTACCAGAATAGAAACAAATGGAATACAAACACACTTCTTCATTGAATCACCCAGTACACCATATATTGAATCATCAGAAATTTTCCCTGCCGGTCAAATTGTTCTACAAGAGAATCCGATGAATCTCAGGTTATGGGTAAAAATAGCTGAGTTTTCATCCACTAAACTGCCTCACGTGCTTGAAGTATATGATCCAATTTTCCCGGATGGGGATGAAACTAGAACAGTGTCATATTGTGCGAGAATTTCATTTTTCAATGGAATTGAGAATATCATTGGACCGTCCAGTAATATCATCCAAGTTGTATACATACCAACTCCTCCAACCATACCCCCTCCCTTCAATGTTGCCATCCTGGGGGTTGATTTCTTCAATAGGACAATGATAAAAATTACTCTGACAACCCCGGTCTCCTCAGGATTTTATTCTGTTTGTTGGGCAGCTGGAGAATACAAAACTGATGATGAGAATATCCTTGAAAATCGGAGAAAATTTGGTGAGGTTGCTACACCTGGAATATTCGGAAAACAGAGCATATTCAATGATAAGTTCCTTTTTGAGCTCTTTGCACTCCCAATCCCCCTTGAAAATGGGAAGGAGATTAAAGTTACAATCGGTGTTCAAAAGGTCGACAATGTTGGGGGTCAAAGTGATTTTGAAATAATCCCAATCACTTTAAAAGGGCATTCATGAAAATGTGTTATCTTTTTCTTTCCTTTTAATGCAATACCAAATAATGTGTTCTAATATTGAGCATTCCGATTAACCCCCGAATTTTTCAACAGAATGATGAGTACGGATTTACTTTCCTCATATCTTGAATTTTTGTTACAACTCAGCTTTTTATCGAAAGCATCCGATCGAGAACCCCTTGTTTTTTGAGCGTAGTGCTAGGCAGGACTATTGGTGCATACAAGGGCTGCGCAAAACTACTCGGGCAGAACCATGTTTTATAGGAGAACTATGAGTAATGATTAAATACTAATACCGTTATTTACCTTTTTGTATCATTATAACTCTTGATACATACAGATAGACCTCTCAACCATGACTGCAGAGAAGAATGAAACGGAAGAAGAGAAGGTGGCATCCCCGGGCGAACAGTACCTGATCGCCCTCGGCCGTCGCCGGTCCTCCCCATCACGAAGAATTTTTGCCGACCAGCATTTTTATGCAATCCCCGAGGTGGCCGAACGGCTGAAGATAAAGGAGGAACTCGTGCGGGAGCTGATACGACGGGGTGAGATCCATGCCTACCGGATCGGCAAGGCCTACCGGATCACCGATGACGATATCGATGAGTTTCTCCGGGCATGCAGTACCAGGAACGAGAGGGAGGAGGAATGACCAATGGCGATCAATGCGATCTTTTACGAGAACAGTATCCCGAAAGGAACCGGATTCCTCGAGATCACCAGTAAGGAGGGGCCTTCGGGGCTTTTTATTCCTCTCCATGCGACCGGAATCTCCGGGACATTCCACGGCCCGGTCGGCTCCCTTACCCTGACCCAGACATTCCGTTTCCCAAGGGCGGCTCTGGATCGGCCGATCGAGGCGATCTACCGGTTTCCGCTCCCTGGCGATGCAGCGGTTACCGGGGTGGTGGCAACCTTCGGCGATGAGCGGATCCAGACCCGGCTTACTGGGCGGAGCGAGGCGGAGAAGGTGTATGATGAGGCATTCCGGAGAGGGAACCAGTCGGTCCTGGTGACCCGCGAGTCCCCGGACGTCTTTACCCTCCACCTCACCGGGATTCCCCCCGACACGGACGTGGTCGTCCAGACCAGCTGCACCGTCCTTGCACGGGCGGTCCCGGGGGGATGGGAGGCCCGGCTCCCGGTAACGATCGGTCCCCGGTATGTCCGCCGCGATGAGTCCCATGCAGGGGTCCAGGCAAACCCGCTCCTTTCGGTCATCGATCCCCGGTACCGTGTCTCGCTGGACCTCACGCTGCAGCCAACAGCAGAATTGTTCTCGGTGCCAGAAGGGGCGGTGGTCACCCAGGCCGGTGACGAGACCCGGATCCGGATCGGTAGTACCCGGCCGGACCATGACTTAGTCTTTCGGTGGGCACATGACACTCCGGACGAATGGCTGACCTCCTGGGCAGCTGACGATGCTGAAGGGGCATATACCTACCTGCTCAGCCTGATCACTCCTCCCCGCGATGAACTGGGGAAACGGATCCCGCGCGAAGTGATCCTGGTGGCAGACCAGTCCGGTTCAATGCAGGGAGGGAAATGGCAGGCGGCAGCACAGAGTGTTGTCGCCTTCCTTAAGGGTCTTTCCGCAGACGAGGTCTTCAACCTCTGCCTGTTCTCAGACCAGGCAGTCTGGTTCAGCCCGAAGGGTCCGGTCCCGGCCACGAAGGATGCCGTCAAAGCTGCAGAGCGGTTCCTGCTGGCGACCTCGCTCTTTGGAGGGACTGAGCTTGGGGTCGCTCTCGAACAGGCACTTCGGCAGCCCCGCCAGCCAGGGGAGTACTCGCGCCACGTGCTCGTGATCACCGATGGCCAGGTGACCGATGAAGCCCGCCTCTTCCGGCTGGTCGGATCAGAGGCGGCGGCACCGTTATCCCGTCGGGTGAGCGTAATCTCCATCGATACCGCACCACATGCCCACCTGGCGCTTGAGCTGGCACGGATCGGGGGAGGCGTGGCTAAATTCCTGACGAGCAGCGAGGAGGTCGATTCGGCCCTGCAAGAGTTGCTCGCCTCGTGGCAACCTCCGATCCTCTCCAATGCGGTCCTTGCCGTCGATCGGCCAGGGATCGAGGTGAATGACTACCGGGTTCTTTCCAAGTCCGGGAAGGAGGCGGTGGATATCGGGGACCTCCGGCCGGAAACCCCGGTGTTCCTCTGTTCCCGTATTCCATGCTCCTCCAATGCACCGGTGCTGACCCTGGGCATGGCTGATGAGGAGCCGATGGCTGTCGCTTCCGCACGGCCGGGGGATGGCGACCTCGCCGGATCCCTGAAGGTAATCTTCGGGGCCGGCCGGCTCCGCACCCTCGAATACCTGATGAATGCCGGGTACCCGGACGAGGAGCTGGTCCGGCATCTCGAAGTGGCCGGCTATGCCACCCTTTCACCGGAGAACCCCCTGTATCCCGAGAACCGGAGGCAGGCGCTCCATGACGCCCTTGAACGGCTCCTCGTCTCCGAATCGCTCCGATACGGGATCCCCTCCTCCCTCACGGCATTTGTCGGCATTTCCGATAAGGAAGGGACGGTCCCCCCGGTCACCGTCGCGGTTCCGAACGCCCTCCCGGCCGGGTGGGGGATTCATGATTCTTGCGCCGATGTATGCATGGAACGCATGGATATGATCATGCAGCCCGACGTGCAGATGTCCCGTAAGCGTTCCCCAAGAATCTCAGAACCCCTGATAGTAATCCCGGCGGCCATCGACATCCCTGCCCTCGAGGTGAAGAACGGAACCGCAGTCCTCGTGGATTCCTGCCCGATCCTGAAGGGTTCCTACACCCTGTTCCTGACCTTTGCCATCAGGCTCCGGCCTGCCGGGGTCTCGGTCCGGATTGAGATCGATGGCAGGGATATCAAGACCTGGAGGGATGCACGACTTCGTCCCGGTGAATCCAAGATCATGATCCCGGTCCACGTATCCCGTTCAGGAACATTGCGGGTTCTCGTCAACGATCCCCAGGGTGCCTGGCAGGGGCTGAAGCTCTCGGTCTCAATACGAAAGGAAGAAGGGGTCATGTGGGTATGAAGGAGATCCCGGCGATGAAAGCACACGCCATTGCAGTCGCCGCCCAGGCAGCAACCGAGGCCCATTGGGGACAAACGAGGAAGGATACCATTACCCCTTATATTGTCCATCCCGAGCGGGTGGCAGCATGTGTCGGGCGATGCGGCGGGGACCATGTCGGGATGATCGCAGCCTGGCTCCATGACGTGATGGAAGATTGTGCCGATGGGGACCCGGTCGTCCTGCGGACCCTTCAGAAGACCGATCTTCCCGAGGAGGAGCGGGTCGCGGTTTACGCCATCGTCGCTGCCATGACCAAGAACCCGGCAATCCCCGACAAGGGCGAACGGCTGATGGATTCCGCCCGGCGGATTACCCTGGCACCTCCCCAGGCCATCCTGGTCAAATTGTGTGACCGGACCGATAACCTGGCGGATGCCCGTAGTCTCGGGAAGGAATCCCTCAGAAAATACCTCCACCTGACCGATCGGCTGATCGAGGAGCTGTCCGAGGGAGCAATCCGGAACGGGTATACCGATGCTTTGGAACAGTTGAAGGTGGCACGTGATGATGCAAAGGCATGGTGCGAGGAGAAGGGATCGTGAAAACGGGAATCAGTGATAGCCATGAGCAGTCCCCTCTATAATCCAGTGATGAGTATTCTCTTATTTTCGGGAAAACTCAATGGCCAGGATATTCATATCCGGGCAACAATAGACGGATCAACGGGTGATCTTGTTATTGCAGGGCACGATATCGGCCCCTTATGTGTAGAATTTGTTGGGAAGGATGAGTATGAATACTGGTTACGCATTAAAAGCGAATACAAGGAGAGAGTAATTGAACACCTGGAGCAGGATCTCGAAGAGAATTGTCAAATGAGTGAAGCTGATGCAAGAGAAGAGAACGCCAGGGATCGATATCTCCTCGCATTAATTTTCATAACACATGCGCACGATCCCCACTGTTTCGAATCGTTCAGAGATTGGTGCAAGGGAAAAGAGATCCCCACTCATTTTGCCAATTATTAATTTTTCCGAGTACTAGTATACACGGGGGGAAATGACGTATGGAGTTTGGAACGAGAGATCTCGTATTTTGCATACCTTTACCATCAATGATTCTATGATATCTTGAATAATTTTCGAGCAAATTTTGTTGCAAATTTGTCCCTGTTTATTGCCATCTTATACTGTCTCTCCTTGACGACTGCTACGTAGGGATAGGATGTTTCGAGGATGTAACGAAAATCATGTTCTCCAAGGTATTCCTTTGATTCGATTTTGTCCCAATGGAGGTAGGGCCCAAGTACTCTTTTCAATTTGGTTGAATCCAACCAGAGAAGATTCTTCTTGTGTATGTCCGATTGTCTATTGAGTGATTCGAAATATTTATGTGTCATCTCTATATCGAGATCTTGTAGAATAAGCCCTTTTGATGCCTCCCCGTAATCTGGACATCGTTCAACGAGACCCCGAACTATTTCTCCGGGAGAGCTCATCCCAACAAATTCATCAGGAACGCCATCCTTCCGGTTTTCAGTAAAAATAACCAGCTGAACATCGGTAAGACGCAATAGCAAAAGGTTCAGCAGATATAAGTTCTGGGGTACCCAGATTTTACCAGTATCTAAATAAATTCTGAAGATCTCATTACCTTTATTTTCCACCTCTTTTACTGCTTCAATAATTTTCAATGAATGGGATGTCATCACTTCATTGTACTCGATATTTGTATGATATGATTCAACCAATGACGAATAGGCCTCATTAATCGATTTGCTGGAATATTCATCTGTTTTTAGCTGATCAAATTGTAATTCGATAGAAGTGAGGGAGATTTTAACGCCTGACAAATGGTCTTTAAGAAATACCATGAATGATGGTAGAAGAGGAGGCAGAACAATCAGGAAAGCGACAAATCCCGCTATGATCGGCTTTGTGAGTTCTGGATTAATCAGATCGCCTTTTTGTAATAAGAGGAAAAAAATGATAAGGAAGATTACAATGATAAGAGCCCAGAATCGAACAGTATTTTCAACCTTGAATAGTGGCTGAGAATTCATAAGACCGATTCTCACATGCCAATGAACGTTTCCCTTAATTAACTTTTTTCCAGAACGAGGGAATTTGGTGATACCCTTTACAATCATTGGTAAATTGGTATCCCTTCACAATGGTATCAGAGTGATTAATGAAAAGCATCACGCCGAATATCACCGAATGCCCACAATATCCTTTGTCTATCCTTCAATGGTACAGCCGGATGGCACCTTCAGAGGAGGTCTTCTCACCCGCTTGGAAGAGGCTTCTCTAATCGGTTGCCAATATGTTGAGATCCCTGCAAATTTTATTAAGAACGCTCACGAAGAGAGAGCCACTGGCATCGGGGTCTGCCAGATGCTGACCGATGAAGCAATCGGTCTTTTGTATACCGCTTCAGACAACGTTCCCGAAGATCTCCACTATATTCTGCATACCGAGCCTTCATTTTCCCATCTGGATGCCAACGGCATCAAACAGCCGGCAGCAGATCTCCGCTGGCATGATCAGAAATGGGTCTCTCAATTCAGTGCCATGCTCATTGCTATCTCTGAATGCCTCGGGAAACCGGCAGATATCATCGAGATTCACCCGGGTTTGAACAGATCAGCCACGATGAAAGACATCGTCTCTTCGATGGAATCGATCCAGGGGACCTATAACGACCATTTTGGGCACCCCTCTCCCACGATGGTCCTTGAGAACCGAAATGGCTCGATTGTTGAAACAGGGCGACAGCTTCGTGAATTCTGGATGGCTATGGAGGACTATTCGGAAGACGTATGCAGGTCCTGCGGGATCGTCCTGGATCTCTCTGTTCTCTTCAATACTGCCCGAAGGAGAAGGGAGTCATATCCAGAATATTTTGATAATGTGCCTGTTGAGGGAATCAAGGGGATTCATGTTCACATGCTCCACAAAGCCCCTTCATCGAGTGATCCAGTGCCATGGGATCTTGCATTTGCGAAGGTGAAACAGATCGACCATGATTTCTTTATCAACCCAGAGATTCATCATAAAAACAAGGTTGGGCAGACGATCACGTTTTGCAGGGAGAGGCTGCACTGATATAAAGTAATTCTCCTTTTTGCACTCTATTCACCGCTATAATTTCAGGGATGTAAGGTCCGCCAAGAGCCTGGACAATCGATTGAACGTAGGAAACCTGACGAGTCATGCTCGGTGAAACGGTAGGATCCAGCCGCTGGATAATAGCATTGTGCTGCCCCGATGAAACTTTGAGGAAGAGAAACGGCTACAATCAAAAAAGAAAACAGGCTATTCCACGACCTGTTCCTTTTTCTTTTTCCGGAAGAACGCGGGAAGGACCCGGAGAAATTTCCAATGATGCAGGAGATGCAGGATGACGAGTATGGAAAAGATAATTCCCCTGCGATCGTGCATGGTGATCTTACCTGCCGAGAGGGGCCCATAAAGATCGCTTGACCGCTCAATCCCCGCCTTCCGGAAAGAACCTGTAGAGCACCCCTCCGAGCATTAAAACCTCAATTTATTTATAATCATAAGTAGAGGGATTCAAATATCACGGCGGAATTGATTAATACTGAACTATTATAAATGACATTAATTATTAGGTGAAAGAATTGAAAGGGGATGAATTTGGGGAATTAATTAATCGTATCGAGAGAAACATTCTGGATACGATAACAAATCAGGAACTATTGAAGCAGATACACATTCCCTTGATTCAAAAAATTCTCGTAAATGATGATTTTGTCACTATTGAGTTGAACGGGCAAAAACGAACAACTCTAGGTGTAAAATTCGTAAGAATAAAAGGTATTTCAAAATTTTTATCGGAAGAAAAGATTATTGCCGAAAAAAATCTTATCCGAGATATTATACTGGGTCTCTATGGCCAAAAGAATTCTTTTATATTTTTAATCGTTGGAAAAAAAACTGAAGTATGCATCTATTTTGGGATAAAGATCATTTCAAATGATATCAGAACAATGTCTCAGATTCTTGATGCCGGGATGCAAGATTTTGAGACTTCGATGCGGGGAACCTATCCTGGAATCTTGCTTGAAGCGGCAAAGAAGGATGAAGTTGAATTCTTCTATGAATTATTAAATAAGAATCAACATATTGGGCTCTTAACAGGTATCCCGACAGCAAAGGTTGGCACAGAAGAGTTCGGTGTCGAACAGATTGAGCGGTTGATTCGAGGATTATACGGGCAATCCTGGAGTTATCTGGTTATCTCCGATCCGATTCCGGATCATCTTATCCTCAAACACTCTACCACACTAACTTCAGAAATAAAAAGAATCTATCCTCTGATTAAAAAAACCGAGAATCGACCACGATCAAGTGGAGCAGGAACCGAAAATATCGAAAATCTCAATAGATCTGCACAGACGTATTTTGAATTGCTCGAGGTTCTGTTAAACCAGGCAAAAATTGGAAAAATCGAGGGGATGTGGCAGACAACGTCTTTCTTTTTCTCCCCCCATCGGGAGGTGTTCGATAAAATGAAAATCCTCCTCAAATCAATATTTTCCGGGGAGGCATCCTATCCCGAGCCGGTAAGAACTTTCTCGATTACCGACAGTAATCCTCAAACTACCACCTTACTAAAATCTTTCTCCCATTGCCTGCTAAATTCCCAGGGTCAAGGGGGAACAGATGATCTATTCACTCGATTGTATTCAACAATAGTAACATCGAAAAATCTTGCTTCGCTTGTATCATTACCAAAAGAGGAGATGCCTGGGTACGACATCAAACTAAACGCCCGATATGGGGTTTGTATCCCTCAACGCAATACAACTACCTCGCCTGGATCGAAGGATTATGAAATAGACATCGGTACTGTGTTGGACAGGGGTGCTGACACCGGGAATCCTCTCAAAATCGCCAATAATCTCTTTACCAAACATGGATTGATCATTGGAATTACCGGGAGTGGGAAAACCAACAGCTGTTTCCATCTCCTCCTCCAGTTCTGGAACCATCATAAAATTCCATTCCTGGTCATTGAACCGACAAAGGGTGAATACCGTAACCTTATCCAAAGTATCCCCGAAATGCTCGTTTTTTCACTTGGTGATGAGACCATCGCACCTTTTCGTATGAATCCTTTCGAAGTTCCCGATGGAGTCCATGTACAAAAACATCTCGACAGTTTGCGAGCTGTCTTCAATGCCTCTTTTGTTATGTATGCCCCGATGCCCTATGTCCTTGAACACTGTCTTATCAATGTGTATGAGAAGAATGGCTGGGATCTGACCTTAAATACACGAGGGAGGACCCCTACCTTGGAAGATCTCTACAAGGAGATTGATGTCGTTGTGCCACGGCTGGGGTATCACACGGAGATAACGAGCAATGTTCAGGCAGCTCTGAAAACCCGAATTAGAAGCCTTCTCCTGGGAGGGAAAGGGAAAATGCTGAACTGTGAGCAGTCCATCCCTCTCGACCACATCCTCACCCGCCCAACGGTTCTGGAGCTGAAAGGAATTGGGGACGATGAGGAGAAAGCGTTCTTGATGGGAATTTTATTCAATAGAGTGCACGAGTATCGTGAAGCGAAGCAGAGCATCGATCGCTTACAACATATTACTCTTATTGAGGAGGCGCATCGGCTCTTTGCTAATTTGGAATCCGGCAATAATGAGAATGCTCATACCAAACAGAAAGCGGTTGAGACCCTTTGTAATATTCTTACCGAGATTCGGGTATATGGCGAAGGGATGGTGGTGGTGGATCAGGTACCGACCAAACTTGCTCCTGATACAATTAAAAACACAAATATAAAGATTATCCACAGAACGATTGCAGGGGACGATCGGCAAGTACTCGCCGAATCTACAGGTCTAACCGAATTGCAGAAACGATATCTCATCAACCTTCCGAAAGGGTCTGCAGTCGTTTTTTACGAAGACACGGATGAACCTTTCATGGTCCAGGTTCCTAATGTGAAAGATGAATTCGCAGGAATGTCGGTTCAGCAATCTGATGAAAAAATTGGAATGGAAATGAGAAAGAGGTATTATGAGAAATACCCCTTGCCTGAGCGAACAAAGGGTCCTTTTCCTCTCTGTGTATGTTGTGACGCCAAGTGTGATTTCCGTCTGCTCATGGAACCCCTTGCAAATGACGCAGACCTTACCGATCAGATAGGAGACACGATCCAGGAAAAGAGAGGGGTAGAAATGCTGGAAGGATTTCAAGACCTTCTCCTCCCAGCTATTCGCTCACTCGGCTATAGTACAGAAAATGATCCGCGTATAGATCAGAAGCTCCAGTGCGCCCTGACGCTCTGTTTGCATGAACGGCTTGGGGGAGATCTGGCTGTCGACTCAATTCGTTATAAGAATTTGGTAATCGTCCTGACTGCTTTCAAACAATATTTTGGGCGTGCTGGATCATGAGTGGCGAAGTCCGACCCCCATCAGATTCTCAAAATGCTCCCGAAGAGGTTCCCAAAACTCCCCCTGAATCAAAAGAGCCCAAACGTCTGGACACTACTGATCTGAACAAGGAGTTCTCAAATCCCGAGAACAAGGGCTCCGGTGCTCCACAGGAGAAAGCGGCAGCAGAGAATAGTGAGAGGCCTGGTGAAGATCAAGGGAGTATTAGTAAAAGCGAGACAAGTCAACCGAATCGTCTGGATTCCTCAGATTTACAGAGTGAATTCTCAACTCCTGAGTCCAGGGGAGAAGTAGCTTCCCAAGAAAACAAGGGATTAGAGAGGAGGGATACGTCAGGTGAAGAGGGAGGGAATGCTGGTAAAGCTGAGACCAAGGACCCGAATCGTCTGGATACAGCCGATTTAAGCCGAGAATTCACCCCTCCGAAGACCAGAGGAGAAGTTGCCTCCCAAGAAAACACGATAGGAGAGAACAGGGATACATCGAGGGGAGAGAGAGGGAACGCTGTTAAAGGCAAGACAACTGAACCGAATCGTCTGGATAACTCTGATTTAAGCAAGGATGCTTCTTCTTACAAAACTAAGAGCGAGGCTGCTTCTCCGGCCGACTCAAACCGGGAATTCTCCAATTCTGATAAGAAAGGTGGAATTGACCCAAATAAGAAAAACGAATTGACGCCAGAAGAGAGATTAGAAAAACCGGTCGAGCCTTACGATAGAACCAAGCATTATGGGCATACGCCAACTGAATCTGACAGAGAGTATATTAGAAATACATATCCCGAATGGGACAAAAAAGATTTTGTTGTTGACCATGATCCACCACTTGTAAAAAGGTATTATGAAGGAGATCCAAGATATCATGAGGAACCTGGGTATAAAATGTCCGATGCTGACCGTAGAAAAAGTGCAAATGATAGGAGAAGAATGAAACCACAGGAGATAGCGGAATCACATAAACAAGGAGCAGAAATGAGCAAATATTCCAATGAAAAGACAAAGCAATATGGTTTTCGATGATGATAAAAGTAAGTTATACCGAATTAATTGAAAATCACTACAAGACTGTCTGGAATACGAGTGGAACCAAAAGAAATTGGGATAAGGGTCCTTTACAAGATTTGCCGGACGATTTTCATATTTTAGAATTTGCCCCACACGATCATCGGAATATGTGGACCTATGCAACCTGTGGGATGTCTCTACCTGATGACGAATCGCCAATAGAACTACATATGTTTTCACTCTTCAAGGATGAAGAAATTATTGAATTATTGACTGCGATTGCACATTATCATCGTAATGATTCCGCTCTTGATCTCGGTCATACTATTAACTTTGGTAGGCCTTGGATAAATGAATCTGAAGCAACGTTTGGTCTGATTAGTTTACCATATTTGGATGGCCAAAATTTAGAAATATTAAAAAATAATGACAATATTATTCACTTTTATTGGTTGATACCCATTACTGAAAGAGAACGAGAATTTAAAAAGATACACGGAATTGAAGAATTAGAAAAAATATTGGAATTAAAACAATTCAATTATTTAGATCCTCATAGAAAAAGCGTAATTTAAAGTTAAATACATCTATATTTATCTTAGGGTTGAATAGGGAATAAGCCCTTATTCTACTCCTATACTCACGGTTACTTTTGATCCAGTAATCTCCATATTCAAATCACCGGGTTGCCTAATTATCATTTTCTGATGTGTTGAAGTTGAAAATGTTCTTCCAAAGCCATTGGTGTCTATGATTTTTCCACTTTTTGCATCTCGGACCGTAATGACCAGATATGAATTAGGGTCAGTATACGTAACCATTTTTGTAGAATATCCGGATTTTGAAGATATTTCCTTCTCTTCTGTTATTTGATTTGGAATCACATCATACGTAATGGTAGTGGTCTTGGGTGATGTAAAATTCCTGTTAATTTTATTATAGGACAATTGTAGGGTCTCATGGAATGGTAACGCCACTGTCGCACTCGATCCAAGGGGAGCAGGGGTTGCCATGGTAGTGATTTTAGTTGTTGGTCGGCTTGTATAGGTGGGAACGGTAGGTTGTGATGTCCGGGCAATAACTGTTGGAGAGGGAGTTAAGGTTGGTGTATCTGAAAAAAAGTTGGAAGAGGATGAGCTTGACAAAAGACCAGATGAAAACAACCATATTGAGGATACAAGGATAAGGGCAGCAATGACGATTGGTATAACGATCTTCTTATGTGACTTTACCGCCGTGACAAAGTCAGGTACAGGAATTGTAGGTAGATCTGCTTTGGAATCTGAATCAATAGTAGGACTGTAAGATACTGTTTCCTTTTGCTTTAGAACATTCTCAATATCAAATATTCCCCCTGGATTATGTTGAACCTCAAGCACCAAAGCTCCGATATCCCGAATCAAAACATCAATATCGGGTCCTGGTCTGATGAGTAAAGTATTCTCTCTCCCTATTGATAGCGGAGGGATGTCTGATGCTTTTATTTCTAGGAGGAATGTCTTATTCCGCGTTACAAATGCAAATACTATTACAATAATTCCAATAATAATGAGAATTATCCCTAAAATAAAATTGAATTGGTCTCCGGGTAATTTTGTGATACCAATAAGGGACAGTATTATTCCGATGACGACAATCCACCATCTGATTCTCAATTCCTCTAATAGATTGATTCCTCTTATTTGATCGAGATGGATATCCATTGCGAGTTGAGATTCCGCTAAGCCTTGTTTATGGGTGTAAAAAATGGCCCTCTTGTTTGTCAGAGCAACATTGCCTTCCAGTTTTTGAGGTTGGAGAATGGTCAGGGCTTGATATTCTTTAATAAGAATCTCGTCCGTGGCCAATTTAATAAAATCTTCCACTGGCATTTTTTCCCCAAATTTTTTTTTAATTATTTCTCATCAAATACCATCAACATTCGATTATTAGATTCTCATACATCCTTGTTAACCGGGGGGGTACACCCTTCGGGTCACGAATGCGGTATCGACACTTCATGATGGTCCGATTGCTTATGTTAAAGACCACCTAAGTCTTGTGTGGTTGCCGTTGGCGTTGTAGATTCGAGTGGGAACCGATTGTCGATGTTTTCAAATATCGCATCTCCGAGAAGCTTTGTGTCAAGGATAAGAGCCCCTATTTCTCTTATCATTTTGGATGATTCGGGACCGGGCAATACCCAAAAAGATTTGTCACGACTGATTGTTAACGAAGGGAGACCCTCTCCTTTTATTTCAAGGTAAAACATCCGGTTTGGATAGGTAAAAGCTAACACGCATAAAATGATACCCACCGCAAGGACTATGAGACTGTATATAAAATCTCCACTGTCATTATAATTTTTTGAATAAGAAGATTGGCTGTAAGGGGAGTAACTATAAGGGGACAAATCTCTCGAAGAGTAGGTATCTCCTCCCAAGGAAATCATGGAAAAACCAATCAATGCAATGATAATTCCAACAATTAAAATGAACCATCTGGGTTTTGTAACGTGATATACATCTGTACCTTTTATAACATCTAGATGCATATCCATCGCAATCTGGGCTTTTTTTAATCCTTGTTCCATTCCATATACAATTGCTCTTTTATTCGTGATTGCAATATTTCCCTCTAATTTCATTGGTTTTCTTATGCTCAGGGCTTTATATTCCCTTACGAGCTTTTCACCCTCTGCAAATCTGATAAAATCCTCAATAGGCATTCTGAACCCTTCTTAAATGAAAAACAATTAACACATCCAAAAAATATATACATTTCGAAAATAACCTGCTGGAATTTTTTTTAAAAAATCATTTCCTGACTTTATTTTGTTTAAACCGAAGATTGGTCAATAATAATGGGATATTTCAAATTGTACTACTGACCTTGCAATAAAATTCCATCTGAAAATGTTTCCTATTCACAATTCCAAAATTGGAAAGAGAAATTGAAATCCCATTTTGTGATTCACAGTTGGAGATCATGGTATCGGCCAAATCATCTTTCGTATCCGAGTCCGCTTTATAGGAGGGATTAGCGAAAGGTTCAATCCCGCGGAGCACAGTGAAAGATGAAATCCTTGATAGGATAAAAAATTCAGGATGATGGTTTCACTATATAATCAAAAAAATGGTGGTTCAATTATAATTTTGCCAACAAATCTTTCTTTTTACTTTCAAACTCCTGTTCGGTAATTATTCCCATCTCTTTTAACTTTCCTAATTTGAGAATTTGGTCTGTGATATCAACCTGCCTGCTGCGGAACGGCATCAGATCCTGACTTTTCAATTTGTTGCCCTTTTAATTTCTTCTTGATTCCCAATTGGGCAGTCTTTAATATTTCATCTGCGCCCTCTTTAGGAATATTCTTAATGGTAAAGGGGACTGAATTATGCCTTACTGTAATAAGCAGATCTGTTGACATGAATCCTTTTTTAAGAACAACGTTTGTCATATCGTCATATAAAAAATCAACAACTTCAGCTCTCAATCCAAGTGTTTTTGGTTGGTAACTGATTATTCGGGTATTTGTCACAAAGACCGATGCCAACCCTGTCAATTTTCCTCCTGCAGATCCCGCAAGGCTACCAAGTCCTGCCTGTTGAAAAGCGAGAAGTACTTCTTCATCAGGTATTAGTAACGTCTTTATCTCATCAGGGGCCTCAATTTCAATTCCTTTAAATAAGCCATCCATGTATTGTGTTTACCTTTTTGAGGAATATTAATATACCGCCTTGTTAAATTTTTGGGGCATAAATCATAGCCACGTTTTCCTTGGTTCAGAATAATACCTTAACTATCACTCTCCAGTTTGGCAACGAAGAAATCGTTGTCGCTAATTATTATCCAGCTAAGGCTTTGTGATTGGATAGGATTGATCAAAGCCATGATTCCTTGATGCATTCTTTGATATCGTCTGTGTTTGGATGCTTTAGTAATGATCATATTACCATTAATCACACCACCTTGAGCACGAGACATTGCCCATTCACACAAACGCTATCATCAGGGCAATAGCTCACGGTTGAACCACACGGTTGGTGACATTTCAGATCGTTTCCAAGGATATATCCTTCCTCGCATGACCTACATCTCCCATTCACACAAATGCTATCCCCGGAACAGTAGGTATCTGCCGAGCCACAGGGTTTATGACATTTTAAATCCTCTCCGAGGATATATCCTTCGGAGCATCCTTTGCACTCCCCGTCAACACAAATGCTATCGCCCGTGCAATACTGACTGCCTCCACACGCAGGGTGACACCGTTGGTCGCTCCCAAGAACATAGCCATCAGGGCAGGGATGTCTTAGTTCTTCCAGTGAATCATCCAATTCTTTCGGATCAGAAAATTGAAAACCCCGGTAATATCGTGAGTTACTTATCGGACAAATGTCGGGATCATCACAAACAAGATATCCCCCGGTTGTTTCCATAGCAACCCATTCATCGAGGGATACTTCTGCCAGTACCCAGACATGCGTTGCTTCTGACATCGATTTAGTATCTTTATCAATATTTCCGACGACAATCTTTGCATTTATCCCTTGAGTTTTCACCATATTCCAGACATCACGTGCCATGTCCCCACAAACATATACATCCGTGCCGATGTAGGTATGACTTTCATGGTACTCTTCGACGATTTGTTTGATGATATTGATATTGTGATCTCGTGGACTTTCAGAGATACATCCCATAAGTGTTGTCAGTAAGAAAATGGAGATACTGAGAAGGAAGATGGGATTCTTTTTTTCGTCCATATACTTCGAATCGTTCAAAGAATGAAAAATTTGTCGGTTTTTGATTTGAATGGTTATACGAAATTTCTCGTATGGGCTGTGGCTAACGAGCGTTGGTAAACTTCTGCGAATCGCAAGAGAACTGGAATGAAGCGATAAAAATTGTGAGGAAGAAAAGGGGGGAATAATATGAAACTGCTCGATGTTAAACAGAAAGATTATGGATCATTTTTTCTCCCTATAAAATTTCCCCATCCGATCACAATAATCAACTTTTTTCTTCAATCCTAATTTCTTATAAATTTTTGACAAATTTTCCCAAAGATGTGGTAATTGTGAATCAATCTTTATTGCTTCTTTCGTGAAAAATTCCGCGTTATTATAATCTCCTATTGAATATGAACAAGCCGCCAAAATTGAGAAAATCTTTACTGACTTATGTTCTGTTTTGATTATTCTCTCACAGATAGCTCGTGCGTTTTCAAAATCCTTTTTTGATACTAGTTGTTCTGCCTTATTGGTGAGGTACGCAAGTTCTTTGGCTGAAAGGCGTTTTTCATTCTTCGATTCAGATACCCCCTTAGTTTTAGTTATTTGTGCAACAGGTTCTGATTTTGAAGAGTTCTCATTTGATTTTATTTGGGTCACAATCTCTGATTTCTTCAAGATTGGTAGATTTTTTGAAGGATAGAGGGATTCATTCTTAAGATCAAAATTTGGACTGAATAATCGAATGATCTGATGTGGATCCCGATTTGCCAAAATAAGGAGCCACCAAAATCCAGGCATTTGGAAACTATCTGTTTCTTTTTTACCGTGGGAAAATTTTACAATTCGAGACCATTCACGATCAGAAACAACACTATCCTTTTCTAATTTTAATAATTCATCGATAATAATATTAATAGACTCGGGAGAAAATTGTTTTAAAATGTAATCCGGATTGAAGGTCCCAATTCTTGAACCTACTTTCTTTCCTGTGCCATAATACTTTTTCGAAAGTGCCTGCTCTGCGTCATAACTTATTCCTTTTATGATATCGTCATTGAATCGGACCTCGGTAAATAGTCCTAACTTTAAGGCTGTATCCTGGACCCAGGCCAAATCATCAAGAAATGTTAAATGATCCTCCTCCTCGATAAGGTCCTCCCGTTCCGGTATTGCAACATAATGATAAAATACGGGTTTTTTCCCTTTTTGTTGTCTGAGGATCCGCCCTAGTCGTTGGATCAGCTGCAATCGAGTTTTGGATGATGCCACATTAATGCCAATACTTGCATCAGGAATATCAATCCCTTCATCAAGCATTCGGGCCCCAATGAGAACACCATTATTTGCTTTCTTAAAAGAGGAAATCTGTGTGAAAACATCATCCTTAACCTTAGAGTGAACAACATACAGATTCTTTACATCTTTTTTGAGATTTTCAGCAATGATATCACAACTATGGATGTCCATGGCAAAAACAATCGCCTTCTGTTCATGGGCGATATCCCGAATCAATTTTAAGGCTTCTTGAAGACGAGGATGTGATCGATGAATTATCCATCGACGTTTCAGAATAAGCCCTATCAATATCTTCCATTCCTCGGGAATATCCATTTTATTATATCTGGCATATTCAATCAGGCGTATAAAGTCATTGAGATCATGTAAAATAGAGAAATTACCTTGAGATAAATCAAGAATTTTTTTATGATCATCCTTTATTGTCTGGAAAGTTTTACGGATCCTTCTTGTAATATCAGAGAACTCCTTGTTTTCCTCAATTGACAGATACACCGGACAGATTATCCACTGAAATGAGGGGAGTACTCCTCTTTCAAGGGCTTCATTTAAAGTAAAACGGTATACAACATCTCCAAGTTCTTCTTTTAAAATGATCGAACGCTGCTCCCCTTCAACGGTTGCAGACAGCCCCAGTTTCCATGTGCAAGGTACTGTGAGTGCTTTCCGGAATTCTGGTGCTGCAAGATGATGTACCTCATCTGCTATAAGAAGATCAGCCGGGTATTCTCGAGGATTTTTATAAACTGTTTGGAGTGTATTGAAATTGATTGAAAATCCGTTGACTTTTATCGGTGATTCATAGGTGGAACGGGAATTATCAATGATACCTAACTTATCAACAACTTCTCTTCGCCATTGATTAAGAATATTAGTGGAATGGGCAAAGATTCGAACAATACTATGTGGTTTTATTTCATACAGAGCCTCTATCGCCATGAGGCCAACTAATGTTTTCCCTGTCGCAGTGGCCATTTCAACAATGCCTGTTTTCCCGCCCTGAAACCAGCTTTCAAAGGCCTGTTTTTGATGTGTCCAGGGTATATATAACACCACAGGTTGACTGATCAAATATGGTTGAACATGTGAAGTAGATGTGAAAATTTGTTGAAGTCTGTGAATTGCATCTTTTTCCTTGAGGAGGACATATAATTCCAAAAAAAAGAGTGCACTCCCAGGATCAAATTCCCGGGCGGCAATATCGATAGGTGATGGATCCTGGCCCATTCGAATGAGTTCCTTTTTTAGAAGCAATTGGATTTGAAACGAGAGGGCATTGCCGATGTATGGAAGTTTTGAATCTTTCATTTCCTTATTATTAAGAAGAAATTGGATAATTGAAGAATGGAATCTAAAGAAATCATCCTTAATTTCTCCATAAAGGGATTCATTCACCATCACACCATCGATAGCATATATTCTCTCTTTAAAAATACTGAGAAACAGATCATAAAAATAGTTCTCTAATTTTTTATGTTCATCCCGATACGAAGCAGAACCGGCACCAAGTAGCGGGAGAAACATATGATCATACTTGTAATATTCATACTGGAGCATTACATCGTCAGCGATCAACAAGCCCTCGAATTTCGGTTTTCCCTCAAGGGACTGCTGATAAAACTCCTGATACGATTTCCCCAGTGATATAGGACCTTTTCCTGTTTTACCCATATGAGCATGGGCTTTTGCACAATCCTCACAGAGCCCATCTCCAGGAATTGCAGGTTTCCGCCCACATCGATAACAATCAGCCATTATTAATTGTTTAGTTTGAAAATATCCCTAATTAAAATAATTGAGATTAACCTTAACCGAATTAATTGAGGTTCATGATGAAGGTGAATGACCTTTTATCACGAAAGACAATCAAGGGCACTCAAAAAGGAAAAACCTTCGAACTATTGAATATGAGTCTGCCAATCGTCGCTAAGAGAGAAGATTTAATGAATTATACGATTAAATCCTGCGAGGCTGAATTTTTAGTGAAATATTATAGGATCTTACGATAAACGGACGATAATCCAGAAATTTATTTGTAGATTTTTTTATAACACGAATAACAAATGGGTTTTTCGTAACTTCTCTCTTTTCGGGTATCTTCATTCCCACATACATGACAAAATTTCTCGGTATATTTTGAATCCCCAAATTTTGCCCAGATTGGATAACATTTATCACACAACGGTTTATTGGGATTAAATTTTATTCTTTCACCACACCGAATACAGACTCCAGATTCAGGTTCCTTATCGTATTTTTTTATCGTTTCTTTTGCCACTGCTTTCTCAAGCTTTTTTCATCCGATCTTGGCTTTTCGACCTTTTTAATCTCGAACCCAAACTCAGTACTGTTCCTTATGATTTTTTTGGCTGCTTCATTAATTTCATCATACAATTTTCGATCTTCTGCCTGATCAACGATAATTCCCAATTCAGTATTATTTAACTGAGAATACTCGTATAAGTTCATTGATGTGATTATCGCAGTTTTATGATTCAAATAGCATTTAGCATGCAAATTCTGATGGGTGTATAATTTCACACCCTTCATTTCCTGTAAAAAATTGATATCTGCAGGATCGTGACTTTCATCTGCTCTAACAATTACCGAAATACTAGTTTTAAAAGTGTCCTGATCTTTGATATCGCTTTTAAATTGGCGAGCGATTCTCAAGTAAGGAGTGATCAAAATTAATTTCTCACCTTGAGAAGCGTTGATCAACTTCTCTATCTCTGCAGTTATCTCTGCGGTTGATGCAAGTAATTTTGCCATTTTTAACACCAAAAAAATCGTTTGAAATGATTATATTCTTATTTTTGGATTATTTATGAATTGCCTTTGATTTAAATCAATTTTACAGAAGGTTTTCCCTGATTAGGGGATTAGTCATGGACTTCCTAGATTCTCAACTTCGACGTATCCCATTCCCATTTTTTATCACCGTTCTGGCTCACATAAAATAATCCGACATTCAACTTCTCCGCGTGATAGGCAGCCTTTTTAAGGGAACTGGAACGCATGTTTTCACTTTCTTCCGGTGCAGTATCAACGATAATCATTGTCGGCACAAAGTACGATCTCCTTCTCGAGGCTTCATGCTGGAATGCTTTCAGTTTATCAAGGTCACTAATGATTTCACCGGGCCTCAATCGTCCACCTTCCCGCTCTGATGCCTTGATCTCGATTGCCATGAGCATGTGACGAAGGGTATTTTCTCGGTTCCTCCTCCGGAAATCTCCGTTAATTTCCGGTGAAAATAAGACAATGTCGGGAATCGGTTCGTATCCTCCCTGGAAGTCTTCATCTTTCTGACTATCCAATTCCCGGAATAGTGACGTAATAGGATCGAACACTCGTATCTTCACATTCATCCCGATCTGCTGTGGAGGGACATTGCCAAAATCACGAAAGCAGCGATACATGATGGCCTGATAATGTAGCTCTGATCCCAGAACCGCCCTGCACTCGGAACAGATGTGAGGCCAGACTTTTTTGAAAATGGTAACTGAGCCTCGATAGGTCTTCATTTTATCAGCATTTATCGAAATAAAGAGAATCTTGATCTCTTCTTCACAACCGTCTCATTTTTCCAGGAATTGAATTCAGCCGGCAGCAGACTCATTATATTGTCTGGTTTCATATCGTAGAGGTCGTATGTTGCATCGAGCTGATTCATGATAGCAATAAGTCTCGATAAATTGCCTGGTTTCTTCCTACTGACTGCACCTTTTTTCATCCCTTCCTTAAGTTTTCCATCCTCCCGCCAGTATAATTTTTGAGCGACTTGAATTAAATTCCCATTCGATATGAGATTTTGACGACATCCGAGATCGAGAATAAATCGGTTAGTGATATGTGTTGGAGTAGAGAGGAATATTTTCGATTGCCCCCCATAACGTGAATAGATATCCCATGATGCTGCAATCAAATGCCGATAAAACCGGGTATAATGTGGATTATATACATAACGTGCCATCTCACCTACCCTTCTTTTACCTGTCGAATCAAAGTGTATGAGCTGGTCGAGCCAGAATAATGATAGCCAATTCCATAATCCCTCGTTCTCAAGTAACTTATCTCGAGGAATTGATTCCAAATGGGTGACCAGATATTCACCCAATTCAATTCGTGTTGCGAAAATCTTCCGATCTATCTCAATTTCTTCAAATTGTTTAGAATAAGGAGCTTCTTCGAGAAGGTGGAGTGGGGGGGATATTGTACTGTCTTTCTTTAAATTTACAATAAACTCGGTAAATTCCTTTGTCCCTATTGGCGTCAATACACGAAGATTTGTCATTCTGACACCCCCTTGTTATAGTTATCTAAGAATTTGCTCCATTTTCTATTCTCAGATAAACAAAATTCATTCACAACATTATCTATCCAATCAACAATATCCTGTGATGTTTCGGGAATACTAGTTGTCAATCTTTCAGGGATAGATTCAGGATAGATAGTTCTCGCAAAATTTAACCAATTTTTATGCCATTCCACTTCAGCAGCTTCATGATCGAACGATTCTTCGATAAACAGATGGTAAAGTATCTCGCGAATGACTTGGGGATATACATGGAAGAAGAATACAGGATCAGTTTTTGCAAGCGAACGAATGTTGGGGATATTTTTATTGAATTCAATGATTGGTGAATCAGCAGCATAATTGATTCTCCAGATTTGATGCCCGAGATCACAGTTGAATTCCGTTGCGAGGATCGAACGTATTTGGTCCTCGTCTTCTCCCTCTGAATGGGGTTTTATTTTATCAGCTTCGGCAAGAATAAGTCCATATTTTGTAGTTTGGTCGACAATTTTGATACGAAAGTTTAAATTTTCAAGATTACCCATATCGGTTAAATCGGTAGACTCGGGTTTGGTAATATTGGAGACGGTACCGAAATCAAATCGTTTTCTATCAGTCCGATAATATACTTCGATGAAGACTTTGGCATCAAAAGGTAATTTAAGGCTTGACAGATTCACCGATGCATCGAACGATTTGAGCGATCCATCTTCACGATGGAGATCAATCTTGATATTCTTTGCTGGAATTTTCTGTCGTGCGGTATAGTTCAGATGCCGCTTCATGCACTCACCTTATTGACAACGACAACCAGGTCACGGTTTTTATCAAAACCTGTTGTTTTTAATTCAAATCTGGGATCTTCGATTGAAAGTAACAGCATTCTGTTTTCCATTTTTTTTATCTGGGCCCCTTTTATCCGAGGGATGATTTTTCCATACCCTGTGTTTGAGGTATCGAACTTGAAGTCCCAAGGATCGTACCGTGCAAAAGGATTGCCTTTTTTTGTGTCGTAGGCGACTTCGATCCTCGCTGTGAACGGCTCAAATGATTGCTTATCAGCTAGAGATATTCGAAACCCACCCTCCTGAGAAATAATTGAAAATACTCCACCTGATCTTTGGAGGTCTGGTGGGATGGTTGAGATTGGATTGTCTCCTACTGCCTTCCCCTGCTCTTCCCGGACGTAGAAGATATCTTTGAGAAAATCGGGATCAACTCCCGGTGGGGGAACATTGAGTATCGGAGTAATATCCCGGAGACTGGTTCGAATATATCGGAGGGTTGATACGGCATTATGGTATCGTTGTTTGAAGGTTTCTGATCGTTCTTTCCAATCGGTATGAGCAGGTGATTCGGAGTCTCCAAGGAAGCGGGCAACTGGTTCTTCATCGGCGGTAAGGAGCGCTCTCAAATTCACTCCTCGCAACAATTTTATTTCAGAGATGGAAATCCCCGATCGGATATAGAATTCCTCAACCCTCTGCAGTTGTTCATCTTTTTGGATGAAGACCTTGAAATGGGTTTTCACCTTTTCTCCCTTTACTGGTTGTATCTGCACGGGGACTTTTATGGGGACCAATTTTCCTTCAGAAAATAAACCTCGTGCTCTTTCCAGATCTTCCCCGAACAAGGTTTCGGATATTTTTGGAGGATTCGACTCTTGTAGGGTAAAAAATTGGTCTTCAGTTGCTCTGACCGAATTATAGATGAAATATAACAGATTTGATACGGGATGATGCTCCCAGGTTGCCCCTTTCCAATCGATATTATGGGCAATTTCAAAGATAGTCTTCTGATCGAGATTGATGATTGTATCATTCTGGCAGATATCTATCGTGAGCAGACCTTTGATGATTGAATAGAAATAATGCTGGATGGATGCTTTCAGAAGATTATCGAGGGAAATATCTGCAATAGGGAATGGGATGACGATCGAAAGTCCCGTTTCATCGTTCCGGGAAATACGAAAACGATGCTTGAAGTTGGCAATTTCTTTCGGGTCTTCGATTGGCTGGTTCTCTCCAATACAATAATAGCCGTAATAATCGTAATGGGCACCGTTATGGACATGGGATTTCAAGAGAGCTTTTCCAAGGAGCAGATGCCGGTGGTCATCGTGACGGACGGTGTATCCCCAGAAGGATCGCAGTTCAGAGCAGACAAAAAAGACGGTCTTTCCAAGTCCCCATCGTCCGGCATCACGCCCTTCCTTCTTCGAGATTCCTTCCCGCCACCAGAGGTTGTAGTAGTTGCTCTTTTTGTCACCGGTCACCTCTGTTCGTGAGATGGGGCCATCGAGGCCTCGTGTTCCGAAATCTTCGATCACGAGATAGGCAAAAGGTCCCCTCAATGCACTGTCAAGTTTGAATTCACAACTTTTGACGTGATCAAGCAACTCAGAATAATAGGAATTTCTTCCGGAATGGGGCTCTGAATTCAGGGAGATTCGGATGTGTACCGGTTCATTTCCGTTCAATCTTGCATCAAGCGAATTCTGGATGGCCTCCCTGATCAGCGCCGCTGATGCATCGAGATCCCCCACATTGAAAAATTCTGCCTCATGGGGGGAGCGTTCTGGCTCTCCTTCCCCCAGTCTCCGAAATTGCCACATGAAAAAGAATCACTCCACCTTGACATTCAATTCGATAAGGTGAGTGCTTATATTTGGATCACGATAAAAATTACGAAATGAATGTTCACCCTCTTAAAGGGAGAACAATTATAAAATTACATCGAAGAAATAATAATTTTAGGAAGATATTTTTTCTATTTTTTTGAATTCAACCGAAATCGCCAGGTTCAATCAATTAATCTTCATAAATCGGATGAATCTCGACAAAGAATTCACAATATTTTTCTTGTCCGAAGAAATATCATTTGAACCAAGTCATAACAAAAAAACGATTAAGGTGGTCAGAAATGAACAATTTCAATGATAAAGTCAATTTCATCTGGTCGATTGCTGAGCTGCTCAGAGGACCTTACAAACCCAATCAATACAAAGATGTCATGCTTCCTCTTGTGGTCCTTCGGCGGCTGGACTGTGTTCTGGAACCGACCAAGGACAACGTCCTGGAAAAATATGAGTCGATGAAGGGGGGAAAAGTCCAGAATCTTGAGCCGATTCTCAACCAGGTTGCCGGACATCAATTCCACAATATAAGCAAATTCACCTTCAGGAAGCTTAAGGATGACCCTAATAATCTGGCAGCAAACCTCACCGCCTATGTCAAGGGATTTTCGAGCAACGCCCGCGATATTGTTGAAAAATTCGGATTTGAGAAAGAGATTGAGAAACTGGATAAAAATGACCGCCTGTATCTGGTTATCTCGAAATTTGCTGATGATATCGATCTGCATCCCGATGTTGTTACCAATATGGAGATGGGATATATATTCGAGGAACTCATCCGCAGGTTTAACGAAGCTAGCAATGAGGAGGCTGGCGACCATTTCACTCCCCGAGAAGTCATCCGTCTGATGGTGAACCTGATTTTTATCCCCGATGGCGATGTGCTCACCCAGCGTGGTATTATCAAAACACTCTATGATCCTGCCTGTGGTACTGGGGGAATGCTCTCTGTCTCCGATGAGTACGTTCACGAGTTGAATCCGGATGCACGGCTTGAGCTCTTCGGGGAAGATTTTAACGAACAGGCCTATGCCATCTGTGGCTCTGATATGATGATCAAGGGCCAAAATCTTGACAATATTCATTTTGGGGACAGTATCAAGGACGATTTCTTCAAGGGGAAGACTTTCAATTACCTGCTTGCGAATCCTCCGTTCGGTGTCGAATGGAAACCACAACAGGCGAAGATAAAAAAAGAACATGAAGGGGAGGGATTCGGCGGTCGGTACGGTCCTGGTCTTCCGCGTATCAGCGATGGGTCCCTTCTCTTCCTGATGCACATGATCAGCAAGATGAAACCGGTGAAAGAGGGGGGCACTCGTCTGGCAATTGTGTTCAACGGATCTCCGTTGTTCACCGGTTCCGCTGGTTCGGGGGAGAGTGAGATCCGCCGGTGGATTATCGAGAATGACTGGCTGGAGGCTATCGTTGCATTACCCGATCAACTCTTCTACAACACGGGGATTTCAACCTACCTCTGGATTGTTACCAACCGCAAGGAACAGAACCGTAGGGGGAAGATCCAGCTCGTCAATGCGACCACCTTCTTCAAGAAGATGCGGAAAAGCCTCGGGAACAAGCGAAACGAGATCTGCGACGAGCAGAGAGATCAGATTACCCAGCTGTATGGGAATTTCCAGGAAAATGAATTCGTGAAGGTATTCGACAATACGCATTTCGGATACCGCCGGATTACGGTTGAACGTCCTCTGCGTCTTAATTTTGCTGCAACTGATGAGCGGATCTCACGCGTAAAAGAGGGGAGCAAATTTTCGGATCTTGCAGTCAGTAAAAAGCGGAAAGATGAGAAAGAAATTGCAGATGAAGAGGAAGCAGGGAAGAAACAGCAGCTGGCTATTCTGTCTGTCCTGGAAACTCTAAACGGAATAGGAACGGTAAAGAACCGTGAAACCTTTACAAAAATCCTCAAGGATGCACTGAAAAAACAGAATGTGGCGATCCCTCCACCCGCATTCAAGGAAATTTTAGATTCGCTTTCCGAGCGCGATGAGACTGCTGATATCTGCGTCGACAGCAAGGGGAATCCAGAACCCGATCCCGGACTTCGCGATTACGAGAATGTACCACTCAAGGAAGATGTCACATCTTATATGCAACGTGAGGTGCTCCCCCATGTTCCGGATGCATGGGTAGACGAGAGCAAGACGAAAATCGGCTATGAGATCAATTTCAACCGGTATTTCTACAAGTATGTCCCTCCGCGTCCGTTAGAAGAGATTGAGGCTGATCTAAGGAAGATAGAGGCGGAGATAAACCAGTTG
>ERZ1645192.446-NODE-446-length-33931-cov-20.665929_pt1 | contig 33931 bp, 21 predicted proteins | sample MGYA00575354_ERZ1645192 | MGnify/ENA primary metagenome ERZ1645192 (study PRJEB40844, sample SAMN11349763) | freshwater sediment metagenome | isolation source: river sediment | host: Sediment | place: India: Faizupur Khadar , New Delhi | collected 2017-02-21 ...
TCCTTTCCCCGTTCGATGATTGCGATCTCCTCATCGTTCATGTACACCACGTTATCGGTGTATTCTATCAGCGGGGTGGCGTCGGAGGCGACAAAGAACTCTCCCTGCCCGATGCCGATCACCATGGGGCTTCCTTTACGTGCGGCAATGATTTTGTCGGGGAAGTCTCGCGCCAGGATCACGATGGCATAAGCGCCGATCACCTGGTTCAGGGCGATGCGTACGGCCTCTTCTACCGGAACCTGTTCATTGACCATAATATCTTCGATCAGATGGCCCAGCACTTCGGTATCCGTTTCACTGGTAAATTCATAGCCACGGTTACGCAATTCGCTGCGAAGCACCAAATAGTTCTCGATGATCCCGTTATGGATGATGGCGATGGATTTATTCTTGGAGAAGTGGGGATGGGCGTTGATCTGGTTGGGCTCACCATGGGTAGCCCAACGGGTGTGGGCCATTCCGCAGGTACCGGAAATATCTTCCCCCGCCACGTAATCTTCTAACTCCGATACTTTTCCTTTACATTTATATACTTTGATATCGCCGTTGAGCAGGCAGATTCCCGCACTGTCATAACCACGATATTCCAGCCGGTGCAATCCTTTCATGAGAATTGGGTAAGCCTCCCGGGGACCGATGTAAGCTACAATTCCGCACATAAACGATCAGTTTAAAATGAAGGATCAAAAGTAATAAATAAATCTTAACTTAATTCAATACCGTGTAGGTAACTTTCAGTCTGAAGCGGTCTTCTTCAGCGCCGGGAAGAGTTGGCCGGGTGCCGGTAAAGACAACCCGTCCGGGATTGATCACGCTGGAAAGGGGATAGTTGACGAGGATGTAAAGATCAAAATGGTTGGAATAGTAGTGTTCCATGATCTTTTGCATGTGTTGTGTGATACGGAAAAAATAGGTTCTTTTTGTCTGATCGTAATAGCCACCGAAGTACTCGGTTCCCTCGGTGTCGTCCACTACATATCCCATGCGGCCGATGCTGTCCTGCCGTATCATGGTAATGGTGGGTGGCGGAGCAAAGGTCGTGTCGGTTTCAAAGTTCTTGATCATCAGCAGGGCGTCGTTAATAGCTACCACTTTCCCCTTGGCAAATTGGTCCATGTAGGGGAATTTGACTTTGATTTTGACGCCACCCATTCCCTGCAGAAAGAGTTTGTTGGCTCCCTGTGCAGAGTCGTGGTTGAGCACTTGCCTTTTGAAATCCTGGCTGGCATGGAGATAACCATGGTGGTTGATCTGCACAAACCGGGCACAGCTTTCGTTAACCGGCATTTCAAATTTGAGTGAATCTTCTTCCGGGTCATTGCCGTTGTGATAATAGACAACCAGTTTGGAGAGGCCGTTGTTGGTGATGAACCGCAGCAAAGCGCCGTTGCTGGTCACCGGATTGGCAGTTACATAGAGGCCTTTGAAGAATTTGATAAATTCGTCATTGCTTGCCAGGGCGGCAGAGGGGGCATAGAGGATCTTGTTTCCCAGGTAGTGGGACTGGTTGCTCAGGTTGATTCGCAGGTGGGCCTGTTCTTTTTTCCCGTCGATGGTAACGCTGTCAGTGGGATGGGGGGTAAAATACTGGTCAGCCAGCAAAGTCGGATAGCAGCCGACCGATTGGTTAGAGTAATAATTGCTGTCGTAATAGATATCCTGGCTGAGTTCGTAAACTTTAACATTTTGCCGGGTGGTGGTATCGCCGGTGCAGGTGCTGTAGTAAAGTTTTAGTACGAGTGAATCGAGGACCGGAGCGGTACCGAAATCAACCCCTTCGGTTGAAAGTTGAACCTGGCTGTAGAAACTGCAGGTGGTTTTACCGAAGACCGGGTCGAGTATGGAGCCCAGCACCAGGGTAGATGGTTCGCTGGTACGCACTGAATCCTGGATCATGGAAAAGGCGTACACGGTGCAGGTGTCGGTAGTTTGGACATGAAGGGTATCGCTCGGCGGAAGCAGATCGAAACCGATTTCATAAGCATCTTTTTTGCAGGAACCAAGGGCCAGGAGTAGTGTTCCGGTAATCATCAGGGCCGACAGGAGCTTCCGGGGAGATTTCAAGCGTAGGGCGTTTTAGGTTCAGGGTTAATCGACAGCAACCTGGTTGTGCACAAGGATCTCTTCATAAAAATCGTTGTACGCATCCACGTAGCGATCCAGTGGTTGAAAATCGAGGTAAGGTTTGTCGGTTTCCTGCATATACCGAACCAATTCCGGGTTTACTTTGGGAGAGCCGATGATCACACCGTCGGAAAAATCAATCGCTGCTTTTATCACATTAACGTAATTCGGGTTTTTATAGTGTTTCAGATCCTTTGCTGAAATACCTTCAAGTTTAATTTTATTCGAAAACTCTTTGTGCATCAGCTCTTCGAAATCGTCATCATAAATTGAAAAAACGACTTTGGTGTCGCTGAAGAGGGGGTTATCGTGGTAGGCTTTTTTGATGTAAAGTGGCAGAAGACTGGTCAGCCAACCGTGGCAATGGACCACATCGGGGCCCCAGCCCAGTTTTTTGACGGTTTCCAGAACGCCGCGTGAAAAGAAAATGGCCCGCTCGTCGTTGTCGTTGAAAAATTTATTGTTTTTATCGTGAAGGGTGTATTTTCTCTGGAAATAATCTTCGTTGTCGATGAAATAGATCTGCATTCTGGCCTGCTGGATAGAAGCTACCTTGATGATGAGCGGATGGTCAGTGTCGTCGATGATCAGATTCATGCCGGACAACCGGATCACTTCGTGCAATTGATTTCTTCGTTCATTAATGTTTCCATAGCGCGGCATAAAGGTCCGTATTTCCCTTCCTTTTTCCTGGATTCCCTGGGGCAGATAGCGCCCGATTATACCCATGGGACTTTCTTTCAGATACGGGGTGATCTCCTGTGCAACAAATAAAACTTTCGCTTTTTCCATTTTGTCTGCCTGTTTTTCCCTTTTTGATTATCTGTGCAATGTTTGGTATCGGCCCTAACAGCCGGTTTTAAAATTCGGGTGCAAAGATACTAAAAATTTTTCGGATAATTTCCAAATATAAAGTGTAAATAAATGATAATGTATGGCTTGTATTTTATCCATATTACCTTTAGAAACCTTTCCGGATTAAGCATGAAAAAGTCCGGAAAGGAGGTATTGTCAGATGGTTTAACCAATGATAACACGGAAATGGACCCGGCCGATCCTCTTCCGCGGGGCGCTTCCGGGATGCCAAAATCCCCGGTAACAACGCGCACTACCTGCGTCCAAAGGGTAGTACACCACACTTGTACAATTTATCAACTATGAAAAAGTTTATGATAACCCTTCTGTTGGGTTCCCTGATCCTGGGTAATTCTCTCTCTGCAGCCGAAGCCGTCACGATACCTTCCGCTCCTGCCGGTGTCTGGATTAAATTGATCATCAATTTTCACAAACCAAAATTTGATTGTGAACGAGGATTCGGATTTTGCTTCGACATTGAATGGGGATTTCAGGAGGGAGCTCCCTCTGCCCCCGCCGGTTGCCTGGTACGCGCAAAGATCGATGACCATAAACAAATGGTTATGGAAATTGCAGAAAGAGACCTTTTGGCCTACGAAAACGGCACCACTCTCCCCTTTTTCAAAAACCAAAAAGCGATCATGCTGGATGAACCCTTCACTTTTTCGGAAAAGTCAAGCAAAGCACTTGGCGAATCCAACCGGTTTACCATAAAACCCGGAACTTATCCCGTTACCTATAAAAACGGGATTTATACAGTTGTTTTTAAACCCTGACCCTACGCTGCCCCGACTCATGATAACATTCCATCCCAGACTGCCGGGGCAGCTTTTCCTCTTCTCCATCTATATAAAACACTGTTTATGTGCAAATTAAAAGTGATTTCCCTGTTGACGATCCTCTTCCTGCCCGGATTGGTCCTGTCAGGATGCCGGACTCTTCTCAAATTCCGCTACGAAATGAAACAACCGGCGGAAGAAACACCTTCCGGTCTGATCCGGTTCCTTGAAAAAAACGATTTTCCGGTGAACTCCCAATATGTCTTCCGGGACAGTACTGCATGGTTAAAAGCGATGCGCAACGAGACTATCCGGAAAAACATGATGAGCTTCCTGATTTTCGACCATGTCGGCCGGTTACTCGAAAATGACACCAACAAGTGCCAGTGGGCAGGGTACGACGTGATACAAAACCTTAACCCCGATTCGGTCTACCGACTTTCCACCGAACTGAGATTGGAAAATATCCAGAACAACATCATCCCGATGACATGGGCTGAGCCCCTCCCCGAATTTCCTCCTGACTTTACCGTGGTGATCACCTGGGCAAAATTCCTGGGGAAATATAACCAACGCCTTTTTGTCTTGGAAAAAGCTGTCCGGGAGAACCATACAGCCCGGCTCCGCTTACTCTACCTGAACATCGACATGCAAAAAAGCTGGGGACTTGTTTCACGCCAGAAAATATCTGTGAATTGAAACGGGATTGCCTTTTCACCGAATATCATCGCCTGAATCGTGTCAAAGAGAGAGGCCTGTCTGCTGTTTGTATTCATTCTGCTGTGGACTACCGGAAACGGGCAGGCGCTGGCATTGGGCGATTCGGTGATCGAATCAACCATTCCGGGATTGTCACGCTTGGGTCCCTCTCCCCTGGCCTTCCGCTTCGTCCATGATGTCGATTACAATCTCTCTGCATCAGGCTTCTTCCCGGGGGACAACACAAGCCATGATGACAGGAAATTTACGGTAATCCATACTTTCCGCTATGTAACCCGGTTGATTAAAGTTCCCTGGCTCAACATCACCCAAGTTTTCGTGCATAACCTCGGCCTCGAGATGTGGCCAGACAAACTGACCCGGTTCACTACCGACGAAAACACGCTGGATACCCGGTTTGAGATAACACCCGGCAAGATACTCAGTTTCACGGTGATCTCCTCCCTCTCCACCCGGTTGTTCCGAAACTATGACCGCCAAGACGATGGTAACGGTTCTATCCTGAAAAATCCTGTCTCCTCCTTCCTGACCCCGCTGACTTGGAACTTTTCATTGTGCCTGGGGTTCCGTGTACCCGACTTTCTGACACTGAGTGTCGGCCTCTCTTCCGCAAGGCTGACATGGCTGAGGGAGCAAAGATGGCTGGAGCAGAACGGGCAGGCCAACAACTTCGGAATTTCCGCAGGTCAAAAAAGCCGCTTCGATTACGGACTCAGCCTCAACTTGTTGATCGACCGGAACTTGGGGCGTTGGGGCCACTGGAATTGCGATGTCAACCTCTTTAAAGAAGGTGATGCTTCCGTTGACCTGCTGGTCAAAAACCTCCTCGATATATCCCTCACCCGGTTCATTCAAACGACCATCCAAACAAAGCTCGTTTACGATGAAGACCTGCAGCCTTTCCTGCAAACCGAAAACATCATCACCCTCGGACTCAACATACATTTTTGATCTGTGAAATCTTTCACAACAAAACCCCTTCCGATACTCAAAAAAAATCTAATTTTGCGGGTTCAAACTTCCATTACTATGTATAAAATCACAAAACATCCGATCCTCGATATCCCCGCGGATGAGAAGACCCGGTTCCTTTTCGGGGGGCAGATCATTGAAGGAAACAAAGGCTTTACGATTGCAGCAGCCCTGCACCAGGCAGGTTATCCTGTTCACAGCCACAGCCTTACCAACCGTGAACGCAGCCTGGAATGTGGCATCGGTAAATGCGGTGCATGCGAAATGCTGGTGGATGGCCAGATCAAAAGGATCTGTATCACTCCGGTGAATGGTGTGAAAGAGGTCAGTGAAATCCCTTCAGATTACGCCCCGCAGCGGGTTCCCGTAACAAAAGAGGTACCCCTGAATGTTTATAAAACCACCGTTGCCATCATCGGCGCCGGACCTGCGGGTCTTGCGGCTCGTGAAGAGCTGAACCGGCACCAAATCCCTAACCTGGTCATCGACAACAACGATAAGATCGGCGGTCAATTCCTGATGCAGACCCATCAATTCTTCTTTTTTGAAAAAGTTCAGAAATTCGGCGGAATGCGTGGTTTTGATATTGCAAAGACGTTAGCCGGCGACAATCACGAAGGGATATTCCTGAACTCAACCGTATGGGATATCCTCGAAGGGGGAAGAATAGCCGTGAAGAACATCCGTACCGGAGAGATCTGTTTTGTCGACACCGAATACCTCATCGTCGCCACCGGAGCCGTACCCTTCATGCCGGCCTTTGAAAATGATGATTTGCCAGGTGTGTACACCGCGGCCGTCGTACAAAAAATGATGAACAACGAGTTGACCCTGCTCGGTAAAAATGTCCTTACCGTCGGAGCCGGGAATATCGGTTACCTCACCTCCTACCAGCTCATGCAGGCCGGCGCAAAAGTCAAAGCCATCCTCGAAGCGCTTCCCACGGAAGGCGGGTTCCCTGTTCAGGCTAACCGGGTGCGGCGACTGGGTATCCCGATCCTTACTTCCCACATGCTCCTCAAGGCGATCCCGAATGAACATCATGACGGCATCACGGGCGCTGTGATAGCCGAATGCAGCAACTTCAAACCCATACCGGGTACTGAAAAGGTGATCGAAGGAATCGACGCGATCAATATTTGCACCGGACTGGTACAGGATGACCAGTTGCTGATTAAAGGAAACGAGATTTTCGGCAGAAATTGTTTCGGTGCCGGAGATGCCATCCGTATCGGAGAAGGCACCAGCGCTGTTCTCAGGGGTCGTCAGGCCGCTTTCGACATCCTTCAGGAGATGGGCGAACGGATCGACTATGATGAATTCCTCTCGCTCTCGAAAGAATACATCGACTCGCAACAACATCCGGTCAGGGTAATCAATGAACCCTCCAGCCCTTCAGAAGGCAGGATGAACGAAAAAGGTTTCGTAATGATCGACTGCCTTTATGGTTTTGCATGTAACCCCTGTGCTTTCTCCTGTCCCCATGGAGCCATCACCAAATCGTCCACCAGCACGGTTCCCGAGATTGATTTCGGGAAATGCATCGGCTGTATGGATTGTGTTTATCAATGTCCCGGACTGGCCATCTTCGGGTACAACCTTAAAAAAGACTGGCTTTTCCTTCCCATCGAATACGAGGTGGCTGAGCAATCAGAATGTTACCTGGTCGATAACAACGGGAAACAACTTGGCGAAGGCATCGTTGAAAAGATCCTCCGCAAGCCCAATAAAACCAATATTGCCAGGGTTCGTTCGACAACCCTCCATGGAACTGACATGAGTCGTGTCAGGGGTTTTATTGTAAAGGAAAACTACCCGGAACCCTTGATTTGCAAGCCATACCAACATCAGCCCAAAGAAAAAACTTACATCTGTCACTGCGACGATGTCACCCTGGAGGAGATCCTGGAGACCATTGGCGACCGGAAATTCATCTCGGTGGATGAAGTAAAGCATACTACACGTTTGGGAATGGGCGCTTGTCGCGGAAAACGGTGCATCAAACGGCTGAAATCGACCCTGGCCGGTTCGGGCATTTCCATCGTAGGAGAGCCTACGCCCCGGGGGCCATTATCAAACCAGGTCTCTATGGGAGAGCTCTATCCCCGGTCGGTGCATGAGCGCGTGATCACCGATGTGAACGGGAGGAAATGCCGTAAAATTAAAGTGAAATCGGTGGTAGCCGGCGGGGGTATGGCAGGAAGTTCATTGTTCCGGTACCTCAGCGAAGCAGGGTTGAAACCGGTGCTCATCAACCATGGGCGCGGTGCTTCCTGGCGCAACATTGCAGGAGGCCGGCCCAATTTCTCGGTTCCCGAACTCTCCGATATCGCTGTTCATAATCTTGAGATATTTAAGAAGTTACAGAAAATCCACAACATCGATTACCGGCCGATCCTCTATGTCACTTTCGCCCACAACGACGAGATGTACCGGGCTCTGGAAGCTTCGATGGCATGGTCGAATGCGTACATGGTCGAACCCGGTGATTTCCGGAAAGAGATCGCCCCGGGGCTCAATCCCGCTCTGACAACTTACCAGGCAGCTTTGATCACGCGCGATTGCTGGCAGGCCACACCCGGTCGGGTCATCGATCTGGTCAGAAGACTGGGGATCAACCACGGCGGGATGGTGGAGGAAGATTGTAAAGTAGTGGATGTCAACCGTGTTAATGACCGTTATTTTATTCTGGTCCAGGACCACCGGAAAGAGTATGTCGAATATGAAACACCTGTCTTCGTCAATGCTCTCGGTCCTGAAGGTGAAAAATTTGCCCGTCACCTGGGTATTGAAACGGGCTTGTTCCCGGTCAAACATCAGGCCTTTATCACCCGTCGTTTACCCATGATGGGAAAAGAGGGAACACCTCTTCCGATGTTGATCGATCGCAGGAGATACAAGGGTTTTATCGCGGTTTACGGGCAACAGTTAGCCGAAACCGGACAGATTATCGGTTGCGCTTCTCCCGCTGTAGAACCCATGGAAGCCAGGAAAAACATCAAGATCAACTCGGAAGATTTTGTTGAGATCGCTTCCGAGATCTTCACCAACTGGCTCCCTGATCTGTCGTCGGTCGGGTTCCAGGCTGTGTGGGCCGGTTATTATGTTGAACCGCGGATGATCATTGATCCGGAGCTGGGTCTTTTCCTGGGATTGCGGGGTCAGGGGTTCATGTTAAGCCAATACCTGGCGAAGATGTACGTTGACAAGCTCACCGGTAAACCGGTGCCTTCCTATTTCGACCGGTTGAAAATTTCCGGTGACGGAATGCCTGAAAAAGCCTTCAAATAGGTCAATCCGGTAAGGAGCGCAATAACGGTTATTCGATTTCCCCGTTGCGGAAGATGTACTCCTGCACCAGCCAGGTCTCCATGGAAGGATAATCGATAAAGGAGCGCGTATCGGTGAGAACATGCAGCATCCGTGCCAGCACTACATGGGGTTTCCCAAAAAAACGGAAAGGATTGAGCAAGTCCCGGCGGGTCCTGACATGTTCCTCCACGATCCCGTCCCAGCGAATGCCGTTGGCACTGGGAATCTCGTTGACCACATTACGGCTGTAGTGCCACAAGGGATGAATGCGTAGCGACAAGGGGGTGTGGCTGTTGTGCCAGCGATCAAGAAAGGTCTGGTAATCAATATTCTTACGTTTGCGAAAGAGCGTCAACAGGCAGATTCCCGGGGTTCGTTCACCATCGGGCCAGGTTTTCGTGTACGCTACCGGCAATGCCTCTTCGACGCGGTTGACCGAATCAAATCCCTCCAATTCGACGAGCATTGGCAACGGTTGCCCCTCTTCCCTTTTCATTGAGAAAGCGGCGATTTTTCCCCTTCGGAAAGGGATAACCGACAGGAGAGGCGGTTTTTCTTCGGTAAGGGTAACCGACAAAACGATGGGTTTAAACAGTTGGTCCACTTTACGGGCAGCCTGCAAAATTCTGTCCCTGAAACCAGAATAGGTTTCCAGGCCGGTTTCGCGGACGAAGTAAATCTCTTTTATCATGGCGCAAATTTAAAATTCCTTTGGTGATCGCGGGGTGAGTTTCTACATTTGCCTGAAAAAATTCTTCCATGGATATTCCTTTTGCTGCCACTACTCATCCGAAGATCCTGTTGACCGGCGCAGCCGGGTTCTTAGGTCGCGCCATCATTCACGAACTGTTGTCAGAAAAATCTCCTTTGAGACCAGACTTGTTGGTTTGCTATGATCTGCAAGGCAACCCGGGGTTCAACAATCCTGCAATCCGATGGATAGTGGGGGATGTAAGAGATGTGGAAAAGTTACAGGCAGCCTGTCAGGGGATCGATATCGTCATTCACACGGCAGCGGTAGTCGATTGGGGGACCAAACCGGAACAGGATATCCTGGATGTCAATTACGGAGGCACTTTAAATGTTCTGGAAGGATGTTTGTCTCAACAGGTACCCTTCATGGTTTATACCAGTTCGCTGGATGCTATTTACACCGGGCAGGCCATGAGGGACATCGACGAAACAATTTCTTACCCTGATGTTCATCCGAATTCCTATTGCAAAAGCAAGTACCTGTCGGAAATAAAGGTGATGGAAGCCAACAACAGCGCCCTGAAAACCTGCATTTTGCGCCCTTCTGATATTTACGGTGAAGGAGATCCCTTCCACATCGGGTCGTTGATCGACATGGCCCGGGGCGGGTTTTATGTCAGGCTGGGAGACGGCAGTGCAAAATCGCAGCATGTTTATGTGGGCAACATGGCCTGGGCGCATGTTTTAGCAGCCCATGCTTTGTACACGGGAAATCGAAGGGTCCCCGGAAGCATCTATTTCATCACTGACGGCGCTCCTTCGAATTTCTTTCACTTTTTCGATCGTGTCGTAGAGAAGGCCGGTTACAAAATATGGCCAGTCAACCTCTGGATCCCCAGAAACACTGCCATGATAATGGGGATCCTCTCTGAAGGGATCGCACGGCTGGTGCGCCCTGTGAAAAAATATACACCCAAATTCAGCCGTTTCGCAGTACGATATACCTGTAACGATTTTACCTTCAAGACCAGCAAGGCCAGGGATGAGTTCGGGTTCTATCCGCGGTACAGCCAGGAGGAAGCCATTGACCGAACCGTTACTTTTTATCAGAAAGCCCACAGGTAAAAAAGCAATATTTCGTATATTAGCCACCCTAACCGTCCCTGTCATGAACACCAATGACAATAACCTGGTTGCCCTCTTTCAAAATGCAATCCGCAACAATTGGGAATTTCGATCGCTTTCCGATTACGGAGGCGACAGTTATACATACCGTGAAATCGGGACAAAGATCCTGTGGTTACACCGTTATTTAAAGGCAGCCGGGGTGAGGAAAGGAGACAAAGTCGCCTTGCTTGGAAAAAATTCTGCCCATTGGGGTATTGTATACATCGCCACGGTTACTTACGGCGCCGTGATCGTACCCATTCTACCCGATTTCAAGCCTGCAGATGTCCATTCCATCGTAACCCATTCCGATGCCCTGGTCCTGTTTGTCGAAGAATCGATTTATAAGGATCTCAACCCCGAATCCATGCCCCTGATCGGGATCATCCTGAACATAACCGATAACAATGTTTTGTTCAGCCGTACCCTGCTGACCGAAGAACGGATCAGGATTCCTGCCGCTGAGACGGTAAACACCCCCATGGAAATAACTCCGGAATTGATCAGTTTCGACCCTTCCGGCCCCGAAGACATTGCCGTAATAAGTTACACTTCAGGAACCACAGGCTTTTCGAAAGGGGTTGTACTACAACACAAAAGTCTCCTGGGAAACATACTGTTCGCACAGCGTAACATGCCCCTTAACCCGCAGGATAAGCTGCTCTCTTTCCTCCCGCTGGCCCACACCTATGGCTGTGCTTTTGAATTCCTTTTCCCTTTTACGCTGGGCTGCGACATCACCTTTCTTACAAAAACACCTTCCCCAAAGATTATCATGCAGGCCTTTCAGGAGATCCGCCCTGCCCTGATCCTCTCCGTCCCGCTGGTCATTGAAAAAATCTTCAAAACGCAGATCCTTCCCTTGTACCGTAAACCAGGGCTCCGCACCATGATCCGTATCCCGCTGCTGAACAAGATCATCTATGCCAAGATGCGACAAAAGTTAATGGAGGCTTTTGGAAGTAACTTCAGGGAATTGATCATCGGTGGAGCTCCCTTCAACACCGAAGCTGAAAAATTCTTCAAAAAGATCAATTTCCCTTTTACCATCGGTTACGGGATGACAGAATGTGGTCCGCTGATCTCTTATGCTTCGTGGAATACAACCAGGCTGGGAGCTTCGGGCCGTATCGTGAACGAATTGGAGGTAAAGATCGATTCTCCCGATCCGATCCGTCAGGCCGGGGAAATCCTGCTGAAGGGGAACCATGTCATGGCGGGCTATTATAAAAATCCGGAAGCTACGCGTGCAGTGATCGATAATGAGGGATGGTTGCATTCGGGCGATCTCGGGGTAATAGACACTGCGGGGAACATATACATCCGCGGTCGCAGTAAAAGCATGATCCTCGGAGCCAACGGCAAAAACATCTATCCCGAAGAGATTGAAGCCTATCTGAACAACCGCTTCATGGTCATGGAATCGCTCGTCATTGACCGGGAAGGAAAGCTGATCGCCCTGATTTATCCCGACCTTGATGCCGTTTCCAGAGCTGGTTATACAAAGGAACAGTTGCCCGAAATCTTCGCCGGCTACATCCGCGATCTTCAACATCACCTCCCAAAATATATCAAAGTAAATGATTTTGAGATTGTTGCCTCAGAATTTGAAAAGACCCCCAAGAAAAGTATCAAACGGTTTTTGTACCAATAATTTCTAAATTCCTATACTCTGAAGCCAGCGTCACAATGCGCCTGATTTTCTATTGGTTGATGGTCTTTGCGACCCTGCCCTTCTTCTTTGGTTGCCGGGAAACACCGAAGAAGCAGGAAACCGGCCGTGATGTTGCCGTGAAAACCCAGCAAAAGAACCCTTCCGACTCGCTGATTGCCAGGCAGTTATTAGATAGTTTGGTAAATGATTCCGTCTTCCGGAATTCCGGAATCGGCATTTTGGTTACCGAGGTCACTCCCCATTCAGGACGTGTTCTGGTGGCATACAACCCCGATTTGACCCTGGTCCCGGCCAGTGTCCTGAAAATTTTCACCACAGCCACCGCTCTGGAGATATTGGGGGGGAGCAAAAGTTTCGGAACCCATTTGCAATATTCCGGGCAGGTCGAAGGAAGAGTCCTCCATGGTAACCTGTACATCCGGGGTGGCGGGGATCCCACTTTTACGATCGAAAGAAGTTTCAGCCGGTGGATTGAAGCGGTGGCTACGCTGGGAATCGATACCGTGGATGGAAACATCATAGGAGATGCCCGGATTTTCGGAAGGTTTCCGATCCCTTCCACCTGGACCTGGGGAGAGTTAAACAGCTCTTATGCTGCGGCACCCTCGGGATTGACCATTAACGACAATGTGTACGAGGTTAAAAGCAGGCTGAAAAACGAACAGGGCCAGGCCATCGCGGGCGACCCCTTACAACCTTACCTTGCCCATTTCCTCTTCCACAACAGGGTTACGGAAGCGGGAGATGGAAGCGGGGACGTCTATGTCACGGGAAACCCGTTTGACACCGAAAAGTATCTGGAAGGCACCGTCGCCAAAGGGGTAAAAGACTTTTCTGTTTTCGGGGCCATGCCCGATCCGGCGCTGGCTGCAGCCACCGTGTTCCTCCAACGATTAGAAGCAAAAGGGATTCACGTTACCGGGAAACCTTATAACTACAGTAACATCAGGGATACCGCAGTACTTCGTACCCTTCTTGATCAAAGAACCCAGATCGGTTCAGTTTTTTCACCCGGCGCAGCCACGCTGGTCCATACTGCGAACCAGGAAAGCAACAACCTGTACGCCGAACACCTGATCAAACACATCGGCCTGAACCGTTTCCACAATGGCAGCGATGAAGCGGGAGCCCGCGCCATTACTGAATTCTGGAAAACGAAAGGGATGGATACCGGCGGACTTTATCTTTTCGACGGCTGCGGAATCTCAAGATACAACGGGGTCACGGCTCGCCAGTTGGTCTTCCTGCTTCATGCCATGCAAAGTTCAGCTTACGCTGAAGTCTTTTACAACTCCCTCCCGTTGGCCGGTGTTACCGGAACCTTGCGAAATGCCTTCAGGGACAGCCCTGCAGAAGGACACCTCCGGGCCAAGACCGGCACCATGTCAAGAGTAAAAAGCATGGCAGGATACATGCATACCCGATCTGACCGGACTTTCATCTTTGCCATCCTGCTAAACAATTTCAGCGCACCTCAAGGCGACATCAAACAAAAGATGGAGCGTTTCCTGAACGGATTAATCCTGCTCTGAAAGGACTTACTATTTTTTTACGCGGAAAGTATTGATCTGGCTCTTTCTGAAAACACAGCCATCAGAATTTTCGTAACTGTTATCTCCTTTGGAGTACAAGCAGGCAGTGCTTTTTCCGGAATAGTGAATGACAAACCAGTCGTTTTCGAAAAACACAACCTGTCCTACATCTGAACCCTTCCGTGTCCACGCTTTGGTGACTGTATCCTGTGACCACTCCATGATGATCGCCTGGTTTTCACCTACGAACTTCATCTCAACACCAACCGGTCCTGACCAAAAAGCCCAGTCGGATTCGGTCAGCACTTTCCATAATTCGGGATTGGAAATACCCGCGCTTTCTGAGGATTTTTTACCGGAGCAGGAAGCTGACATCAGGGCGACTGCAATAATCATCACCAGTCCTGCAATTTTCAGATTTTTCATGATAGAAACAATTGATGAGTTTAGTTTTTAAAAGTTGTGCAAATATATTAATAAATCATCAATTCAAAGATGCTATATTTGTAAGATGTAACAAGGCTTTGACTATCATTAACGGGGAATGATAACTTCAGCTTTTTGACATCATAAAAACAATTGACATGAAAAAACTCGAAATCCCTCTTTTTTTGCTCTTTTTCCTCTTCCTGACCTCCCTGCTGTTTTTCCCCATTGGCAACCATCTGATCGCGCAGAATGCCGGCGATCCCGACGCCCTGCCGGGAGAAGCCACACTTGTCATCCCGGTCCTGTCGGGCACTGCTCCCGGGCCGGTATCCATCCCGGTAACGGCAAGCGGTATCGTCAACGTGGGCTCTTTCCAGTTCAGCGTAGAGTACGACACTGCACTAATGACCTATATCGGAACCTCGGGATGGTATCCCGGCATCACCGATGTGCTGATCAGTGAAATGACCCCGGGTCGTCTGGCTTTTATCTGGGCCGGACTGGACGAAGGGATTTCCCTTCCCCAAGGGACTTTTTTTATCTTACATTTTGAATGGCATGGCACGCTCTCAACCTCTCCCCTGATCTGGAGCGACCGCCCCACTCCCCGCGAATTCGGAGATTACGACGGCTCTATTTTCATTCCGTCCTATACCAGCGGATCAGTGACAGGATACACTGAACCTCAGGATGTTATATTTCTCGAAAACCAACGGGTCAGTGCGGGACAATCCTTCTGTTTCAACGCTACCGATTACATTACCGTGGGCACCACAGGCAACGGATTCCGGGTAGCCGACAGCGGAAGTGTGAGCCTGATTTCAGGCGGGGTCATCCTGCTGCTGCCCAACACCCGCATTGACAGCGGAGGTTATTTGTCGGCACGGATCACCACCACTGCAGGATACTGCGGATCGGAAGATAATTCAGTGCCCGTATTGCGGAATGATCTGAAAATGGTGGAATCTGCTTTGCCGTCAGATCCCTTGTTCAGAATAATTCCCGATTCCGACAAAGACTGTTTCAGACTTGAAATCCCCTCAGGGAAAGAAAACCAAACGGCCCGTGTCACCTTGTACAACATGATGGGAGCTGGCTTGTTAAACCAGGAAATATCTGCCGGTGTGCCCTGCCGGATCACGCTCCGCGAAAAACCCGCAGGACTTTATTTCATCCGTGTTTCACTTGGTGAAGATGCTTCTGTGATCAAATTGTTTCACTATTAATCAATACTTTATGCGCTCATCTTTACTGATCCTTCTGTTCTTCCTGTCGTCCCTCGTATCAGCACAGGATAATCCTTTATGGCTGCGTTACACGGCTATCTCACCCGACGGGAAAACCATCCTTTTCTGCTACAAAGGCGACCTCTGGTCGGTCTCCTCCGAAGGAGGGATCGCCTATCCTCTCACCATCACCGACGCTTACGAATATTCTCCGGTTTGGAGCCATGACGGGAAAAAAATTGCTTTCGCATCCGACCGTACCGGTAACTTTGATCTCTTTATCATGGATGCCACGGGAGGTGAAGCCCGCCGGTTGACCTATCACTCCGGCCGGGAAGTCCCGACTGCTTTTACCGCCAATGATCAGGATGTTATCTTTTCAGCATCCCGACAGGATCTCGTTTCCAATGCCCAATTCCCGATGTCGTTGCTGGGAGAGCTTTACACCGTTCCGGTTACCGGAGGAAAAGTATCCCTGTTGCTCCCTACCCCTGCCCTTTCGGCTTGTCCAACATCCACCGGGAACAAGATCCTTTTCGAAGACATCAAGGGCTACGAGAACGAGTGGCGCAAGCACCATCTCTCTGCCATTGCCCGCGACCTGTGGGTTTACGATTTCAACGCCCGTAGCTATACCCTCCTGACCCGGTTCGAAGGGGAAGACCGCAACCCGGTCTGGGCGGCCAACGATCGCGATTTTTACTACCTCAGTGAACAAAACGGCTCATTCAACGTCTTCCGTTCATCCCTGGACGATCCCTCTAAAAGCACGGCCCTCACCAGGTTCACTACAAACCCGGTCCGCTTCCTTTCCCGGTCGCAGCAGGATGTTCTTTGTTTTACTTACGACGGGGAGATTTATACCCTGAAGCCGGGAGGAGCTCCCGTGAAAGTCAAGATCACTATCAACGCCGACGGGCGAAGTTCGCAGGAGCGCATCGTTCCGGTGAATGAAGGCTTCACTGAAGCACGGCTCGCCCCCGGAGGAAAAGAATATGTTTACGTTTTCCGGGGCGAAATCTTCGTCAGCAGCATCGACGGGGGATTTACCAAAAGGATCACCAACACTCCTTACCAGGAACGCTCCGTGAGTTTCAGCCCCGACGGCCGGTCACTTTTATATGCCGCCGAAGTGGATAACAGCTGGAACGTCTATACGACCTCAATTGTCAGGAAAGAAGAACCCTGCTTTTCCGCCTCGACCCTCCTGAAGACGGAACCGGTCATCGCTACCGCCGCGGAAGAATTCCAACCTGAATTCTCCCCCGACGGGAAAGAGGTGGCTTACCTTGAAAACCGTGTGGTACTGAAGGTGATCAACCTGGCTTCAAAAGCTACCCGGATCATCCTTCCGGCCAATGTCAATTATTCCTATGCCGACGGGGACCAATATTACCAATGGTCACCCGACAGCCAATGGTTCCTGGTAAACTACGCCTTCCCCGACCGGATCTTTTCACCGGAGGTGGGACTGGTTTCAGCCGATGGAAAAGGGACCATCACCAACCTTACCCTGAGTGGCTATGATGATTACGCCCCGAAATGGTCATCCGACGGGAAACAGATGACCTGGGGCTGCAACCGCAACAGCGACCGGACCCAGGGCGGCAACCTCTCGAGTAGCGATGTGTACACCCTGTTCTTTTCCAAAACAGCTTACGACCGCTTCCGGCTGTCGAAAGAGGAATTGACCCTTGTAAAAGACCAGGAAGAAAAAGAAAAAAAGGAAAAAGAGAAAGAACAAAAATCAACCACCGGGAAAGACAAAAAGGGTAAAAAGGAGGAAGATGTACCGGCAAAAGACTCCGTTAAGGTGACGATTGATTGGAAAGACCTGACTGACCGCAAAGCCAGGATCACCCTCCATACCTCGTCAATTCAAGACTGGCTCTTGTCAAAAGACGGTGAAAAACTCTTTTACCTCACCAGCTTCGAAAAAGACAATGACCTTTGGGTTAGCGAGATCCGTACCAAAGAGACCAAGATATTAGCCCGCCTGGGAGCCAAAAGGGCCGGCATGGAATTGTCTGCCGACGGGAAATTCATTCTGGTCTTTGCGGATGGAAAACCGGTAAAAGTGGAAACGGACGGGGGAAAGTCTGAACCCCTGAAAACCACAGGGGAGATGGTGCTGAAACCGGCTCAGGAAAGGAATTATATTTTTGACCATGCCTGGCGCCAGTTCAAAGAAAAATTTTACGTGGAAGACCTTCACGGGGTTAATTGGGATGAGTACAAAACGGTTTACCAAAAGTTCCTTCCATTTATCGACAACAATTATGATTTTGCCGAGATGTTGAGCGAGATGTTGGGAGAGATGAATGCCTCCCATACCGGATGCAGTTACCGTTCTGGTAAATCCAATACAGACCAGACCGCGGACCTGGGTCTCTTTTTTGATTATGATTATACCGGTCAGGGATTGAAGGTAGCTGAAGTGGTCGAAGGCGGGCCGCTCGACAAAGGCGCTTCAAAGGTAAAAGCCGGGGTGATCGTCGAAAAGATAGATGGAGAGATTCTGTCTTCTTCCATCGATTTCTATGCGCTGCTGAACCGGAAAACTGACAAACTGACTCTTTTATCGCTCTATGATCCGCAAACCGGCGAGCGATGGGAAGAGGGCGTTAAACCGATCGGCGGAGGAGAAGCCCGGGAACTGCTGTACAACCGTTGGGTTAAGAACCGCAGGCTGGAGACGGAAAAACTTTCAGGCGGAACGATTGGTTATGTTCATGTCCGTTCCATGGACGACGCCAGCATGCGCGTAGTTTTTGAAGAGGCTTTAGGCAGGAATTTCGAAAAAAAAGCGCTGATCGTTGATACCCGTTTCAACGGAGGTGGCAATATTCACGAGCAATTATCCGATTTTTTAAGTGGCAAAAAATACATGGATATTGTGCCCCATGGTCAGTACATCGGATCGGAACCATACGACAAATGGGTCAAACCGTCGATCGTGCTGGTGGGGGAGAGCAACTATTCCGATGCCCACCTTTTCCCCGTGGCTTACAAACTGAAGAGCACCGGAAAAACCTTGGGTATGCCCGTTCCCGGGACCGGCACCTTTGTCTGGTGGGAACAACAGATTGATCCCTCTCTCGTTTTTGGCATCCCGATGGGCGGGTGGAGGACACCCGATGGTAAGTTTTGTGAAAACAACCAATTGGAGCCCGATATCCGGGTAGCCAACGACCCGGGTATTATCGCAACCGGGAGAGATCAGCAGATCGAAGAAGCCGTGAAAGCGTTGCAAAAATAAATGCCAGGGACTCCTGTTTTCCTGTCTTTTAGAGAAAAATATTAACTATCTTTACTTGTTACTATTCAGGTTTCTTGCATTCATGATGCAACTGCCAAAAGGATACTTTATTTTACCTGAAGCCCTCTTGCTGAAGAGGTACCTCATTGTCATAATTCTGTTGAGCCTGGCCGGAGGGGGCTGTTCCAGATGCAACAGTGACAAATCCAAAGCTCCTGCTTCAAATGTGGAGGAAAAGCATGTCTTTAGCAATTCAGTGACAGATATCGACGGGAACAACTATCAGGTCAAATCCATTGGCGGACAGGATTGGTTTACCGAAAACCTCAGGGTGACCCGATTCGTCAACGGTGACCCCATTCCTGAAATCCAGGATAAACAAACCTGGGAAAAGACCCGTACCGCCGGTCGATGCAACTTCGACAACGATCCTTCCAGCGCCATCCGGTTGGGTACTCTTTACAATTGGCACGCGGTTGCCGACCCCAGAAATCTTTGTCCGAAAGGATGGCATATCCCATCGGAACAGGAATGGTCACAACTTACCCAATTCTTAGGAGGAGATGCCGTAGCCGGTGGAAAAATGAAAAGCCAGGGCAATGACCGATGGGCCTGGCCCAACTCCGGCGCCACCAACGAAAGCGGATTCAATGCCATTCCCAATGGTTATCGCAGCAACGCCGGGATTTTTTACGTACTCGATACCTACACCTTTTTCTGGACCTCCACCGGCTACTCCGGGGAGGAGGCTTTGTCAAAATTTCTTCAAAATGATTATGACGGAGTGACCACCATCGAAAACAACCATAACTTTGGTTTCTCGGTACGTTGTGTCAAAGACCGTGATTGAAAACCAATAAAAATCAGCATAACTACACTTTCTATGACCTCTTCAAAACTCTACTACTGGTCGATCGTCGTCGCAATGGCCGGCTTTCTTTTTGGATTCGATACCGTCGTCATCTCAGGCGCAGACAAGCAGTTGCAGGATTTGTGGCAATCTTCCGACCTGTTCCACGGATTGGTGATCATGTCGATGGCACTGTGGGGAACGGTGATCGGGGCCCTTTTCGGTTCGATCCCCGCCAACCGGATCGGCAGAAAAAGAACCCTCTTCCTGATCGGGATCCTGTTCCTGCTCTCAGCCATCGGTACGGCGCTTGCACCCAATCCCTTCTTTTTTGCCCTGTTCCGTTTCACGGGAGGATTAGGGATCGGCGCCTCCACCATCGCCGCCCCGGCTTATGTCTCGGAGATCGCACCGGCGAAGAACCGGGGAAAACTGGTGGCGCTTTATCAATTCAATATCGTCTTCGGAATCCTGATGGCTTATGTCTCCAATTACCTCCTCAGGGATACAGGGGAGAACGCATGGAGGCTGATGCTGGGAGTGCAAACGCTTCCGGCACTCATTTACATGGTGCTCACCCTGACCATCCCCGAAAGTCCGCGATGGTTGCTGGTTTATGAAAAAGATCCGGAGAAAGCGGCAATCGTTTTCAGGAAGATCGATCCGGGTACCGATCCGGGAGAGGAGATCGCCCGAATTCTTGCTGAAGAGAAACAGTATGGCGCCAAAGATAACCTTTTCAGGAAAAAATACAGAGCACCCTTGTTGCTGGCCTTTTTTATCGCCTTTTTCAACCAGTTTTCCGGCATTAACGCCTTTCTTTACTATGCTCCGCGAATCTTTGAACTGGCCGGGCTTGAAAAATCAGCCTCCTTCCTGAGCAGTGTCGGCATCGGCCTTACCAACCTGATATTCACCCTGATCGGCATTTCCCTGATCGACCGGTTTGGCCGGAAAACCCTGATGTACGCCGGGTCAATCGGGTACATCATATCGTTGGGACTGGTCTCCGCTGCCTTCCTGTTAGGATGGAAGGGTATTTATGTTCCCGTCTTCTTCTTCCTGTTTATTGCAGCCCATGCCATCGGCCAGGGGGCTGTGATCTGGGTTTTTATCTCCGAAATCTTTCCTAACCGCCTGAGGGCCGCCGGGCAATCGTTTGGCTCCTCGGTCCATTGGGTGTTGGCGGCCCTGATCCCATCCCTCATTCCTCTCCTTTTCAGGGAAATCGGACCAGCGACCGTCTTTACTATCTTTTGCCTGATGATGGTATTACAACTGGTCTGGGTCATCTTCCGGATGCCTGAAACCCGTGGCATTGAGCTGGAAGAGCTTTCTGAGAAACTCACACGCCGTTCACAACAAACGCCATAAATCCATTGATCCGAAAGGGTCAGTTCCTGTTCATGAATTCATCCAGCCTTCTCCTGAAATCCGCTTGCTCACCGGGAGTCATGAGATAATCAAACCTCCCGAGCGATTGCTGAAGGTCATAGTAGCTTTTGATGAAAGTATAAAAAGCGGTATTCACCGCCATTGCGGAGGTGAGGTTTTGTTGCTGGGCATCCAATACATCCAGGATACTTTTTTGCCCCAGGAGGTATTGGTTGTCGACAATCTCGAAGTTCCTGGTTGCTGCAACCTCCGCAATTTCCATTTGCTTGTAATCATAGTAAGCTGACATCAGTTCCGAAAGGTTCGACAATACGGCTGTTTCCAGTTTTTCCATGGCTGCTTGTTTTTCGGTCCTCATTTGAACCAGGTTCAGCCGGGCTTTTGCTACCGTGGTGTTGTTTTTCAACCCCGTAAATAAAGGTATCTCCACTTTTGCCATAAGTGACCATGCATAACCGGGATACGAAGAGGTGATCCCGCCAGGCAGCTCGTAGGATGGTTGATAAAGCCGGTTGGCATAACTCCCGGAAGCAGTGGCCACCGGGATGTATCGGGAAACAGCGCCCGACCTCCAGGTGCGTTCCTGGGCACTGATAAGGAAATCATATTGCCTGAGTACCGGAGAATTGGAAGCGCCTTCCTCTACCATAAACCGTCCCAGCTTCTGAAGACGGATGGGATCCTCCAATAGTTCCATGAAGGTTGAATCCATAACCAGTAATCCCGAATCTTCCAGCCGGAATTCAGCCAGGTCATAAGAGGTCAGGGTTTTTACATGAATCAGTTGAACCAGTTGGTACGCAAGCCTGGCGATTGAAGCATAGGAACTGATCACATTCTTTTTCGATCGGGCCGCTTCGATCTCCCATCGCAACACTTCATCCTCTCCGGCCGAACCGGTCTCCTTTTTCATTTTGGCCACTTCCAGGTTCGACCGGGTGATGATCAGGTTGTTGATAAACAGATAGAAATTTTTTTGTTGTTCCATGATACTCAGGTAAGTCTGGGCCACCTGGTTTCCTATATCCAGCTTATCGTTGACCAACCCTTCTTCCCTGGCCTGTTGCTGTAACCGGGTAATTTTAAGATCTGACCACAAAGGTTCCGACCAGAGTACCTGGGTGAGGTTAGCGTTGGCAGTGACCGACTGCGGGGGCATGTAATTCACCGGATCGTTCAGCGTTCCCGAAGCATCGATGCCCAGATAGGGCAAAAGAGCAGAACGGGCAATGCTGAAATCTTTCTCGCCTGCCAGCACTTCCAACCTGCGGGCTACCAATTCACGGTTGCTGTCGAGGGCCACATTCATCAGATCAGGAAGGGAAATGAACCGGGCCGCGGTGTCCTGTTTCATGAGATCCACGATGGTTGCTTCAGTGAAAAGATCCCAGGAAATCACCTCCAGTCCTAATTTACCAAAAGTACTCAGGTTCAGGAACAATCCTTTCCCCATCAGCAGTTCCACCGGGAGACTCCCGGCATCATGCCCCAGGAGTATCTGCTGAATATTCAGCGCGATTCTTTTTGATAACCGGCCCAACATGCTCGGGTAGACCGATGCAAGCACCCCCTCCTCCACCGCTGACTGGTCAAAACCGAAACTCGGTATCTTGCGGGCATTCAAAGAATCGACCAGTTTCCTATATTCTTTATCCGGTAACCTGAACAACGGATCGAGGTAGATGGCATCGGCCCCGGTTGGGATTGCCCGGAGGATCGTTTCAGCGGTACTATCAGCCATAATCAGGTTGATCCTTACATCCGAAAGGGTGTCGTAAGCTGATACCGGCCGGTTTTCGGGGTTGAGGATGGCATAATACTCCCTCGGGGCAACCAGTGAAAGGTTCCTGAAAGAGACTATTTTCTTCAGCTCCTTCAATTCGCTCTCCATGGAGGGCTTCAACTGAATATAAGAGAGGTTAGGTATTCCACTGGCCCCGTTGATCAAGGGGATGTTTTGCAGGTCGTGGTTGATGACCAACCCCGCGATGGCCGGCTTTGGTAAGTTCTTCCGGTGAGCCAGGTCGTGCGACGCCAGCACCCCGATAGTGACGATCAGGTCAACTGCGGGATCTTTTAAAATCCTTGAATTCAACGCTGAAATGCTTTCAGCGCTCCAATTTCCCGTTGTTTGTGAAATGTCAACAAAGTCGACAGTAACTTGTCCGGCCATCAATCCCCTGACTTCACGTACAATGGCCTCCTGGATCACCGCGTTGCTTTTGGCTTTTCCGTCGTACACCACAGCCAAAGTGATCTTCCCCGATCCGAAAGTAATGGGTTCCTGGGCCTGTACAGGGATCACAGTTGACAAACAAAACAGGATGGGTACGACAAGATGTGTCGTTTTGATCCGGATGGAAGACCGGGAGGAGCGATCGAGGAAATGGGCCATTTTTTCATAGATGATCGGCACAACGAACAAGGTCAGCAACATCGAACTGGTAAGCCCTCCAATCAGTACCCATGCCAGTCCGTTTTTCCATTCGGCCCCTGCGCCTGATGCGGTAGCGATCGGAAGCATACCGAAAATCATGGCAAAGGTGGTCATGAAAATCGGACGGATGCGCATTCTTCCGGCATCGATCAACGATGCCCGGATGGATTCACCGGCAACCCGTCTGTCGTTGGCGCGGTCGACGATCAGAATGGCGTTCTTTGATACCAATCCGATCATCATGATCAAACCCAGAATGGAAAAGACGTTGATGGTGTTGCCAGTCAGGGCCAGCGCCAGGATAGCTCCGATCAGCGCTACGGGAATGGAAAATAAAACCACCATCGGATAAGCAAATGAATCATAGAGGATTACCATGATGAAATAGACAAAAATGATCCCGGCTATCAAGGCAACGAAAAGGCTCAGGAAGGAGTTTAACATCTCATCCTGATCACCCCCGAAGCCTATCCGTGTCCCTTGCGCCTTGTTGTTGCCCAGGGTGGCCATGAATCCCTGAATGACAGAACCGCTCGGTGAACCGTCGGTATAAGCGCTTACCGTGGTGAGAGCGTTGCGGTTTTTCCGTTCCAGCTTCGTGGGTCCGGAAGATTGGTATATGGAGGCAAATTGCTGCAATTCGATGATCTCCCCTTTTGTATTGATAAAGGATAGATGGCTGAGATGGTCAGGATTGCTTTTGTCGAACTTGTCGAGCGCAACACGGATATCGTACTGATTCGATCCTTCGCGGAACTTGGAGTCGTTATTACCGGTGAGGGCTACCTGGAGAGTCGATCCCACGTCGGTGACCGTGAGTCCGAGCGCCGCCATCTTTTGCCGGTCGATCTCGACCCGTGTCTCGGGGTTACCACGGGAAGCAGCAAATTTAAGGTAGGTCACCCCCGGAGTACGTTCCAACGTGCGGGCCACACGATCCGCCGTTTTCATGATGCTGTCGTAGCTGATCCCCGTGATCTGAACACTGACAGGAGCCCCGCTGGTACTCCCCGTGAAATCGATCTGGTTGATGAAGACTTTAACCCCCGGCAGATCCGAAGTCAATGCTTTGACCTTTTCTCCCAATTCAGCAGTGGAAAGAGAGCGCTCTTCCTTAGGGCACAGGGAGACAACAATCTCGGTCTGGTTATCGGTTGAAACCCCGTCGTCGCCCTTCCCGATATTGGTCAAAATACTGGTGACCTCCGGAAGGGAGGCGATCCGTTTCTCAACCAACTGAGTTTGCCGGTTATTCCGCTCCAGGGTCGTTCCGGGAGCATATTCAAGGCTTACCGAAAACTGGCTCCGGTCGGTCTGTTTCATGAATTCGAAACCGGTGATCCCTGCCACAGGGATCATCAGCGTGATGACCAGCGCTGCCGAAACCAGATAGAGCACTTTGTTCGGATGATCGAGGCTCCATTGCAGGAGGCGTGTGTAAAAGTCAGTCACCCGGGTAAACCCGCGTTCGAAGAGCCTGCCGAAACGGTTCAGAAGACTGGTAGAATCGTACGATTCGCGTCTTGCAAAACGCGAAGCAAGGATCGGCGTCACTGTGAAAGAGACCATAAGGCTGGTCAGGGTAGAGACCAGGACAATAATCGAAAAACCCCTGACGATATCGCCGATCAGCCCGGTGGTCAACGCAAGGGGGACAAAGACCACCACATCCACAAAAGTGATGGAGACGGCCGCGAATCCGATTTCGGTTCGTCCTTTCAGCGCGGCGACCCGTTTTTCTTCTCCCTTTTCCAGGTGATGATAGATGTTCTCAAGCACCACGATGGAGTCATCGACCAGGATGCCGATCACCAGCGATAAAGCAAGCAAAGTAAAGAGATTCAGGCTCATTCCGAAGATCCACATCACCACGAAGGCTGTTGTCAGGGAACAGGGAATAGAGACCATCACGATGAGTGCGGTCCTGAATGAATGGAGAAAGAGGAACATCACCAGGGCCACCAAAAGGATGGCAAGCCCCAGGTCTTCCATTACCGAGCGGGCTGCTGCCATGGTATAGACACTCTGGTCATCCGCGATGTCAAAATGAAGACGGATGCCTTGGTAATCTGCCTCCAGACGGGTCAATTCCTCGCGCACTGATTCACAGACCTTCACCATGTTAGCATCATTTTGTTTCTGGATCTCCAGCCCCAGGGCATTGACCCCGTTGAAACGGCTGATCCGGGTAGCATCTACCGTTCCATCCTCCACTTCAGCCACATCCCTTAACCTGACCTCCCCGCCCCGGGAAGAATACCCAACCACCAGGTTTTTCATCTCTTCCAAAGAAGCCACCTTACCTGCCACCCTGACTACGTACTGGTAAGCGGGATCCATTAGTTTTCCGGTTGGGAAATCCAGGTTTGCCGTGTAGATCGACTGTGCGATCTGGCTTATTGAAAAACCATAAGATCTTGCTTTCTGGGCATCGACATTGATTTTGATCTCTCTTTTGGATCCACCGGTAATGGTGATATTACCGACCCCCTGGACCCTTGAAAGGGTGGGTTTGATCTGATCATCCACCAGAGTGTAAAACCTGGAAGATGGCATAGTCGAAGTCAACGACAACCGGAGCACCGGCATCTGACTGGCAGAGTAAGTCAGCAGCGAAGGGGTTTTGGTGTCTTTCGGAAGGGTTGACAGGATCTCGTTCACCTTCCGTTGAACATTCTGCACCGCGGTATTGATCTTTTCCGAACGGTAGAATTCAAGAAAAACGATGGAGAGCCCTTCATAAGAGACCGAGGTTACATTCTTCACTTTTTCAATCCCCGATACAGCATCTTCGATAAGCCGTGTGACATTGCTCTCTACCTCTCCCGGTGAGGCCCCGGGGTATATCGTCTGTACCGTTACATAGGGCGCATCGATTTTAGGTAACAGTTCATATCCGAGTTGGTAATAGCCGAACACGGCCAACATGCCCAATGCCAAAAAGATGACAATAATAAATGAGGGTCTTTTTATGGATAATTCAGTGAGCGACATAGGAAACGGTTGATGTTAGTGGATGATCATGACCCTTGATTGGTCGGTGAGATTGTTCTGGCCGCTGGTGACAACCAATTCTCCCTCTTCCAGTCCGTTAAGGATCTCCAGCAGTTGGCCCGATTCTCTGCCAATGGTCACGTTGCGAAGCCGGGCGATTTTGCCTTGTACCACGAAAACCTGCGCATTTCGGACGCTCCCGGTAAGCGCTTCGCGGGGAATGACAAGGGCTTTCCTGGCTGTGATGGAGGTGAAATTGACCCGGGCAAACATGCCTCCTTTGAGAGGAAATTGCGATGAGTTGGGCAACCTGATCTCTACCGGGAAGGTGTGATCATCCATCGCTTTGGAAGAGATGTTGTCGACATACCCGAAAAATGAACGACCCGGATAAACATCGGTGGAGATCTCCACCGAATCACCCGATCTGAGCATGAAAACATCTTTTTCCGAAACATTCACCTTGACCTTCAGCGTAGATATATCGACAATGCTTCCAAGGGTGCTGTTAAGTTGAGCATAAGAACCCTCATTGACTTTCCGTGCGTTGATGATGCCGTTGATGGTGGCTTTAACCCGTGTATCATCCAGGGACTTTTGAGCCCTTGTCATTTCATTTTCCGCCGATTGCATGTCCAGCCGGGAGAGATCAAGTTGCGCGGCAGAGATTGAATTTTGTTCATACAGTGTTTTATTACGCTCGAAATCACGTTTCGATTTGAAATAGTTGATCTGCTGCTTGGCCATATCTGACCGCAGGACAAGGTCGTCGATTTCTGCCAGAACCATCCCTTTTCTGACCTGATCTCCCACCTTGAAATGAACGGCTTTGACGATTCCCTGGGCTTCTGAAATGATATCCACATCGTTGTCAGGATCGATCACCCCCACCATGCTCACTACGTTGGATAAAAGTTGCATTTTTATTTCGATCACGTTGACCGGAATGTCGTTAAGCACCTCGCCACGGGATTTGTTTTGGCTTTTTTTACCCAGCAGAAATACAAGGATTACAACCAGAAGAATGACCGCTGTGGATATTACAGGAAAGATAAATCGCTTCATAGAAAAAAGAATATAAGTTAAAGTGGTACTTTCTTGAAAACAGGATGGAGTAATTTTCAAATTTAGAAAAATCAAATGTATCTTTATAAACTTTTATCAACCAGTGATCAGATTTCTGTTAATAGTCCTCCTGCTGCTGATATGTTCCTTCAAAGGTCAGGGACAGAAAACCCTTCCGGTTTCTATACAGGTAAAACCCCTCAACGTAGAGGAGGGTCTCAGCCAAAGTACCGTGAACCAGGTATTTCAGGATCACAACGGGTTGATCTGGGTCGTCACAGGTGGCGGTTTGCAATATTTCGACGGGAGCGGTTTCCGTTCCTTTGACCCGCCCGGATATCTTTCCACGGCAATCGGCGGGAACATCATTCGGGAGATCGTTGAGACAGCCAGCGGAGAGCTCCTTCTTTCCACTCCGTCCGTTCTGCTCAGTTTTAACAGTTCCTCCGGCGCTTTCAAGGTTCCTGGTCAACGATCAAGGCAGTTCCCCTTCCTTTTTACCACATCGCTGAAAGGGTTCCCTTTGTGCTGGTTATCGAAAGATGGTCTCTGCATTGTACAAGAAGACACCATCCGCCCGTTACCGTTGATCTTCGACAGGAATAACAGGTTGCCTCTTCCCTTCGTTCCCCTGAAATCGTGTTATGCTCCTGACGGTAAAATCTGGATTGCCGCGGAAAACGGGCTTTTGCAGATCGATACGGTGGCCACCAAAGGAAATTTGGCATATCCTGCACGATGGTTCCCCTTTCCTTCCCCGATCCGGGATATGGTCAGGGCTCCCGGTGGACAGGTTTTCCTTTTAGCCGGAGAAGATATCTGGAAATTTACCTCATCGGGATCTTTCGAAAAGTTGAACAATCATGAGATTAAAAGCCCCGACCGGATCTTTATCGACCGAAACGGAACGTATTGGATTACAGATTACACCCGTGAAAATCTCTACCGGATCTCCAACGGGTTATGTGAAAAGGTAAAACTGTTTAACCGTGAAGGAAAACATACCGACACCCTCCGGGTCAGTATCCGCAATTTTTTTGAAGACCGGCGAGGCAACATCTGGATTGGGACCGATGGCGCGGGTTTACTCTGGTATTCACCGGCGTTGGTTACCTTCAACCTTTTAAAGATTGGTTTTACCCGTTGTATCCGGGAATTCAACGGGGATATATGGGTCGGAACCTTTAAAAAGGGGTTGTGGCGACTGCCACCCGGCTTGCAAGGTGCTCAAAGGGTCAATCCCGCCCTTTTTACCCATCAGATGAACTTTTTGGATATGACCGTCGACCGCGATCAGCGCCTCTGGATAGCTACCGAAGGAGCCCTCTTTGTACTGGACAAAAGGGGTGTAATCGTTGCACAGATGCCACTCAATGCCCGCTCCGCTTACTTTCTGGAAATCGCCGATGGCCGGTTGTTTCTGTCTGCCTATGACCGGCTGTATGCCTGCAATTCCGGGAACCGGCCGCACCTGACGCTCCTGCGCAGCCAAAGCCAGGTCCGGCAGTTGATTGAATGGAAAGGTTGCTGGTGGGTGGCCGGCTACTCGGGTTTGTACCGGTATGACCGCAAAACAAAAGTGGAAGACGCATTGAATTTCGACAAGAGCTTTCTTCTCTCTTCTGCCCAGGTATATGCGTTACTTCCTGTCGGAGAAACCCTTTGGGCCGGAACAGATCATGGCATTGTTTGTTTTACGCCGGAAGGGAAAACCCTTCAACCGACCAGGTTATTTGAAAACCTGAAGAATGAGGTGGTGTATTCGCTGCTCACCGATCAACAGGGACGGATATGGTTTACGAGCAATAACGGGATCGGTACCATCGCGAAAACCGACGGCCGGATTGTCCGTTTTTCATTGCAAAACAACCTCCAATCCACGGAATTCAATTATAATGCCGCCTTTGCTGCCAACGATGGTTGGTTTTATTTCGGCGGGATCAATGGGATCAATGGCTTGATGACCAGCCATTTTAAATTTTTTCATTCACTGCCATCGGTGCGTTTGCTCACCCTTCACCTCTCCGATACCTCCTTTACGGATGGGATTCCCCCGGCCCATGTTACCCTTCGGCTGGACTGGAAGCGGGCCCATTGCAGTGGAACTGTTTTCACCCCGGATTATCTCCCTGATGGGACCGCCACCTATGCTTTCTTCCTGAAAAACTACCAGTCGGGATGGAGCCAGCCTTCAAAATTCCCGGCCTTCAGCTTCCGTAACCTCCCTCCGGGAACATACCAGCTCTGGGTACGATGTACCGACGGTTTTTCAAACCAGGGAACAGCTCAATGTGTCCTGACCCTCCAGATTGTTCCTCCTTTTTGGAAAACCTGGTGGTTCGGACTGCTCCTTACCCTCCTGGTGGTCGGTATCAGCATCATGGGCGTAGTACTTATCCAAAGAGAGCGTTACAACCGGCGACTGATCGTTCTCGAACACCGCAATGCAATCGACAGGGAAAGGCTGCGCATTTCGCGTGACATGCATGATGAAATCGGCGCCAGTCTTACCCAAATCGCCATCCTGAGTGAAATAGTAAAAAAACAGAAAGAGATTCCCGAGCCAACCCTGAAGTTGATCGGCCGGATATCCGAAATCTCCGGAACCGTTGTGGACGATATGGGAGAGATCATCTGGGCCATGAACCCGCGCAATGACAACCTTCCGAGTTTTGTCTCCTACCTCCGTCAACATACCTCCGAATACCTTACCGTAGCCGGCCTCGCTGCCGATTTTAACTTCCCGGAAGAGGTTCCCGACAGGGACATGACTTCAGAACAGCGGCGAAACATCTTCCTGGTGGTCAAGGAGACTCTTCACAACGTGGTAAAACATGCAACCGCTACCCGTGCAGCAATCCGGTTGAATTGGTCCGACGACAGGCAAAAGCTTGAAATTGAGATCACCGATAACGGACAGGGATTCGACCTTGAGGCAAAAAGTGCAACAGGCAACGGTCTGACCAATATCCGGAAAAGAATCGACAGCCTGGGCGGAACCTGCACCATCGAAACAAACCCTGGAAAAGGAACACGCATCCGGTTCACAGTTCCCCTCAGCCAGATTCCAAAATAACACCAACGTGTGATTCCTTATGAAAAGTTGCTTTCTACCTTTACATCTCATTAATACCCCTCCATGAACGACGAAATCAGGATCATGATCGTGGAAGACCAGGAACCCGTGAGAGAAGGGCTGCGCGTTCTGATCAACGGATCTGAAGGGTACCGTTGCATAGCTGCCTGCCGTACAGCCGAAGAAGCGCTCGATTGTATCGGTGATGAACTCCCTGACGTGGTACTGATGGACATTAACCTCCCCGGCATGCGCGGCACCGAATGTGTTGTCCATATTAAAAACAGCCACCCTGAAGTCCAGGTGATGATGCTTACCGTTTTCGAAAACAACGAAGAGATATTCACCTCCCTGGAAGCCGGCGCCACCGGTTATCTCCTGAAAAAAACACCCCCTGCCCAATTGCTCCAGGCCATCTCCGACCTGGTCAAAGGTGGCTCCCCCATGAGCAGCGAAATTGCCAGGAAAGTGGTGCAACGTTTCCACCTATCCTCCCCTTCCCGCTTCCCCGAAGCAAACCTGACCTCCCGCGAAGAGGAGATTCTCTCCTACCTGGCCAAGGGATATCTCTATAAAGAGATCGCTGCCAGCCTCTTCATTAACATCGAGACCGTCAGGACCCATATCCATAAAATCTACCAGAAACTTCAGGTCCGTACCCGTACCGAAATGCTCCTGAAATACCTTCGCCAACCAGAACAGTGAAAAGGCGTTAAAAATAAATTCACACGAACGTGTGATTGATCCCCCCGGTGATTGTCACGACTTTTGCAGCAGTATCTGTTTTTCAATTCATCGATGTTTTTCTTCTTAAACCTTAGAAACCCATGAAAACTAACCGGTATTCCGTGATCCTTCTCCTGACCGTGATATTCCTGGCATTTTCACGACCCGTGACCATCGCCGGGGGGGATCCCTCTTTCAGACAACTACAACACATCAAACTTCCTTTTACCCCGGCTGTTCATTACTACACCCATACCGGAGATTTTACCTTCTTTCTCTGTTCCACCAAATCCGATATGCTGATGATCGACGGGATCAATGGCAAAATCCTCTGGCAGAAAAATTTTGAGAAAGATTTTAAAAACAAAAAATTCTCTAACCAGTTTTGGAATAAAAAAGCCAACGTTATCCTGGTTTACGATGAGGATACAAAAAAAGGGATCGCTACCAAGTATTTCATCGATGGAAAAACAGGCAACACGCTCTGGACCAGTGATAAATACATCTCGGACCTGGGTGATTATGAACTTTCGAAAGGATTTACCAACTACTTTGATGACGCCACCAACGGAGTCCTTCTGCCAACCCGCGAAAGCGTTGACCTGGTGAATGTGGTCACGGGAAAAACCATCTGGTCGAAGCCGATCACCCTGACAGGAAAATCGAAAGATTTCGATTGTTTTATCATGAACTATTACGACCTGGTGAAGATCATCACCGGAAAAGACAATGAAGTGTGCGTTACCGTCGACGAAGGAAAAGAGGTGACCAATGTGAACGCCTATTTCAACAAGAAAAAATACCTGGCCGACCGGCAACATGCGAAGATCTTAGACATCCCTGAAAAAAACATGTACGTACTGATGATCTCCGAAACAATCTATGGCTTTGCCGCTATCACCGGGTTCAACCTGCCAAGCTTCAACATGAATTTCATGGCCTTCAACGACAAAACAGATGAACTGATCTGGAGCAAAAATTATCATGTCGCCTGCGAATACGACTGGGTAAGTAACGATGACTATTTCGCAAAACTGCATTACGACGGGGTGAACCTGTATATCGAACACAACCCGGGTCCCAAAACAAACACAGGCCTCACGGTCCTTGATCCCCTGACCGGCGAGATGAAATGGGAAACCACCTTTACCGCCAGTGAGCGGAAATCGTCCGGACTGACCAAAACCCTCACCACGCCATTCCCTGCCCCCGATCCCGTAACCCTTGACGGAAAAACCTACGTGGTGAACAAGGTCAAAAACATTGTATCCTGCTTCGACGCTGAAAAAGGAACAAAAATCTGGGATTCCGAAAAATTTCCCGACGCCCAGAAGATACCAACCCTGATCCTCTCCAACGGACTGCTGATCATGGGCTACGGGGGTGATGCCCTTAAATGTGCCTCCATCGTTCAGGACAAAGGTCCCAACATTGAACGATACGAATTCAACAACAAGGATAAATACGGCATCAACGCCTATGATGTCGCCACCGGAAAGATCATATGGAGCAATGAGACCATCGAAAAGAAAGCCAAAGACAAATTCGACCTGATCGCCGGACTGCAACTGATCAACGGGCAACTCTTCTGTGCTACTGACAAAAACTTCTTTATCCTTGATCCCAAAAACGGAGATGTTTTGAAAAGCACCCCCATCGCTGCAGAAAAACTGGGCGATACCTGGAAAATGTTTTATTTCCCGAAGGAAAACAAGATCGTTCTCAACTGTGAAAAAGGCATCGTGAAAATCGATCCCGCTTCCCTGAAAATCGAAGGCATTGTAAAAACCTCCACCGTCCCGTTTTACCAGGCTTCCAAATTTATGAATGGCGACGACGAATTCCAGGATTACGCCATCTTTACTGAAGGAGATGGCACGAAAATGACTTTCAAAGAATTTGCCTCCATCGACCTGGAAAAAATGGCCATCCGGGGTGTCGGCAAAGGAGATCTCTTGTTCAAGGAAGTTTCGCGTTTCAGCGAAGGCGGTGAAATGTTTTACGATACTGACGGCGAAGAGTTAACCATCTATTCGGTCAAATAAATACGTTGTAACACCACTCAGACCAGGCTCCCCCGGTTGCATTGATTACAACCAGATAATTTTACTCATCTTATGGTTACGGACCGGTGCTCGCGGTTTCAACACCCGACACCGTGTCCGTTTTTTCGGGGGGATTCAACTTCCTAACCGGCAAACTTTCCACCAACCTCCACATGAGGCATTTTCATTTTAAACAAAAAACCGGCTAAACCGGACGAATTGCCGGCTTAGCCAGTTTCTGATTATTCAACAGACGGTCTTTTACTGAATAATAATCTTTTCAGAGATGCAAGATTTATCCGTAGTTACGGTCATCAGATAATAGCCTTCAGGCTGATTCTGAAGGTCAAGATTGTAATTGCTCTGAGTGCCGGAGTATGTTTGTTCAAAAACAACTTTACCCAGGGAATTAACAACTTTTACGTTTACCTTTTCGGCGTGGTTAACAGAGAAAGTAAATTTGCCGTTATTCGGATTTGGATAAATATTCAAACCGTTTTGGTTAAGGTTATCGATACCGGTTATTGAACCAACACTTCCGTTTACAAAGGCAGGAGAAAACAGATTACCTTCATAATCGCTGAATTCAATTTTTGT
>ERZ1645192.447-NODE-447-length-33919-cov-11.614665_pt1 | contig 33919 bp, 26 predicted proteins | sample MGYA00575354_ERZ1645192 | MGnify/ENA primary metagenome ERZ1645192 (study PRJEB40844, sample SAMN11349763) | freshwater sediment metagenome | isolation source: river sediment | host: Sediment | place: India: Faizupur Khadar , New Delhi | collected 2017-02-21 ...
CAGATGATACGATTTTCCGCCAGATACAATGCCCTGATTGACGACAAGGGAAGGGTTGTCCTTCCTTCGCCGTTCAAGAAGGTCATGGGCAGTCTGTCGGAGGAGCCCATTGTCATTGAAAAGGATATTTACAAGCCCTGCCTGAACATCTATCCACAGAAGATGCATGAGGAGCGGCTGATGCGTATCGAGTCGAAGCTGAATCCTTTCGATGAGAAGGATGATGATCTTCTGGCCGACTTGTATGAGAACTTTACCACGGTAACGATGGCTGAGAACGGGCGGATCAACATTCCGTCAGACTTCATGAAGCATGCCGGGATCAGCCGGGAGGTGGTATTTGTGGGGAAAGGGGCATCGATCACGTTGTGGGAAGAGAAGAAATATCACGAAATGAAGGAGTTGCGCATGCCCTTGCGCGAGAGTTTCAGGGAGCGCCTGGCCAATTCACCCGACACTGAAAAGCCATGAATCCGTTTCACACACCGGTAATGCTGAACCAGAGCGTGGATGGGCTCGAAATCCGGCCCGGTGGCATCTACGTGGACGCCACCTATGGCGGAGGGGGTCATTCCGGGGAGATTTTGCGCCGGATGGAAGGAGGCACCCTGGTGGCCTTCGACCAGGATGAAGCCGCCCTGGCCCATCTCTCCGCTGACCCACGCCTCCTTTTTGTCCGCCATAATTTCCGCTACCTCAGGCATTTCCTGCGTTTCCACGCCATTGACCAGGTCGATGGCATTCTGGCCGACCTGGGTGTTTCCTCCCATGACTTCGATGAAGGCGAAAGAGGCTTTTCTTTCCGTTTTGACACACCCCTTGACATGCGTATGAACCGCCATAGCAAAAAGACCGCTGCCCTGCTGGTGAACACCGCCGGTGAAGAGGAGCTGATCAGGATTTTCCGTGAATATGGGGAGATCCCACAGGCGGGAAGACTAGTGGCAGCCATCGCTGCCGCCCGCAAACAGGAACCGGTTCAAACGACCGGACAGCTGCTGAAAGCCATTGAGAGGGTGGTACCACGGGCTATCGAGAAGAAATTCCTGGCTCAGGTTTTCCAGGCCCTGCGCATGGAAGTCAACGACGAAACCGCCGCCCTGGGCGAATTCCTGGAGGCCACACTCGAAGTGCTCCGGCCGGGAGGCAGAATCGTGGTGATCACCTACCACAGCCTCGAAGACCGTATGGTCAAGCACTTCTTTAAAACGGGCAACCTTCAGGGCCGCCTGGAAAAAGACTTCTACGGCAACTTCCTCACCCCCTTCCGCCTGGTCAACCGCAAGGTGATCATTCCCTCCGATGAGGAGATCAGCGTCAACCCCCGGTCGAGGAGCGCTAAACTTAGAATCGCAGAAAAAACAGGGAGTGATGGCAGAAAAGAATAAAACCAACGGTAAGCAGCGCCCCAGGGTGAGTTCCTTCCTGCGCGGAACCATCCTCACCAACGAAAAGGTGACCCGGCAGTTCCCTTTTCTGGTCTTTCTGGTCTTTCTTGGACTGGTTAACATCACCAATGGGTACCGTTCCGAGAAGGTGATCAGGGAAATTGAAGTCCTGCAGGATACCATTGATGATCTGCGGTCGCAGTCGATCACCAATTCGGCCAAACTGATGAACATGAGCAAACCTTCAGAGGTGGTGCGTAAGGTCAATGAGGCGGGACTGGGACTGAAGGAGCAGGTGCGTTCCCCCGGGAAAATCATCGTCAGCAAAAGGAGGAAGAAATGAATCTGCGCAATATCATAGTGACCCGTTTTGCCCTGCTTTACCTGGTAATGTTGCTGTTGGCCGCAGCTATTTTTCTCAAGCTGGTGGCCGTACAGAATATCAAAACCGACCGGTGGGAACAGATTGCCGACAACCTGACCAATTTTACCGTCTCCCTGGATCCCAACCGGGGGAACATCTGTGCCGACGACGGGAATGTGCTGGCGACGTCGGTCCCGGGCTATTATGTGCGTATAGATATGGCCGCACCGGGAGTCCGTAAGATTTATGCCGACAAGTGTGACTCCCTGGCGCATATGCTCTCCTCCTTCTTCAGGCATCTGCCTGCCAAGGAGGTCAAGAGACGCCTCGATGCCGCCTACCGGCAGAAAGACCGGGGTTATCTGCTCACGCCCCGGAAAATTGACTACAATGAACTCCAGGTGGTTAAGAAGTTCCCCATCCTGCGCAAGGGAGCCTTTGGCGGGGGGCGCATCATCGAACAAGAGAACAAAAGGGTACTTCCTCTGGGGAAACTGGCTTCCCGGACCGTGGGGACCCTAAACAAGGGCGCCGCAGGAGAGGGAAGCACCATCGCCGGTAATACCGGACTGGAAGAAGCCTTCGAGAAGTACCTCAAGGGGGAAGCAGGTGTGGGCTATCGACAGAACCTCTCCGGAAGATGGGTCAACCGCATAGAAATAGAGCCCCGCGATGGCATGGACATCATGACCAATATCAACATCAGATACCAGGATATTACCGAGAGTGCCCTGGAACGGCAGCTTAAAGCCAGCAATGCCGAATGGGGTACGGCCATCCTCATGGAGGTTAAATCAGGCAAAATCAAGGCCATTGCCAACCTGGGCAGGGTTTCTCCCGGCTATTACGATGAAATCTACAATTATGCCGTGGGCGATGCCGGATGTTATGAACCCGGGTCCACCTTCAAGCTGATGTCGCTGATGGTCGCCCTGGAGCACGGACTGGTAGACACCAGCCAGGTCTTCGACACAGGCAACGGCTCATGGAAATACCACGACAGGATCATCTACGACAGCGACTTTGGCAAGGGCACCCATGGCCCAATGTCGGTCAAGCAGATCTTCGAAAAATCATCCAACGTAGGAGTGGCCAAGATCATCACCTCCTGCTATGAAAAAAACCCCCGGAAATATGTCGATGCCATCCATGAAATGGGGGTCACCGAACCCATCGAGACCGAGCTGACCGGGGAAGGGATACCCTTCTTCAAATACCCCGGTGACAAGGACTGGTGGGGAACGACCCTGGCCTGGATGTCATATGGCTATGAAAGCAAGATGACCCCCCTTCAGATCCTTACCTTTTATAATGCGGTGGCCAATGACGGCAAGATGGTAAAACCCTGGATTGTCAGGGAGATCCAGGACAAGGGGGATGTGGTGGATCGCATGGGATCCGAGACCCTGAAGCATTCTATTGCCTCGCGCTCCACCATCAGAAAAGCACAGGAAATGCTTGAAGGGGTCTGTGATTACGGTACTGGGAAAGCCATTCAGAGCGATATCGTCAAAATTGCAGGCAAAACCGGCACCGCCCAGATCTCTTCCGGAAGAGGATATGGTAAGGGCCTTTACCTGGCTTCCTTCGTGGGTTATTTCCCTGCCGATGATCCGGTGTATTCGATGATCGTCACCGTCAACAAGCCCCAGGGGGCTTATTACGGGGGAGCGGTGGCCGGGCCGGTATTCCGGGAGGTGGCTGAAAAAGTATTTGCCATCCATCAGAAATTCGACGAAAAAGAGGAGGAAGAAGAAGAAAGCCGGGAATCACTCCCCGACATCAAAAGCGGAGTCACCCGTGATGTGGTGGCCGTTATGCGTTCTCTCGACCTCCGCTACGCGGGAAGAAAGCCGGGAACCCCCCTGGCCCGGGTAGAAAAAGGCGAAAAGGGAATCACCCTGAAAGAGGTGGCCGTCAAGGAAAACCAGGTTCCTGATGTCAGGGGGATGGGGGCCCGCGACGCTGTTTACCTCCTCGAAAAATCAGGCCTCCAGGTGAGACTCAGCGGCATCGGCAAGGTCAAAAGACAGTCGCTCCTCCCCGGCTACAAATACAAGAAAGGACAGACCATCACTTTAACCATGGGATAGTAAGATGCGAACAAAGAACTGGACAGAATTGCGCCCCCTGAAGGGGATCCTGGAGCAAAGGGGCAGTGGGGATCCTATGGTGACCGGCATCGCCTTTGATTCCAGAAAGGTGGAAGCCGGCTTTCTCTTCGTGGCACAACGGGGGACACATGCCGATGGGCACCGTTTTATCGGCATGGCCATTTCCCGTGGAGCCGTGGTGGTCTTGGGCGAGGAATTTCCGGAGGAGCAGCCCGAAGGAGTCCTTTTTGTCAGGGTTTCAGATGCCGGTGAAGCCCTGGGATGGATCGCTGCGGCCTGGCATGACTTTCCCTCGGAGAAACTGAAGGTCGTCGGCGTCACCGGCACCAATGGTAAGACCAGCATCGCCACCCTCTCCTGGCGGCTTTTTACCCGGCTGGGATATCCCTCGGGACTGATTTCCACCATTTCGGTGATCATCGGCGAACAGAGTGAACCGGCGACGCACACCACACCCGATGCCCTCCGCCTCCAGGAGATCCTGGCGGCCATGGTGGATGCCGGGTGCGGGTATTGCTTCATGGAGGTGAGTTCCCATGCCGTGGTCCAGCAGCGTATCGCGGGCATCCGCTTTGCCGGAGGGATCTTCACCAACCTCACCCATGACCACCTCGATTACCACAAGACCTTCGATGAATACCTCCGGGCCAAGAAAGCCTTCTTCGATGGCCTCCCCTCCACGGCCTTCGCCCTGACCAACCTCGACGACCGCAACGGAATGGTCATGGTGCAGAACTGCCCGGCAGCCCTGCATACCTTTTCCACCAGGGCCATGGCCGATTACCGCTGCAAGGTGCTGGAAAGCCATTTTGAGGGGATGCTGGTCAATATGGACGGCCGGGAGATCTGGCTGCGCTTCGTGGGTAAATTCAACGCCTCCAACCTGTTGGCCGTCTATGGTACGGCACGGCTGCTGGGACAGAACAGCGGGGAGGTCCTGGAAGCCATCAGCGCACTCACGCCGGTCCAGGGCCGCTTTGATGCCATCCGCAGCCGCGAGGGAGTCATGGCCATCGTCGACTATGCCCATACCCCCGATGCCCTCAAAAATGTGCTGTCGGCCATCGGGGAGATCCGCGGCAACGCCCAGAAGGTGATCACCGTCGTGGGGGCCGGCGGCGACCGCGACCGCACCAAACGCCCCGAAATGGCCCATGAAGCCCTCGTGGCCAGCGACAGGGTGATCCTCACCTCCGACAACCCGCGCACCGAAGACCCGGAGGCCATCCTCCGTGATATGGAGGCCGGCATCGATGATGCCAACCGGCACAAGGTGCTCTCCATCGTGAACCGGAAAGAAGCCATCAAAACCGCTTGCATGATGGCCTCCCCCGGCGATATTATTCTTGTAGCCGGAAAAGGCCACGAAAACTACCAGGAAATCAACGGCGTCAAAACCCATTTCGACGACAAGGAGCTCCTCATGGAAATATTCGGAATTGTTTTGTAACACGAAGCCTTATGCTCTACTATCTCTACGAATGGCTCAATGAATACCACATCCCGGGCATCGGGATGGCCCAATACATCTCCTTCCGTACGGCAGGAGCCATCATCCTTTCGCTGGTCATCACCACCGCCTATGGCAAGCGGCTGATCGGTTATCTTCACAGGAAGCAGATCGGTGAGGAGATCCGGGATTTGGGCCTCGAAGGACAGTTGCAGAAAAAAGGAACCCCGACCATGGGAGGCATCATCATCCTGGCAGGCATCATCATTCCCACCCTGCTCTTTGCCAAGGTGGGCAATGTCTATATCATTCTGATGCTGGTGACCACCATCTGGCTGGGCCTGATCGGCTTCGCCGACGACTACATCAAGGTCTTCCGGAAAAACAAACAGGGGCTGGCCGGCAAGTTCAAGGTCCTGGGGCAGATCAGTCTGGGGCTGATGGTAGTAGCCACCCTGCTGCTGAGTTCAGAGGTGGTGATTCGCGAACCCGTGAAGTCACGTACCGGCGAAGAGGTAAAAGAGCTGGTGGTGGACCCCGAGTCGGGTGAGCAGCATGTGCAGATCGCCACCCATGAGGTGAAGTCGACCAAGACGACCATTCCCTTCATCAAGAAAAACGAGTTTGACTATGCCTGGCTGGTGGCCTGGGCCGGGGGCGATGCCAACTGGCTCCGGTGGCTGGTCTATGCCCTGGCCATCATCCTGATCATCGTGGCCGTGTCCAATGCGGCCAACCTCACCGACGGCATTGACGGACTGGCGACGGGGACGTCGGCCATTTCCGGGGCGGCCCTGGGGATCCTGGCGTACGTCAGCGGCAACGTCATCTACTCCAACTACCTCAACATCATGTACATCCCCAACCTGGGAGAGCTCACCGTCTTCATCGGAGCCTTCATCGGGGCCACCGTGGGGTTCCTCTGGTACAACTCCTATCCCGCACAGATCTTCATGGGCGACACGGGAAGTCTCGCCCTGGGGGGCATCCTGGCCGTCATCTCGGTGATCATCCGCAAGGAGATCCTCATCCCGCTGCTCTGCGGCATCTTCCTGATCGAAAACCTGAGCGTGGTCATGCAGGTCACCTGGTTCAAATATACCAAACGGAAATATGGCGAGGGGAGGCGCATCTTTCTGATGAGCCCCATTCATCATCACTTCCAGAAGAAAGGGATCCCCGAACCCAAAATCGTCACCCGCTTCTGGATCGTCGGGATCATCCTGGCCATCGTCTCTATCGTCACCCTGAAAATCAGATAAGATGAAGGAGAAAACAATCATTTTGGGAGCAGGCGAAAGCGGTACCGGGGCAGCCATTCTGGCCTTGAAGAAGGGGTATGCGGTTTTCGTGTCTGACGCGGGGAAGATCAAAGAGAAATACAAAGCCCTCCTCGACAGCTACCATATTCCCTGGGAGGAGGGGCAGCACACCATGGAGCAGGTACTCTCGGCCACGCTGATCATCAAGAGCCCGGGCATTCCCGAAAAGGCCCCCGTGATGAAGGCGGTCCGGGCCCAGGGGATTCAGGTCATCTCGGAGATTGAGTTTGCAGCACGCCATACCACGGCACAGAAAATATGCATTACCGGCAGCAACGGCAAGACTACCACGACCCTGTTGATTCATCACATGTTGAAGAACGCGGGTATCGATGCCGGACTGGCGGGTAATGTAGGGAGCAGCTTCGCCCGTCAGGTGGCGGAGGAGGATCACCCGGTCTATGTCATTGAACTGAGCAGTTTCCAGCTCGATGACATGTATGAATTCAGGGCCGAGATTGCCATTCTCATGAACATCACCCCCGACCACCTCGACCGTTACGACTATAGGATGCAGAATTATGTGGACGCCAAATTCAGGATCATCAGGAACCAGACCCCTGACGACTGGTTCATCTATTATGCCGATGACGAGGTGATCACCAGGGAACTGGCGCGCCGCCGGCCTGCAGCCACCTGTATTCCTTTCTCCCTGGGCCCGGTCAACGGCGACGGCGCAGGCATCATCCATGACACCATAGAAATAAATATCCATAAAAACCGGTTCAGCATGTCAATTCTGGATTTAGCCTTACAAGGCAAACACAACGCCTGCAATTCGATGGCCGCCGCCATATCGGGCATGGCTGTGGGCATTAGAAACGAAAGAATCAGGGAAAGTCTGACTGACTTCCAGGGCGTGGAACACCGCCTCGAGCGATTTCTGAAAGTCCACGGCATCGAATTCATCAACGATTCGAAAGCCACCAACGTCAATTCCACCTGGTATGCCCTCGAAAGCATGACCCACCCCGTGGTGTGGATCGTTGGCGGCGTCGACAAGGGCAACGACTACTCCATGTTGCACGACCTGGTAAGCGAGAAGGTCAAGGCCATCGTTTGCCTGGGGGTCGATAACGCCAAAATCCACAAGGCTTTTGAAGGGTTGGTAAAGAACATCGTCGACACCTCCAGCATGGCCGAAGCGGTAAAATCAGCTTATTACCTGGCCCGCAACGGCGATGCTGTACTGCTCTCACCGGCATGCGCCAGCTTCGATCTCTTCGAAAACTACGAAGACCGCGGCTGCCAGTTCAAACAGGAAGTGCGTAATCTCTGATCCTCAGACCATGCAAATCAACACCAGGAAACTCATCAGGGGGGATAAGATCATCTGGATTCTGCTCCTTTTGCTGTCGATGCTCTCGTTGCTGATCGTTTACAGCGCCACAGGGGCCCTGGCTTTCCGCCAGGCCGGGGGGAATACCTTTCATTTCCTGGTCAGGCAGATTGTTTTCCTGGGGCTGGGCTTCGCCATCATCGTCACGATGGTCAATGTAGTACCGGTCAGGCTCTATTCTATGGTGTCCAGGGTGCTGGTGATCGTGAGCATTCTCCTGCTGATGCTGGCCATGGGCCTCAAGGTGGCCGGCATGGCCGGTGATTCCACGGGAAGAACCCTTAACCTGGGCTTTTTCTCCTTCCAGCCTGCCGAATTCGCCAAACTGGCCCTGGTCATCTACACCGCCAAGATCCTGGGAATTGAACAAAACTCAGAGGAGGGACTCCGGAACGCTTTTTGGAAAATCCTCATGGTATCGGGGATCATCTGTGCCCTGATTTCTCTTTCCAATTTTTCCACGGCTGCCCTGCTCTTCGGCACCGTCATCAGCATGTTATTCGTGGGCCGGGTTCCTATCCGCTATCTGCTCATGGTTTTCGGGGCTGCCCTGGTCTTGCTGGTGGCCATCTATTTCCTGGCCGACAAAATTGACCATCTTCCCTCACGTTTTGGAACCGTCAGAGGTAGAATAGAGCGGTTTCTCCATGGTGACCCAGCGGCGGAGAAGGGCATCACCCAGGCCGACTATGCCAAGCTGGCCATCTACGAGGGAGGGTTCATCGGTAAGGGACCCGGGAATTCCGATGTGGCCAATTACATGGCGGCCGCCTACAACGACTTTATTTATGCAATTATCGTCGAAGAGTATGGTCTTATGGGGGGCACTGCTCTTTTGTTGTTATATATGATTCTCTTTTTCAGGGGGATCATCATCGTCAGACGCACCACGCGCACCTTTCCGGCCTTTCTGGTCACCGGCCTCACCCTGATGCTGGTTTTCCAGGCTATGGTCAACATGGGGGTATCTACCGGGGTCTTCCCGGTCACGGGGCAGCCCCTGCCCTGGGTCAGTATGGGAGGTACTTCCCTGCTCTTCACCTCCGTGGCTTTCGGATGCATCCTCAGTGTCAGCTATCAGAACCAGAAGGACAGCCGTATGCCCGCCGAACCGGCGGTACAGGTGGTCGCCCCCGATGAAGACCAGGAGATTGAATAATGGAAAAACTGAAAGTTATCATCAGCGGAGGAGGCACCGGGGGGCATATTTTCCCGGCGTTATCGATTGCGGGAGAGCTCAGGCAGCGGATCCCTGATTGCGACATTCTCTTTGTGGGGGCCCTGGGGCGCATGGAAATGGAGAAGGTGCCCGCGGCAGGTTTTCCCATCACCGGCCTGCCGGTCATGGGTTTCCCCCGCAAACCAGGGGTGGCCATGCTGAAGTTCTTCGTCATGTTGTGGCGCAGTATGATCCGTGCCCGCCAGATCGTCAGGGATTTCAAGCCCGCGCTGGTCATCGGTGTCGGAGGATACGCCAGCGGTCCCCTGCTCCGGGCCGCCATCTCCCGTCACATTCCTGCCCTGATCCAGGAGCAGAATTCCTATGCCGGCATCACCAATAAACTGCTGGGGAAAAGAGTGAACCGCATCTGCGTGGCCTATGAAGGCATGGAGCGCTTTTTCCCGCCTGAGAAGATCGTCCTTACCGGTAATCCCGTAAGGGCCAACCTCCTGGCACCCGGCGCCACCCGCCGTGACGCTCTTTTGCATTTCGGCCTCCCCGAAGAGGGAGAGGTCCTGCTGATCACCGGGGGCAGCCTGGGAGCCCGCTCCCTTAACGAAGCCGTTCTTGCCAGCCTCGACGCCATCGGGCAGGCCCCCTGGACGGTCATCTGGCAAACCGGCAGCCTCTACTTTGGGGAGATGAAGGATAAAACCGCCGGCCGTCTTCCCGGCAATCTCAAAATATATCAGTTTCTGGACCGGATGGAATTGGCTTACCTGGCCGCCAGTGTGGTGATTTCGCGTGCCGGGGCTGGTACGATCAGCGAACTATGCATCGCCGCCAAGCCGGTGATCCTGGTGCCCTCCCCCAATGTGGCCGAAGACCACCAGACCCGTAATGCCATGGCCCTGGCTTCCAGAGAGGCCGCCATCCTGATCAGCGACGCCGACATCAGGGAGCGCCTCTTCCCCGAAGCCGACCTGTTGATGCGTGATCCCGCGAAAAGAAATGCCCTCTCCGGCCATATCAGCCACCTGGCTATGCCCGGTGCCACTACCATGATCGTCGATGAAGCGCTTCAACTGATCAGATCATGAATATCAAGGATACATACGACCGGGTCTATTTCCTCGGCATCGGGGGCATCGGCATGAGTGCCCTGGCCCGATGGTTCAGGCTCCTGGGATGGGCCGTGGCCGGTTATGACCGCACCCCCTCGCAGCTCACGGCGGCCCTGGCTGCCGAAGGCATCGCCATCCACTATACTGACCTGGCTGAAAAGGTTCAGGAGATCGCTGGCGATCGCACCACGACCCTGGTGGTGGTCACTCCTGCCCTCCCCCCTGACCACGGAGAGTGGAACTGGCTCCGGACGAACGGCTTTACCATCCTTAAAAGATCACAGGTGCTGGGAATGCTCTGTAATCCCGGGCACACCATTGCCGTTGCCGGCACCCATGGTAAAACCACCGTGTCGACTATGGCGGCCGTTATCCTCAGCCACCGCCCCCAGGGTTGCGGGGCCTTCCTCGGTGGGATCTCAAGAAACTTCGGTTCCAACCTGCTTCTCCCCTCCTTCCCGGAAGCCTGGATCGTCACCGAAGCCGATGAGTATGACCGTTCCTTTCTACAACTGACCCCTGAAGTGGCAGTCATCACCTACATGGACCCCGACCACCTCGATGTCTATGGCAACGATGAGGATTTCCAGGCCTCGTTTCTGGAGTTTGCGGGGGGCATCAAACCCGGGGGCAGCCTGGTGGTGCGCCGCGAACTGGCTTCCCGCTTCGGGGCTACCGGCGGCAGAAAGATCTATACTTATGCCCTTACCGGAGAGGCTGACTTCTCCACGCGGGAGCTCACCCTGGACCCCCAGTCACGCTGCTACTCCTTCCGGATCGTCACCCCTTCCGGAGAAAGCCCGCTGATGACCATGGGCTACCCGGGCCTCCACAATGTGGAAAATGGCGTGGCCGCCGCCGCGGCCGCCTTCCTGGCCGGCGCTTCCCTCGAAGAAATCATAAACGGCCTCGAAGCCTATACCGGCGTCGCCCGCCGCTTCGATATCCGCTACCGCAGCCCCCACCAGATATTCATCGACGACTATGCCCACCACCCCAGGGAACTCCATACCTTTATCACCTCGGTACGTCATATGTGGCCAGGCAAAAAAATCACGGGGATCTTCCAGCCTCACCTCTATACCCGCACCAGGGACTTCGCCGAAGCTTTCGCCAACAGCCTCGACCTCCTCGACACCGCCGTGGTGATCCCCATCTACCCCGCCCGTGAACAACCCATCGCGGGAGTCTCCCCGGAATTGATCCTCAGTAAAATGACCCTCACCAACAAGCTGAAGGCCGAAAAAGAAGAGATCATTCCCTTCCTCAGAAAACATCCCCCGGAAATCCTGGTCACCATGGGTGCCGGAGATATTGAACTGATGGCCGATGAACTTATAGCCTTTCTGACCCATGAAGCAGATCGTTAGAAAAATCGTCAGAATAACGGGTTGGCTGGGACTGGTGGCCTTTTTGGTGGTTACTCTGGCCTTCTCCTCCCGGGAGGTGGCCCATGTCAAATGTGAAGGGCTTACCGTCAGGTATGCCGGCGATTCCCCCATCCGGCTTGAAAGTCGCTCCCTGATCGGCATAGCCCGGTCGGCCGACCCCCATCTCAAAGGAAAGAAAATGGAGGAAATCGATACGGAAGCCATTGAGGCCAAGCTGGCCAAAAACAAGGCGATTCTCAAGGCTGATGTCTATAAAACGGTGGTCAGGGACTCCTCGGGATGGAAGGGAATGCTCACCATCAAGGTGAAACACCGGGAACCGGTAATCCGGATCATCACCTCCAGCGACAATTATTATATGGACGATGAAGGGAACCGCATCCCCGCATCGGTGCAGTATGCCGCCGATGTTCCGGTAGCCACAGGACACATCACCCCTCCCCTGGCGCAGGAAAAACTCCTGCCCCTGGTCCGGAACATCCGGAAAAACAAATTCTGGAGGGCCCAGATCAAACAGATCCACCTCAACGCCTCAGGGGATATCTTCTTCTCCACCCTGGTGGGCGACCAGCTCATCGAATTCGGGAACGCAGACAACATGGAGGAGAAATTCCAGAACCTACGGGCGTTCTACGAGCAGGTGCTGGCTGAAGGCAACTGGAAAAAATACAAGAGCATTTCAGTGAAATTCAAAAATCAGGTCATTGCAAAAAAAAATAGATGATATGGCTTCAAGACAGGAATTTACGGTAGTTGTCGATATCGGGACGACCAAAATCACGGCATTGGCGGGAGAGGTGGACCTCAACCGGAAGATTGAGCTTCTGGGAAAGGCGATGGTCCCTTCACGTGGCATTCGCAGGGGGGTAGTGCTCAATCCCGGAGAGTTCTCCCTGGCGCTGCAATCCTTGCTCAGCCAGCTGGAAGCCCAGATCGGCGTAAAAATCAAGAGTGTGGATGTGGCGTTGGCGGGCCAGGGGGTCCGTACCACGACCTACGAAGGCATCCGCTATATTGAATCGGGACTGGTGAGCCAGCATGACATCGACTATCTGGAGAATGAGGCTTTCAACATGCCGTTAGACCCGGGCTACCGGGTTTACCACCTTTTTCCTGCCAATTATGATATCGGTGATGATCTGGGGGTATCGATTCCGGTAGGGCATGAAGGCCGGAAGATGACGGCCCGCTACACCCTGGTGACGGCCCCTGCCTCCTATCAGGAGAGTGTGGAAAAAGCCCTCGACAGAATCGGCGTCCAACTGGGTGATTTCATTCTATCCCCCATTGCGCTCTCTTCGGCGGTCATCAGTGAAGAGGAGAAGGAGGTGGGCGTGGCCGTGGTCGACATTGGCGGGGGCACGACCAAGCTGACCACCTGGGCAGAGGGCAAACTCACCCACATGGCGGTGATTCCCTTTGCCGGAGAGGTGGTCACCCGCGACATCAAGGAGGGGTGTTCCATCCTCCAGCGATGGGCTGAACAACTGAAAGTACAGTACGGGCAGGCCATGGGCGATTTTGCCGAAGAGGAGAAAGTGGTGACCATTCCCGGCCATAACGGCTGGGAGCCCAAGGAGATCTCCTTCAAGAGCCTGGCCTTTATCATTCAGGCCCGCCTGGAGGAGATCATCGATAGTCTCTGTCTTCATATAGAAAGGTCAGGGTTGCTGGCCCAACCGGCGCAGGGTATTGTGATTACCGGGGGAACCTCTAAAATGTATAACCTCCTCCAGTTGGTCAAATTCCGCACCGGCATGGATGCCCGGCTGGGATTCTCCCAGGTACGGCTGGCCGGTAACTACGACATCGATAAGACCGCTTACCTCACTGCCCTGGGTTTGCTCCACTATTCCCTGGCGCGGCAAACCCCCTCTACCCAGGCAAAGCCCCTCCGCAAAACCACCACCAAAGAAAACAGTGTTGATAAAAAGAGCGGATCTGGTTTTTTAAGTAATTTAGGGAAAAAAGTTTCTCAGCAGATCAGCCTCATTTTTGAGGAGGATGATGCCAGTTAGTAATCCAAAACTGATTTCCCATGAGTGAAGATTTGGTCAGATTCCGGTTTTCGAAGAATACCTCCTCGATCATTAAGGTGGCAGGTATAGGCGGTGGAGGATGCAACGCCGTTAACAACATGTATGAAGCAGGCATCAAGGATGTCGATTTTATGGTCTGCAATACCGATGCCCAGGCCCTGGCCAACAGTCCGGTGCCGGTGAAGATCCAGCTGGGGGTCACCCTGACGGAAGGGCGTGGGGCCGGAAACCGCCCTGAGATGGGGGAAGAGGCGGCCCGTGAGAACCATGAGGATATCCGAAAGGTGCTGGAAGAAAACACCAGGATGCTCTTTATTACGGCCGGAATGGGAGGAGGCACCGGAACCGGGGGAGCCCCTGTGATCGCCCGCCTGGCCAGCGAACTGGGGATCCTGACCATTGCCGTGGTGACCATACCCTCTCCTGCCGAAGGTAAGAAGAGGTACAACCAGGCCATAGAGGGGATCATGAAACTGAGCGAGTATACCGACAGTATGCTGATCGTCAGCAACCAGAAGCTCCATGCCATCTATGGCGATCTGCCGGCGCGGCAGGCCTTCAAACTGGCCGACAATATAGTGACCACAGCCGTCAAAGGGGTGGCGGAGATCATTACCCTCCACGGCAACATCAACATCGACTTTGCCGATGTCTATACCGTCATGCACAACAGCAAGGTCTTCATCATGGGGACCGGTTATGCCTCAGGAGAAGGCCGCGCCATGAAGGCCGTAGCGATGGCCCTCCAGTCCCCCTTGCTCGACAACAATGACATCTACGGCACCAGAAACATCCTGCTCAACATTATTTCGGGCACCCAGGAGATCACCATCGGCGAAATCGGCCAGATCATCGAATACCTGCAGAATGCGGCAGGCCAGGAGGCCGATATCATCTGGGGGAATGGCTATGACGATTCCATTGGAGAGAATATCAGCGTGACCATCCTCTGCACCGGCTTCAAGAATGCCCCGGCTGTCGAACCGGTCAGAGAGAGAAAAGAGGAGCATTATGACCTGCAGCAGGAGGAAGAGGAGGCCACACCGGCCCCCTCCGTGGAACCCACCCCTGACATAGAAGGAAAACCATCGGAGGCCCGGCCCCGGATCTTTGAACTGGATATCGACCAGAATGCCCCTGAGGAGGAGCGTTTCCCCTGGGGCTCCGAAACCCGTAAAGAAGAGAAACCTGCCGCACGCCGTACCCCCCCGCCTCCACGGAAAAAAGAACCTAAAGAGAAGAAAGGGGGCAGCGACAACCTCGACAACTGGTTCTACCGCAAATTCGGCGGTCTCTTTGACGACGATGATCAGGCCGTCTGAAGAAGATACCCCATACTAAGAAATATAAGTATTGACCCTGTTTAAATGACCCATACAAAAGATTTTATGGCTGAAGAATTGATACAATTTGGTTTTGAGAAGAAGGAGGGATCGATCATTAAGGTGATCGGTGTCGGCGGTGGCGGATGCAATGCAGTCAACCACATGTTCCGTTCGGGCATCCATGATGTGGATTTCATCATTTGCAATACTGACCGTCAGGTGCTGGCCGACAGCCCGGTGCCCGTCAAGGTACCTCTGGGGGCGTCCCTGACGGAAGGAAGGGGAGCCGGCAATAAACCAGAGGTAGGCCGGGAGGCCGCCATCGAAAACATTGAGGATGTCCGTAACGCCCTGGTGACCAATACCCGGATGGTTTTCATCACCGCAGGCATGGGAGGAGGCACCGGCACCGGGGGGGCCCCGGTGATCGCAGAACTCTGCCGTGAACTGGGATTCCTCACCATCGGCATTGTGACCATTCCCTTCCGCAACGAGGGGAAACGACGCATCCACCAGGCCATTGAAGGAATCCGCGAAATGGAGAAACACGTCGACTCCCTGCTGATCATCAACAACGAAAGGATCAGGGAGATGTACGGTGATTTTCCTATATCGCAGGCTTTTGCCAAGGCCGACGATGTGTTGGCCATTGCCGCCAAGGGAATTGCCGAAATCATCACCGTCCATGAATATATCAACGTGGACTTTGCCGATGTGGAGACGGTGATGCGTCAGAGCGGCGTGGCCGTGATGGGCACCGGCATGGCCGAAGGCCCCAAACGGTGCATCGAGGCCGTGGAGAAGGCCCTGGTCTCCCCCCTGCTCAATAACAGCAACATCAAAGGAGCTAAAAATATCCTGCTCAACATCACCTCGGGCCACAAGAAAGAGGTGACCATGGACGAAATCGGAGAGATCACCGATTATGTGCAGACCAAGGCGGGATTCAATGCCGACCTGATCTGGGGGACCGGTATCGACACCACCCTGGAGGAACAGATCGCCGTAACGGTGATCGCCACAGGTTTCAGCACTTCCAGCATTCCCGAGTTGCTCACGGGGGAGAAACCCACCAGGGAAGTGCATCTGCTGGAGGGTAACGCTGCCCCATCCAGGGGCAACCCGCCGGTAAGCACTCCCCGCGAAACAGAAAAACATGCCCCCACAGCTGTCAAACAACCGGTTTTCGAATTCGACCTCGGCTCCCATCAACCCAGGAAGTCAGAGTATGACATGCTGTACCCCGGTAAACAACGCGAGGAGTCACCCCGCGAACCGCGTCAGAAAATCGATTATTCCAGGCTTACCGACGACGATATCGACAACCTGGAGAATATTCCGGCTTATATCCGCAAACAGATGAAAAGTGCCAACGCGGCAGGCCTCCGTCCACAGGACTATGGCAACATCACGGTAAAGCCAGGCCCCGAGAAGAACATCTCCATCAGCGGCAATAACCTCTATCTTCATAACAATCCGGATTAATAACGCAACCCATGACACTCTTTGAACAAATCAGCCAGGGTATCCCCGAGGCGATGAAAGCCAGGGATAAGGAGCGGTTGGAAACCTTGCGCAACCTGAAGAAGGCAATGCTTGAAGCCAGATCGCTGAAAGGTGCCGGCACTGAACTTACCGATGAGGAATCCCTGCGGATCATCCGCAAACTGGTGAAGCAGGGCAGGGACTCCGCAGAAATCTACGAACAACAACACCGGAGCGACCTCTTTGACCAGGAGATGGCCCAGGTCAGGGTCATGGAGGAGTTCTTGCCCCGGATGATGAACGACCAGGAGCTGACGGAATACCTCACCGGGTTGATCGCACGCTGTGGTACGGTCTCCATCAAGGAGATGGGCCGGGTGATCGGAATGGCCAACAAAGAGCTGGCCGGCAAGGCCGATGGGAAAGCCATCGCCGAAAAGGTGAAATCCTTGCTCTCCTGACCGCCTTTTCGTTCATTACCCCCCATTACCGGACTTAAATCGTCAAGTTACGTGCCTTGCACGGCGCACCAAAAAAGAGAGGCTGCCCTCAGGGGCAGCCTCTCTTTTTTGATCGTATAGATCATTAATAGAATTTGGGTCTTTTGTCTTCGATTTCAACGCTCTTTTTAAGGACGTCAAAGGACTGCATGTTGGCACGGAAAGAAGTGCTCTGTGCCAGCCGTTGCCTTTCGGCCTCCACATTGGTATCGGTTCCCTCCTCGGTGGAGGTCACCTTGACCAGGAAGACGGCTGAATTACCCTTCACCGGGGCGGAAACCACATTGGGCTTGACGGTCACTGCAGTGCCGATGACGGCAGGCTCCATCCCATAATCGGGGAGGGTGACGGTATTGAAGTTGAGCCCTGAGGCCACTGTTACCTGACTGCCTACAGCCGGAGCAATGGCATAAAGGTCGGTTTTCCCTTCGGCCGCTTTACTGAGCCTGTCGGCCAGCAGAGCAGCTTTTTTCTCTTTGACCACAGCCAGTTCAACCCTTTGTTTTACATTTTCCAGGGGGGCAATGCCCTCTTCGGTGGCACCGGCAAGCGTGGCAATAACGAAGTTGCTGCCTAATTCAAATATGGTTGAACCATCGGTATTCTTCAGGACGTTACCTACCTTGGCGCTGAAGGCGGCGCGTACCAGGGGCCGTGGATTCTCCAGTTCCAACAGGGCGATGTCGTTTTCGTGGAGGATGGCAGCACGCTTGGTGAGTTTCTCCTCTGCCACGGCAGCATCAAATTCTGACTTGGAATCTTTCTCGTTGGCAAACTTTGCCGCCTGGGCATAGATGGCCTGGTAGGTCTGAGTACTGGGCGTGACGCTTCTCTCCAGGATGGCCAACTGGACCTGCCGGGAAGGAACACCTAACTTGGTGGTTTGAATAATATGGAGGCCGAACTGAGAACCCACCACCTTCACTTCATTCACCTTGCTGCTGAAGGCCGCATCTTCGAAGGGCTTCACCATCATCCCACGCTGGAACCAGCCCAGATCACCTCCATTGAGGGCGCTTCCCGTATCCGTTGAATAGAGCCGGGCCAGGGCGGCAAAATCCCCACCCTTCTCAATAACTCCCTTGAGGCTGTCGGCCAACGCCTGCACGGACTGAACCTCCGCCTGCGAGTTGACACGAAGCAGGATATGCCGCGCTTCCACCGAATCAGGCATCATCTGGGAGGCATGCAACTTAGCCAGCTTATAAGAGTTGCTCTCAAAATAGGGACCGTATACTTCCCCCACCATGGTACCCTGGCGTGAAACCCAAGCCGACAGCGAATCACTCAGCACCGCAGGCTTATACCAGGTGTCGTTAAAACTCACATCCGAATTGGAGTTCACAAACTGCTCATTCTCGGTGGTAGCAGCAAAATCACTCTTAATCTCATTGATCCACTTCTCAGCAGTCGAATAGTCGGCAGGTGAAGGAGTCACCGTAAAAGTGACAAATTCAATATTTCTGGTCTTCTCATCCTTGTACTGATCTTTGTGCTTGTTATAATAAGCTGCCAATTCGTCGGCCGTGACTTTTACCGTGCTGTCGGCGATCAGGGAATGACGCAATCCCACCAACTCGACATTCACTTTTTTGTTGCTGGCGGCCAGGCTCTCCTGAGCCTCCTGTCTAGTCACATACAACGCCTTGTTTATGAGATTATTATATTTGGTTGAGAGTCTTTCATTCAGAATCTGTTTCTCCAGGTAAAGCCAGTAACTCCGCTGCTCAGGGGTAACGCCCGTTTCCAGGTTCTTCAGAAAATTGATCACCGCGCTCCGGTCAAACTGTCCCGTCTCCGGATTGGTAAAAATCTGCTGAATGATGGCATGGGGGTTATTCCCCTGGATCAGATCAAACATCTCATCAGGTGAAACGCCCAGTCCAAGGTTCTTATAAACGTCACCCATCACCTTATCCCTGATCAGGTCCTGCCAGGTCTGTTCCCTGACCTGCACCCAGGTCGCCTCATCGAGTTGAGCCTGCCCCGTGTTGGAACGGTAGATCTCTCCCAGCTCTTCCACTTTTTTCTGGAATTCGGGATATTGAACCGTTTCACCATCGATAGATCCCAGTTCCATCTGGTTCCTCTGCATAATGGAGGATCCCGACTGGAATAAATCACCCAGGATAAATGCAAATAATGCCAGGCCTATCACGATAGCCACTAGTAACCCTGCCTGCGTTCTGATCTTTTGTAACGTTGCCATTTATTAACAATAATTATTGAATAAAATGCTTTTAAAAATTAAGGCACGAAGATAATAATTTTCAGTATTATACACTACTCCGACTATTTTTTAAGCCACCTGATCTCTTCCCTGAAATGTCGCCGGAAAAGCTGAATGGCCGGTCAAATCACTGGCAATCACCTTAATATCAACCTTCAGCAAGATTAAGGTGGACCATCTCAATCCGGGTCAGGGTAGCTTTCAGAATTTTGAAGTTCATGGACCCGATGGTGACCACCGTGTTGGCCCGCGGAATACTCTCATGGTGGAACAGGATAAAACCGGCAAGGGTTTCATATTGGTCCGATTCAGGGATATTCAGATGGTATTCTTCGTTGAGGTGGTCTATTTCCAGGCGGCCGGGGAGGATATAGTTCCGGTCGTTGATTTTACGGCCGGTAAAATCGTTGGTGTCGTGCTCGTCCTCGATCTCCCCGAAGATCTCTTCCAGAATATCCTCACTGGTCACCAGTCCGGCCGTACCGCCAAACTCATCGACCACCAGGGCAATACTCCGGTGTTCCCTGATGAAACGGCTCAATAGCCGGTTAGCGGCCATCGTCTCCGGAACAATCAGCACACTCTTCAAAAAAGGTTTGATTTCACGTGCCTTCTGGAATATCGCGGAGGTATGGACGTATCCGACGATATTATCTTTGTTTCCTTCATAAAAGAGGATCCGGGAGTAACCGGTTTCCACGAATTTATGGCGGAGGGTCTCCACATCGGAGTTGATGTCAAGGACAGCGATTTCATTGCGGGGCACCATGATTTCCCTGAGTTTGACCTTGGAAAAGTCGAGGGCATTCCTGAAAAGGATCACCTCCTGATCCATGGGTTCACCCTTTTGATGGGTTTCGAGGCCCTCCTCGCCGATGAAATGGTCGAGGTCTCCCTTGGAGAAGACCCGCTGGAGGGAGGATTCCACTCCGGGCTGGGAGAGGTGGGGTTCACCTCTGCGGGTGAGCAGGTGGAGAGACCCGGCCAGAGGAGACAACAGAAGGGTGAACAGTGACAAGGGATAGGCCAAAAAGGAGAGGGTCTGGTTGGGCGACCGGGTGAAGAGCATATCGGGTAACAGTTCTCCGAACAGAAAAGCCAACAGGACGGCCAGCAGGATGGTCATGGCCATGAGGAGTGCCGGCGGGAAGGCCTGCAAGGAGGGGTTCGAAAAAGCCCACCGGGTAAGGGCCAGGCCCGTGGCCGTCAGTGACAGGCAGTAACCTGTCAGCAGGGTAGCATTGAACCATCCCGGATTCCTGGTAAGCACATGAAGCATTCCATACCGCCTGGGAGCACTCTTTCTCTCCAGTTCCAGTCTCAGCTTGTCGGCATATCGCCAGGCGGTTTCCATCCCCGAAAAGAAGAGCAGCAACAACAGTGATAAACCCAGCAAGATCTTATCTTCCATGACATTCAATGATTTCCGATATTGACGGGCGCCATGGCGGGGGGCGCCCCGCCAAGTGAGTCGGCAGGAAGGGCTCCCTGCCTGTTCAGCCGTACATAGATCGTCCCTTTGGGATTCCTGATTCTCCAGTTTTCCAGCGAAGCATCTGACTCAAAACCGATGCCTGTGATGATCTGGTCGGGACGGATGACCTGTACAAACTCATTGTTATAAATGCGCTTGGCTTGTTCATCCCAGATCAGGTGTTCTGTTTTGAGGGTATCTCCCAGGCTGTTGATGGCCACGACATCGTTCTTGGCTTCCCATCTTTTTTCCTTCTCGAACTGGCGGGCATATCGCGCCGAGATGCTGGAAACCATCTCCATCCGGTCGTTGTATTTGACCAGAAGGATCCCCTTGGGAAACTCCACGAAGGTGGCCCCTTCATTTTCAAACCTGCGGAGTTCCGGGGTCTTCAGATAAAACCGCACCATGCCCGAGTCAGAATAGGTGGTCTCAAAATTCTCGGCATGAAGGACCGGCAGGATCTCAGATGAACTGAAGGCCTTGATTTTCTCGATGTCGTTGACACATCCGTAAAAAAGTATTGCAGCCCCGAATACCAGGGCTGCAATATTGAAATATCGGTAAGGAGGGTTCCGTCGATCAGAACCGGACTCTGGTTTGTTCATTGATCCAACCTCCGACTCTGTAGGTATCACCTTCTTTAATCCCCTGGAAGAATGCGGTTTCTTTGTTAGGGAAGTAGCTGCGGTAAGAATTGGCCTTTTTGGAAGCGTCGGCAAGGCAGTCTTCACCGGCTTTGGCACGGGTGAAGTAGTCAACGGCTACCCAGAAAACCGTTGCCCTTTCGAAATCGTCGCTGCTGAAGGCGCGGGCCGAGGAGGCATAGATATCGCCGATCAGCATCAGGGCTTTGCAGTTGTTGGGGTTGATGGCCAGAGCCTTGCGAGCATAGTTACGGGCTTCGGAATAGTTGTTTTCCTTGGCATAGACAAAGAGCGCAAACTCATAATAGTATCCTTCCAATAAGGCCTGATCGGTTTCCTGCTCCATGGCTCTTTTATAATAGACTTCAGCCTTCTCTTTTTCACCCTGTTTCACGAACATACGGGCCATGTTATAGGCTGCTTCAGCGGAAGGATCCAGTTGATACATCTTCTCGGAGGCTTCAAAGAAGAGGGGTGAGTCGTCGCAGCCGGTGCGGGCCAGCCTGCGGAGCATCGATTTCACGAATTCCAGATCGCCCGATTTTTCGGCAAACTGGGGCGTGTAGATCCTCAACAGCGATTCGCAGTCGGCAGCACCGGATGTGCCAAAGATGGACTCCACGGCACTCTTGGCATCGGCAAGGCCTTCAGTCTCTGGCTTGTTCTTCTCGATCTGGCTCAGAACACCCGCCACCTTGTCATAATTGCTGACCACATCTTCCTTGGGTAACTGTCCAAGACTCAGCAACGACTTGGAGGTCTGCATCAGCAACACCAGCACGGGAATCTCCGCCTCGGCACCCTGCTCCTTCAACGACTCGCTGAGCCAGTCGTATCCTTTGCGATAGATGGCAATCAGTTCCTCATTGGAGATATCCTCCGCGGGGGGCAGGTTGTATTTCAGCCAGGCCGTCCCTTTACGGCCCAGGACATACCCTTTCTGGTCGAAAAAGCGGATCCTCCGGTCATAGAGCTTCATCAGGGAGTCGACATACTGGTCTTTAACCACCTTGCTTGGAGCCGTTTCAATAAAGTGCTCAAACATATTGGCACCATGGATGTAAATATTGAGCGTCGACTTGGGATACTTGTGATACAGGATCTCCCAGGGGCTCATCGCCGATTTGAAATCCTTCTGTTTGTAGAACTCCCCATACATCGACAGGTTGTTCATGAAATCGACCTCGTTGGCCGCGATCAGCTCCTGCAGATTCTTCAGGTTTACCCCGACCAGGTCGGCATCTACTTTCTCGGGAATCTTGCCGTCAAAAGCGAAATCGATTTCATTGCCCGATTCGGGAGTGAGATCTATCCGCTTGGATTCATCAATAAAGGTGAAGCGGATCCATTTGGCCTTATCGTCGGTGGTCACCTCGTATTTACCATCAAAATCGGTAAATGCCGAGTTGGCTCCGCGATGGGCTTCCACGGTCACCCCGGCAGCAGGCTTCCCGTCACGGTATACCGTTCCCCGGATCACCCGCTGGCCGGCAGCACTCCAGGCGAGAGCAGCCACCAAAAAAGTTACAAAAACAGATTTCAGGACAAGTGTTTTCATTGTTGTATCGGTTTTTTCAAATTAATCAAACTTCCTCTTAATAAACCAAAGATCGTACAAATTTACATTTAAGTTCAACCTGGCGTAATTCTCACGGATCAGATTATTCTTCGTACTTCCCCGTTTTCCAATTTCTGCAGAAATGTTGATCGTAGAGTTAGAACGATAGACTGGTAGTCCAACTCCAAAACTCATGCCAAAATCTTTAATCTGCTGATTATTAATGGATAAATAGGAATTCTCATACCGTAATCCACCCCGGTAGGCGACCCTTGCGAAGTATGAACGGATAGAGAACCTGTCGGGAACATATTCACCTCCCAGGGCCCATACCGAGCGGTCCTTCAGCAGCTCATTGGTGAGCCCGAAGGGAAAGACCGCCTTGGACCATCCCTGGAAATAGTAATCGGCATTGATCTCCAGTTTATTCTTTTTCACATAAGAGAGGCCGGCCCCCACAGAGAGGGGGAGGGTTATCTGGTCTTTGACCTGCTCCTTATATGAAATGGTATCGGCATCGGAATAGGTTTGTGGGGAGGACCCATCGAGGATGGTCACCGACACTGTTTTTATGTTGATGTCTGAATTGAAGGCTGTAAAGGTGGGTTTGCTTTCGAGGGTAGCCCCGAAGGTGAGGGATTGGTCGTTTTTCATAGGCAGGGTGGCCTGCAATCCAAAATTGACTCCGAAATCGCGCAACCTGATCACATCGCTCTTGCTGATCGAATACATGTCAGAATTGTCAGGGAACCTGAGGATGCTGCTTCTGGAGAGGGTTCCGAAGAAATAGTAGAGGTTGGCCCCGATGCTCACATTTTTGAAGGGTTCCACCGCCAGTCCGAAAAATGCCCGCGATAGAGAGCCTTCGCCATAGTACATGTATTCCACGTTGCCCGACTGGGGAATGCTGTCGTTGACGAGCAGATCATAGCCCACATCAGAATAGGGGGTAAGTCCCAGTGTGGCGGCAATGCGGGAGGTGACCGGGAAATTCATGGCAAAATAGCGAAAGTTGACATCCTGGGTATTGAATTTTCCCAGGCTGCTCTTGTACCCTGAAAATTTACCGCTGAGGCCGAATTCAAAGAGAAAGGTCAGGGAGTCGACAGCGGTATAGGATGCCGGGTTAGCGATATTGATCTGTTGCGAATTACGGCTTCCCAGGGTAGCCCCTCCCATTGCAGCGCCCCTTCCATGGGTCAGCGGGTGAAGATCGCCCAGCCCGAAACGAGAAAAGGGAGAGGTCGTATTATTGTTGAATTGTGCCCATAGCATGGCAGGGAGCAACAACATCCCGGTCAACAACAACGCACGTTTGAAATCTTGCATTCTGATCAGTATCAATATTCATTTGGTCCGCACAATGCGGATTTTTCTCATGCAAAGAAATAATTTTTTAAGCTGACATCAAAACCCAACCTTCCTCCTGCCGGAAAATGAGGGTTGTTTTTGCATAAAAAAGCTTAAAAATTGAGGATTATTGCTCTTCGAGGATTTCCTGACTGATATCAAGGGCTTTCACGGAATGGGTGAGTGCCCCGACTGAGATGTAGTCCACACCAGTTTCGGCCACGGCTACCAGCCGTTCAGGTGACATATTCCCTGAGGCTTCCGTTTTGGCCCTGCCGGCGATCAATGTCACGGCCTGCCGCATGGTCTCATTGTCCATGTTGTCGAGCATGATGATATCAGCCCCGGCGGCCAGTGCCTCTTCCACCTCACGGAGGCAGGATGTTTCCACCTCAATAGCGATACCGGGGGCGATAGCGCCGCGGATCGATGCCACGGCCTTGCCAATGCCCCCCGCCACCCTGATATGGTTGTCCTTGATCATCACCATATCATAAAGGCCTGTTCTGTGGTTGACGGCTCCCCCGGCACGTACGGCATATTTGTCGAGGAGACGAAACCCGGGCAGGGTCTTGCGGGTATCCAGAATTTTGGTCTGCCGTCCTTCCAGTATTGAAACATAATAGTGGGCTGCCGTGGCAATACCCGACAACCGCTGCAGGAAATTCAGGGCAGTGCGTTCACCCGTCAGCAAGGCCCGGTAGTCCCCGCTGAATTCCACGATGAGGTCGCCCCGGCGCACCCGCTCCCCGTCACTGACCCGGGGATGCCACTCCAGGGCAGCATCCAGCTTCCGGAAGACCAACTCCGCGACTTCCAGTCCCGCAACTACCCCCTCCGATTTGGCTTTCATCACACCCCGCCGGATGATACCCGCCGGTACCAGATGATTGGTGGTGAGGTCACCGGTCTGCACATCTTCATCGAGCGCCAGGGTGGCCAGCACCTCCGCTGCTTCACGTTCTTTCTGATTTATCTTCATGGTTTGCTTGTTTTTTAATGGACCAACCTGATGAAAATGGTTATCTCCTGCAGAAAACAGTTCCTTTACCTTGATGCCCCGGAGGGATCTGTCACCGGAACCCTGACCGGAGCTTTTCCCTTTTGTTGCAGCAGGTGAACTCGGAAAAGAGGGTCTTCCGTGGGGAAGTCCTCCCTGACATGGCCGCCGCGGCTCTCTTCACGGAGCAGGGCTGCCCGGCCCACCAGGAGGCATAAGTCGGCCGTACGCTTGATCTTCAAAAGGTTATAGTCGTTTCTATGGTCCCTGAACCGCTCCGCGATCTCTTCCATGTGAAGCAAGGCCTTCTCCAACCGCTCCCGGTTTCTTACAATCCCCATCGAGGTGGTCATCCATCGTGCCATTTCGTTTTTGAGTTCAAGAAACATCTGTTCATGGTCGGGAGAAAGGGTAAAAGGGTGCAGTTCCACGGGATGGCACTGTACCGGTTTTAAAAGGGCGGCCTTCTCGCTGGCTCTTTTGCCAAACACCAGGCATTCCAGCAGGGAGTTACTGGCCAGCCGGTTGGCCCCCATAACCCCGGTGGAGGCGGCTTCCCCGCAGACAAAGAGTCCCCGCACATTGGTTTCACCATGGAGGTCGCACCTGACTCCCCCCACCATATAATGGGCTGCCGGGGCTACCGGGATCAGGTCGCGGGCCATGTCAATGCCGTTGTCGGCCAGGGTTCTGCTGATAGTGGCAAAACGGTGGTGTATCTTCTCAGGGTCGAGGTGGCGCAGGGAGAGATAAACATGGTCCTCTCCGTTTTTGAGCATCTGGTTGAAGATGGCATGGGCCACCACATCCCGGGGAGCCAGTTCGGCCAGAGGATGGATCTCCTTCATAAAGCGATTCCCCTGCTGGTCGAGAAGCCAGGCCCCTTCACCCCTGACGGCCTCGCTCACAAGGAAGGCTTCCTTGCCCGGGAGGAAGAGGGCCGACGGGTGGAACTGTATGAACTCCATATCGGCAATGGCGGCCCCGGCATCCCAGGCCAGGGCGATACCATCGCCCGTGGCCGTATGAGGATTGGTGGAACGGCTGTAAAGCCGCGATAATCCTCCGGAGGCCAGAATAACAGCCTTAGCACGGAAAAGCAGGTTCTCACCGGTAAAAAAATCAAGGGCCTGCACCCCGTAAACACACCCCCCGTCACCCAAGAGCCTGACGACCCCTGTAAACTCAAAGGGGCGGATATTCTTGTTTTCCACGACCAGTCCCAGAACAAAACGGGTCAGTTCCCTGCCGGTAGCGTCACCCCCGGCATGAAGGATCCGCCGCCGGCTATGGCCCCCTTCGAGGCCCAGCAGGATCTCTCCTTTCTCGTCCAGGTCAAAGGGCATCCCCATCTCAATCAGTTCTCTGACGCGTTCCCGGCCTTCGGTGACCAGTACCTCCACGGCATCATAGTCACAGAGTCCACGCCCCGCCACCAGGGTGTCGTTGATATGGAGTTCCGGTGCATCCCCGGGGTCGGTGACGGCGGCGATTCCTCCCTGGGCAAACCAGGAATTGCTGGTATCCAGTTCCGACTTGGTGACTATGGCTACTTTCCCAAACCGGGCCGAGTGCCAGGCAGCCGTCAGTCCGGCCAGCCCGCTGCCTATTACAACGGTGTCAAATTCCAGGATTCTCATCCCATAAGCTCTTTTTTCTGCTGCCATGGTCACCTGTTATCAGTCTGATGGAGTGGTCCTGCCCTCCTCTCAGACGGGTCAGGAAGATAATCGGGGCGTATGGGGATAAAGATCTCCACCAGGTGGGCCTCCTCCAGAACTTCCACCTCATGAACCACTCCTTCGGGGATGCACCAACTGTCGCCCGGCTGGGTCTCATGCCACTCCTCTCCTATACGGAACCGCAATCGCCCAGAAAGCAAATATCCGCTTTGCTCATAGGGATGATGGTGCGCCGGTAACTTATGGCCCCCCTCGAGCAGAAACTCACACATCAGGCTTTTCTCCTCAAAGACCAACGGCCGCATGCGCACGCCGGCCATCTGCAACCGGTAGTCCCGGCTATTCTTTTTTGTGAACATATCCGTAGTGGTTCAGTCCCGTTTCTCCTCTCCTTCAAGAGGAAAGCCCCAGGACAGGTAAAATTCCTTCCAGTTTTTCCACCGTGAAAAAATGGCCATTGGGTCTCTCTTCCGGATGGACCTCCTCATGCTGCCAGGTGATCAGGTAAGGGACGTGAATAGCATATCCTCCCAGGGCAAGCACCGGCATAACGTCAGAGCGGAGGGAGTTCCCCACCATCAGGAACTCCCCGGGGAGGACATCGAGGTGGGTGAGCATCCGCCGGTAATGCTCTTCGGTCTTGTCGCTCATGATTTCGACATGGTGGAAAAAACCTGAAATGCCTGAATGACGCAGTTTCCGCTCCTGGTCGAGCAGATCCCCCTTGGTGGCTACTATCAGCCGGTAATGACGCGAAAGCTCTTCCAGCACTTCTGTCACACCGGGAAGCAATGGGTTCCGGGTAGCGATCTGCTGTTTACCCAGTGCGATAATCTGCGCGATCTCGGCCGCAGTGACCGCTCCCTGCGACACCTCCACGGCGGTTTCGATCAGCGAAAGGACAAATGCCTTGCTCCCATAGCCGTACAAATCGAGGTTGCCCGTTTCCACCCGGTAAAGCACCTGGTTGATCTCCGCGGCCCCGCCGTATCCCGAAAGCAACTCACAGAACCTGGCTTCCGTCTCGCGGTAGAAGGGTTCATTGACCCACAGCGTGTCGTCGGCATCGAAACCAATCACTTTTATTTTTGCAGGTTCAAAATCAGTCATGACACACAAATTGGGGCGAAAAATAGTCAAACTTATCCTGATTTGATTTTGCGCACCCTGAAAATTACTGCTTTTATCCTATTTTTACACCTGAATGAATGGTCAGGTCATGGATAAAAATCGGGATTTCAAGCCGCATATTTGGTTGTTTCTGATGTTGTTATTGTTGTCGGGGCTGCCGGTCACGGCGCAACTCCTCTACCCCAAATTTGAGTTCAGGGGAGTATGGGTGGCTACCGTCAACAACATTGACTGGCCGTCGCGCCCGGGGTTGACCACCGAGCAGCAGAAGAAAGAGGTCATCGATCTGCTCGACCTGCACCAGGGGCTGGGCATGAATGCCGTGATTTTCCAGGTCAGGCCGTGTTCTGATGCGTTTTATCCCTCGCAACTGGAGCCCTGGTCGCGATACCTCACCGGCACACCGGGGCGGGTTCCCTCCCCTTTCTGGGATCCCCTTCAGTTCTGGATTGAAGAAGCCCACAAACGGAACATGGAACTCCATGCCTGGCTCAACCCTTACCGGCTGGCACAGAATACAACGGAACCCCTGGCTGGCAACCACCAGGTGTTCGACCACCCCGAATGGGTCATCCGTTATGGTGACAAGCTGATCCTTGATCCGGGGATCCCCGGCACCAGGGCTTATGTGACCGCTGTCATCTGCGATATTGTTCGCAGGTATGATATCGACGGGATCCACATGGACGACTATTTCTACCCTTATCCGACGCGGGATCCATTTCCCGACGACCGCTCCTTTGCCCTGTACAACAGAGCCTTTCCGGCCTCTGAAAAGGAGAGCTGGCGCAGGGAAAATGTAGATATCCTCATCAAATCAGTGAGTGATACCATCAAAGCCATCAAACCCTGGGTCAAATTCGGCATCAGTCCCTTCGGGGTCTGGCGCAACCAGAAAGATGACCCCCAGGGATCAGCCACTCAGGCCGGGGTAACCAATTACGACCATTTGTATGCCGACGTCAGAAAATGGCTCCGGGAGGGATGGATCGACTATGTGACTCCACAGATTTATTGGGAGATAGGCCACAAACTGGCTGATTTCGAGACCCTGTGCCAATGGTGGAATGACAATGTTTTCGGGCGGCAGTTGTATATCGGCCTGGCCCCCTATAAACTGGAGAAGGGAGCCCGGGAGCCGGCATGGCGGAGTGCCCGCCAGCTGCCGGCACAACTGCGGATGCTACGGCAGTACCCCAACATCTCGGGGAGTGTTTTTTTCAGCAGCCGCCAGTTCAAACGCAATCTCTTCGGCTTACAGGACAGCTTGAAACGTCATTTTTACCGCTATCCGTCGCTGACACCTCCGCTGAACTGGATGAAACTGATCAAACCCAATCCACCCCAGAAACTGACTACCTCGGGAAGAAAAGTCAGTTGGGAGGCCCCTGAGGCCACTTCTCCGGTAGCCATGCCCACCCGTTATATCCTTTACCTCACGGAAAGGGGAAGCCCACTCAACCCGGCGTCCTCTTCCCTGATTGCCGGATATACCGGAGCCACACGGGCAGTATTCCCCCGCAAGGGTAAGAAAAAAACGAAATACGACCTCTGGGTGTCCACCCTCGACCGTTACAACAACGAGAGTGATCCTGCCGGTCCCGTCAGGATCAAATGGTAAGCTACTCCCTTTATCGCCTGTAAAAAGATTACTATGACCATCCGCCGTACCCTTACCGATGAGGAGCTGAAGAAATTCGGGACCACCTGGTCCTGGTCGGCCCGTGCCAAAGCCCTTGTCAATCAACAAAAAGCCACCTGGGCCACTGCCGGGGAGCATTACCGTTCCCTGCGGCAGGTGGAGACCAGGGTAGCCGATTTCGGTTCTTTCAGGGTACTTCTGCAGCACAATCCCGGGCGGATCCGTTCATCGGCGGCCAACACCGCGGCCAGTGCCGTGGCTGCACGGCCTTGTTTTCTCTGTGAAGCCAACAGGCCTGCAGAACAGGTGGCCCTTCCCTGGTCTGAGGGTTATCTGGTGCTGACCAATCCCTACCCGATCTTTCCTTATCATCTGACCATCCCTGCAGAGGAACACATTCCCCAGCACCTTGAGGGGCGTATCCATGATATGTTGCGGCTGGCCCGCGACCTGAACGAATTCACCCTGTTTTACAACGGCCCCCGTTGCGGTGCCTCCGCCCCCGACCATTTTCATTTCCAGGCCGGCCTCAGGGATTTCCTGCCCGTGGAGGAAGAACTCGATGGCCTCCTTTCGGGGCAGGCTACGACCCTCCACGATGACGGCTCCCTACAGATCCTCGCTGTGGAGCACTACCTCCGCCGCATGCTCTGCTTCCGGGGGCGCGATGCCAAATCCCTGGAAGAAGGGGTAACCAAAACCATCGCGCTCCTCCCGCATGACGGCCAGGGGGAACCCATGATGAACCTTTTAACCTGGTATTCCGGGGAAGGCTGGACCCTCCTGCTCTTCCCGCGGGCCCTGCAGCGCCCCTGGCAATACTTCGCTGAAGATGAGAAAAAAATCGTCGTGAGCCCCGCAGCCGTGGAACTAGGAGGCGTGGTGATCCTTCCCAGAAATGAGGACTTCCTGAAAATAACCCCCGCCGACCTCGTATCGGTCTTCGACCAGGTGACCTTGCCCGCAGAGGAGTTCTGCGCCTTAATCAGCCGGTTGAAACAATTTTAAACTAACTTAGCAGCTACAAACCACCTGATACCAACCATCATGAACAAACAACCGGTTCTCAATGTGGGGATCATGGCAGAGAAACAGATCAGTTTCGTTCTTGAAACCAGTTTCCACTACGGGCGTACCCTCCTCGAACAAGGGGATTATACCATTGAAATGAAGGAGCACAAGATGATCCTCCAGGGGAATGACGTACTGGTCATTTCCGAGGAGCAGATTGTATTGCTGCCAATGTTCAGAACCAACTCCTTTCTTTTGAAGGGGGTGACCATCGGGATTCATTTCCACTGGGAGAAAAAGGAGGATCAGCGGTTCACGGGAGGGTTGCGTTTTGTTCCGGAGGAGGATAAGGTGCGGGTGATCAACACGGTCCATCTCGAGGACTACCTGAAGAGTGTGATCTCGAGTGAGATGAGTGCCACCAGTTCGCCGGAGTTGCTGAAGGCCCATGCCGTCATTTCCCGCAGCTGGCTGCTGGCGCAGATGGATAAAACCCGGAAGCTGGCTGCCTCAGGCCTCCACTATGACAAAAACCAGGTCACCCCGGAAGAAGTGGTGCGATGGTACGACCGCGAGGACCATACCCTTTTCGATGTGTGTGCCGATGACCATTGCCAGCGCTACCAGGGGATCACGCGGATCATCTCGGCAGAAGCCCTGATGGCCGTGGAAGCCACCACGGGACAGGTTCTCACCTCCGAGGGAGAGATCTGTGATACCCGCTTCTCCAAATGCTGTGGGGGCATCTCCGAGAGTTTCGGGAAGGTATGGGAACCCGAGGAGAGAAGCTATCTGTCGGCCATCAGTGACCGCACACCCCTGGGATCAGGGCCCGTCAGGGATCTTCGCCGTGAAGAGGAGGCCACCGCCTGGATCCTCGGCACTCCCGACGCTTTCTGTAACACCGCCGACACCAGGATCCTGAAACAGGTCTTACCCGATTACGACCAGAATACCAGGGATTTCTTCCGGTGGAAGGTCAGCTATTCCAATGAGGAGCTTTCGGCCCTGATCAGGGAAAAGTCAGGCTTGGAACTGGGGGCCATCCTCCGGCTGGAGCCCCTGGAACGGGGATTTTCAGGCCGGATCATCAGGCTGAGGATCGTGGGCACCCTCAGGAGCATCATCGTAGGCAAGGAACTGGAGATCCGCAAATGGCTCTCTCCCACCCATCTCTACAGTTCTGCCTTTACGGTGGAGTACGATGCGATCTATGAAGGCCTTCCCGGGGTCATCGTCTTCCGGGGCGCCGGCTGGGGCCACGGCGTGGGCCTCTGCCAGATAGGGGCCGCCGTCATGGGTGAAAACGGGTACTCCTACCGGCAGATCCTTCACCACTATTTCACCGGTAGCACGATCACCTCCCTTTATAAAGCCTGAACGCCATGACACAAAAAAACGAAACCACCGCGAATCCCTGGAGCTGGATCCCTACCCTTTACTTTGCCGAAGGGATCCCCTACATTGCAGTGATGACCATATCGGTGATCATGTACAAACGCCTGGGCATCTCCAATGCCGATATTGCCCTCTACACCAGTTGGCTCTATCTTCCCTGGGTCATCAAGCCTTTCTGGAGTCCTTTTGTCGATATCCTCAAAACCAAAAGGTGGTGGATTCTGACCATGCAACTCTTAATTGGGGCAGGGCTTGCGGGGGTAGCCTTTTTTATACCGGTTCCCTTTTTCTTCAGGGCGACCCTGGCGGTTTTCTGGCTGGTGGCCTTCAGTTCGGCCACCCATGATATTGCTGCCGACGGCTTTTACATGCTGGCCCTTGACAGCCACAAACAAGCGATGTATGTGGGTATCCGGAGTACCTTCTACCGTATTGCTTCCATCATGGGGCAGGGGGTGCTGATCATCGTGGCCGGTTTCCTGGAATCCCATACCGGCCTGGAGCCCTTGCAATTAGAGGTAAAAGCCCTTCCGGGGCACCACTCCGCCCTCCAGATGGAACCTGCGGCGCCCGGGGCGGCAGCCCCAAGTGGCGGCGAGACCTTTTTCACGGCCTACCCGGAGAAGGTCCTCCTCGGCACTGGCACCATTTCCGGAGATAGTGCCTCCCTTATCAAGGCCTTCGCCCTGGAACAAAACCGGCTGAATGGCTTTGTGAAACCCGCCCCAACGCCCGCACTAGATCTTAAAAACCAGGAGACCTCATGGTGGACAGGCCATATCTCCCACCCCCTGGGGAGTTGGATCCGCCGCCATTTCGGGGAGAGACGGGAAGTGACGCAGGAAGCCGCCATCACCGGCAATACCACCCTGGTGCAGATCCGCATGAACCAGCCTCCGGCGCCAGGGGCCTCGCACATCCTGGTGATGCACGCCGTTAAAGGAGATAAAAGCATCGCCCTGGTGGGCGACGACCGGTTGGTATTCACCGCTGACAACTGGGACCAGCCCGCATGGGTCGTGCTCCAGGCCGACCCCAAACTGCAGGAGGAGAGCACCGCCACCTTCCGGGGAACATCAGGCAATATCCCTCTGGCCTGGTCCATCACCTTTTTTATTATGGCCGGTCTTTTTATAGCCTTCTTCCTCTACCACCGTTTTGCCCTCCCCCGCCCTGCCGGCGACAAACCTTCGGCACAAGCCACCGCCACTAATATCGTCAGGGAATTTGCCACCGCCTTCAGTACCTTCTTCCGGAAAAAACAGGTGGCCGCAGGCATCTTCTTCATGCTCACCTACCGCTTCGCGGAAGCCCAACTCCTGAAACTGGTCACCCCCTTTCTCCTCGACCATAAGGAGGTGGGCGGATTGGGACTGACGACCGGAGAGGTGGGCCTCGTCTACGGCACCATCGGCATCCTCAGCCTGACCATCGGAGGCATCGTCGGCGGGATCGCCGCCGCCAGAGGCGGACTCCGGAAATGGCTCTGGCCGATGGCCCTGAGCATGATCCTCACCTGCATCACCTTCCTCTATTTAGCTTATGCTCAGCCCGAAAGCCTCCTGATCATCAACATCTGCGTCGGCCTCGAACAGTTCGGCTATGGCTTCGGATTCACCGCTTATATGCTCTATATGATTTACTATGCCGAAGGAGAATTCAAAACCTCCCATTATGCCATCTGTACCGCCTTTATGGCCCTGGGCATGATGATTCCCGGCATGTTCGCCGGTTGGCTCCAGGAACAGCTCGGATACCGCCATTTCTTCCTCTGGGTGATGATCTGCAGCGCA
>ERZ1645192.448-NODE-448-length-33852-cov-6.522236_pt1 | contig 33852 bp, 22 predicted proteins | sample MGYA00575354_ERZ1645192 | MGnify/ENA primary metagenome ERZ1645192 (study PRJEB40844, sample SAMN11349763) | freshwater sediment metagenome | isolation source: river sediment | host: Sediment | place: India: Faizupur Khadar , New Delhi | collected 2017-02-21 ...
CAGACCCTGCGCGTGCTGGTTGAGGAGGCGGAGGCTCAGTGTTGAAACCGGATGAGCAGCACGTCTCCATCCTTCACAACATAGTCACGACCTTCGATCCTGTAATGCCCCTTCTCTCGCGCGCGGCCGATGCTGCCTTCTCTCAGCAGGTCATCGAAGTGAATCGTCTCGGCCTTGATGAATCCCTTCTCGAGGTCCGTATGGATTCTGCCTGCGGCGCGTGAGGCGGTGTCGCCTCCGTTGATCGTCCACGCCCGGGCCTCTTTTTCGTTGAACGTGAAGAACGTTCGCAGTCCGAGCAGCGAGTAGGTGCTGCGGATCAGGGCTGAAGCGCCGGATTCTTTGATGCCGGCCTCGGCCAGGTAATCCCGCGCTTCTTCGAGGGACAGGTCGGCCAGCGCGCTTTCAAGCGCTGCGCAGATCACAACCGTGTCGCAGGCGTGATGCCTCCGGGCGTAATCCCTGACGCGCTCCACGGCGGCGTTGCTATCCACGCCGGCGAGATCCTCCTCCTTCACATTTGCCGCGAAGACGGTGGGTTTGTCTGTGAGGAGCCAGAACGTGCGGACGATGGCTCGTTCCTCGGGGGCGAGGGGTTCCGCGAACGTGTTTGCCGGGCGGCCGGAGTTAAGGTGGGCCTCGTAACGATCCAGCAGGCGCGCCTCGAGCAGCGCATGCTTGTCCCCGCGTTTGACATCACGGGAAATTTTTTCCTTTCGCCGCGCAATGGCCTCGAGGTCTGCGATGATTAGCTCGGTGCTGACGATTTCGATGTCGCGGACGGGGTCGATGTCGCCATTTACGTGGACAATATCCGGGTCTTCGAAGCACCGCACCACCTGGACGAGGGCATCCACTTCGCGGATATGGCTGAGGAATTTGTTGCCGAGGCCCTCGCCTTTCGAGGCGCCTTTGACCAGGCCGGCGATATCAACGAACTCGAAGGCGGCCGGGATTTGAGTCTGGACCCTGGCCAGTTCTGCCAGTTTAGGCAGCCTGGAGTCCGGGACACTTACCACTCCGAGGTTTGGCTCGATCGTGCAGAAAGGGTAGTTTTCGGCGGGGGCTTTGTGGCTGCGAGTGACGGCATTGAAAAGGGTGGATTTGCCGACGTTTGGTAGTCCAATGATGCCAGCCTTCAGCATGGGTGAGTCTTAGACCTTTTTCGCAACAAAGGCAACTGTGTTTGAGGGGTTTTTGATCGGGAGGCAGGAATGGAGACGATGGGGACTTGATCGGGGACCACGTGGGGGCGTTTCTGCCAGAGATGAGGCCTCGGGAGGTGCGCGATAGCGAGGCTTGTCGTGCGCCCGTTCACTCTTTAGTTTGTCAGTCTAATGAAGCGTGTCGTTCTGGTTGCCTGCATGGCGGGAGCATTGGCGAGTGAAGCGCCGGGCCGGGATCGTCCGGCGACCGAGGAGCAGGTGCGCAGGGAGGCCTCCATCATGGAGTTCACCGAGCGGATGAAAGCTGCGAATTATCCGGCGTTGTTTGAGAAGGCGGCGGAAGAATTCAATGTGCCTGCGGACATTCTAAAGGGTGTTGCCTTTGCCGAAACACGGTGGGAACACCTGACATGGCCCGAGGGCGAGACTGTTTCTCCGGACAACGGCATGCCGCGTCCTTACGGGATTATGTCCTTGTGGGACAACGATCATTTCGGGCACAGCCTGATTGAGGCGGCGGCGTTGATCAAACAACTGCCCGAGGTGCTGAAGAAAGACGCCTTTCAGAATATTCGAGGAGCGGCAGCCCTGTTGAGGAAGCACTATGAGGAAACGCCACGGGCTGACGCATCGGAAACCGGGATTGAGAGTTGGCGATATGCGATTCGCAAGTACTGCGGCATACCGGAGCCGGACTTGAATGCGCAGCATGCGCTGCATGTGTTTGAGTTCATCCACCGGGGTTTCAACCAGTTCGGGATCGAGTGGAAAGGCCGGTCTGTGGACCTTGAACGGATACGGGCTGAAACGGCACAGATCGTTGCAGAGGAGCGAGCGAAGTTAGCAGGGACGGGGGGGCAGGGCGGCGGCCCGACGGTGGCTGTGAATGACGGCAAGGTGAATGGAAGCGCAGCCATCCCGGCTGATTCCGAGCCGACCGTTGAGAATGGCGCGCCGCTCCAGAGAGGAAAACCTCCCTTGTTTTTGTGGGTTTTGCTGATCCTCGCGGTTTTGGCCGGCGGAGCGTGGGCGATGCTGCGATCCAAACGGTTGTGAGATTTCCGGCGAATTTGGCTGCTCCGGACGGGGAACCGGAGCAGCCAATGTTGACGCGGTTTACTCGCGCACAACGATTCGGAAGAACCGTTGTGGAACCAGACCGTAAGGTGTTTCGATGGGATCGGCCAGAGAGGTTGTGCTGTCCTCGGCTGTTACATCCACCAGGTCTGCCCAGTTTTCGTCCGTGAGATTGTCCTTCATCTGTATCCCGTAAGTCATGCCTGCGACGGAGGTCCATGTGACGATGATGTGATTTGTCTGCACTTCAGCGGAGAGGATTGTGGGGACGTCCACCACGACCAGGCTGAACAGGGTGGTATCCTGCTGTGCGGGAGTGCCGTTGTCCATGACTCGCAAAGAAACGGTGTTGGTCGTATTTGCGTCCTTGGCGGAGGTGACCCACGTGAAGACGCCCGTTTCGGGATTCATGGTTGCACTGGCGGGACCTGATTCGATTGTGAAGTTCAGTGTTTGGGGCGGAGCTTCGAGATCCGTGGCGGTGTTGGTGATGATTACCGTCATGCCGGCATGGACTATCGCGTTGGGGATTGGGGCGATGACAGGTTTGGAGTTCACTGCAATCACTGCCGGGTCACTAAGGGCCGAACCGGCGGGGTTTGCGGCCTCGATCGTGTATTCCCCGGCATCAGCGGGTTGGACCGGGTCCAGTAGCAGTGACTTTGTGGTGCGTCCGGGCATTGGGGTGCCGTTGAAATACCACTGGAAGGCCAGTGGAGCGCTGCCGGAGGCATCTGCGGTGAGGAGAACGGAGCTGCCGGCGGCCAGAGCCTGGCTTGCGGGGTGCAGCGTGATAGCGGGCTGCTCGACGACTGTGAGCGCGGCTGGCTGGCTTTCGAGCGAACCGGCGGCGTTGCTGATGAACACCGAATATGCGCCCTGATCCGTTTCGGCGACACTGCCGAGAGTGAGAGTTGCTGTTTGAGCGCCGAAGATTTCCGGCCCATCCGAAAGCGGGGCGCCGTCCTTGCGCCACTGGAATTGAAGCGGGGCCTGTCCATCAGCCGAGACGCTGAAAGTGGCTGTTGTGCCAGGCAGGTTGGTGCGGGCAACCGGCTGGCCTGCGATGAAAGGCGGGACGCGGAGCCGGGCGGTAGTGCTTACAATCGGGCCCGCGCCGTTCCAGACCACGACCGTGTAGTCTCCGGCGTTGTCGCCGGTGATTCCTGAGATGGTGAGGGATGGAGACGAGACGCCGGCGATTCCGGCGCCGTTTGCGAGACTCTCGCCATTGCGCCGCCACTGGTAGTTGAAGGCGTTATTGGTGGCCACAACGGAGAATGTGGCGGATCCGTTTACTTCCACTGTTTGAGTTATTGGCTGAGTCAGAATCGTTGGCGGATCGAAGTATTCGACTTTTACGTCGTCGATCCACATGTTGGCAGCGGTAGTTCCTGCCGCGACGGAGCCGATGGACACGGTGTTCAGCTTTGCGTAGGTCGAGTCAGCCACTGTGGCTCCCAGAACGCCATCCACGTAGAACCTGACAGTTGTGCCATTTTCCAGGCGTTCGATCTCGAACTTATGCCATCCGGGCGAGCGCTGGACGGAGAGATTCAGGAAGCCGCTGTTTGCGCCTGAGAAGACCCGGGCGTGGTAGTTTGTGGTATTGAGCACCTGTGACGCCAGTGTGCCCGTGCCTGTGCCGAAGTTCACGCCGTAGCGTCCGATAGCATAGAGCTGCTGAAGCGATCCGTTTGTGTAAGTACCGCCGGAGTAGGCGCGGAGTTCGCCAAACCAGCGATTCTGGCCGCTGTTCACAGTATTGGGTGTTTCGTCGTAGGCCCAGAACGTGAGTCTTACGCGTCCCTCGAGATTCAGGCCGAGGTTGTGGTACATCTTGTCGGATGAGACATCCACTTGCGCGCTGATGCTGCCGCCTGAGGTGTGATTTTGGGTGGTGCTGGCGGATATTGCACTGCCGGCCAGGGCCCATTGTCCCATGCCGGACTCGAAGGAGTCAGCAAATATGACGACAGCGTTGAGAGTGACGAGGGCATCGAGGCTGGTGGCGGTTCCCAGCCGGTTACTGACGATCACGCTGTAAGCGCCCGCGCTTGCGGCCTGGATATTATTAAGAGACAAGCTGCTGGTGGTGGCATTTGCGACGGGTGCTCCATTTTTTCTCCATTGGTATGACAGCGGGGAAGCTCCCGAAGCGCCGACTGAGAGCGTTAGATTCGCGCCGGGGCTCACATCCTGCCCGGCTGGATGTGTGTTGATGGATGGGGGCAGGTTGACCGTGAGGTTGGCATTCCCGCTGGTTTTCTGGCCGGCCATATTGGAGACGACAACCGAGTACGCAGCGGCGTCTGAGCCCTGCGCGCTGGTGAAGGAGAGTGTGGAAGTTGTGGCCCCGGAGATGGGGGCGCCATTTTTGCGCCACTGGTAAGACAGGGGCGCCGTGCCGGTGGCCGACACGCTGAAGCTGGCTGGCTGGCCGATATCCACGACCGCGGGTTGGGGTTGCAAGGTGATTTCGGGCGCGGTGTTCACTGCAAGAACGGCCTCGGCGCTTGTTTCTGATCCGAATTCATTCGAAACGACAAGCGCATAGACGCCCGCGTCGGCAGCCTGGGCGACAAGTTGATAGCACCGCTGCGTTGCCCCGGGGATTGGCTGATGGTTATGCAGCCATTGGTAGGCCAGAGGTGATGTGCCGACGACGGTCACACAAAACTCGGCGTTTTGTCCTTCGTTGACGACGAGGCCGGACGGCTGTGAAGTGATCGAAGGCGGAGAGTTTTCCAACGAAACGGTCAGCATGACCTGCGTGCTTTGGGCGCTGCCGTAGAGATTTGTCACTACCAGGTGGTAGGCGCCGGCGTCTGAGGACTGAACGTTCTGAATGGTGTAAGTGCTGGCGGTGGCAGTGGGAATCGGCGCGCCTTCGTAATACCATTGGTAGGCCAGGGGGCTGGTTCCAGTGACCGTAGCGCCGAACGTCACATTAGCGCCCGGGGAGACCGTATGATCGAGCGGTTGCGCGGCGATTATGGGAGCTGCATTCACCGTGATGGGGATGGTGAGAGTGGCTGTTCGCGGCGAGGAACCGTTATCCGTTGCGCGCACGATGACGTTGTAAGTTGCGGGTCCTTGTCCGGGACCGGGTTTCCATGAAAACTCGCCGGTTGAGGGGTTGATCGTTGCGCCGGCAGGGGCGCCCGGTTCGAGGCTCCAGGTGAGGTTCACATTCTGGATCACGGTGAAGTTGTCGAGATACAACGTGTGGGCACCCATGGCGCCTGCGGGAACAATAGCGATGTGCTCGAGGACACCCTTTCCGGTAGTGGACTCCAGGATGCCGTTGCCGGTGAACCCGACACAAGGCTCGGCGGGAAGATCGAACTTGAGTGTGGTCCAGGTGTTGGCGGCCACTGTTCTGGTGGGCTCGGGTCGTCCGTCCCTTGACGGCGCTCCGACGAATTCGATGCTGCCTGTGACGCCGCCGTTTTCGCCGATGGCCCCGGTGGGGTTTGTCTCGCGGATGCCCAATGCGACCTTGATTGCCTTGTCACAGCGCACGTCAAACCAGAGCGATTCGCTTGTGTTGATGATCGGATTGGGCCTGTTTTGGGTGTTGTAAGTAGTCAGCCGCAGCCAGGGGTTGGAGGTGCCGGTGAGAAAGCTCCAGTAAGCTTTGAGGGCACGGCTGCCACCGCGACCGGAAGGGAAACCGGATGTGGACGCGGTGTAATTTGTGATGGCGGAGTCCAGGAAACCGCTGGTGGTGCTGGAGTTGCCGGGCTTGCGGAACATGACGATGTCGCTGGGGGAACCATCCTCGTAGGATTCGAAATCCTCGAAAGCCGTCACCCCGGCGACCTGGTCGTAGCTTGAAGGAATGAGCGTGAAGTTGAGGGTGGCATTTTCGGCGACGGATTTTGCGCCTGTTGCGGCCAACACGATGGGAGGACGATAAAGCTGAGTGGCAGGGATGACCTGCTTGGCCTGGCTGGCGCTGGACCATGAAAGGCGGGCGGAGGCCGCCCCAGTCTGCTCGTAGTAGTCCATGCGGAGGCTGTATTTTTGCCCTGCGGTTAAAGCGATGGCGCCGCTCCATTCCGTGGCACCCTGGTCCACCCACTTGTCGATCAGCAGCACCCCGTTGACCCAGAGGCGCAGGCCGTCGTCGGAGCGTGTGTAAAACGTGTACGTTTGCGAATACCGGGGTTCGACCTCACCGGTCCACGAAACAGAAAAGGTATCAGCGCCGATGCCAGTCCCGGGAGAAGACGTCGCCCAGTCGAAATTAATGGTTGAATCCACCCGGGAAAGTCCAAGTGCGGACAAGTCCGTGTTGTTGTAGTACATGCCGCGCAGGCCGGTGCCCGCTCCCACCACGGCTGGTGTGGTCGCGATGACCAATTGAGCTTCGGAACTGGTTATCGAACCGCCGGTATTTGCGACAGCAACCGAATAGAATCCCGCATCCGAGAGTTGGACGGACGAGATGCCAAGCGTTGCGGACGTGGCGCCTGAGATGCGTCCGCCATTGGAGAGATTCACGCCGTTTTTCTTCCACTGGTAGCTTGTTGCACCAGAGGCTGTGACGGAGAAGGATGCCGTTTCGCCGGCATTTTTTGTAATGGCTGCCGGCTGTGAAGTGATTACCGGCACGGGCACGGCGACCTTGATGGAGATGGAGGCCTCGGCTCCGAAATACGTGTAGCTGGAGCTGTTCATGCGGAAGGTGGCGGCATAGGAGCCCGGGGTGGTGGGTGCGGTGAAATTGACTGTGAAAGAGGCGTTGTTGCCGGGGCTGACGTTGCCTGTGAGGTGCGTGGCGAACGGAGCGCCCATGGCTGTGCCGCCGTTATTATTGAAAGTGTAGCCATCGCCGCCGGCTGCGATCCATGTGGTGGAACCGCTGTTGCGCATCACAAAAGTGCAGGAGAAAGCCTGCCCCGGGGCGAAGCTTGTTCCGTCCGAAATCGTCTTGGAGACAAACGCCGCGTTGTCCGTGGCGCCTCCGATCAGGTTCATATATTTTGTCCAGTCCCAATAAGGCCCGGGATCGGTATGGTCATTGCAGTAGGGGTCGATGCCCAGATTTGCACTGGCCCAGGACGGCCAGCCCGGGACGGACTTCTGTCCATGCGCCACGATGTGGTTCCGGTCTTTGGGAATGCCGAACTTATCGCACCAGTGGCGGTAAAGGAGCGCCGAAGACTGGTACATTGCGTCCGTGTACCAGGCGGGATTGCTGGCGAAACCCTCGTGCTCGGCTCCGAGTGAATGCTGGTTCCAACAGCGTGCGTGCCATGCGTAGTATGCCTCTCTCACGAGTTGAGACAGCTCGCCCGCCGGGGCGTCGCCGCTGTAATCCGACTTGCCGCTGATCACGTAATGGCAACTTGATTGGACATCGCATCGGCGGAGATAAGAAATGCCGGTGAGATAGTAGCCCTCCATGTCGTGGACGACACAGAACTTATGGTTATAACCGGACGTGTACCATTTAGTACAGCCGGTGATCATCCGATCTACCGCTGGACCGTAGTCCGCGGTTCCAAGGCATGGCAGCGCGGACGCGAGCAGCAGCAGGGAGACTTGAGTGACAGTGGTAGGGATAAACCTTTTGAAGAAGCCGATAGTATTCATAGGCCTGCAGATTGGTCCCATTATAACTACTTGATAGACAGGAGGCAAAACAAAAAGAGCTTCCAGCAGACTTTTTTCTGACGGCTTTACGCCAGGATGAGCGTTGTAACAAATTTCCGCATTCCGGAATTGGCCTTTTGAGGAGTTTATGCACAATTCTGCGATGCGGGCGGTCCATGCAGCGGCCCGCAGAACCTTACATTTATGGCTGGACATAGCAAATGGGCGAAAGTTAAGCACTTTAAAGGGGCGATTGACGCCAAGCGCGGCAAGATTTTTTCGAAGCTGAGCAAGGAGATCGCCATCGCCGCCAAGATCGGCGGGCGCGACCCCGAGATGAATCCTCGGCTGCGGATGGTCCTGCTGAAGAGTCGCGGGGCAAACATGCCCAATGACAATATCGAGCGGGCGATCAAACGGGGCACCGGGGAGGGTGGCGCCGTGAATTATGAGGATCTCACCTACGAGATTTACGGGCCGGGCGGTGTGGCGTTGCTGGTGGAAATCAGCACCGACAACCGGAATCGGACCGCTTCGGAAATCAGGAGCATTGTTACCAAGGGCGGCGGCACGATTGCGACTCAGGGGGCTGTCAGCCGGTTGTTCAACCGCAAGGGACAGATTATTGTTGCCCGTGAGGCGGCGCAGGAGGACATGGTGATGGAAGTTGCCCTGGAGGCTGGCGCGGAGGACTTTGTGCCGGATGACCAGGGGTACGAGATTCTCACTGAGCCGGCGGCATTTGAAAACGTTCTCAAGCAGGTGGAGGCCAAGGGGATCAAACCCCTTGCGGCATCCGTGACCGAGTTGCCATCCATCAGCGTGCCGGTGCAGGATGGGGCGACCGTTGCGGCCCTGAACCGGTTGATTGAGGCTCTCGAAGACCATGATGATGTCAAAGAGGTCTATTCGAACGCCGAGTTTGCGGTGTGAGTGTCTGCGACCAGCCTGCGTGCGGGCACTCTGATGGGCCGTCCTTGCGATGAAGATCAGCCAACTTAAGGAAGACACGCTGCCTTCCCGGATGCTTGCGTGGTTGGCGGCGCTGGTGATCCGGCGTGCCCGGCTTCTGATGTTGCTGCACGCGCTGGCGTTTATCGGGGCAGTGTTCTACACAATCAACTACCTCGAGTTCAGCACGAGCAGGAACGACCTGGTGGGCGCGAACAAAAAGTACCACCAGAATTTCCTTCGATTCCGGGAGGAGTTTCCGACCCAGGACGATCTTGTGGTGGTGGTCGAGAGTGAGAATCCGGAGAAGAACCGGCAGTTTGTCGAGCGGTTGGGCCGGAAACTCGAGGGGGAGACCAACACATTCAAGGATGTCTTTTACAAAGGCGATCTGCAGATGCTCGGGTCCAAAGCGCTGTTATTCGTTCCTGAGAAGGACCTGGCGGAACTCCATCGTACGCTGGGCAATTATTTGCCGTTCATTCGCAGCTTCACTACCACGAGTAACCTGGTTTCGCTATTTACCATGGTGAACGGGCAGTTCCGGAATGCCGGCTCCGGGCGCAGCGAACAGTCAGACTCCATGATTGAGGCGCTGCCCGCGCTCGAGCGAATCATTACGCAGGCCACAGAGAGTTTGAACCGGTCCGGAGTGCCGCCGTCGCCGGGTGTGACGGCATTGTTCAACGCGGGCCCGGATGCAGACCAGCGGATCTACATTACCTTTGACGAGGGGCGCATATTTCTGGTGACCACCCAGCCGCCCCGAAAGGCGATGGCTGGAAAGGCTGTGGACCGTCTGAGGCAGTTGGTGGAGGAGACACGGGCAGAGGTGCCAGGGCTCAACGTGGGTCTTACGGGGGAGTCCGTTCTTGAGAAAGACGAAATGGAGCAGTCGCAGGCCGACACCATGGTGGCGAGTGTCGTGTCGCTGATGCTTTGCGCGCTTATTTTCATCTATGGCTACCGGGAAACGGGCCGTCCAATAAAGGCCACCATATGCCTGCTCATCGGTGTCGGCTACACGCTTGCGTTTGCGACGCTCGTGATTGGTCATTTGAACATACTGACGATCACCTTTGTGCCGATCCTGATTGGCCTGGCGATTGATTTCGGAGTGCATCTGATATCGAGATACGAGGAGGAACTGCGCCATGGCCGCGAAAAGGCGGCTGCGCTCACCCGGGCGATGGTGTTCACCGGGAGGGGGATTTTTTCGGGCGCCTTTACGACGGCCGGCTCGTTTCTGGCGATGAGTTTTACAGATTTCAAGGGCATCCAGGAAATGGGGATCATTTGTGGCGGCGGATTGCTGATATGCCTGCTGCCGATGCTGACGCTGTTGCCCGGGCTGCTCATGAAGGGCCGGCAGAACTACATAGACCATGTGAAGCCGGAGGCTCCGAGTCGGCGGGCGCGGATCGAGAAGATCTGGCTGACGCGTCCGATTGCGACGACAGTGGTTTGCGTGGCCCTGGGCCTTCTGGCACTGAGCCAGGCGGGAAAAGTTTATTTTGATTACAACCTGCTGAACATGCAGAGCCCCGGCCTGCCTGCCGTGGAGTTTGAGAAGAAGCTTATCGAATCGAGCACCAAGTCGGTCCTTTTTGCCGCGGTGACGGCTACCAACCTGCCGCAGGGGATGGAACTGCAGCGCAGAATCGAGAGCCTGTCCTCAGTGGCCAGTGTGGATTCCATTACTCAGTTTCTTACCGAGGGCCAGGAGCCCAAGCTGCGAATCGTTGGCGAAATCAAAAAACTTCTTTCGGCCATACAGTTTCCGATGCCCGACCCGAGACCGGCGGACCTGACCCAACTGAGCCCCATTTTGTATTCGCTCTACGGGTACGTGGGCGCGGCGCTGGCCGAGGTTGAGAACACGGAGCCAAAACTTGCCGGGCAGTTGCGCTCGCTGAGGGCTGCAATCCTGGCGTTGCGGAAGGAGATGCTTGCTGGCGGAGCGGCGGAGCGCGCGGCCACCGCGGCGCAGTTAGGCCGGTTTCAGGAGGCCCTCTACTCGGACCTGCAAGGGACATTTGAAGCGCTTCGCGAGCAGGACAACCGCTCCCCGCTGAGCATTCAGGATCTTCCGCGAGCGTTGCGCAACCGTTTTGTCGGGGTGACGGGCAAACACCTGCTGATGGTCTATCCCAGGGAGGATGTCTGGCGGAGGGATGTCCAAGAGAGGTTTATTGGCGAGTTGCGGGAGGTGTATCCGGATGTGACCGGCACTCCGGTGCAGCTTTACGAGTACACGAATTTGCTGAGACAAAGCTACGAGGAAGCGGCCGGTTATGCGCTGGTGGCGATTGTCCTGCTCGTGCTGATTCAGTTTCGAGGGATTGTATCGCTGTTGTTGGCGTTGTTGCCGGTTGGGGTGGGTTTCCTCTGGCTTGCGGGTATCATGGGCTGGTTTGGAATACCGCTTAACCCGGCGAACATCATGACACTGCCTCTTGCCATCGGGATTGGGGTGACCAATGGCATCCACATTATCAACCGGTTTGCCGAGGAGCAGACGCCGGTCATTCTTGCCCGCAGCACTGGAAAGGCGGTGCTCGTATCCGGGCTGACGACCATTGCCGGATTTGGCAGCCTGATACTTGCCAAGCACAAAGGGATCGAGAGCCTGGGGCTGATCATGTCCATTGCTGTGGGGGCCTGCATGATTGCCGGGCTGACTTTGCTGCCGGCCGTGATCAAGTTGTTATACAGGCGGACGAAAACGACCCAGTAGCGACATGCATAGATCGCCACTGGGTCGGGAGGAACCGAGGTTTTCAAAAACCTCTGCTATCGTCTGCAGCATAATGGAGTTGGTGGATGCGTCAATTCCAAGCTCAAATCAAGTTTGATAGAATGGTGGGCGCTGAGGGATTCGAACCCCCGACCTACTCGGTGTAAACGAGACGCGCTAGCCACTGCGCCAAGCGCCCAACCTTTGATCTGTGAGCCGATGATACTCGAGAACGCCGCAAACCCGCCCGTCCCGCGTGGGCACAGAATCAACAATGATTACTATGAAAGAAAAAACTGCGGCGGCAAGGATAAAGGCTATGCCGCGCGTAACCTGTTTGTGCTGAGCAGCGTCCTTGGGGGATGGCAATGACAGATTTTAAGCGGTTTACCGGATGCCTGGCAGGCTTGGTTGTTCTTTTGGCAGTGCACTCGGGTGCGGCGGATGCGGCCCGTATCGCCTTTCTCACCGACCTGCACGTGAACCTGAAAACCAACGGGGCGGGCAGCCTGTTCAACAAGAACCTCGACAAGATGATCGGCGCGGTGAACGCGGCCAGGGTGGATCTTGTGCTGTTGGGTGGCGACCTTACCGACCAGGGCACACCGGAGCAGATGGACCTGTTCCTTGCGCGCATCGCCAATTTTTCCGCGCCGGTGTTTTTGGTGCCGGGGAACCACGATGTGGGCCGGATGCGGACGAAGGCCGGCTTGAACACGCTTACACAGGGGCGGTTGACTGCTTTTGAGGATCGGTTGGGGCCGCTGTTCTTTGCGCGCCAGCAGGCCGGTGTCCGGGTTATTGGCATCACGTCTCCTCTCCTTTGCAGCGGGTTGGAGGCAGAGCGGGCGCAGTGGGATTTCCTGGAGAAAGCCCTGGCGGTGTCCAATGCGGCGCCGACGTTGCTGCTGACGCACTATCCGGTTTTTTACAAGCATCCGGGGGAGTCGCCGAATGACTACTGGATCACGCGTCCTTCGGAGCGGGCCCGGTTTCTGGGCCTTTTGAAAAAGGGGGGTGTCAGAGCTGTGCTGAGCGGCCACATCCACCGTAAGTTGGTGCTGGAGCACGATGGGATATCTTTCATCACGACAGGCGCTATTGCCAACCGCGCCCCCCGGCCTGAGAAGGACCACCGATTCTTTTGGGTGCTGCTGACTGTTTCGCCAGGCGGGAAAGTGACTCACGAGTTCAAGCAGCTCAAATAGGCTGAGGTCGCAGCGGTCATTAGCCGGGGAGTGACTTCGCGTGTAGATGCCGGGGCGCTCAGAATACTTTATGCCGGCTTGTTGTTTCATGAGTAAATGAGCAAATCGCGTGATAAGCGCGTGATAAGTTACGTTGACAGGAACCCTCGGGATTTGGCACCTTCCTGCTGACAATCCAATCCATGTTACGACCGGCAACATAATACCCATGAAAACCCGTACCATACCCCTGGTCAGTTCGTTCCTGAGTTGCACTCTGCTTTTAGGCCCTACCGGCCTTTCAGCGGCCGATTCGAAGCCGATTAAGATAGGGGCCTTGTTTTCGATAACAGGTCCGGCGTCATTCCTTGGGGCGCCTGAAGAGAAAACGAGCCGCATGTTCGTTGAGAAGCTCAACGCTTCCGGCGGGATCGGCGGCCGGAAGGTGGAACTGATCGTCCGGGACACAGGCGGCAATCCGGAAAAGGCGGTTTCCTTTGCAAGACAGCTTATCGAGGAGCACCAGGTTTGTGGCATTATTGGACCCTCGACCAGCGGCGAAACGATGCAGATCAAGGGTCTGTGCGAGGAGAATAAGACGGTGCTGGTGTCCTGTGATTCCTCGGAAGTGATTGTCAACCCCGTCGCGCGTTATGTATTCAAATCGCCTCAAAAGGACAGCCAGGCGATCCTATGGATTTTTAAAACGGCGCGGGGAAAAGGGATTAAACGATTTGCTGTGCTCAGCAGCAACGACGGCTTCGGGTCCGCCGGCAAGAAGCAGGTTGAGGAACTCGCAAAAACGGAGGGGATGGAAATCCTTGTAAACGAAGTGTATGACAAGGCTGCGACGGACCTTACGGACATACTGACCAAGGTAAAGAGCAAGGCCGGGGTGCAGGCGGTGGTGAACTGGTCCATCGTGCCCGCGCAGTCGATTCTTGCGAAGAACATGCGTCAGATTGGCCTCGACATTCCGTTATTCCAGAGTCATGGGTTTGGCAATCCTCGCTATGTGAAAGAGGCGGGAAGCGCGGCAGAGGGGATTTTGTTCCCTGCGGGCCGATTACTTGTGGTGGATGAGCTACCGGACGGCCACCCGCAGAAGGCCTTGCTCGCGGCCTACAAAAAGGAATACGAGAGCCGTTACAAAGAGGATGCCAGCACATTTGGCGGTCATGCTTACGATGCCATTCTGGTATTGACCGAAGCCTTGAAGAAGGCGGGCAGCACCGAACCGGAGAAGTTGCGCGCGGCACTCGAGAATCTCCGCAACGTCCCCGGCACTGCGGGCATATTCAACTTTTCGCCGACGGATCACACCGGTTTGGACATGAGCGCCTTTGAGATGCTCACAGTAAAGAACGGGAAGTTCACCATCTACAAGCCATAGCGAGCGCGGGAATTCTTGCGCAAACTTGCTGATGGAAAGCGGCGCCTTAACGCTCCAGTACCTGCTCTCCGGCATAACCAAGGGCAGCATTTATGGTGTTGTCGCCATTGGTTTCAACCTGATCTACAGCGCCACGGGGGTGTTGAATCTTGCGCAGGGGGAGTTTGTCATGCTGGGCGGGATGCTGGCGGTGACACTGGCATACTACACCCCGCTGCCCGTCGCAATTGTGGGTGCGGTGCTGCTGGTGGCCATGATCGGCTGCCTCCTCGAGTGGTCGTTGTTCCGCAGGCTGCCGAGGCATTCGGTTCTCCAACTGATCGTGGTAACCATTGGGGTATCCATCGTCATACAGGAAGCGGCCCTGCACATCTGGGATGAAAAGGTGCGATCGCTTCCTTATTTTACGGGTAACGAGGTTTCTTCGGTCCGGATCATGGGCGCCGTGATATCGCCGCAGGTGCTTTGGGTCCTGGGCACGATTACCGTCGCGGTGGCGGCGCTGCATGTCTTCCTGAAATACACACTCACCGGACGTGCGATGCGCGCCTGTTCGGCGAATCCGGAAGCGGCGATGCTTGCGGGCATCAACATTCGAAACATCCGCACCCTGTCGTTTGGGCTGAGCGCGGGTCTGGGTGCGCTGGCAGGTTGCGTGATCTCTCCGATTACGATGACCCATTATGAGATGGGTGGTGGATTGGCGATCAAGGGTTTTGCCGCGGCAATTCTTGGCGGTTTAGGAAATCCGATTGGAGCTGTGTTGGGTGGTTTATTGGTTGGGGTACTGGAGGCTGGCAGTGTCCGTTACCTTCCTGCTGCGTATAACGATGTCACTGCCTTTGCCATTCTGTTGCTGGTGTTATTTGTGCGCCCGCATGGGTTGTTTGGCCGGCCAACCGGGGAGGCGGTGCGGGAGCACTAACAGGTATGAAAACCGCACCTGAACTGCCACGCCGGGTCCGCACGCTGGGTCCGTTTGTGCTGCTGGCGCTTGCCGCTCCGGCGCTCCACCTGGCGTTGCGCGCAGCCGGCAAGGAATACTGTCTCACACAGCTTACCATGGCGGCTTATTACGCGATTGTGGTGACAGGATTGGCGCTGCTGATGGGCTATGCCGGACAGGTTTCTCTGGGTCACGGTGCTTTCTTTGCGCTGGGGGGCTACACCAGCGCGGTGCTGACTACATATGACTTCAGCCGATGGAGCACCGCACTGGAGTGGGCTCGGGATGCGCGACTTCTTGTGGTGAGGGAGGATCTCTATGGCGGCCATTTGTTGACAGCAAACCCGTGGGCTGGGTTTTTTGCGGCGATGGTTGTCACGTTAAGCGCTGCCGCTCTGATTGGTTATCCTGCGCTGCGTCTGAGAGGCCATTACCTGGCGATGGCGACACTAGGTTTCGGCCTGATTGTGGCGAAGCTTTTGACGGGGAGTAACCTAACTGGCGCAGCGGACGGCATTAACGGGGTGCCGGAGTGGAATTTTGCTCCTGGCCTGGTTGTGTCCGGCAAGTCAGCGGTGCGCGGCGAAAATTATTATTTAGCTTTCGGGCTATTGATTGCTGTTCTCCTTCTGCTGCGCAACATCGTTCATTCAAGAGTCGGCCGCGCCCTAAAGTCCATTCACGACGGGGAAAAGGCGGCGAATGCAATGGGGATCAACACGGCACGTTACAAGCTTAAGGTATTCCTCCTGAGCGCGCTTCTGGCTGCTGCAAGCGGCGTCTTTTTTACGCACTATACTGGTGGTATTGGGCCGTCCGAGGCCGGTGCACTGAAGTCTTTGCGATATGTGGCGCTGGCGGCTGCCGGGGGGATGTCTAATTTGTGGGGAGTAGCCATAGTGAGCCTGGCCTTGAATTATTTCTCATTGCGCGGGTGGTTTGGATCCTACGACAACGCGGTGTTCGGGACACTGCTGATGTTGATCATAGCCCTTGCGCCGTCGGGTCCGCTGCAACCGGCGGCGGCATGGCTGCGGCGGATTGGATTACTGCCTCGAACCCGGGACCCTTCGCATCATGGCGCTCCTTGAAACAGATCATTTGAGGAAAAGCTTCGGCGGACTGCTCGCGGTGGATGAAGTGTCATTCAGCGTGAACGCAGGGGAAATAAAATCCCTGATTGGACCGAACGGTGCTGGAAAGACCACCCTGTTCAACCTTGTCACTGGACTGCTGACGCCTGACCGCGGAGCGGTTCGGTTCAAGGGGCATGTTGTCACGGGCTGGAGACCACATCGGGTTGCCGGTATGGGAGTTTCAAGAACATTTCAAAACCCCAGTCTTTTCGGCCGGATGAACGTGCTGGAGAACGTGATGGTAGGCGGACATCGAAGTAGCCGAAGCGAGTTTTTAAGTTGCGCGTTGCGGCTGCCCGGGCAGAGAGACGAGGAGGCGCGTCTTCGCAACGTGGCGCTCCAGGAACTTGAATTTGTTGGCCTGCAGCACTTGGCCGGCTTTTCAGCGGCGGCTCTCACGTTCGGCCAGCGGCGAATGACGGAACTGGCCAGGTCGCTGGCAACGGAGCCTGAGATGCTGCTGCTGGACGAACCGGCGAGCGGGCTCAACACCGGCGAAAAGCGCGAACTTGCGGCGCTGATCCAGCGAATCCGGCAGCGGGGCATAACCATTCTGCTGGTCGAGCATGATATGTCCATGGTCATGAAACTATCGGACAGCGTGGTCGTGCTGCACAACGGAGCGAAAATTGCGGAGGGCACACCCGGCGAAGTCCAAAGTAACGAGAAGGTCATTCGAGTGTATCTCGGTGGAGAGACAGACAATGTTGCTGCAGGTTAGAAATCTCAGATGCGGCTATGGCAGTTTGGAGGCGGTGCGAGGCGTGAGCCTGCACGTGCGCGCCGGGGAGATCGTGGGGCTGCTGGGAGCGAACGGGGCGGGAAAGTCGTCCTTGCTGAAGGGGCTTGTGGGGTTGTTGCCGCCCTGGAGCGGAACCGTTCGAATCGCGCAGCGCGAAACGATCGGCTGCCCCGCGTGGAGAAGCGTCAGCAATTCGACGGTGCTTGTCCCTGAAGGGAGAATGCTTTTTGCGGAGATGACTGTTAAGGAGAACCTGCTGATTGGAGGCTACCACAATCCCGATCGCGTCATGCAGATGGACATTGTATTCGATCGATTCCCGCGTTTGCGTGAACGCTCCGGGCAGATGGCTGGTACCTTATCCGGCGGCGAGCAGCAAATGCTGGCGATTGGCCGGGCCCTGATGGCACGGCCGCGGCTCCTCCTTTTAGACGAACCATCCATGGGTCTGGCTCCCCTGATGGTGAAGGAAGTGTTTGCGGAGATCGTTCGCATGAGAGAAGCGGGGGTGACAGTTTTGCTGGTAGAACAAAACGTCACCGCGACCCTCGGCATCGCCGACCGCGCCTACGTCATGGAGACAGGCGAGATTGTGCTGGAAGGCAGTGCCGCCGACTTGTCTCATCATCCGCTGGTGAAGCGCGCGTACTTGGGTCAACGGGATGAGTCTCCCGCCCCGGTCCCATCAACTCCCTAGAGACTATGCAGATGTTTGATAGAAAGAACGAGACCCTGCCCCCGGCGGAGTTGGAGCAGTTGCAACTTGAACGGCTTCAGGCAATGGTGGCGCGGCTGAGGCGCAATGTGCGCCGTTACCGCGAACGCCTGGCCGATGTCCGAATTGAAACCCTCGCCGAGGTAAAAAACCTTCCGTTTACCACTCCGGAAGACATGGTGGACAGCTTTCCTTACGGCATGTTCGCGTTTCCCTTGAGGGAAATTATTCGTTTATACTCGGCGCTTGGTCCCGGGGGCAGGCCGCTGGTTGTGGGCCATACAAGAAACGATCTGGTTCAGTGGGGGCGATTGGCGGCCCGGCAACTTGCCGCGGCGGGTGTTACAGCAAACGATGTGCTCCAAGTGTCTCTCGGCCGGGTGCCGGAATCCTGCGGCGCCGGGTATCTGCTGGGCGCCGAACTCCTGGAAGCCTCAATTATCGCGGAAGATCCGATCCACATGGATCATCAATTCGAGGTCCTTAAGAACTATCGTCCGACGTTCCTCATTACCACGCCTTCCCATGCGCTGGAACTGGCCCGAACAGTTGAAAAGCGTCGTATGGATGCCCAGTCCCTGCAACTTCGCGCCATTATTCTGTCCAGGCCTGTGCCGAGGGAGACGCGGGAGCAGATTGCCTCCGGCCTGTTCTCGAGCGTGCGCTGCAACTTCGGTGTGCCGGAGATGCTGGATCCCGGAATCGCGCTGGAATGCAGCGCCGGACGCATGCACGTGCAGGAAGACCATTTCCTGCCCGAGATTTGCGATGACGAACTGGTGGTAACCTCTCTGGCGAGGGAAGCGGTGCCGTTATTGCGGTTCCGAACACGGATTTCCGCCCGGCTTGAACGGATGAAGTGTGCCTGCGGCCGCACGGGAGCGGTCTTAACGCCCGGCGCGCGGCTTGACCAGCGCTACCTTGTCAATGAGACGGAGTTTTATGAAACACAGGTGGCTGAAGTGCTCCGGCAGACCCGCGCAGCCGGAAACGCTTTCCAGCTCGAGGCAGGGGAGCGCCGTCTGATCGTGCTGATTGCCATGTCCGAAGAACTCTTTGCATCCACGCTTCCCTCGCCCGTGGAAGCCAAGCGCGAGATAGAATCCGAGATCCTGGGTCGGCTTGGGGTGGAATCGGAAGTTCAGTTCGTGCAGCGGGAGCGGAGGCTTTCCGCTGCTCTCGGTGAGAGCTAAAGACGGAGGGCTTCTTCCTGTGAGAGCAGCCGGAATCCCTGTCCTTCGAGAGTTGCTTTGGCGGCAGTGATATTCGCCACCTCCACAAGCAGGATGGCGTGATCTCCGGCCACAAAACCAGAGCAGTTATCCAGGTTGATGTTCTGGCTTCTGAGCGAGTCGGTCACTCTGAGCAAGGCTCCCGGGCGGTTATCCGTTTCGATGGCGAGGACCGGGAGCAGAGATACCATGAACCCTTGCTGGCGGAGTGCCTTAACGGCCAGGTCGCACTTGTCCACGAGAAACTTCATCACACCGAAACTTCCGCTGTTTGTCGTCGTCAGCCAGTACAAGTTGATACCGGCATCCGCGAGGATTCCCGATACCAGGGCAGCCTGACCGGGTCTGTTTTCCAGGAACACAGCGATTAAATAGGTTTCTTTGGTCATAGCTCGCTTCTTTCGTTCACCGCAGGGTGGCGCCTTTTCTGGAGACCTTAGAGGCGAAGATCGAGAGATGTCAATTCATCCTGTTGATCAGAACCAGGGGATGCATGGCTCGACGCCCCGGTCTCTCGACGGTGCGTTTGGGACCAACCACCGTCCTGACGCGTTGTTATTTCGCAGCGGGTTTTGCCAGCACAGAGATTTCGACGAGGCGGTTGGTTATGTCTGATGTGAAGGGCAGCGTGAGCACAATGCGCCCTTCCTGATCGGATGCGCGGCCGTCCTTACGGTAGGGATTGTGCGGCAGCAAGGGCCACTGCACCCTGCACCCGGCCGGCACCTGCACGCGCCAGCCGTTGTGTTCGAACCACCCGCCGCATTGCACCGCAGTCAGGTCGAGAGGTTTCGAGAGCGTGCCGGCGCGGCCGGAACCGGTGCGCCACGCGCCCTTGTGGGAGGGAATCAGAGTCATGTGGGCCTGCGTTTTTGGCGTTCCGGGAGATTTAGCGGCGGAATAAGAGATTTGGACCTTGTTTTCGCTTTGTATTTTGGCTGTGACACTGCACGGCACCGTTCCATAGGCAAAGTCGATCGAGTCATCTCCGCGCAAGGCGGCATTCGAGGGCACATGGACCAGGCCCGGGGGTGGAACGAAGTTGGGAGTTTCGGAACCGTTATGTTTAAATGTTGTGGGGTCTCCGACCGTGAATGTGCTCCAGAACGGTTGCAGCTTGGTGTTGCCGCCACCGACGATCAGCCCGGTGTTTGTATGATAAACACTGATGAAATTCTGGCGGTCCTGGATCCACCGGTTTGCATAGACCGGGCAGCAATAAGCGGAGCGGGCGATGGTCCATGCGCCCTGGCGCGTGACAGCAGCTTTGCCATCCGTGGTGGTGAAGGTCTTTGCACCGGCATTTTGGCTGTAGATATCCGCGATGGGTCCGTCCTGGCCGTAGAGGAGGAAACAGGCGATATCATCGGCGTCACTGATCGTCTTTCTAGTTTTGCAGAGTTCCCATTGATGCCTGACGTAGGCCCTTCCTTCGGCGGAGAAAGTGAAGCCAACGTTCGGGAATGTAACGTTGCCATGATAGGGGTTGCGTTCGTCAATCGTCTCGATGGGTGTGCCGTCCGGGTAAATAAAGGCCGAGTGGAACCTGGCGGAGCGATTCAGAGCGTTCAGGACAGAGGGATCGCGGGAGACGGAGTAGTAGATGCCGATGGCCTCGACGTACACCCGGTTGTAATTCACCACGGGTCCGTAGTGTTCGCTCCAGAAGCCGTTCGGGTCCTGAGCGGCGACAACGCGTGTCATGAATGCGGCTGCGGCAGTGCTCCATGGTTTTTGTCCGAGGGCCTGCCCGGCGATGAAGGTGCCCATTGCGTGGTGGGTTGGGATGTTGTGCACCGTGCGAAACGATGCGCGGGCGATGCCGCCGTATCCGAGCCTCAGGCCTTTTTCCCAGGTATTCCGGCTTTCCCGCGGCATGGCGTCCTTGATCAGAGAGTAAGCGCGAATCCAGCGCGAATAGACCCACGGATTGTAATGGTTTCCCCATTCCGAATTATCCTTTTTGCGGAAGACCCACTGACCCTTTTTGTCCTGCGTTTCGGTGAGGAGTTCGCCTCCGCGGATGGCGGCCTTGAGCACCTGGGGGTCGTGATGCCATTTGTTTGCCGGGTCATCAATGGACCAGGCTGCGGCGAGGGCGAAGATTGGCTGTTGATCGCTTGCGATGGGGATGCCTGTGCCAAACCTGCCTGTCTTGGGATCGTGTGAGGCGAGGATTTTCGGGATGATCTCCACAAACACGGGGAGCATTTCCTTCTTGTAATCCCACTCCTCCAGGGTGGATGCGGCGACACATTTGAAAGCCAGAACAACGATGAGGAGCGTGAGCAGGGAACGAATCAGCATAGATTAGTAAATTGCGTTGGGAGAAGGCTTTTGGGGGGCGCACAGCCCATCCCGAAGCAGGTAAAACAGGTAAAGGAAGTTGTATTTGAAATAACGGGGGCCAAGCCGGCGCGGTTCGGAGCAGAGACGGAATACCCAGGTCAGTCCGAGGCGCTGCATCCACATGGGCGCGTCCGGCTTCATGCCGGCGTTCACGTCGAACGCAAAGCCAACCGTGAGAAGGACGCCACGGCGCACCCGTGCCCTGTGCCGTTTGACCCAGGCCTGCTGCTTTGGCGTGCCGAATCCCACCCAGATGAAATCCGGGCTGAGCCGCTCGAGGTCATTAATGACTGTCTGCTCATCCGCCGGGGAGAGGCTGCCGTCCGGGTTGCACCGCCCGTGGAAGCTGCCGACGAAATTCACGCCCGGGTTGAGGCTTTGGAATCGTTGCCTGAGACGACGACCGCATTCTTCGGAGCCGCCCAGGAGGTAATGAGAATGGCCTGCGGGAACGGTGCGGAGAAAGTGGTCCATGAAGGATGGTCCGTAAACGCGGTCGTGGAGGCCCGCCCCAGCACGATTCAGGCGCCAGATCAGCGGCATGCCGTCCGGGGCGAAAGCTTCGAAAGAAGAGGTCAGTTCCCTGAAGGCAGGATCGTGGCGACGCATCGTCACGATCTGTGTGTTTGCAAATTCCACGGCCAGCGTCCGGCCGCTTCGCGCCCACTCCAGGCACGCCGCGCTTAGCCCCGCGTAGTCGGTGACCAGCAGCGGCGTGCCCAAAACGGGGAGCGTCTTCATTCGTCAGCTCAGACGGGTTTGGGCATGGGGGTCCATGCGCCCCGCTTCTTGCTGCTTCTCACACAAGTTTCAATGAAGGCAATGCCTGTCCAACCGTCCTCGACTGTTGCGTATTTCGAGCCGTCGGCCTGGAAGGATTTGCCTGCCTTCCACTTGCGGACGTCGGCTTCGAAGCAGCGATGGAGGCGGGCAAAGGCGTCGTGGAACGCCTCGCCGTGGCCTGAGGGGATGGTGGGCTCGGCCATGAGATCTGCGGGAAGGTTCTTCGGCAGGAAACCGTCGCCGGCGGTGACGGCGTTGCGCCAATAGACGCGGTCGGGCTGGTTTGGCAGGTGAATCGTGACGCACTCGGGCTCTTCCTGCCGCCAGCGGAGAGTGCCTTTTGTTCCGGCGACCTCGATGCCGAGGTCGTTTTTGTGGCCGATGCACACCTGCGAGGCGCGCACGAGAGCCTTTGCGCCATTATTCAGCTTGCAATAGATCGTGAAATGATCGTCGAGCATGCGGCCTTCGACGAAAGTTTCGAGTTGAGCGCTGAGTTGGGCGACCTCCAGGCCGGTGACATACCGGAGCTGCATGAGGGCGTGAGTGCCGATATCTCCGCCGCAGCCGGAACCGCCGGCGCGTTTGGGGTCCACTCGCCAGGAAGCCTGTTGCGAACTGGTCTCGACCTTTGTGGCGAGCCAGCCCTGGATGTAGTAGCTGTCCACCCAGCGAATGTCGCCCAGCAAACCGCTGTGTACGATGTAGCGGCTGAAACGCGTTGTCCAGTGGCCGAGGTAAGTGTGCGCCACGGCAAACGGCACATTGAGCTTGCGCGCGGTCTTGACCAGTTCGTCGGCCTCCTTGAGGTTCAGGCAAAGAGGTTTTTCGCAGAACACCGCGATGCCCGCCTTCATGGCTTTCATGGCCGGGTCGAAGTGCACAAAGTTGGGGGTGACAATCAGGATATAATCGAGCTTCTCGTCATCCGGCAGGGTGGCGTTTGCGGCGATCATCTCGTCATAAGAACCGTAACCTTTGATTGGGTAAGGCCAATTCTTGGCCTCCTCCAGGGCCACTCTTGGCTCCGGGAACAGCGCCCCCGCTACCACGCGACGCGTGCCATCAAAATGAATGGCTTTTTGATGCGGATGAACAATGAATGCTCCTTTGCCACCGCCCACGAGACCCACATTTAAAGGCTTTTGAGACATAATTTTTTTCTCCTGAATTGCTGTTTTTGTTTCTAACCGATATCAGGACGCAGAATAGGAGGGTAGAATCCAGGTTTCAAGTTAAACGCATAGCAGAAGCACGGGCGGTCGGCCGGGGGCGTAAAACACGCGATGGGCCGGAGGCACGACCGGACGGTGCGCTTAATCCGTCCTGGGCTCGCGATGAGCGATTATTTCAGCATATCCGCCAGTTTCTTAACAAGAAGCTTGTTGTCACCTGAGGGATCTTCAACCGCGGATTTCACCAACGGCAGGTTGTCCGCCCAGCAATGCGACAGTGGCGGTTTAATGACATCCTCGACATCGGACGGGCAGGGGAGGCGGCGCTCGATTGCGAGGGCGCAGGCGAGGGTGCGCAAACCATCAAGCAGCGAAGGCCGGGCTTCGGCGTCGAACCCCGAGGCGCTGAGGATTTCAGTCATTTTGAGCTTTCGAGCGGCGGCTTCGCGGTGCGCCTTGGCTTTGGCGAGTTCCTGCGGTGAAAGCGGCGCAGCCTCTGGAGAATCCGAGGGCGACAAGGGGCGCGTGGCCCGTGTTGCCCTGGCGATCAAGCCTGCCTGGATCATGCGCTCGATTGCCTCATCCGTGGCGCGGTCCAGGATCTCGAGTTGCACGGGGGCCGAGGGATCGGTTTTGCCGGGGCCGAACAGATTTGCGTGAAGGGAGGCGAGTTGCTCACGGAACTGCGGGGCGTCGCGCTCGACAACGACGACCAGAACGGAGTGAGCTCCGGAGGATGGGTAACGTTCCTCACAGCGCACCAGGGCGCCGTTAATCTTCTCGGAGGCGAGTTGAGCGAAAGCGATGGCGGGATCGGACGGCAGTCTGCGGGTGGTTGCATCCCCGGCCTGTGCCGGCACGTGCGGTCGCGGGCCAGCGGGTGTGACGAGTTGCTGAAGGCGCTCGACGAATGCCTGGCGTCCGCTGCGGAGCTTGATTTCCTTGATCTCGCCGGCGCGGTCCAGGACGCTCGCCGCGATGGATTGTTTCAGGGCGAGCGTATCAAGCATGCGATGCTCGATGCTGTTTTCACAGACGAGGTTAACGACCGTGACGGCGCGGGTTTGATTTTTCCGCCAGGCGCGGGCGATGCGCTGTTCGAGCCTGGCCGGGTTCCAGGGCAAATCGCAATTGATGACGACGCTTGCGTTTTGGAGGTTCAGCCCGGTGGCGCCGGCATCCGTGCTGAGGAGGACCCGGCAACTGGCGTCGTTCTTGAAGGCGTTTATTTCCGCGCGCCGGCGCAATTGGGGCACGCTGCCGGTGTGCCAGGCGTAACCGGTGCCGCGCTTGTCGCAGAGTTCGCGCACCAGTTCCAGCATGCGCTCCCATTCGGAAAAGACGATCACCTTGGCGTCGTTTTCCGCACAGTCGTCGAGGAGCCGGGCCAGTTCCGAGAGTTTGGGACACGTGCGGTCCTCCGGATCCAGGATGTAGTTGGTGTCGCAGATCATGCGCATCATTGCCAACTCGCGTTGCAGCCGCTCCTGCTCCTGCTTGAGGAGCGGGCGGCGCTGGGCGATGCTCACGAGCCTCATGACATGCTGCTCGTGGGCGGCGTAGTTCTCCTTCTGCAGGTCGGTCATCTGCACGAAGCGGTTCTCATCAGTGCGTTCCGGCAGCTCCGTTTCCACCTCGGCTTTGCGGCGGCGGAGCATGAACGGTTTAATACGCTGGTGCAGCAGGTCCAGGTTCCGATAGCCGGTCGGCCGGCCGCGCTCGTCGAGTTCATAGAAATCGCGGTTGAACCGGAACAGCGGACCCAGTGCAGAGGGCTGGAGGAAGTCCATGAGCGATTGCAGCTCATCAATGCGGTTTTCGATAGGGGTGCCCGTTAGCACGAAAGCGTATCGGCTGCGAAGCCGTTTAATTGCCTGGGCGGTTTTGGTATTCCAGTTTTTGATTCTTTGCGCTTCGTCCAGCACCACAATGTCCGGGGCGAGCCGGGCATTCACGTCCAGCGCGTCCGGCACCATCTGCTCGTAATTGACGATGGTGAAGAACGGGGTGTCCGGAGATTTTCTATAGGCCTGGAGGCGGCGCGACTTGCCGCCGAACACCAGTTGATAATTCAAGGTGGTAAATTTGCGGATTTGCTCCTCCCACTCGGTCTTTAGCGAGGCGGGGGTGACGACGAGCGCGCGGCGGGCCTGGCCGAGGCGGTGCAGCAGGGCGCAGGCGGCGATAGCTTGTATGGTTTTTCCGAGGCCCATTTCGTCGGCGAGCAGGGCGCGTTCGGTGAAAGCCAGGTGCAGCATACCTTCACGCTGATAAGGAAACAAGGGGACCAGGGTTTCGTGAAGCGGCCATTCGCCGCTTTGGACTTTCACCTCGTATTCGCGCCGGAGCTGCTTGCGCTCCTCGATGTGGCGCCTGTTTTCGAACCACGGCTCAAGCTCCTGAGAGATCCGTATCTCCGGCAGATCCCGTTTGCGCAACAGTTGAAGGGCCTCGACTGCGTCTTCGGGCGTGCCATGTGCCAACCGGCCATCTTCTCCGAACCATTTGGCCACCACCTTGGGAACAGGCGCGGCGGTGTGCAGGATGCGGACCGTGTCCGCCGCGCGATCCAGCGTGATTTCGATCCGGTCCGAACTCGAGGATTTGGCGGCTTGAAAGAGCCGTTTATGACGCGCCTGGAGGTTCAGGAGAACGGCCTCGACATGTTTGCAGGTTCCGAGCCCGTTGATGCGAAAATCGACGCATTCACAGGCGAACTGCTTCCCCCGGAGGTCGCGGATTTCGACCGAGTAGCTCAGGCCGCTGCCGGACTGCACTTGGAAGTTCGAAAAGATCGGATGTTCGGGAGTGGTGTTTGAAATGCGAAAGCTCTCGGCACGGGCGCGTTCCTGGCGCTTGGCGATTTCGTCCGCGTCAGTCGTTCGCCAATCCATTGCCGTCGGCAGCTTGGTCTTGCCCGTGGTTTTGCTCTTTGAAGCCATTTGCACAGGATGGGGAAGTATGGAGTTCAGGCAAGAGAGAGTTATTCACGTATCAAGGAAAGTGCTTGTCCTGGTGGGGCAAAAGAAGTAGGCAGTAATGAAAAGACATGGATGGGGTGATGGCACCACCGGCACAACGGCTTAAGCGGGCGGCTGCACATGGCAGTTTCACCTTGAAAGATTTGCTTGTTGTGTTTGGGGTCACGGCTTTGCTTGTGTTTGTGGTGTTTGTGCAATATCCGCGGGCGCGAGACGGGGCCTGGTTTATCCGGTGCACGAGTCATCTGAAACAGATCGGACTCTCCTTCAAGACATTCGCGATTGATAATAACGAGAAATACCCCTTCGAGTTGTCAGTGACGAATTGGGGCACCATGGAGATGATTACAAACAAGGCGGTTTGGCCTCATTACGCTGTAATGTCCAACGAATTGAGCACCCCCAAGATTCTGGTTTGTCCGGCGGACAGGCGGCGATCGCCTGCGGATTCGTTTTTGAATGTCCTGCCAGACTCCGCGAAGCACGCCGTTCCGTTCGATGACAGGCATCTGAGTTACTTTGTAGGAGTGGATGGCACACAGGAGCTTCCGAACAGCCTGTTGTCAGGAGACCGGTTCCTTGGCATGAACGGGGAGCGGCTGTCGCCCGGCCTGCGATTTGTATCAACAAATCAAGTGTTGCGATGGGTCAAGTCCTGGCATTACCAGGGGCGAGGCAATCTGTTGTTGAGCGATGGAAGTGTTCAGCAGGCAAGTTCTTCGAGAATGCAGGAGCTGTTCATTGCAGGCGGAATAGAGACCAATCGTTTTCTGATTCCGTAAGCGTTGCCTCCGAGACAGGGGTGCGCGCCTGGTAATTGCGGGTTACTTATTCCAAAGCGGCACGAAGTGGTACCATTGGTCGGCATGCTTCAGGACAATCGGCTCGAAGCGGCTCATGATTTCGCGGGTGAGATTGGCGCGATGATCGGGATGGCGCAAAGAGGCCCGCTCATAAGGAATTTCCGGCAGCACGTGGGCGCTGTAGCATCCGTTCTCCAGGAGGATGCAGACCGGCAGGAGCGCACAGCCGCTGGCGCGGGCCAATTCGGCCGCGGAGACCGAGGCGGCGAAAGGCTGGTGGAAGAAATGGACCTTCAGGCTGGTTGTGGGTGGCGGGCGGTCCATGAGCAGTGCGAAGACCGCGCCATCCTCGAGTTCCCGGATCACCTGCACGAAAGCGAACGGGTCCCGGCCCACGACGACCGTGCGGATATTCCATGATTTGCGGGCGGCCTGGCGCAGTTCGGTGAGACCTTTGCCAGGCTCCTCCTGGGTGAGCACGTTCAGTTTTACTTTTTCGCGGGCGAGCCATAGCGCGCCAAACTCCCAATTGCCGAGGTGAAACGTCAGCAGCAGCACACCCCGGCCGGTTTTTAACAACGGAGCCAGGTGCTCCTCGAAGCCCTGCGCGCCGGCGAGCAGACGCGCGACATCCTGGCCGGATTCGTAATGGAGAAGGTCCGCGACTTTGAGGCCGAAGTTTCTGAACAGCGAGCGGGTGGCGCGCCTGGCCTGAACGCGGTCGCCGCCATAGACCGGCAGCAGATTGGATTCGACAATTCTGCGCCGCCGGTAATGGAATGTGTAATAGAGTGCCGTGACGGTGGTGGCGAGCCGGCGGGTCCAGCTCGCGGGCAGGACACGCACCAGCCATATGCCAAAGATCCACAGCTTCGCATTGTAGAGGCTGGATGGGCCGGAGATGTTCAGCGCATCGGCGCGGCTATCCGGGCTGTTTACCGTCCGGGTTGGACCGGCCTGGTTTCTGTGCCGCCAACATGCCAGCCACCAGATCGGCAGCAGCGCGACCGCGACGACAACGTTGAACGCGATTCCCGCGGCGCACACCCGTCCGAGACTTGATAAACCGGCATTTGAGGAAAATGCCAGCGACCCGAATCCGGCGATGGCCGTGCCGGCGCAGAGCAGGAGGGCGCGGCCGGTGGAGCGCAGGACCACGCGAAGATTTCCCATGTGCCGCCGCAGGGCCATTTGAATGAAAATGCCGTAGTCCACGCCTGTTCCGAGGATCAACGGGATTGCCATTAGATTCATAAGATCCCACGACCACCCGGTGATGCGCATGAACGCAATCAGGCAGAGCCCGGATAAAGACAGGCTGGCGAGGCTTAGCAGCACTTCGGACACCCTGCGAAACGCCAGCACGAGCGATCCCAGGACAAGAATGAGCATGGGGGCGACGACAAGCCAGAGCCGATGCTGAACGCGGTGCAACACGGACTCGCCCAGCAACCCCCAGGAGGTGATGACCGCTCCTTCAGGGACATCGCGGCTCAGTTCCGCCAGACTGGCGCGCGCGTTCCCGGATGGGTGGAGAAGGCCGAGAGCGAACACGTTTGTGGGTGTGCGTGCGATTGTCTTACTTAGAATCCACTGGCTGAGCTGATTTGTGGGCCATGCGTTCTCGGGATTCAGGGCGGTGCGGTTCCACGCGGACAGGACAGCTTCCGCAAGCCCGAGCGCAGATTGCTCGAACCCGGCCCGGGCCGCAGTTGTGCGCAGTGAATTCGTCATGGCCGAAAGTTGCAGTGCGGCATCGAGGTTGGCGCGCAGGTTGTCGGGATTGTGGAGGAGAATGTTTGGCAATGTGAATTCCGCGATGCGGCCGCTTGCCTTTGCGCGGGCGGCCCAGGCCTGGACGGCGTCTGTTCTTTGCAGGAGTTCGCGATCATCGCTGCCTGAAACGATGAGCCACAGTGGTTCCGCCGTGCTGGCAAATTGTCTTTGGACTTCCGCGAGGGTTGCATAGGCCATGCTGTTGCGCGGACGCAGGGCGTTTGCAGAAGTATCCAGCCCGGGCAGTGCGGTGGCGAGCACCGCGAGAATCAGCGCCAGCAGGACCAGAGTGGCTGCCAGGCCGAGGCGAATGCCGGGCGGGCGTGAAGAGTCCGAGGCCTCCCGTTCTTTGGACAGTGGCGGTGGCGGATTTGGCGTCCCGGTTTTGTCCGCTGGTTGCGTGCCTGGTCGGACGGCTCGTTCCGGAAAGAGCGGGGGCAGGTATTCGAACACGATGACCAGTGCGCCGAAGGCCACGCCGATGCCGACCATGGACCCGAGTTCCGCAAGCCCGGGCATGCCGCCGAGGTTTAGCGAAAGAAAGGCCATAATTGTTGTCATGGCCGCCCATGCCACGCCGGGGGCGATGACGCGCCGGATCTCGGGAACGGTCAGGTGCGGATGGCTAACGGCCTCCTGGTAATGAAGCAGCGCGTAATCCACCGACAGCCCGAGCAGGATGGCCGCGAAACCCATGCTCACGACATTAATTGAACCGAAGGCGAAGCCGCCCAGCCCCAGCGTGCCCGCCAGGATCACCCCGAGAAGCACCAGCAACCACAAGAGCGGTTTAAGCGTGCGATGCGCGATCCAGAACAACACCGCGATGATCAGCGCCGTGCCGATGACAGACCATTTCATGTCCCGCTGCATGCCGCGTCCGATTTCGGCGACGAATGCCGGCCGGCCTGTGAAGCCGATTTCGAGGCCGGGAGGGGTGTCTGCGCCCGGAACGGTGGAGAGGAGTTTCCTTATTCCGGTTAACCATGCGTCACACTGTTTGTAGGAAACCAGTTCCTGGTTTGCCTGGACAAACATCAGCCTGAACGTGCCTTCCTGATTTGAAAACGCCTGCTGTTTGTCACCGGAAAACATGTCCAGCCCGGCGGCTTCCGGCAGGCGTGTGAAACCGAGAGGATCATAACTGAGCCGGGCGATTTCGTCCGGGGAAAGGGAGGTTGCGAGTTGCTCGCGCGCGGCGGCGAGCTGGTCCGTGGCCCGGGTGATGCGGATGGAAAGGCCGGTAAAAGATGGCTGTGGCTGGTTTAGCCAGATCCATCCAAGAAGTTCGGCGAGGTCGCCCGGGTGCTCCTGCCAGGGTGGTTTCCACGCGGCCGAGGCGACCAGGTTCGTTTTCTGGCGCAGCCTCCCGCCCGCAGCGCTGATGTAGCGTTCCAGCGCCTCCGGGTCTTCCGACCGGAAGGCGAGGACCAGTTCGCGGGCGCTGGTGAAGTGCTCCTGGTAAATCTTTAAGCCACGCACGGATGGATTGTCCTGCGGCAGGAGATTCAGCACGTCGAAATCGAGCCTGAGCCGGACGAACCCGATGAGGATGGGCGCCAGCAAGAGGAGCCAGAGCCATCGTCCGGGATGCTTCAAGCCTGGCAAACTCATTCCGAGAAGACCCCCTCGATGACGTCGCGGCGGCTTTCGAACTTCCAGGAGTTTTCCGAGCGGCTCCAGGAAAAGCCTTTTGGCAGCGGCCGGCCTGCCACGGCGTCCGCAAGATGGAGCCAGGGCAGAGCTTTCGGCGGGCGGCCCCGGCCTGAATATCGGCGTTTCTGGGCTGGAAATTGAATTTCCCAGGCGGTTCCTTCGCGGCGCGCGGAGACGATTTCAATCGGCCCTTTTGAGAACTGGACAAGAGAACGCTCCAGGCCTGCCGCCAGGAGGACCTCTCCCGCCAGTTCGAGTTTGTCGCCGTGGCGCCAGAGAGCTTCCCCGCGCGAGATGGTCCATCCGGCCTCATCCAGGCTCACCGGAGGCAGGGCGGGGCCGGTTCGGCAGCCCGTGAGCGCGGCCAGGAGGAGAAAGACAACGCCCGGAGGGCCGAAAACAGAACGCTTTACATTAGAGAAAAAATGTCTCAACGCCCCGCAAAGGTAATGTTTTCGGGATGGGTTTGAACAGAAAACGTTCAAGGGGGATTGGATCCAGTATGCGAAGCTTGCGGACTGTGCGCGGGTGGTTTTTGTTTATGGCAGCTCAGCAGCAGGCCGACGAGGAGAATGACGAGAGTGCCGATGACGATCACCATGAAATTGTGGAACGGGCTGCGCCATGCGGCCCACTGGTCAGAGAGCTTTGGCGAGAGGCTCATCCAAAGAATGGCCATCACACCGGCGGCGACACCTGTGGCGGCGGCTGCGTTCTTTGCGTGTCGCGAGATCAGACCCAGGAGGAAAAGGCCGAGCATGCCGCCGCTGAAGATGCTGGCCAGTTCCCACCAGGCATCGAGCGCGCTCTTGACCTGGATCATCGCGATGGCGACGAGCGTGCCCGCGATACCAAAACCAAGAGTTGCGAGGCGCAGAACCGTCATAGACTCTCTGCCATCCGCCTTTGGGCGGAAATAGCGCCGGTAGATGTCGCAGAGCAACAGGGTGGCGGAGCAATTGATGGAGCTGGCCAGGGTGGATTGAGCTGCGGCAAAAACTGCGGCAATGACCAGCCCGGTGACACCCGCGGGCAAAGCCGAATTGATGAAGTGCGGAAAAATCGCGTCGGATTTTGATTTCAGATCGAGCCCGGCCGGCAGAAGCTCCGGTTGGGCTGTGTAGTAGGCAAACAACGCCGTGCCGATGAAGAGGAAGACTGCGGACACCGGCAGATACAGCAACCCGCCCAGCCAGACACTCTTTCGGGCGGCGGAATCGCTGCGGGCCGTTGCGTAGCGTTGCACGTAGCTCTGGTCAATGCCCAGGTTTTGCAGGTTGATGAACAGCCCGTAGATCAGCACCACCCAGAAGGTCGGTTGGGCGAGACTCGGGCCAAAGCTGCCCAGGCTGAATTTGTCGTTCCGGGCGGCGATCTCGAACAACTGTCCAGGACCCCGTGGCATGCCAATGATGAGGAGAACCATGCAGGCGAGCGCGCCGCCAATGAGAACAAAACTCTGCACAACATCCGCCCAGATTACGGCCTCGATTCCGCCGATAAGCGTGTAGAGGATGGTGATAACGCCGGTGACGAGAATGAGGGTCGTCAGGCTCCAGCCGGTCAGGGGCGCCATTGCGAGTGCGAGGAGGTACATAATGGCGCCCATGCGCGCCAACTGGGTGAGCAGATAGCAGAGCACGGCGTAAGTTCGTGCCCAGGGACCAAAACGTTCCTCGAGGTGGTGGTAGGCGGAGACCTCGCCGCTGCGGCGGTAGAACGGAACGAACCAGCGCACCGCGATCCAGGCGGCCAGTGGAATTCCGAGGCTGAACACAAACGGATTCCAGTTTCCCCCGGCGGATTTTCCGGGCAGGGCGAGGAAACTGATGCTGCTGACGTAAGTTCCAAAGATGGAGATGCCGACGGCCCAGCCGGGAATGGAACCTCCGGCTCTCATGTAATGGTCCGGCGTCTGGCCTTTGCGTCCGAGGTAAAAGCCCATGGCAACCATTGCGGCGAGGTAAACGATGACCACTGCGAAATCGAGGATAGGAAGTGTCATGATTTGTTTAACTCCAGGACAAACAATTGATTGGACCATTGTCGGTCCTCGGCGACCCGGCGGACATAGGCAATTCTTTTGCCATCTCGAGAAAATACGCAAGCTTCCGGTCGCGGCGCCTCGGCGGCTGGATAACGCCGCGTCAACGGGATTGTTTGGCCGGTGGCGGCGACAGTGAGGCAAACGGAAGAGTCCATTACGTGGGCAAGGTGTTTGCCATCCGGGCTCCATGTGAACGAACTGGCGATGGATTCGTTGTTGGACGTGAGTTGGGTTGTCGGGCCGCCGTTTGGAGAAACCGTGTGGATCTGAACGATGCCGCGGACATCCTTCATGAGAAAAGCGATGCGAGAACCGTCGGGGGCGCTGCGAAGCCAATGCCTGGGACCCTGCAAACCCGGGTATTTGCATGAGGCGGTGAATGTCAGGCGCCGTTGGGCTGTGCCGGCGGGTGGCGCGGGGCGGCGGGTCTCCGTGCCGCAAAGCGGACCCTCTCCCTCCCGGGTGGGATTTGCGGGCAAGTCCACAATGAACACCTCTGAGATAGTTTTGCCGTCATGAGTCACGACTTGTCCCTGAAAAGCCAGGGCGCGGCGCTGTCTCGAGCCGTCCGGGCGCACGTAGCCGTTGGTGCCCACCCAACCTTCCTCGTATGCCCGGGAGATGTCGTCGGAGCCGGGCCGTGGGTGAGCCACCGTTTTTGTCACCAGCACCGAGAAATAAAGCCCGTCATGGTTCCTTGGATGATCTGTGCCGACCCGCACACCGCAAACCGGCGCGCTCACTCCGATGTTGCGCTGGTTGATGTCGCGGTCCTGACCCGTGCCAGGGCTTGCCAGGACGTGATCCTCGTAGGTGAAACTTATCCACTCCCCGCTGGCTTCCCAGACATGGACGTGGGAACCGCCCCGCAAAGCTCCCGGGGTGAACGGGTAAGAAACGTCACGCGCATCGAGGTTTGCCGCCAGACCCGGCCGTGAGCAATCCACGATGACCCCCCTGCGATGCCAGGCGTTGTAAGACCATTCCGGGGTGGGATGCTCCGGTCCGAGAATGAACGCAACCTTCTGCTGGCGGGGGTGAAACGTGACCACCGCGCAATTAGCCCCGTTCGTTGAACGGTAGAGTTCCCGGACTTCTCCGGTGCGCATGTGAACCATCTCGATCGTGCGAGCATCAAAGCAGTCCCCCGCAGGGTCGCTGCGTGTGTCGTAGGCGAGCCAGTTGCCGTCGGGGGACCATACCCCGATGTTGGTGAGGATGCGTCCGCCACGGCCGTGCGTGACCTGCTTTTCCGCTGCGAGGGCGGGTGCGGAGCCATCCGCACCACTGCCGTTTACAGCTGCGATGAGCATCGCACAGGTCATCAAGAACATGCTGAGCATCTTTAGGTTGCGGGGAGTTTACCGATAATTGCCTCGACGTCCAGAGTTGCGCT